>JAANMY010000024.1_pt1 | contig 155909 bp, 130 predicted proteins | sample 7279691 | NCBI WGS metagenome assembly JAANMY01 (sample SAMN14094543, study PRJNA606508) | bioreactor metagenome | isolation source: A lab-scale SPAN reactor treating ammonium-rich wastewater day 388 | place: Ireland: Galway | collected 2018-02-07
GGCGTGGGAATCGAGGCGCGGCCTGCTCCGCTTCCTTCGCAAACACTATCCAGGACCGCAGTATGCGCCCCTGTACTGGGTGGCGGTCTGGACCTCATGGCTCTACGCGGGCTGGACCGGCATCCGACGAAGCAGGCGATGCGGATGACGGCAACCAGCGGCCTGGCGCCGGAGCGTTCGGAGGATACCGTCGATCTTTCGATCATCATCCTGAACTGGAACACGAGAGATGATCTTCGGCGCGCCCTGCAATCGATCGTCGATTCCCGCCCATGTGTGTCCGTGGAGGTCCTCGCAGTCGACAACGCGTCGGAAGACGACAGCGTGGCGATGGTGCAGGCCGAGTTCCCGTCGGTTCGGGTGATTCAGAACGAGACCAATCTCGGTTTCGGCGCGGGCAATAACCGGGGCATTCGCCATGCGTCCGGTCGGTATGTGCTGTTCCTGAACTCCGATACCATCGTCACGGAGGGCGCCTGGGATTCGCTCGTCGCCTATGCCGACACACGCCCGGACGCGGGCGTTTTCGGGCCGAAACTCCTGAATGGAGACGGAAGCCTGCAGCTCTCGTGCCGGAGCTTTCCCAATCTGGGTACGGGGTTCTTCCGCAATACACCCCTTGGTCGGCTATTTCCGAAGAACCGCTTCACCCGGGATTATATGTTGAGCGGGTGGGACCATAACAGCCCGCGCGATGTAGACTGGGTGAGCGGCTCGGCGTTGATGATCCGCCGCCGCCTGCTGGAGGAGCTCGGCGGATTCGATGAAGGGTTCTTTATGTATTGCGAGGACGTCGATCTCTGTTACCGCGCCCATCTTGCCGGGGCCGCCGTGGCCTACTATCCCGGCGCGGTGATCTACCATCTGATCGGCCGCTCCTCCGATCTCGTTCCGACTCGAATGACCTACGAGTTCCACAGGAGCATGTACCGGTTCTATATCAAGCACTATCGGGCGAATACTCCGATCTATGTTCGGCCCTTCATCCTGCCCGGTCTAGTGCTCCGCGCCGTCGGTCGGCTGATTCGACATCGGCTCCATAGCCTGAGGGTGCTCCGCGCCCGGCGACGAACCCGGAACGAAGGGAACGGGGTATCTTGAGCGTGAGGCGATGAAACGTCCCAGGGTAACCGATCGAAGCGCCGAGCGGCGCCTGTCGCGGGCTCGCGTCTTTGCAGCAGCAGGCGGGGCTCTGGCGATCCCAGCGCTGCTGCTTGTCGGCATCCGAGGGGGCATGCTCGCCGACCGGCCGCCCTTGTCCGAATCGACCACCGTTCTGGAGCTGATCGCCGTACCGCTCGCGGGTGTGCTGGTCGGCGTTGGCCTCTTGGTGAACGCCCTGGCGGTACGGCCGGAGCGTGAGGCGCACGCCCCGGAGACTCGGGCCGCCGCGCTGGTCTGCGCCGCCTTCATCGTGTGGTCTGCCCTGAGAACGGCGGGGGCTCCGTACCTCCATGCTGGCCTTGTCGTCCTTGCGGTCATGACCACTGCAGCGGGCGTCGGCATTCTCATCGCGTCGGCATGGCGCAGCCCGAAGACCCTCGCGGCCGTCGTTGCGGCCCTGGTCGCCGTCGGCGGCATCCTCGCGATCATGGGCCTTCGGGAATACCTGACCGAATGGCGCAACGGGAATCCGGGCTGGCGCGTCTTCGCTGGCTATTCGGTGCCGAACTTCCTGGCTGGCGTTATGGCCAGTATTCTCCCGCTAACGGCTATGCTCTTCGTCAGCGTCCGCGACCGGCTGAGCGTCCTCGGCATCGGCCTGCTTCTCGCCATCCAGTCGCTGACGCTGCTCCTGACTCAGTCGCGGCTCGGTGTGGCGGCTCTCGTGTTCGGAGGCATCGTCCTCGCCGCAGGGGCATGGCGAGCCGCAGATAACCACCGCCCGGGATCCGTTCTCACGACCTCCGGCGGTCGGCGAGCCGCGCTGATGATCGCGCTGGTCCTGATCTGCGGACTCATCGGCGCAGGCCCGGTGGTGGGACGTCTCAGGGCCTCGCGTGACCAGAGCTATTCGGCGCGTTTTCGTGTCCTTACATGGAAGGGCGCGGTGCGGATGGCGCTGGCGCACCCGTGGACCGGGACGGGCTCAGGATCGTTCGACGTCGCGTATCCGAAGTACGCGGTGGTCGGCTATACGCAGCATGCGCATAACGGTTATCTTCAGATTGCCGCCGAGACCGGCGCACCCGGGCTTCTCCTCTTGCTGACCATCGTGGTCGGCGTGGTCAGCGCGGGCATCCGAGCTCTCCGAACCCCGCGACGCGACGATTGGCCGCTGGGCGACGAGCGTCTGATCGTTGCCGGGCTCCTGTCAGGGTTCGCCGCCGCCCTCGCACACAATGCGTTCGATTCGGACCTGTACGTGCCCGGGAACCTTGTCGTTCTTTCGGCGATCATGGGGCTCTTGATTGCGGTGCGACAGCGTTCCCTCCGGGATGTTCCGCTCCCGAAGGATCATCGGGATGGCCGACGGTCGGCGTTGGCGGGTCGGGGCGCGGTCGGCATTTGCGGGCTCGCTCTGATCGTGGGTTGCGGAGGACTGCTGGCCGCGCGGAGCTGGAGTGCGATCGGCCTGGGTGCGCTGCGGGATCGGGACGCGTTGCGTGCCCTGGACGCATTCCGACTCGCATCCAGCATCGACCCGTATGACCCGGAACCCCATCTACTCGCCGCGCAGATTCACGATAGCCTGAGCGACCCGACCGCCGCGCTCACGGACCTCCGAAACGGGGTGCGCGCGGCGCCCATCGGGAAGACGCGGTACCGCCTTGGCAAATACCTGGCCGCTCGCGGCGACACGGAGGAAGCCGTCCGGGCTCTGGAACAGGCGCGGGAGTTCGACCCGCACAACCTCCGTACCCTTCTCGCACTCGCATCGGTCTACCGCTCGGCCGGACGAACTCGGGATGCGAACGGGATCTACCGGGAGATGGTCCAACTGCACCACAGTCCGGTCGGCCGGGTCCGTGCGATGCCGGAGGTCGTGGATTGGGAATACGGCATCGCCTATGCCGCTCTGGCCGAGGACGCTTTGAAGTCGGATACGCCAGACGCCGCGCTCCCCCTGCTGCGGAGCGCCTCGGCGATCCTGGGCGAACTATGGCGAACGCGCGATGACCTGCTCGTTCGCCTGCGTGTGAGCTCGGAGAGCATGCGCGAGGCATCCTCTCGGTACGAGTGGGTCCTGGAACAGGAGGCCAACCTTCTGCGGGCGACCGGCCGTACAAGCAGAGCTGACGCCGTCGCCGCGACGCTCCGCCGATTTCGCACCGAACAAAGCGATCGGACCGCCCGCGACGAGCAGCTGTCCGATTAGAACCGGCCGTCCCGCACCTGAAAGTGGGTCGGCTTGCCCAGAGTCGTTCTCCCAGCTGCAACCCATTCGGCCGTCCAGCGGAGCAAGGCAGCGGTGTCGACCTGTGGCGGACCGAACCGGCGCACACACTCGCTGGCATCGCTGAGCAAGGCCGTAGCGCCCTCCTCTCCTTGAAGCGCCGGGCGGGGCACGCCCATGTGATCCGCCATCAGCTGCGCAGCGTCCCGCACCCGGATGACGTCCGGGCCGGTCAGGTTCAGGATGGCAGGCGGCGAGGCTGCGAGATGGGCGGCGCGAAGCAGAACGCCGTTCGCATCCCCTTGCCAGAGGACGTTGAACGCTCCCATGCTGATGTCCACGGGCCGCCCGTCCGCGACGGACTGGGCGATATCCACAGGGACCCCGTACCGGAGATCACACGCATAGTTGAGCCGAACGAGCAATACCCGGGCGCCGTAGAGGGACGAACAATACTCGAGCACACGCTCCCGCCCGAGGCAGGACTGGGCGTACTCACCGACAGGGGCCGGCGCCGTGGCCTCCGACGCGCCTCGAGAGGAGATCGGCGTCATCGGATAGACATTGCCCGTCGAGAGAGCGATGATCCGGGAATCCCGATACCGCTCCGCGATATTGGCGGGCAGGATCGTATTCGTCGCCCATGTGTAGCCCGGATTCGACGCGGTGCCGAACTTAGCGCCAGCGAGAAAGTAGACCGTAGCCGCGGGCGGCAGCGCTTCGAGCGCCGCACGATCCATGATGTCCGCAGATATCGTTTCGACACCATGACTCCGGAGCATCGCGGCAACACCGGGATCCGAAAAGCGGGACACGGCGATGACCTTCCGTACGGCGCCGCTCGCGACGACTGCGCGCTGGGCCAGGAGCGCCAGGGTGGGTCCCATCTTGCCGCCCGCGCCTACAATCAGCAGATCACCCGAGCCGGCGCCGATCGATTCGAGTACGGGCTTCGACGGCGTGGTCAGGAGATCGACGAGGGCTTGGTCATTCTGCGGCGCAGGTCGGGCGTGGTCCATTGTAGTATTCACTTCCTTCGGGGATCATCGGCGCCGACATCAGTAGCGGTCGGGCAGATGCATATGCGGATGGCGTTGGGGAAAGAGAGCGGCAAGGAGATCCTGAATATCCCGATCGATTGGATCGTCCCTCTTCCATAGCACGAAATCGGGAGATGTCGCCCCGAGAGCAAGGAGCGCGATCTCCGCATGGGTTAAAGATACCGCGGGGACACACCTGTGCGACGCCTCTGCAGGAGCCGGTTCCATCTGTAGACGGTCGCGGGTTGAACGGAGCTGAATCCGTTCCTCGCCGATCTGCAGGATGATCCGGCCTCGCCATACCCTTCGCGCGTTCCTGAGGCGCAGTTGCAGCTCCGGGACGAGCAGCTGCAGAAGCTGTGTCGCATTCAGCACGCACGCCATCGAGCCGCCGCTGGCCGTGTGGCTCTGCTGGATCACCGCATCCCGACGGAGAGCGGCACGGGCGATAAATGTATCGGGCGGGCCGGGGATCAACACCCGCGGTCGGTACCGTTCCCCGTCGGTGCGCCGTTCCATGGCTTGCACGGCTGCGCATCGATCGAGCATAGCGGACGCGGCTTCAGGATCGGCGGCGATCACTTCAGCCAGCACGCGATCCCGTGGATGCTCTCTCTGCAGCACGTCGACAGCCCAGAATCCGGCGCCCAGCAGGGCGTATCCCCGAACGTCGCCGCCTGGTCCGACGGCTACGCTGCACCCTTTCCGCAGGTCCTCGTCCGAGGCGTTCCGCATCCATCGCCATGCCAGGGAAGCGTCGGTCCGCACTGCAGCCCCGACGGCGTCCTCGGTCACGGCGTTGTATAGATCCGCCAACGCGTCGAGATCCGCCGCGGTCCCGGGGCGGCAGGTCCAGCCTTCGGTCGTGACCGGCGCAGTCTCACGAGCCGGTATCGTCAGCGAATGCTCCGGACCCACCTGAACGTAGCCGTATCGCTCGTAGAAATCCGGGATGCCATAGAGCATGGACAAGCCGGCATCGCCCTGGCGCATTCGTCGCTGGGCGGCATCCAACACGCGCCGAGCGTAACCCCGTCGTCGATAGCGGGCGTCTGTGCCGACGCCGCCGATGCCGTCCATGCGGACGACGGCCCGTCCGATTCGGATCCGCTGCGGCACAATCCAGCATCGACTCACCGATCGTCCCCGGATCATGAGCTCCACCCTCACGCTGCGCCCGTCGGGCTCGGCCGTGCATCGGATGTCCGGATCCGCTGGATCGTTCTCGATAGGACGGGGTATGGGATCGCGCATTACTATCCCCGATCCGGCCATACGCTGCAATCGAGCGGGCCGATATCTCTGCGTCATCGTAGTCTACGGAGCATACCCCGTATTCCGGCCGCCCTCTTGAGGGTTCGCGTACGATCGCGACTGGTGTAGAATCAACGTTGCGGATTGGTCCATCGGGAGGATAGGATGCGCGTCCATGTTGCCGTGATAGGGTTGGTAATGGCGTTGGCGGCGATCAGCCGCGCCGACCGCATCACCAACGGCGGTTTCGAAGAGCTCGACGAACGGTACTTTCCGGTTCATTGGAGCGCGGTGGGCAACACGGTCCAGGTGTCGCCGCAAGCCCATTCGGGCCAGTATTCGATCCGAGTCCGCCGGGAGCGGACCGTTCCGATGCCGCCGGAAACTGGCCTGAATCGGGGCTACATGCCCGGTCGGGGTGTCCAGGGCGCGATGCTCGACCAACGGAAGGGGATTGTCCAGGTATGGTATCAGATGCTGGAGGCCGCCCGAGACGCGACCGTCTGGCTGGTGGTGATCCCGATGGGCGCCACGGGCGTCGAAGATACCAACGCACCCAGAGCCCTCCGCGTCCTGCCGCACGACAGCGTCGGCGATGGTCAGTGGCGCTCGACACGGCTCCCCTTCGACTTCAGCCAATCGCCTGATGTGCGATGGGTCCACGTCGGGGTGCGCATCGTCGGCGGCCCGGCCGATGTGCTGTTCGATGACTTCGAGCTCCTGCCCGATCATCGCCCTGTCCTGCAAATCGATAGGGTGCATTACTATCCCGATCCTGCCAAACCGGACAGCGGCGGGCGACTCTATGCCACAGTAGCCAACATCGGCCTTGCGAAATCCGGCCCGATCAGCGTCGCCGTAGCGGCCCCACCGGAGACCGTCGCTGAAGGCCCGGCCGAACTGGAGTCCCTCGCCCCGGGGGATGCCCGGGCGCTCCAGTGGAGCATCCGGGGCCAACACGTTGCCGGGGCGATCACGCTCCTCGCCCGGGAAGCCGATGAGGAGCAGTCGGCCATCCTGCGACTGACGCCCCGAGTCGAACTCGTTTCGGTCCTCGCGTCCACCAGCTTGCCTCGGCCGAATGCTACCGTCCGCATCACCGCCCGGCTCTGCAATAGGGGCACGGCTGCCGGCGATCCCATCAAGCTGCAGCTGGATCTGCCCCGAGGCGTCACACTCCTCCAGCCAGCCTCGGCGGACGGTTCTCTGCTGGTCCAGCCGCCGTTGCCGGGACGGTGCGTTGAGACGGCCTACACCGTGCGGGTCGCAGGCGGGCCCGGTGACGCGCGTCGCCTCAGGTGCCGGCTCATCGAGAGCGGTCGCGCGGCGAAGGCGCAATCGTGGCCCGTCCTGTTGACGATCAGCGACGCGCCCGGTGCGCGTGTGTCGGGCAGCGCCGGCCCGATGGTCTGGCGAACGGGAACCGATCGAACCATCGGCGAGCTGCGTTCGGCCAACGGATCGGCGTCCGAGCCTCTTGGCACCCTCCCGCACCTCGGCTCCGTCACGATCCTCCTTCCGGCGGGCGGGCGTCAGACTCTCATACCGCGCTATACCCGAGTCCGGACTTCGGCCACAGGGGCCGTACTGGTCGGTGTTCAGCGAGACCGGAGCGGAGGCGTCTGGGAGTTCACGACGACCATCCGAAAACTCACCCCCAGCGCAGTCCGAATCTCGATCAGCGTCCGCTGTACCGCCACCCGGTCCGTGCTCGCGTTCGACGGCCCCACGGTCCTCGTAGGCGGTGGCCGGAACGATCCGCGGCGCGTCGAGGCAGTTCTGCCGGGCCTGGAATGGCTCGTGGGCGACGAGGTCAGCAGCAGCGATCTGGACATCGTCGAGGATCATCCCGACCGGCCTCGTTATTCGCCTCACCCCAATAAGGTCACCGTGCCGGCGATGTCCGTCGCGACCGTTCGGGGTGTCGTCGCGCTTCTGTGGGATCCTCGCCAGCGCTGGGATGGCCTAGCGGATCGCCCTCAGCCGATCTTCGCCTCGCCGGATCGGATCGAAGGCGCCCGGGGGCATCGTCTCGGATTGTCCGCTCCGAGCGCGGCCCACGGCAGACCGGAGAACGACGTAATCGGATCGCTCAACCACACCTGCCGCCTGACCAGAGGACGGAAACTAACGATCGAAGCGACCCTCTTCGCGTCGGCGCTGCCGCAGGGACCGAACCCGAGCCTGACCGGATTACGCGAGTGGTTTCGGTGGTACCGGGCTGACCGTCCAGCCCCGGCCCCCCGGGGCGATGACCGGGCTCAGATCGCCTGGAGCATGCAGGCCTATACGAAGAGCCTGTGGCAGAGCAATGGCTCCGGCTGGCTCCCTTTTCTCTACGGCCCGGCGATCTGGCGCAAGGCGAGTTTCGATCCGAGCTATGCCTTCGACCTGCATTCGGTCGCCAACCTTCTACCCAACCATCCCGATGCACCCCGATGGCGAAGCGTACTCGAGACCGCCCGGCGGCATATCACCCCTCAGACAGGCGATGACCTGCAGTTCGCCGAGGGAGACCCCGGCCTGGCGCTCAAGGGCATGGCGGGCGGTCTAATCGCCGCCATGGCCCAGCAGGGCGCGGATGGATCCTTCCGTTTCGATGCCGATCGCCGAGATACCGGCGTCTTCACCGGCTACGACTATCACGAGCTCGGGCCGCCGGGCGCCGTGGAGTCGGGCACGATCGCCAATCAGGCGCACCTGATGCTCCGTGCCGCTCGCCTGACCGGCGACCGCGCCCTCTACGCCGCGGGGATCAAATCCCTGCGCCGCCTCTGCCAGTTTGAGGTGCCGAGGGCGGCTCAGGTGTGGGAGGTTCCGGTCCACAGCCCCGATATCCTCGCGTCCGCCATCGCCGTAGACGCCTGCATCGAAGCTTATCGGTACGACCGGGATCGACGTTGGCTTGCGGAGGCAAGGCGCTGGGCGATAACCGGACTACCCTTCGTATACGTGTGGAACGCCCCGGGCAAGCTATGGATGCGGTACGGCTCGATACCCGTGTTCGGCGCAACCCAGATGCGGGGAAGCTGGTTCGGCAACGTCGTCCAGTGGAACGGTCTCCGATATGCCTTGGCGCTCCTCAAACTCGCCGAATACGACCCGAGTCCGGCCGCACCCGACCTTCCCTGGCGCCATATCGCCATCGGGATCGCCCGATCGGCGATGCACCAGCAATCGACGAGGCCGGAGACCCTTGCCCTATGGCCCGACTCGCTCCATACGATTACCGATGCGCGCGCTGCATGGGAGTTCGCCCCGCGTCAGATACTCCAGACCGCCTTCGCTTACCTTGGACGGACCGAGGAGCCTCGTACCGCGCTGGTTCCGCTGGGCAAGAGTCAGACCGTACGGATCTCGTCGATTGGGCGGCTCAGTCGCATATCGCACCGATCCGACAGGCTGACCTTCCGGGTGGAGCACTCGGGCGGGAGGCGTGGTACGGTGATGATCAGCGGCACAACCGCTCCGACGAGCATCGTCATCGGCGATCGGGCCGCTCCCCGCGTGGAAACGCTCGATCCGGAGCGCAGCGGCTGGCGGTACGATCCAATGCTGAAGGCCGTCCTGATCCGGATCCCCACCGCCGCGCCCACCGACGTTACGATCGCCGGCATTCGCTATGCGCAATCGTCCCTCGCCCCTCCGGTGACGCCATCGTGCGAGTTCGATTTCGTCGTCGATGAGGAAGGCTGGGTTGCCGAGCACGACCTTGGCTATCTGAAGGCAGCGGAGGGCGTCCTTAGCGGCGTCACGACCGGCGATGATCCCTATCTTGTCCGGACGAATACCCGGTTCACAGGACAGGAGGCCGATACACTCGTCCTCCGCATTCGGGCGAGCGGCTCCGGCAGCGGACAGTTCTACTGGACAACGGATGCTGTCCCGTTCTTCGACGAAACCAGGGTGTTCCCGTTCACCTTCGCCCCGGATAACCAATGGCACGAGGTTACGATCTCCGCCGGTGCGCACCGGGCCTGGGCCGGACAGACGATTACGGGGCTTCGTATCGATCCGGCTAACACACCCGGCGTCACCTTTGCGATTGATCGGGTATACCGACGATGAATCGTTGCGCATGGGCCCTCTGCGATCCGTTGATGGTCCGTTACCACGATGAAGAGTGGGGCGTCCCCGTCCACGATGACCGCATACACTATGAGTTCATCGTTCTGGATGGCGCACAGGCCGGTCTGAGCTGGCTGACCGTTCTACGTAAGCGTGAGGGCTATCGGGCGCTCTTTGCGGATTTCGACCCCGCCCGAGTGGCCGCCTTTACGGAAGCAGATGTCGATCGTCTCGTGGAAGACCCGAGGATCATCCGGAATCGCTCCAAAATCGTCGCGGCCATTCATAATGCAAGATCGTTCATCGAGATACAGGAGGAGGAAGGCTCGTTCGATGCGTTCATCTGGCGATTTGTGGGCGGTCAGCGGATCAATAACGAACCCCGAGCAGCAGGCGATGTCCCGACCCGTTCGCCGGAGGCCGAGGCAATGAGCAAGGCGCTCCAACGGCGCGGCTTTCAGTTTGTCGGCCCAACCATCTGCTATGCGTACATGCAGGCGGCCGGCATGGTCAACGACCACGTCATGGACTGTTTTCGCCGAGATCAAGTATGAGCGCCTCCTCAGGCATGGACACCGCAACCATGGAGCGGATTCGGGGTGATTTCCCGGGTCTCGAGCGCTTTATCTATCTGAATACGGGCACCTATGGGTTGATGCCGGAACCGGCCGTCGAGACCCTTCTGCACGCGACCGCCACGCTCGAAAGGGAAGGCGTGGCGTGCGGCATGGACTTCGCCGCCGATGCCGAGCGGTGCCGCCATGCGATCGGAGACATGATCGGCGGTGAGGCCGCTGACATCGCACTGACGCGCAACGCCACCGACGGGATCAACCTCGCGCTCGCGGGCCTGGACTGGTCGGACGGAGATCAGGTCCTCACCACCGACGAAGAGCACGAAGCCTCCCTTCATCCACTGCTCCATTTGCAGGCTACCCGCGGCATCACCGTTACCCGACTGCCATGCTCCGATGACCCCCAAACGATGCTCGATCGTCTGAACGGGGCAGGGTCCAGGCAACTTCGACTGCTGGTGACCAGCCATGTCACCTGCGAGACCGGGACTCGGCTGCCCGTTGCGGAGATGTGCGCCTGGGCCCGCAATCGGGGGGTTCTGTCACTCGTGGACGCCGCCCACACCTGCGGCGTTCTGCCCGTGGATGTGCGGGCGATCGGTTGCGATTTCATGGCGGGCAACGGGCATAAATGGCTCCATGGGCCAAAAGGGACCGGCTGGTTCTGGTCCAGCGCCGAAAGCCGCGATCGGCTCATCGTTCGGATGGTAGGAGCAGGCTCTCTGCAAGCTGCAAATCCGGCTACCGGTCAGGCGGATCTGCATCCAACGGCCCAGCGCTTCGAATACGGTAGCCGTTCCTGGGCGCTGGCCACCGGCTGGAAGGCGAGCATGGACTATCTGAGCGGGATTGGGTACGACCGCATCCGACGCCACTCCGAGCGGTTGGTTGATGAACTGTTCGATGCGCTCTCCTCGATGAAGGGCGCACGGGCGCTGACCCCTCGATCGCCGCAGGGTCGCGCCGGTCTCATCTGTTTCACCTTCGACGGGCACGATGCAACGGACGTGTGCCGTAATCTCCGAGAGCGGTACCGGATCCATACGAGGCTTGTACCCGCCCGAAACGGAGTCCGGGTATCGGCCGCACTGTACAACACCAGCGAACACATCGCCGCGTTCGCAGCATCGGTTGATCAACACCTGAGCGGATTGTGAGGGCGTGTCTTGGAAGACGAAAAGCGGAACGAAACAGAAGACAAGACCACCGGTTCGGACAGTGTCGAACAATTGAAGAGCTGGCTGGAGTCACAGGAAGAAAGGGCTGAAACAGAGGAACAACCAGAGCATCCCGATCCGGAACGCGAACGCCGACGGGGTGCCGGTTTCCTGGCCAATCTGAAGTATGGCGCCGAGGAGCGCGCTCTCGCCCGCGAGGAACGGGCTCGGTTACGTCGGAGCCGGAAGCAAACGGCACGGCTGGTATCGGACCAGGCCCGGGCCGCTCGGATTGCTCGAATCGAGCGCATGTTCTCGCGCTTTCGCGAACGCTGGGCACGGGCTCGCGAGCACGGCATCGTTCCCACAGCAATCCGCTACCTGGCTCAACGCCGGATGGGCATCCTCGGCATTTGCATCGTCATGATCCTCTCCGGTCTGCTCGGCGCCTTCGCGATGCGCGCTCGCCATCGCCGATATCTGATCGCTCCGTTGGTGGCGGTGAACGGCTCGGTGATTCGACGATCCGACCTCAACGACGAACTGTATGAAACCTACGGCGACGCGACGCTGGATATGCTTACCGAGCGCGAACTCCGCCGGCAGTTCCTGAAAGCGCAGGGAGCCGAGGCTACCGACAAACAGGTCGAGGACCGGTACCGCCTGGAAGCGAAGATACCGGAGTTCTTCTCGACACTCAGCGAGACGCATCAGACCGAGCAGCAATATCGTGAGAGTCTGAAACGGGTTCTCAGCGAAATGAACCTGGTCACCAAAGGGATCACCGTATCCGATGCCGAGGTGCGGGAGTATTATAGGCGAAACGCCGACCCCAGGAATATCCGCGGGATCTACTATAAACCGCCGTTCGTCCAGTTAGCGGTTATCGCAACACCGACCAAACCAGCGGCTGAGCAGGCGATCAGGGAACTCCGAGCCGGTAAGCCGTTCTCTACCGTAGCGTCCAAATATAGCCTGCATGACAGCGCGACGAATGGAGGACTGTTGCCCGCTTACTACCTGGGCCGATCCATGACGATGCACGCGCTCGGTATCGATCAACTGGCCAAGAACCTTGAAGCCAACCGCCAGATCGGACCCGCGAAGCTCGGCAACATGTGGTGGATCGTTCGATGCATCGGCCGCAAACCGGCGCGCCGATATACGTTCGAGGAAGTTCGCGAGACCTCCGAGCTGCTGGTACGGAACAACAAGGGTAACCGGATCAATGCCCCCCGTTTTGCCAAGGCCTATGCCGAGTTTAAGGAGAGCGCCCGCATTCAGCACTTTGGCAGTCGCTGAGTTCCAACCTGCGAAGCCTACGATGACGCGCGCCCCTCTGACAGCGCCGTGAGCACGGCTTCGACATGGCCCTTGACCTGCACTTTGCGGAAAACGCGCTGAATGATGCCCGCCGGGTCGATGATGAAGGTACTTCGCTCAATACCCATATAATCGCGACCGTACATCCGCTTGGGCACCCAGACGCCGTACGCCTCGGCCACGGCGTGATCGGGGTCGGACAGGAGCGGGAATGTGAGACCGTGTTTGGCGGCAAATCGGCGATGCGACGCGGGGGAATCGGGGCTGATCCCGACGACCGCTACGCCGCTCGCCTCGATTCGGCCAAGATGGTCTCGGAAGGAACAGGCCTCAGCGGTACAGCCGGAGGTCCCATCCTTCGGATAGAAATACACGACAACGGTGCGGCCTCGATAGTCCTTCAAACCCACCGAGGCTCCATCACCGCTCTCCAGAATGAACGACGGCGCGCGGTCGCCGATCGAAAGCTCCATCACACAGGCTCCTTATCGTGTCACCGGGTCGGGCTGATCGCCCTGATGACCTCCATATCCAGTACGATGGAGCCTGCTCCCTTGTCCCGGTTCCTTGACAGTCCTTCCGCAGCAGGGGTACACAGAACGCCGACCGTTCAGCGTGAGGAGAGGCCGGAATGACGGAACGAACAGCGAGACTGCGTGAGCTCAGCGTTAACCTGACGCCGTACATCAGCTCGGAACGAGCCGAGATCGTCACGCTCGCGGACAATGAATCCTTCGAGGCCTCGGCGACGATGCATCGAGCGCGGGTCTTCCATGCGCTCCTGGGCCGCAAAACCCTCTATATCGGCCCGGGCGAGCTGATTGTCGGCGAACGGGGACCGGCTCCAAAGGCGGTCCCGACGTATCCGGAACTATGCTGCCACAGCCTCGACGACCTGACCGTGCTCCACGACCGACCCCGAGTCCGCTATGAAACGTCGGCTGAGGTCCGCGAAGCGTATGCGAACAAGATCATTCCATACTGGGCTGGCCGTTCGATGCGGGACGTCATCTTCAGCCGGATGACCGAGGAATGGCAGGCGGCCTATGCGGCGGGTGTCTTTACGGAGTTCATGGAACAGCGCGCCCCCGGCCATACCGTCCTCGACGATAAGATCTATCGAATGGGCATGCGAGATCTGCGCGCTCGGATACGCGAAGCGCTGGATGCGCTCGATTGGCGCACAGACCCTTCGGCCTTCGACAAACAGGAACAGCTCAAGGCCATGGACCTGTGCGCGGACGCCCTTGTCCGGTTCGCTGTCCGGCATGCGGCTCTCGCCCGCTCCATGGCAGCGCATGAGAGCGATCCGGTGCGGGCGGCGGAGCTGTCGGCGATCGCTGAGATTTGCGAACGGGTCCCCGATCAAGCGCCCCGGACGTTCCATGAGGCGCTGCAGGCCTACTGGTTCTGTCATCTGGGCGTGATCACGGAGCTCAACACATGGGACTCGTTCTGTCCCGGACGGCTCGATCAGCATCTATATCCCTTCTATCGGAGGGATATCGACAACGGCTCCCTGACTCCAGAACAAGCGCGGGAGCTGCTGCAATGCTTCTGGGTCAAGTTCAATAACCAGCCCGCGCCGCCAAAGGTCGGGGTCACGGCCGCGGAGAGCGGCACCTATACGGATTTCTGCAATATCAATCTCGGCGGCGTGCGCCCTGACGGCAGCGATGGCTGCAACGAGCTGACCTATCTGCTCCTCGATGTCATCGATGAGATGCAGCTGGTGCAGCCGAGCTCCAACATCCAGGTAAGCGCGAAGAGCCCGGACCGATTCCTAGAGGCCGCCGGCAAGGTGATCCGCGAAGGGCGGGGTCAGCCATCCGTGTTCAACGCCGATGCCGTGATCGCCGAGCTCCTTCGGCAGGGTAAAACGCTCGAAGACGCTCGTTGCGGCGGGACCAGCGGTTGCGTCGAAGCGGGCGCCTTCGGAAAAGAAGCGTACATCCTGACGGGCTACTTCAACCTGCCCAAAGTGCTGGAGATCACCCTGCATCGGGGACGAGATCCTCGGACCGGCAAGCAGATCGGTCTACGGACCGCAGATCCGCTCGGCATGACGTCGTTCGACGGGCTGCTCGACGCGTTCCGGACTCAGGTACGTCACTTTGCCGACATCAAACTAAAGGGCAACCACGTTATCGAACGCCTGTACGCGACCCGGATGCCCGCCCCGTTTCTATCCTTGCTGATCGACGACTGCATCGCGAAAGGCATGGACTACAACGCCGGTGGCGCACGATACAACACCAGCTACGTCCAGGGCGTCGGACTCGGCACGGTCACCGATTCCCTCTCCGCCCTTCGGAGCTTCGTCTTTCCGGACGAGGCTGACCCTGTGGACGGCGTTGAGCCCGCCCACCGCACCCTGCCCATACGGGATCTCCTCGCAGCGCTCGCAGCCGATTTCAAGGGTTACGAGAGCCTCCGTCAATGCCTCATAAGCAGGCCGCCACGGTATGGAAACGACGATGATCGGGCGGATCGCTTGATGCGGACGGTGTTCGATATCTACGTCGATGCGATCGACGGCCGACCGAACAGCCGGGGAGGCGAGTACCACGTCGACATGCTTCCAACCACCTGCCATATCTACTTCGGCTCGGTTACCGGCGCCACTCCCGATGGACGTCGTGCCGGACTGCCTCTGTCGGAGGGGATTTCGCCCGTGCAGGGGGCGGATCGCAACGGCCCAACGGCTGTGATTCGATCCGTGGCCAAACTGGACCATGAACGAACCGGCGGCACGCTCCTCAATATGAAGTTCAGTCCGTCGGTGCTCAACGGCGACGGGGGGTTGCGGCGTCTCACCGACCTGATTCGGAGCTATTTCCGGTTGGGCGGCCACCACGTACAGTTCAACGTGGTCACAGCGGAGACTCTGCGCGAAGCCAAAGCGCATCCGGAACAGTATCGGGGCCTGATTGTCCGCGTCGCAGGGTACAGCGATTATTTTGGCGACCTGACGCCTGCGCTTCAGGACGAGATCATCGCGCGCACGGAGCACGAGGAGCTATAGGACCGGGTCGCGGTCGACCGCTCGGCGCAGCAGGATGTCCACCGTGACGGATCCGTCTCCCCCGATCTACGTTCTCGGCCTCGACTCGGGCGGCACGAAGACCGATTGTCTGGTCGTTGATGCGTCGGGTGCGATCGTAGGGCAGGGTTCGTGCAGCGTGCACGACGCGGCCAGCGGGCGGGGTGCGGAGGGCGCAGGCAGAAGCCTGGAGACACTACGGGAGGCGGTACGTCGGGCGACCGAGCCGCTTCTGCCCATGCGAGTCGATACGCTCCACATCGCCGGCCGAGCGTCGCTGCCCGATGACATCCTCGATCGGCGTCTCATGGAGAACCTCGTCTACCACCCGGTGCGGGAGTGCGAGGGGCCGATGGCCCTGGCCAACGCCAGCGCAGGCATCGTCGCCCTAGCGGGCACCGGCGCGTTTGTGTACGGACGCACGAGCGACGGGCGGGAGCTGTGTCTGGATGCGCTTGGCCCGCTTCTCGGCGACTCCGGCAGTGCGTTCGACATCGGCCTGCGAGCGATACGGGCGGTCGCGCGAGCCCATTGGCATTCGCGCCATGCGACGACGCTGGTCGAACCCGTTCAGCGGGCGTGTCAGCAGTTCCACCGGAAGGAAGGCATGGGCCTCGTGGAGTACATGCTAGAGTGCCCGGATCGCTCGGAAGTCGCAAGCCTTGCCCGCATCGTCGACGCCCACGCCTCGTCGGGCGACGGGATCGCTCGACGGATCCTCGAAGAAGCCGCCGACGGGTTGCTGGAAACGTTTCGTGACGTGGTCGCCGGGCTCGATATGGTCGATGCGGACCTGCCATGCATCGCCGCGGGCAGCGTCGCGCGGAAATCGAGGATCTACTGGGAACGATTCAGCGGCGGAGCGGCTCGGATCGCGCCCCGCCTTCGTATGATCGTCCCGACACCACCCGAGGTGGTCGGGGTAATACTCGCTGCCTCCCGGACGATGGATGGGATCGCTGCGGACTTCGCCCTGAGACTTCGCTACGAATACGACAAGGATAAGGACCAACACTGATGAGATCACCGTATGGAAGGGCGGTTCGAAAGCTCCTCGACGACATCGAATCGTCGCAATCAGACGCCATAGGCCGGGCTGCGGACCTTGCCATCCATGCCCTGACCCATCGCGGCGCCCTGTTCTGCGCAGAGATCGGACACGGCATTCAGGGAGACTTTCTCAATCGCGCCGGAGGCCTTGCCGCGTTGCATCAGTTCGGCCATGCCTTTTCGGTCCAGGATACGGTTGCGGCCTGCCTATCCGATCGCGAGACCACCGCACGGGTCCATCGCGAGGTCGAAGCGATCCGCCTGGCCGTTACGGCGAGCAACCTCCGAGAGGGGGATGTCGTGTACATGGGCAGTGTATCGGGCCGCAACGTCCAGCCCGTGGCGCTCGCGCTCGCCTGCCGCGAGGTCGGCGTCCGCACCGTCGGCCTGACCTCATTCGCCTATTCAGCCGAAACGACATCCCTGCACCCTTCGGGGCTCCGTCTTCGGGAGGCGGTGGACGTCGCCGTGGATATCTGTGCGCCCTACGGGGACGCGGGCGTCGAGATCGATGGGATCGACATTGCGGTCCTGCCCCTCTCCGGCATTGCGTTCTCGTTTACCGGCTGGCTCATCTGGGAGCAAGTGATGGTCCGCATGGCGGCGGCGGGGACGCCGCCCACCGTGTTCATGAGCGTCAATCGGTCGGGCGGCAAGGAGTTCTACGAGGCGGCTCGCAAACGGTTTGACGACCAGGGCTATTGAGCCCTATGAAGGAGATCTGTCCATGTCAGCGGAACGCTATATCCAGGTCGCAGTAGGGGCGCTCGAGCGTCTGGTCCAATCGCAGGCCGAAGCGGTCGAGCGCGCAGCGGGGCTGATGACCGACACGATCGTTCAAGGCCGAAGCCTCTTTGCCTTCGGCGCCAGCCATTCCTTTATGATTGCAGAGGAGCTTGTCTATCGCACCGGCGGCTTGATGGTCGTGAACCCCATCTACCCGCACGGCATGAACCTGTTCGTGCGCCCGATGACGTTGACTTCGCGATTGGAACGGATCGAGGGATTGGGGGCTGAGCTATTCCAGGCCTCCGGTGCGCAATCCGGAGATCTGGCGCTTATCGCTTCGACTTCGGGGCGGAATGCCGTCGCCATCGATATGGCGATCGCAGCCCGGTCCTGCGGGGTCAGCACGATCGGCGTAACGTCGGTCTCCTATACGCAGAGCGTTACCAGTCGGCATTCGACGGGCACAAAGCTGATCGATCACTGCGACGTGGTACTGGATAACGGGGCGCCGGCAGGAGACGCGGCGGTCGCAATCGAGGGATTCGCCCAGCCGGTCGGACCTCTGTCTACCGTCCTGGGCTGCGCCCTCGTCAACGCCCTCGTCTGCTCGGTGGCCTCCAACCTGACCGCAAGAGGCGTGGAGCCGCCGATCTTCATGAGCGCAAACCTCGATGGTGGGGACGAGTACAACAACCGGATGCTGGCACGCTACAAAGATCGGATCCACTATATCTAGCGGATCGACCGGACCAGCGCCGATCCGATATCCGCACGAATGCGTAACATAACCGCCGGATGGAGTCTCTTATACTATAGATGCAGCAGCGCTCCCGTATGGGAGAATCAGCTCCGGTCGTCGATGGCCATTTCGCGGACACGGAACCTCATAGGCTGTAGCACATCCGGCGGCTGGCGGTCCAACAACAAGGCGTTCCTAATAGGCCAGTGAACGATGAACAAGCGGCCATGCCAGTGACTCGAATCGCGATCCCACCGCCGGGCGCTCCCCCTGACGGTCTTGGATCGAACCAATGCTGACCGAACCCTGGCGCGTTCGCCTTCTCGGCGGCTTCGAAATCCGATCGGGCGCCATCGTCCATACCCGTTGTCGGACCGCACGAATGGAGGTGATCCTCGCCTATCTGGCATGGAACCTCGGGAGGCCGTGCTCGCGCGAGGAACTGGCCGATAAACTCTGGGGCGATCGGGATATCCAGAAGGCGCAGACCAACGTCCGGGTGGCCATCAACGGCATCAGGAGCCAGCTGGAACCGCAAGGGGTTCCCTTCGCATCGGTACTCATGAACCACAGCCGCGCCGCTGTCATGCTGAACCCGGAACTCGTGACGTGCGACGTCGTGGAGTTTCGTGAGTTGATCCAGAAGCGCCCCCATACCAGCCCGGAAGAACGTCGACATAAGCTAACCGCCGCGGTCGGACTGTATCTCGGCGAACTGATGCCCGGGCACTATGACGATGTCATCGACTCCGAGCGGAACAATCTGAGCCTCGAGTTCATGGACGCCCTTCAGGAGCTATCCAATCTGGTCAAGCAGTCTGGCGATCTGGACGAAGCGATCCAGGTATGCCGACGGCTGACGCTCGCGGACCCCTACGACGAGGATGCGCACAGTGAACTGATCAAACTCCTCACCATGGCAGGGCGCTCGGATGAGGCGATCAACCACTACCAGGCCGTCGAGAAGCTCTTTATGGAAAACGGTCTCGACGCTCCGTCCGTTGCCGCCGCGTCGCTTCGTTCAGCGCGCGGCCAGACGAGCCTCAACGGCCCCCGTGAAACGCAGGACAGGCTCCGGCGCCCTGATGCCGCCGCTCCGCCATCGACACCACGCCGTCCAGACGAGACCAGCAGCCAGCCGTCGAATCCGTGGATGGAAGATGCGGATACCTCCGATTGGCGCGGCGTCCCCGATGTGCCGTATCGAACCGACGGTGCACAGCAGGCTCCGGTCGAGGAGCGATGGACCGAGGATCCGCTTCCGGATTCCGGCGCCCAGTATCGGATGCCCGAAATCGAGCACACCCCACGTCGTTCCCCGCTCCCGCCGGCCCCATCCCGACCGGCTCCTCCGCCTGTTCGTCTGATCCCCCTGCAGATGACGCGGTTCTTCGGCCGAGAAGAGGAGCTCGCTCAGATACGCTCCTTTATAGACAACGGTGAGCGACTGTTGACCCTGATCGGTCCCGGCGGAGCGGGCAAGACCCGCATCAGCGTTGAGTTCGCCAACGCCCTCGCACGGGATACCGATTGGTGCGTTGCGTTCATCCCGCTTGCCGATGTCACATCCAGCGGCGATATCCTGCCGACGATCGCCTCCACCCTCCGTATCGATATCCCGGAGCATGGGGATATCCGGACCAAAGTGGAAGCGCACCTATCCGGGCGACCGTGGCTGCTGATCCTTGACAATCTCGAGCAGCTCTCTGCCGATGGCCGACAGGTCTTCCTCGATCTGCTCCAGAGCATTGAGCAGCTGCACATCCTTGCGACGACCCGCCATGCACTCGATGTCGTAGGCGAGCAATGCTACGCGATCGACCCCCTCCCGGTACCCATGCAAGCCGGCACTCCCGAGCGCCTTCTTGAGTTCGCCTGCGTTCAGCTTTTCATGGATCGAGCGTCCAAAATCGTCCCCGGCTTCAGGATGACCAACAGCACCGCAACCCATATCGCAGAGGTGTGCCGCGGCCTGGAGGGACTTCCGCTGGCCATTGAGCTCGCCGCCGGTCTCGCCGGTGATCTGGCTCCCAAGCAGATCGTCGCGCGCCTCTCCGATCGGTTCACGCTGCTGGTCTCGCGTCGAACCGGCCTGCCCGCGCGCCAGGCGAGCCTGCTGGCCTCCCTGGAATGGAGCTACCGGCTGATTCCCCCCGATCTCCAGCGCACCTTTGCCGCACTCTCGATTTTCCGGGGAGGCTGGACCCTGGAGGCTCTGGAGGCCGTATGCGATACCAATCAGGGTCTCCGCTCCATCGCAGAGCTGCGCCGTCGATCCCTGATCACCGTCGACCATTCGGGCGACGAAGTTCGATATGGGATGCTCGAAATCCTCCGGGCCTTCGCCGCCGAAAAACTGACGCCGGGCGACCGGCCGTTTCTGGCAGCACGGCATGCCCAGGTCTACTCCAGACTCGCCTCGGAAGCCGCAGCAGGGCGGCGCAGTGACTCCCAGACCCGATGGCTCGAACAGCTCGCGATCGAGCATCAGAACCTGATCGGAGCTCTCCTCTGGTCAATCGAGAATGAACCAGCGCGCGCGGTCCGAATGGTGGAGGATCTAGGGCTGTACTGGGCCATCCGCGGCCATCGCGCCGTCGCACGCACCTGGATCTCCGATGCGGCCCAGGCCGCACGCCGAATGGGCGATCAGCGGGGCGAGGCCGAGTGCGTAACCGTGAACAGCGTTCTCGCCCTATCGGACGGCGATCTGCCGGACGCGTTGGCCCAGGCATCCCGGAGTGTCGAGCTCTGGCAAGCGCTGGACATCGCCGAGGGCCGCAGCAGGGCCCTTGGCAACCTCGGCCGGGTCTACCTGGCCGCGGGTCGCGTCGATGAAGCCTATGCGGCGTATCAGGAGAGCCTCGCAATAGCCGAGGCGATCGGCGACGAGATATGCATCTCGACATCCCTGGCGAACATAGCCGGTATATACCTGCATCGGGGTGACGTGGCAGCGTCAAGAACGATGGCTCTACGGGCTCTACCGATTATCGAAGCCCGCGGCGATATTTGGACGGCTGCGGTAGTCCGTTCGACTCTCGGCGATATCGCCTGCGAAGCGTACGAACCCCGGGAAGCGATGGAGCAGTACGCGCGTGCGATCGAGGGCTTCGCGCTGACCGGCGATCTCTATCATGGGAGCGGCGTGCTGAGGCAGTCGGCCGCGGTGCTCGCCTATCTCGGCGCCCACCGGGAAGGCGCAACCCTGGCCGGGGCGGCCCGCGCCGCCGAAGAGCGATCGGGCAGAGGCATGGAGGCCGGTGCGGCGGAGGACTTCGCCGACACGATCTCCGGGCTTCAGGCGTCGCTCCCTCCCGACGTCTTCGACGCGGCGTGGGCCGACGGCGCGAGCATGGATCTCAACGCGGCCGCAGCCGCGCTCGCCCGCTACGCACGCTCCTAGGGTCGCCCTACCGAGCCCTCCAAACCGGCGGCCAGGTTCCTGCAACCTGTGAACGCCTCCGCGCCTCGGGCCGCTGCGATGTTCACGAAAATCGGCCCAAATCCATTAACCGGTGAACGGTGCCTGAACGCACCGATCTGTACAATAGCCACCAATGCAGTACTCCCAACTACCTGATGGAGGATATCGAACATGTTCACCAACGCACGCCGCACCAGCCTCGTCGTCGCCCTCGCCGTCTTCGGCCTCTACGCCGTGGCGGAGACCGCCCAGCTCGGCATCGGCGGACGGCCTAAGCCCATCTCCATTCCATATCTCGCATCCGTCAACCCGGGCGCCGTCTCCGGCGGCCAGTCCGCACAGTGCACCGTGAAGCTTGACTCTGTAGTGGAAGGTGAGGACCAGGTCGTCGATCTAACAACCGATCATCCCGAAGCCTACAGCAACTTCCCGCAGTCTGTGGTGGTTCCGGTGGGCTACGACACCGTGGTGTTCGACCTGTACACGACCACGGTCAGCGGTTCCGTGCAGACCACCATCACGTCCTCATGCGGCGGCGGCCAGGCCAGCGGAACGCTTACCGTCAATCCCTGACATCTCGCACACGATAAGGACCACCGAGTGATGAGCGCAGCAATGTTTGGGCGCGACTCTGGGAGCGCTGGAGGGGAGTTCTTCGGGCCGACGAATCCCGAATCCTACTCAGAACGAACCTCCAGCTCTCTGTTGGGACGCTGGGATAGCGAGGCGGCCAGAACAACGCTCCGGCAGCAGGTTCTCGACCATCTCGCGTCCGATGACGGCGTCCTTGTGATTGATGAGATCAACTTCGTGAAGGACAGCGGGGCCTATGTGGGCGCACAGCGCTTTGTCGACAACGACGGCGGTCAAGCGGAGCATCGTCAGACCGCCATCGTTCTCGCCTACGCCACCGCATCGGCTCAGGGGTACCTCGATCGAGAGCTCTTTCTGCCCCGAGTGTGGACGGAACAGGAGTCGCTTCGTATCGCCTGCGGGCTCCCATCGGATGTTACCTTTGCCACCCGTCCTCAGATGGCGCGGACCATGCTCGAACGGGCGCTGCGCGACGGCATCCCCCATCGATGTATCGTGGGCGGAAAAGCGTTCGGGTGTGATGGAGGCATGCGACTGTGGCTCGAAGAGCATCTGGAACCGTATGTGCTTGCGATCTCGGGCAGAGAGACGTTCCGGGTCCGCGGCACGGCGGTCCGGGCTGAGGCGCTGACCTCCCTGTGGCCTGCTGAAGTCTGGCGGCCCGTTCGATGCAACGGCATGCTCCCGAGGGGTGAAGTCTGGGCGGGCATCCGGATTCCCTCCACCGTCGGCCCTGATTGGGAACGATCCTTGATCGCCCGGCGAAAGACATGGGACAGCATGGAGACCGAGTGCTTCTTAGGGTTCGCCAGGACCGGAACGCCGATTGAGGATCTGGTGGCGGCCGTCGCACGCTGGCGACGCGTCAGTGTGGGCATGCGGGATGCCCGACGATCCGTGGGGCTCGACAGGTTCACCGGCAAGTCCTGGGAAGGTTGGTATCGACATATGACGGTCGCTCTGATGGTCCATGCCATGCTGGGCGTCGCGCGCAGGGATCCGATGACCAGGCCTGCCTGATCGTCCGAGTCGGTTGGACGCTACGGCATCGCCTCGCGAATGCGGACTTACGAATCGAAGACGCGTCGGATGAACAGCGACATCGGCACCACAAGCGCGGCCGTATAGGCCGAACGGCCTACCGCGAGGACTAGAAAGGGCTTTGGATCGCCGAGCGGGACGATCATGTACTGGCCGATGTCGGCGATCAACGAACCGATCATACCGGCCCCAGCTGTCACCAGCACATGATCACGAAAAACCCGCAGGTTGAGCAGGCCGACGGTCCAACCCGCCACCACCCTGCTGACCGCGATGCTGGTCAGAGCGATCGGACCGAAGGCGCCGAGGATGAGGCCTGTCATCAGGCCCCAGCCGCTTCCGGCGCCGGCGCCGAACCGGAGCGCGATGGGGACGAGCGCGGCGAGAGTGAGATCGGGCCGGATCCCCCGAATCGTCCACCCCTCGCCGAGCGCCAGATCGAGGACGATCGCAGCGGAGAGGATCAGCCCCACGAGGACCGTCTGACGCGCCAGGTTCACCGGAGAACCGCTACTTCCTCAAGGCGATCGAGCCGGACCGCCATGGTGACGATTGCAGCCGTACCGGAGGAGCCCAGGTCCTCCTCGACCGATCGAACGGCGCCGATCACCAATCCCGGCGGATAGATGCCGTTCTTGCCGCCCATGCCCGAAGTCGTAATCGTATCCCCAATGCGAATGTCCGCCTCCCGGCTGAGATAGGCCATGCGCAGTGATCGCGCCCCAACGCCTCGACAGATGCCGACGGTCCGTCCATTGGAGCGTTGCACTCTTGCTCCGACGGAAGCTCTCGGATCGGAAATGGCCAGCACGGACGCCGTAGTCGGCGTCATATCGTACACCTGACCGACGACACCCTCGGGCGCGACGACTACCGACCCTCTCTTGAGCCCATCAGCCGAGCCCCTATTAATGACAATCTGGCCAGGCGACCCGTCGAGACTCAGGGTGACGATCCTGGCGGCGAGTGTTCGGGGCGGCATCGTCTTGACGAAACCCAGCAGGGTTTCCAGCCTCTGGGCGCGGATTGCGGAGTCGCGCAAGTAGGCTGCTTCCCCTGTCAACCGTCGGTTCAGGCGTCTGAGTCTTGCGTTCTCCTTCTCCAGCGCCCGCGAACGAAAGATCGGAGATACCAGAGAACTCAGCGAGTCCGCTACCCGCCGGGCGCCCCGGATCAGCGGAGAGTACAGGGTTCGCAGGACGATGGTTACGGGATCGTTGGAGCCTCGGGCAACCGCGGAACGGTGCCATGCGCCGAGGCCAATGGCGAGAGCCAGACAGAGGAGCAGGATCCGAACTCGGCGCCGGACGGTCGATCGATCATCATCCAGCATCGCACATCACCCCGCGTCCGCCGCTTCAGGCGTTGCGAAGTACCTTACGAAGCGACGGATTGCCCTGGATCTCCTCGAGCACCCTCCCGATTCCAATGACCACGCAATCGAGCGGTTCGTCTGCGATATGGACCGGAATCGAGGTTTCGCGTTCGAGAAGTTGATCCATCCCTTCGAGCAGCGCGCCGCCGCCGCTAAGAACGATTCCCCTTTCCATGATATCCGCGGCCAGTTCCGGCGGGGTTTGTTCGAGTGTTACCTTGACGGCCTCTACGATGCTGTTGAGGGGTTCCTGAATCGCGTCGCGTATCTCCTCCGAGGTGATGGTCGCGCTGCGCGGAAGACCTGCGAGATTATCCCGTCCCCGCACTTCGAGGGTTCGGATATGGTCTCCGGGATAGGCTGATCCGACGGCGATCTTGGCGTCTTCCGAAGTACGGTCTCCGATGGAGAGGTTGTAGGTACGGCGCACGTAGGCCGCAATCGCCTCGTCGATCTCGTCCCCGGCGACCCTCACGGATCGGCTCGTCACGATCCCCTTCAGGGAGATGACGGCTACCTCCGTGGTGCCGCCGCCGATGTCGACGATCATCGAACCCGTAGCGTCCGTGATCGGGAGTTCCGCGCCGATCGCAGCCGCCATCGGCTCTTCGATGACGTAGGCTTCCCGTGCTCCGGCTTTGCGCGTCGCCTCGATCACCGCGCGGCGTTCCACTTCAGTCACGCCCGATGGGATGCCGACGACCACTCTGGGGCCGCTGAGAAGAGTCCGACGGCAGACCTTGCTGATAAAATACCGGAGCATCCGCTCGGTCTGTTCGTAATCGGCGATGACCCCGTCGTTGAGCGGCCGAGTAGCGACGATGTTGCCCGGAGTCCGCCCCAACATTCGTTTGGCCTCGGCGCCCACGGCTAACACGCGCCGGGACTCTTGATCGATGGCGACCACCGAGGGTTCGCGCAGGATGATCCCGCGCCCGCGTACCCATACCAGGGTATTGGCGGTACCCAGATCTATTCCCAGATCGCGTGAAAATCGGCCCAGTAGACCTTGCAGGACATTCATCGGACGAAAAGAACTCCGGCCATGAAGAGGTGGTCGGCGCACTCGAACGGCCGCCGATCGGTGCATTATAGCATGGGCCGTCCCGTCCGAACCGATGGAACGCGCCGTAAGATCGGCAGGCGCGGGGCCGCGTCGCAGGAGCAGGGTATGGAAATCAATACTGGACGAACGAAACTTGAGGTGTTCGATATCCGTTGTGGCAATGAACTGACCATCCAGCACCTCGTCATACAATCGGACGGACTACGGGCCAACGCGCCTCTCGGGTCGGGAGCGTGTGCCGGCCAACTTACCGCGACGATCACCATAACAGAGGGAGAAGTGAATCGCGCCGTGAGCCGGCATGCCGAGTCGGGCATGCGTGAACTGCAGGTAGCTCTGATGCACGACCATATCCGCATCACGGGCCGCTACGAGCTGATGGGCCCCTTCGCCATCCCGTTCGTACTGACGGCCGTCCCGCAGATCGTCGGCGGTACGACAGTCCGCCTCGAGATCAAGGACCTCAGCGTCGTGGGCGCGACCCTGCCGGGCTCAGGAGCGCAGGCTATCGGCGAACGGATCAACGCACGACTAGCTTCTGCGCTCAATATCGAGCGGTTTGGTCTTCCGATAAGGCTGACGAATGTGCTCGTTGAGACGGGACGTCTGCGGATATCTGGGGCGTGGTGTCTGGAGTGGAGGCCTGGGAGCGATGCGGTTACGAAAACCGCGCCCTGACCCGATCACACTCCGGCAGACCGGAATCCGGCGGACCTGTTCAACCGAACGAGAACGAGCAGCAGGAACGGTACTGCAATAAGCGCCGTCGCCTGCCCATCGGTCAGGCCCAGCGCCACGATTCGAGAAGTCGCGCCCGCCCGGAAGAAGTCGTTGATGAAGCGATAGACCGCGTAGAGGATCAGATAGGTGACCAGTACAGTACCATCGGCATGGGCTCGATTCAACTTCCGATGGAGCACGGCGAAGATGACCAGGCTCATCAGAGACGCATAGAGCTGGGTCGGGTGGCTCGGCGGCGTCATGGCGCTTACCGCGCCGTCGGATTGGAATCGGACGGCCCAGGGCAGATCACAGGCTCGACCGTAGCAGCATCCGTTCAGAAAGCAGCCGATCCGCCCGAACGCATAGGCCAGCGCGAAGCCGGGCGCGGCCATATCGGCCACCGCTCCGTAGGGCAGCCGGTGTCGATGGCAGTACCACCATGCGAATGCATAGCCGAATAACGGCCCGCCGATGAACGAAAGTCCGCCCATCCAGATCCGGAATATCTCCCAGGGATCATCCCGAAAGAGGTCCCAGTGCAGCGCGACGAACACCACCCGGGTTCCGATTATGCCGATGAGGAGACCCAGAATGGCCATATCGAAGACCCGCTCCTCGGGAACGGGCTGGTGCGAAACACCCTGCGGGAGCGAACCGTCCTCGATCCGTTTGTTTCGACGCCGGGTTGCGACGATCAAATACCGGAGCGCCAAACTGAAGCCGATCAGTATCAGAACACCGTAGGCGCGTATAGGCATCGGGCCGAGATGAAACAGGATCGGATGCATCGCCCTCGCCGGTTACCGGGGCTCGTCGGCCGTGAAAGAAGCGTCGGGATGACGCCGTTCCCCGGCTCGCGAGACGAAGACAGAGCGGTAGAGGAAGAGGACAACGCTGACGGTGATCGCGGAATCGGCGATATTGAAGATCGGCCAGAGCGTGCGCCCCTCTGGATTGTGCAGGTGAAAGAAATCCCGCACATAGCCAAAACGCGCCCGATCGAGGAGGTTGCCCACGGCTCCGCCAAGAGCCAGCGCCAGAGCCATACAGAGCAGCCGGTCATTGTGGCGCCTCAGGGCATAGGCTCCGATCAACATCACAATGGCGCATACCGCGACGATGACAAAGACACTCGGGTGCGCCTGAAACAGACTGAAGGCGCCGCCCGGGTTATGGGTCGGCGTGAGCGAAAACAGCCCGGGGATCACCGGACGACCATAGGAAGGGATCGATCGATCCACACTCCACTTGCTGATCTGATCGGCGACGGCGACAACGGCAGCGATTAGATAGAACGTAACGGTTCGCATCAGGCCTCGTATCGGCTCTGGCACGTGATGCACATCGCCGCCGAAGGAATCGACGTCAATCGAGCGGCGGCGATAGGCTTGCCGCAGACTTCGCAGATGCCGTACGTCCCCGCTTCGACGCGCAGCAACGCCTTCTCGATCTGGATCAGCATGCTATCGATGGTCATCACCAGAGCTCGTGTCCGTTCGAGTTCCATCAGATCGGCGCCGCCATCGTCTTCGATGCCCGCGGTGTAGTCCGCATCGGGGCGATCGCTTTGATCGTCCAGCAAGCGTGCGCGATCGGCCTGAAGACGCTGTTTCTCCTCAAGGAGCATTTTCCGTACCCGTGTTACGCTCGGCCTTCTCATGTCGTTTTCCTTGAAGGTCGTTGATATCGGGCTCACGGACGCCAGGAGCGCCCGGCCCTTCACGCGATGGCGTCGGCGCAACGTCCGCAGAGGTCGGAATGACCCGTGCGCAAGCCGACATCCGTCTTGATTAACCAGCACCGAGCGCACTTGACACCCGGTGCGCGTATAACATCGATCGTCGTTTCGACGGGATCCTCTGAGACGATCACCTCTACTGCCGATACTTTGTATACCGATGCAAGAACATGTTCGTACGGCGCAAGGGTCCTCGCCATCTCCGCGTTCGTCCGGATCGTGGCCGCCGACTCCAGCGGATTGCCGATTCGCTTTTCCTGTCGTGCCGCCTCGACCGCGAGATTTACCAGGGCCCGCATCTGCAGGACGGGTTCCCAGCGGGCGATCGTATCCCGCCCATCCGACGCCATCGCTTCCGGCCAATCAGCCAGCTGCGCGCTCTTACGGCCATCCGGATCGCCCAGAAGCTGCCAGACTTCGTCGGCGGTATGGCTCAAAATCGGAGCGAGGACGATCGCCAGGGCTCGCGCGATGCTGAACAGGGCTGTCTGAGCGGAGCGCCTCGGCAACGATCCCGCGCGCTCGCAATAGAGCCGGTCCTTGATCACATCGAGGTAGAAGGCGCTGAGATCGACCGAGCAGAAATGGTGCACGGCATGGTACACCCGATGGAACTCATAGGCGTCGTAACCGCGCCGACAGGTTGCCACGAGCTCATCCAGCCTTGCGATCGCCCAGCGGTCCAGGTCGTAGAGCGCGTCGCAGGGCACGCCGTCCGCGGCCGGATCGAACCGTCGGAAACCGCGCGCCGAATCGGCAAGATTGTTGACAAGGAAGCGCAGGGTGTTGCGGATCTGGCGATAGGACTCCGAGGCCTGTTTGATGATGCCGGGAGAGCAACGGACATCCTCGAAATAATCCACGCTGGCCGCCCATAGCCGAAGGACGTCCGCCCCGTATTGGGCGACGATCTCATTGGGCGAGACGACATTGCCCAGCGACTTGTGCATCGCTCGCCCGTTCTCGTCGAGGGTCCAGCCGTTGGTGATCACCGTATTATAGGGAGCCCGACCGCGCACCCCGACTCCGACCATAAGCGATGAGTTGAACCAGCCCCGGTGCTGATCGGAGCCTTCGAGATAGACGTCCGCAGGCCATGTGAGATCCGGTCGAGCCGGGTCCTCGAGCACCGCCAGATGGGTGGCGCCGGAATCGAACCAGACATCGAGGATATCGGTCTCTTTATCCAGCTCCCGGCTGCCGCAGGAGGGGCAGCCATAGTCCGGGGGCAGAAGCTCGCTCGACGGCCGGGTGTACCAGACATCGGCGTTCTCGGACCGAACATGGTCCGCCACCGACCGAATCGCAACCGGGTCGAGGATCTGATCGCCGCACGAACGACAGTAAAAGGCCGGGATGCCCACCCCCCATGCGCGCTGCCGGCTCAGGCACCAATCGGGCCGCCCCTGCACCATGGATCGGATGCGATTCGCGCTCACGGGAGGCACCCATTCGGTTGCGCCGATGGCCTCGACGCATCGTTCGCGATGCTGGTCATGGTCGATATCCATGAACCACTGAACCGTCGCCCGGAACAGCAGGGGATGATGGCACCGCCAGCAGTGCGGGTAGCTATGCGAATAGGCTCGTTGGGACAGAAGATGCCCCGCCTCGGCGAGGGCGTCCATGACCCGGCGATCGGCTTCGCCTCCGAGGATCCGGGCGCCGACGAAGGCGTCCCCGGCCTCTCCGGTGAACGCGCCGCCCCCGTCCACGGGACACAGAACGGGCAAGCCATACTGACGCCCCGTATCGAAGTCCTCTTTGCCATGGCCCGGGGCGGTATGGACAACGCCCGTACCATCCTCCATGGTTACATAGGGAGCGTAGACCACCGGCGATGGACGCTCGAATAACGGATGGCGGCACACGAGGCCTTCCAGTTCGCTGCCGCGGACGTATCGGACAGCTCTGACCTCCTGGCCAGCCTCATCACCCGCCACATGGCCGATATCGGACAGGACCTTCGCCGCGAGAGCTCGTGCAACCAGATACCGATCGGTTTCGAGCTCGAGGATCGCATACTCGGCGTCGGTGTGCACGGCCAGGGCGAGGTTCGCCGGTATCGTCCACGGTGTCGTGGTCCAGACGAGGACGTACCGTCCCGCCGCATCACAGCCGAAGACGCCGCCCGGATCCTCGATGACGGGAAAGCGGACGTAGATACTGTTGGATGTATGCTCTCCGTATTCGACCTCGGCATCCGCGAGGGCCGTACGGCAATGGGCGCACCAGAGCACCGGCTTCATCCCACGATAGATAAAGCCCTTCTCTGCCAGTGCGCCGAAGGTGTCGATGATGCTCCCTTCGAACTCCGGACTCATCGTCAGGTACGGATGATCCCAATCGCCTCGCACGCCCAGACGTTGGAACTCGCCCCGCTGAACGTCCACCCACTCGGCGGCGTACTCGCGGCAACGCCGTCGCAACGCCGCCCGATCCCCGGCCTGCGGCGTTCCCATGAGCTCCCGCGCCACGTTGTTTTCGATCGGCATGCCGTGGTTGTCCCATCCGGGCACATAGGGCGCACGGTAGCCCTGCAGCGTTTTGTACTTGACGATGATGTCCTTGGCGATCTTGTTGAGCGCGTGCCCGAGATGGATATGTCCGTTGGAGTAGGGAGGTCCATCGTGCAGAATGAACGAGCCGTTCCGCGCATCCTTCTCTATAGAACGACGATACAGACCGATCTCAGCCCACCGGCGCTGGATCTCCAACTCGCGTACCGGCAGACCGCCCCGCTGCGGCATCGCGCCGGGATCTCGGTCGCCGAGGGTTATGTTCAACGTTGATCGGTAATCCATGGGTTTCCTTAGGAGCCATCATCGAAACAGACTAGTCCGTGCGTTATGGCGCATTCAGCCTGCACCATACGCGCGGATGGGAACTTGATTATAACGCACCAGCGCAATGAAGTAAAGCCGCGAGCGTGGTGCGCATCCGTCGCGGAGGGGCAGCGGGGTCCGTCGTTGACAGCAGCTCCGCAGGGCAGATAGAATGCCTTCGTTTCGATCATGCGCATTCCACGCACTGCACCCGCGATTCTCCTGAGCGTCCTCGCCATCCTCCTCCTTACGTTGACGCAGGGCTGCACGCGATCGGAGCAGTCGTCGGATCTGGTCGTCTGGGGGCTGCAGTACGGCGAAGAGAGCGAGGGCCTTCGGGCGCGCGTCCAGGAGTTCGAACGCCGAACCGGCATCAAGGTAAGCGTACTCTCGATGGGCGCCGGCCAGATGAACCCGCAGAAGCTCATGACCGCGATCGTGGGCAACGTCCCGCCCGATGTCATCCACCAGGACCGGTTCACCATCGGCGATTGGGCCTCGCGGGATACGTTCCAGGCGCTCGATCCGTTCATCGCCGACGACGCCCGCGCACCCGATGCCATCCGGCCGGGCGACTTCTACCCCGCTTGCTGGAAAGAGGCGATCTATCAGGGCAAGGTCTATGCGATCCCGTCCAGCACCGACGATCGTGCGCTGTACTATAACAAGACGCTCTTTCGTGAAGCCGGTCTCAACCCCGATGCGCCGCCAAAGACATGGGATGAGCTTCTGAGCGCTGCGCGCAAGCTTACGGTTCTCAACAGAGATGGCTCGTTCCGCCGAATAGGGTTCATCCCGAACTTCGGCAACTCATGGCTCTATCTATACAGCTGGCAAAACGGCGGCGAGTTCATGTCCGAGGATGGCCGCACCTGCACCATGGACAACCCGTACAGCGTCGCTGCTCTGCAGTATATGACGGACATCTACGATGCCCTCGGCGGCGTCACCAAAGTAGACGCCTTCGCGTCGGGCTTCCAAACGCAGGAACTCGATCCGTTTCTAACCGGCAAAGTCGCCATGAAGATCGACGGCAACTGGGTTGTGCAGGGGATCGGACGATATCGGCCCGATCTGGATTTCGGTGTTGTGCCAGCGCCGGTCCCGAAGGAGCGGCTAGAACAGACTCTCGGAGGAAAACCCGGCCGCTTCCACGGACAGCCGCCCTTTGTTACGTGGTCCGGGGGCTTCTCGTACGCCATTCCGCGCGGCGCAGCACGGCCCCGGGAGGCCTGGGCGTTCATCAAATGGATGGTCTCCCCGGAGGCGGCTCTGATGGACGCCCGAGCGCAGCGCGCCTACAACCGCGCCCGTGGTCGGCCGTTCATCCCGGGCATTTCCGCCAATCAGAGGGCCAACGAAGCTGTCTATCGGGAGTTCGCGCCGAAATCCGCCCGATATCGGGTCCCGTTGAAGCTGTTCATGGACATGATGCCCTTTGCCCGCTATCGCCCCGTAACGTTCGTAGGCCAGCGGCTTTGGGATGAGCACGCCCGGGCGTTCGATCAGGCAACCCACCACAGGGAAACCGGCAAAACCCCGCTGCAGGCCATGCGGGAGGGCACGCGGGTCGTGCAGGGCGAGCTCGACAAAGCCTTCCAGCGGGACCGCCGGCCGCCGCTCAGCCCCAACACGATTCTGATCATCTGCGTGATCTGCGGTCTCGGAGCGGTCGCGCATATCGCTCAGCGCGTGAACGCACTGCGCAGCATGGGTCGGCTGGCCCGAAGAGAGGCCATCGCCGGCTTCGGTTTTGCGGCTCCATGGCTGATTGGGTTCGCGGTCTTCACGGCCGGACCGATCATCACATCCTTGCTCCTGAGCTTCTGCGACTACGATGTGCTGCACCCGCCCCGGTACGCGGGCCTCCATAACTTCACGGAGCTCTTCACCACAGACCGGTACTACCTCGTCAAATCCCTGACAAACGTCGCCTACCTCGCGGGCATCGGCATTCCGCTGGGCATTGTCACTGGCCTTTCCATTGCGATGCTGCTGAATGCCCGGGTTGGAGGGATGAGCGTCTACCGCACGTTCTTCTATCTCCCATCGATCGTTCCGGTAGTTGCCAGTGCGGTTCTGTGGGCCTGGGTGCTCAACGGTGACCCCAATCGGGGGTTGCTCAACGCCGGCTGGAAGGCAACGTTGACGCCGTGGTTCGGCTGGGATCCTCCCGGCTGGTTCGGGGCTGCGGAGTGGGCCAAGCCGGGCCTGATCGTCCAGGGCCTATGGGGCGCGGGCAGCGGGATGATCCTCTGGTTAGCAGGTCTGCAGGGGATCCCGCAGCACCTGTATGAGGCGGCGGAGATCGACGGGGCCGGAGCGGCAGCCAAGTTCCGCAACGTCACCCTGCCGATGCTCTCGCCGTATGTCTTCTTCAATCTGATCATGGGCACGATCGGAGCCTTGCAGGAGTTCGATCGCGTCTATATCCTCGGTGGCCAGGGCGCCGGCGCCACGCAGGTGGGGCCGGTGGACAGCCTGCTCGTGCCCGTGATGTATCTCTTCAACAACGCCTTCAAGTACTTCAAGATGGGCTATGCCTCGGCGCTGGCGTGGGTGCTCTTTGTGATCATACTGGTCCTGACGCTCGTGCAGCTCAAGCTCGCACCCCGGTGGGTCCATTATGAGGCCGAACGGAAATGAGACGGGGCAGTCAGCGCCGCCTGATACGCTCCGCGCTCATCCATCTTGTCCTCATCCTGGGCTCGATCGTCTTTCTGGTCCCGTTCGCCTGGCTCGTGGTGACCTCCTTGAAGGAGGATGAGGACATGAGCCAGTTTCCGCCCGTCTGGGTTCCGCGTCAGCAGGCGACGGTCCAACTGCGGGGCCGGACGCTGCGCCTCGTACGGATAACACGAGATGATCAGCGCGTGACCTGCGCGGTCCTGCACGAGACCGAGACCGGCGATCAGGCGCTCGAAGCCATCAGCCCCGCTCGCTTCCGCGGCCAGCGGTACCGCGTACCGCTATCCGCCACGACAAAGGTGAAACGCTTCGCCCCGGTCTGGTCCAACTACCCCGACGCGCTGAAGTTCCTGCCGCCCGAAACGAACCGGGGCCTGGTGTTCGTCTGGAACACGCTGATCCTGTCCGGGCTGAGCATCATCGGCACCGTCATCTCCAGTTCGATGGTCGCCTACGCCTTTGCGCGACTCCGATGGCCGGGGCGAGAGGCCGCGTTCGTCATCCTCCTCGCGACGATGATGCTGCCCGGCGCCGTCACGATGATGCCTGTCTTTCTCATCTTCCGGTGGCTGGGCTGGATCGACACCCTCCGCCCGCTCTGGGCGCCCGCGTTCCTCGGCAGCGCTTTCAACATCTTTCTGCTCCGGCAGTTCTTCCTCACGATCCCGAACGATCTCGAGGACGCGGCGAAGATCGACGGGTGCTCCTACTGGACCATCTACCATCGGATCATGATCCCGCTGATCAAACCCGCGCTCGCCGCCATCACCATCATGACCTTCATGGGCGCATGGAATAACTTCATGGGGCCGCTCATCTACATCAGCTCCCCGATGAAGATGCCCCTGGCCTACGCCCTGCAGCTGTTCCAGACCGCCCATGGCGGTGAACCGGGGCTCCTCATGGCCGCGAGCGCCATGGTGATGCTGCCGGTCCTTGTTCTCTTCTTCCTCACCCAGCGCTACTTCATTCAGGGCGTCACGCTGACGGGGATCAAAGGGTAGGCCGATGCCTCGCCGGACGTTCCCGATGGGGCGGGTGAAACGTCTGATCATGGGCGCCTCGGCGGTGATCCTCGGACTTCTGGGGGCGATCTCCGGCCTCGGCAGCCAGTCGGCTGCGGGTCCGTACATCGGGTTCATGCTCGGCTATATCGACCCGAAGGCCGCCGCTGCTGCAGCCATCCACGCCTTCTGGGTCTGTATCGGAGCGATTATCGCCTATACGGTCCCTGGGCACGGTGCGATACCCTGGGCCATCGTCGTGCTGTATACCGCGGGCGCCACCATCGGCGCAGTGATCGCCGCTCCTCTGGCTGCGCCGCTCGCAGGCGTTCGACGGCTGCTCCAGGGGCTCGCCTTTCCCGGACTGATCTACATCCTCGCGTTATCCGCAGGTCGACGTTTCGGCGGCCTGGAGGCGCTGCCGTGGGAGGTCCTCCGATCGCCCGGAGGATGGGCGCTTGCGGGCGCGGCATGCGGAGCGATGGCCCGCGTCGGAGCCCTCCCAATCGGTGTGCTGGTTGTGCCGGCGCTGGTATTCGGCGCCGATCTTTCGCCCGCGGTCGCCAGCGTCACCGCACTGGCCATTGCTGCGCTCGCTGCCCTGCTGCCGGTTCTGGGCTATACGGCGAGTCGGATCGTGGACCCACCGATGGGCCGAACGCTCAACGTCGGCGGGGCGCTGGGAGGGGCTGCCGGGGGGTACGCATTGGCGGCGGGCGCGAACGCAAGCTCCACATGGCCGCTCCAGTCGTTCTGCGTGGTGGCCATGCTCCTCTGCGCGTGGCTGATCCAGCGCTCGAGGATGCAGAACTGATGCGGATCTTAGGTGTCGATCCGGGAACCGCTACGACCGGCTACGGCGTTGTGGACCGCGTTGGGGCTGATCTTCGAATCATCACCTACGGCGTTATTCGGACAAGCTCCAGAACGGAAACGCCTGTTCGGTTGAGCCGGATCCACACGGCCATCTCGGAGATCGTCCAGGAGCACCGGGTGGGATGCCTCGCAACTGAACGGCTCTTCTTCGCACGGAACGAAGCCACAGCCTTCGGCGTGGGGAGGACGATCGGCGTCGTTCTGCTGGCCGCCGCAGAACAGGATCTTCCATGGACCGAATACACGCCTATGCAGGTGAAAAAGGCTGTCGTCGGTTATGGTGCGGCGGACAAGAAACAGGTGCAATACATGGTACAGCGAATACTAGGACTGGAAACGATACCAAGGCCGGACGACGCTGCGGACGCTCTCGCCGTAGCGATCTGTCACGCGCATACGATTGGGAGGACCCCCTGATGGAGAGATTAGCGCTCGATGGCGGTGCGCCCGTCCGCACTGCCCCATGGCCTTCGTGGCCCGTATTCGGCGACGAGGAACGCAAGCTCCTGAACGAAGTGCTGGAATCCGGCCAATGGTGGGCTGTTGGCGGCAAGAAGGTTCCGGAGTTCGAGGAAGCGTTCGCCCGAGCGCAGGAGGCGAAGCACGCCGTCTGCGTCACCAACGGTACAGCCGCGCTCGAGATCGCGCTGCGCGCCCTGGGTATCGGCTGCGGGGATGAGGTGATCGTGCCCCCGTACACGTTCATCGCGACGGCGAGCAGCGTCCTCGCTGTCAGCGCGACGCCGGTGTTCGTCGATATCGAACCCGACAGCCTCAATATCGATCCCAACCTGATCGAGGCGGCGATCACAGACCGAACCCGCGCAATCATCCCGGTGCACATCGGAGGACGACCAGCCGATATGGACGGTGTTCTCGCGGTGGCGTCGCGGCACGGCCTGGCCGTCATCGAAGACGCCGCGCAAGCGCACGCCGCGGAATGGCGCGGCAGAAAGGTCGGAGCTCTCGGCACCTGCGGCACGTTCAGCTTTCAGGCGAGCAAGAACCTGAACGCAGGCGAGGGAGGCGCCATCCTGACCAACGATGATGCCGTAGCCGATAAGTGCTGGTCCGTCCACAACGTCGGCCGGACGCGGTCGGGCAAATGGTACGAGCATCATGTACTCGGCGGCAACTACCGGATGACCGAGTTCCAGGCCGCCATCCTTCTCGGACAGCTCGGACGCCTGTCCGAGCAAACCGAGAGACGGACAGCCAACGCGCAGCGGCTTACGGCGGGCCTCCGAGCCATCCCCGGCATCTCGGTCGGCGGCGATGATCCCCGGGTGACCCGACACGCCTACCATCTCTATCCCTTCCGATACGACGCTGCTGCGTTTGGCGGACGGTCGCGCGACGAGTTCCTCCGGGCGCTCAACGCCGAAGGCATACCCTGTGGCGCGGGTTATGTTCCGCTGTATAAGGAAGTCGTGTTCCAGCGAAAGAGCGCCGGACAGGGATCATGGTGTTCCGCAGGTCGGCGCATCGACTATGCTGCGGTGGATTGCCCCGTCTGCGAAGCGGTATGCGCCGATGCCGTCTGGCTCTTCCAGACGGTCCTCCTCGCTGAATCCCGCGACATGGACGACATCATCACCGCTATAGCGCGGATTCAACAAGCCTGGCAGGGGTAATGATCTCCTCGGTCGCCCTTCTGGGGTGCGCCGTGGCGATGGGCTACGGCCAGTCGGTGACCTTCGCGCCGGACCGACGTCAGATCGATCTGGATGAGATCGGGTTGTATCGGGTCGGCTACCAGTACCGGGGCGCTTCCGAGGTGGCCTTCAGCCCGGGCTGGTCGGCCCATTTCGAGGAGAAGACGGGAGTCTCCTGCCTACCCTTTGGGCATCAGGACGGCCGAGCGGCTTTCCTGATCCACTGTCCATGGCGAGGGGGCACGGGGATCGCCTTCCAGGAGTTCCACATTCGGATGCCGCGGAGCCCTCGCATCACGCTCCGAGGCTCGACGGCTATAAGGACGGACGTCGTCGGCAAATCGGACGGGGCGGTGTTCCGCATCCTCGCCAACGGGCAAACGATCCTTCGTCGGCATCAATCGGACGCGCAATGGCAGGATTTCGAACTGGACCTGACTCGATACGCCGGTCATATGCTGAGGCTCCGGTTCGAAACGGATCCCGGGCCTGAGGATAACCCGGGCTATGATTACACGCTATGGTCTGGGCGGGCCATCATCGTAGAGGGTCTCAAAACCGCGGAGCCCCGTCCGACGCCTCGGAGCCCCGTCGACCTGACGGCTCACATTGCCCCAACCGCTCAGCCTGGCAAGCGGGCGACTGGAAGCGTCGTTCCTTCCAGCGGATGGGTCGGATCCAGAGCGGTTCGGGTGTCCCGCACTTCGGCCACGCTCGCCTATGCCGGGCCGGACGGCCGATTCGCCTACCATTGGAGACCGGGCGGCGGGGGTCTCGGCTCGTTCGAAGTCACCGTCCAGCGAAAGGGACGAGCAACCGTCACACTACCGCTCGTCTCCTTCCAATCCATCCGTTGGACTGAGGCCGCCGCACTCAGCGCGGGGGCGATCACCCGGACTCCGTCGGGTGTGTCCAGCACATGGACCGTTCGGACAGCCCATGGCTCCGGCCGATGGACCGTCCATGTCCGCCTCATCGGCAAGAGCCTGGTCCTCGACGTCTTCTGCAATCGGCCATGGATCGAGAGCTTCGACGCGGGGCGCTGGGGGCCGGTTCTAAGGCGGCGCCCGATCCCCGTGCCCTACTACGGCCTCGTCGAGTACCTGCCGAAGGAGGATCTCTTCGCCCATCGGTTCCTCGACTGGACTGCGTCATCGGCGTCGTCGCATTCGGATGGAATCGCGCGATACGAGCCGCTCACCGACGGTACGCGCCGCAACCTCCGCGAGAGGATCATCTATACGGCAGCCACGGAGCTCGTCGAGACGCTGCCGAATATTCCGAATCCGCCCAGTCCGTTTCGTCGGAGGGTGGCCGAACGGATCGTACTCGATATCTGGGGCGGGGAGTACCGGACCATCGCGCGCAAGCTCGAGGAGCTGCACAGCCACGGCATTCGGCGCTGTATCGCCATCGTGCACGACTGGCAGCGGAGCGGCTATGATAACGCGCTCCCCACCCACCTACCCGCCGCGGCCGACAAGGGCGGAGACGAGGGCATGCGGGATCTCGCGGCTACCGCACGACGCCTCGGCTTTATCCTCGCGCTCCACGAGAACTACGTCGACTACTATCCAAACTACGACCACTTCGATCCGGCCGATATCAGCCTGGACAGCGCCGGTCAGAGGGTTCTCGCCTGGTATAACCCGGGCACCCGGATCCAATCCTTTGCCATCCAGCCCAACGCGATCCTGCGCCTCGCGCGCACCCAGTCGCCGGAGATCCGTCAGCGCTTCGGGACGAACGCGTGTTTCCTGGATGTTCATTCCGCCGTACCACCCTGGTTCCACGTTGATCAGCGAGCCGGAAGTCCGGGCGCCGGAACCTATCGCCGGGTGATGGAGGCGCACAGGGATCTCTGGGCCTACGAACGGGAGGTCCACCGCGGCCCGGTGTTCGGCGAAGGCAACAATCACTGGTACTGGAGCGGCCTGCTCGACGGCGTGGAGGCGCAGTTCGGAACCGGCTGGCCGGAGAACCAGGGCGAGACGGCGCCGCTCATGCCCCTCTTCAACCTGACCAGAGTCCAGCCGCTTCAGATCAACCACGGTATGGGCTATTACGAGCGATGGTGGACCGGCCGCGCCTGGGGCTCGGCGCCGTCGATGGCCGTTCTCGACCGGTATCGCATGCAGGAGGTCGTCTACGGCCATGCAGGATTTCTGGGCGCAGCCGTCTGGGATACCGTTCCCCTTGCATGGCAGGAACACCATCTGATGACGCCGGTGACGGCCGCCCAGGCCAGCTCGCCCGTCCGCTCCATGGCGTACCGGATCGGCGATGTCTGGTGCAATCCGAGCGAGGCTGCCATTCAGAACGCGTGGTCCCGGCCGTGGATCACCTATGCGAACGGACTGCAGGTGATCGCCAACGGCTCGAAGGAGGACTGGCGCGTGCACGGCGCGACGCTGCCGCCGGATGGATGGTTGGCCTACGGCCCGGGGTTGACAGCTTACACGGCGCGGAGGGACGGCGTCATCGTGGACTTCGCGGAAACGCCGGATCGCGTCTTCGCCAACGCACGCCCAGCCAGCGACTGGAACCTATCGGGCGTTGTCAACGTTCGGCCGTCCGTCGGGGCCTATCGCCAGACCGACTCCCGGACGTTCGAGGTGACCTATCGATGGGCCGCGGAGACGAGGCTCGACAGGGACTTCCGCTGCTTCGTTCACTTCAGCAGGCCGGGTCACGATCAGCATGGCGAGGGCATCCGCTTTCAGCAAGATCACACGTTTGCCCTTCCGACGACAGAGTGGTCCGCCGGTTCCGTGGTGGAAGACGGCCCGTACACCGTCCGAATACCGGACGATATCGCCGATGGAGAGTACCAGTGGTCGATCGGCCTCTTCACCGACGGAGGCCCCAGGGCGGCTATCCTCGGGCCGAGGGACCCAACCGGTCGGATCCTGCTCGGCACCCTCAGGATCGGTGATGGCGGCCGCAGCGTCGAGTTCATTCCAGCGCGATACGAGGCCCGATCCGAAGTCCAATCGACCTACACCGACCGCGTCAACCGCGATGAGCGCGTCGTCACGTTCAGCGCTCTGCGTACCAACGGCAGCGTTCTCATCGTCAAAGAAGGAGACGGCTACGTACTCCGAACGTGGCCGAGAACCGGTGACCGGGTCGTGGAGCTGCGCACCTCGCGGTACGCCATGCCATCGTCGGTCCAATCCGACAGCGGCGCCGTGCGGCCGATCCGGACGGGCGATTGGTGGAGGCTCCCCTTGAACGGAGCTGCGGAATATCGCTGGAAAGAGATCCGACCGGCATCAAGAGACAGGTAAGGTACCCTACCCGCCGACCGGGTTCCACCGAGATGCCTGTGGCCTCGGTCCTGCGAGTGTACGGCTGAGGAGATAACGTTATGATCGCGTTCGTGCGTCCAATCTGGCTCGTTCTGCTGGCCCTGGCGTTCATGCCACGGCCAGCATCCGCTCAAGCGGACCCTTCGCTGCCACCCGGCACATCGGCCGTCTTTGACGCCATTGATGATCTGGACAAGCTCCGCCTGCTGAATCCGATCGGCATCAACGGAGCGCAGGCGCGCAAGATCGTGGAACTGCTGGAGACGCGACAGAAGGCCTACAATCAGCGGCTCATCGAGCTCGCGGTGGAACCCTTGAAGGCGATCGGCGAGGAGATCAAGGCGACGAGGGATCGGCTCCTCACAGGGGGATCGATTCCGACCGAGCTGGATGAACGGATCAAGAAATCGCAGAAGGATTTCGTCGCAAAACGGAAGGTGGAACAGGATAAGAATCTGAAGCTCGTCGCGGACGGCTTTCGCGCCATTCTGACGCCCGAGCAAAACAAGAAGATCATCGACAGCGCACGGCAGGATTTCGAAATGGGCAGAGGTACCGATGAGCAGTTCTACAACCTCTGGGTGCGGGAAACGATCATCGCCTACCCGAGGATCCTGCCCCTATTTCGTGATATTGCGAAGGCCCGGATGCCAGGGAGTGGCTCCGAACCGCAGAGTTGAGTTCGGCCTCCGGAGAAAGCGACACGCTCCAATCGGACGCTCACGAGGGGCCTGATGCCGTCGTTACGCGCTATCGGCGAAGGAACACCGGGCTCCTAATCGGAGAGGCGGCGGCGTATATGGCCGGCGTGGCGTTCTTCGACAGCGCGACCGTCTACCCGGTCCTGCTCGCACGGCTCGGCGCTTCGGATGCGCTCGTCGGCATGTCCCGCCTGATCCAGACCCTGGGCGTGACCCTGCCCGCATTGTTCGCGGCCCACCGCATCCACGGCAGGGTCTACCACAAGGGCTTTTTGGTGGGCGGCTCGGCCCTGGCACGCGCAGGGTTGTTCACGCTTCCGTTCGCACTCCTCCTCTTCGGCAAGGAGCGCCCGGACCTGGCGCTCGCATGGGTGTTCGGCGTCACAGCCGTGTTCTGGATCTTCGATGGGGCCTGTCTGGTTTCGTGGCTCGACATCGTCGGCAAGATTGTCCCGCAGAGGCGACGGGGCCGTTTTTTCGGGGCCATGCAAGCTCTGGCGGGGTTGTTCGCCATCGGAGCCGGTCTGATCGTGCATCAGATACTCCGATCGTCGAGCCTTGCATATCCCGGCAACTTCGCCCTTCTTGCGGGATTATGGTTCGTCGCGGCAATGGTCTCTCAGATCGGTATCATGATGATCGTAGAGCCCGCTGGCGATAGGACGAACATCGAGCCGCGTGTCGGATTCCTCGATTACATCCGGATGTTGGGCCCGTTCTTACGCCGATACCCAAGGGTTCTCCGCTTGATCCTCGCCCGCCTTCTGCTCGAAGCTGGCTCCATGGCGACGCCGTTCTATGTCCTGTACGCACAGCGGGACCTGGGAGCCTCGCTGCAGGCGGTAGGCTATTACACGGTCGCACTCAACGCAGGCCGCGTCGCTTCGGGTCCGTTCTGGGGATGGCTTACCGATCGATTCGGAACGTCGACGACGATCAGAACCATCGGCTTCTCCATCGTCGCCGCCCCAATGGCGGCCCTGCTATGCCGCGGCGAGACGCTCTGGGCTATGTTCGCCGTTTTTGTGATACTGGGCTCCGTAGGCGATGGCCTGTGGATGGCGATATCGAACGCGCTCCTCGAATCCGTCGAACCTAAAGACAGGCCGTTTGCCGTCGGTGTCGCATCCGTCTGTCAGACGCCGGGCGCGCTATATGGTCCCATGGGCGGCGCCCTCGCCGAGATCGGAGGCTACCGCGTGGTCTTTGGCTGCGCGGCCACCGTGATCTCCGTCGGGGTCCTTATCGCGCGGGGCCTTGGTCCTCCGATCGTCCCGTCGTCTCACGATCGGGTCGAACGAGAGCAACGGTGATATCGCCGGAGAGGGTCTGACCGTTGACGGTACCGCCATCCGTGCCAACGGTTCCGCTCATCATCGTACTGGTCTCTTCCGCATCCGCCGCGGGATGCTCGCATGCCAAACGGCCGGACATGGTGACCAGCCTGTAGCGGAAGCTGGCGCTGGACGGAACTTCGACCCGCAAACTCCCCGATACGGTCTCCGCGTTGAGCGGTCCGCTGAATGGTGCGATCAGGCCGACGACGACATCGCCGGAGACGGTTTTAACCGCGAGACGATCGATGGTCAGTCCGCTCCCTGCGATGGCCCCGGAGACGGTCTTCATCGATACCGTTCCGGTCGCATCGGTTAACCGGGCGTTACCCGAGACGGTTTCGAGGGCGACATCGATCGGAGCAGTACGACCCACGCCTTCGATCTCGACCTCCCCGGAAACGGCTCTCGCCTCAATCGGTCCGCCCTCGACCCGATGCAGTCGGATATTGCCTCCGACTGTTACGGCAGAGGCTCCGGCGCCAAGCTCGCGCGCATCCACATCGCCGCTCTTGCTCGCAACACGCAGAGGACCGCCAATGGAGCTGACTCGAACCTGACCGCTGATGGTCTCAACCTGCACGCCGTTCGCAACGCGCTCGATGCCGACCGGACCGCTGGTGGTCTGCACTTCTGCGCCATCCAGTACCCCGTCGATCATCACCTCTCCGAACTGAGTCTCCACCCGCACCTGCGTATGCGCAGGCGTTCGGAAGGTCAGATGCACCAGACCGTCCTTCCAGTCCTCCGGTAGTTCGACCGTACATCGGACCTCCTGGGGGCCGGCGCCTGCGCTCCCGCCGGTCGATGTCTCATCGGCCTCACCGTTACGGCTCTGGACCTCCCGATCCATCCGGACGACCACTCCCCGAATGCGCTCCTCTGCGAGGCTCTCGTTCTCCGCCCACGCCTCGATATGAGCCTCCATGGTTACATGGTCGGACCCTGCCAGGATCGTGACACCCCCAGCAGGGTTGCATACATAAAGGGCGGGAGCGCCAGGGTTCTCGACCGAGTCCGTCTGAATGCGACGACGCGTCGGCAGACCCTGCGGATTGACCGGCGCCGTCTCGCCGGTCGTTTGCCATTCCCGAGTCCATTCCCGGAACCGTTCGCGCCAGCGTCTCCCTCCGACCTGGGCCTCGCGGATCACACCCTGCGGATCGATCCGATGGAGCGCAGCGGATATATGACGCCCGAGGTCCGACAGATCGACCGGAAACTGCCGGCGCTGCCCCCATCGAAACTCCCAGGTCTTCTCCGACGTGTCCTGTCGATCGGAAGGAGGCGGCGGAGCGCCTGCCGCAGTCTCGGCTGCGGGCGGATCCTTCTTTTCGTCCGCAGTCGATCGAATCGCCGCCAGCAGGGACTCTGCCTCCGAGGCCGATAGTTTGCCTTCGTCCAGCATCCTGAGAATACGGCTGACGTGGTCTTCGCTCATCGATTCGATCCCTTCTGCGCTCGTTATTGCCCCGGTCGTCGCAATCCGTCCATCGCCCGGCCGACCGACGCAGGGTTGGCTCTCGTCTTCGTATCCGTAGGGACTACGGTGTGCGGCGCACGATGGTTTCAGTCAGTAAGCGTTCGGATGATCCGATGCACGGCGGTGTATTTTCGATCAGCAGTCTTCCGACACACACCGACTGTCCCATCTACGGGATCGGGTACTCTTTCATCGACTATGAATGAGGACGGGCCACCGTATGGATTCGGCGTCCTGGAGCTTGTTCAGCCGCACGGCGGTGTGTTCGTCGTCTCCGGCCCGAGCGGTGTGGGCAAGGATGCGATACTGGATCGATTGCTCGGATCCGACCTCCGACCGCCGGATCTGCGGCGCGTTGTAACATGGACCACGCGCGCGCCAAGAGCGGGTGAGACGGACGGGATCGATTACCGATTCGTGTCGCCCGAGGCATTCCAGCAGCTGGAAGACACGGACGGGTTCCTTGAATCGGTCACGTATAAGGGCCAGCGATACGGCGCCCCGGCCCGGGCGGTTCTTGAGCGCGATAGAGGCGCCGATCTGATCCTCAAGATCGATGTTCGGGGCGGCATGGCAGTTAAGAAGCTGATACCCGACGCGGTCCTGATCTTTGTGGCCCCTCCTTCGCCTGAGGAGCTTCGTCGACGCCTGACGGAACGGAATACGGAAGATCGAGACGCACTCGAGGCGCGCCTCGCCATTGCGCAGACGGAGATACGAGGCGCATCGGGCTATGATTATCTTATCGTGAACGATGATCTGAACGGAGCGGTTGAGCTTCTCCGAGCCATCGTCCTGACATGCCGTGCCCGCATCCGAAAGGCTGGCTCGTAGGGTGCCACGCGTCGCAGGGATCGTCGTCGGCAATACAGGCCGACAACGCTGGTTCGATGTGGGTGACGCCGAGATCCATCCGGGTGACCTTGTCGTGGTGCAGACCGCACGCGGCCAGGCCCTCGGGACCGTCCGTTCCGTCCCTCGAGAGATCAACCATGGGCCGCAGCCGTCCACATTCGAACTCCTGTTGCGCGCGGCATCAGCCGAAGACATCGATCAGGACGAGCGGAACAAGGAGCGGGCAACGAAGGCGCTGCGGATCGCTGCGGACTCGATCGGGAGGCTCAACCTGCCGATGAAGGTCCGTTCCGCAGAGTATTGCCTCGACGGCAGCCAGATTACGATCACGTTCAGCGCCGACCACCGAGTGGATTTTCGGGAGCTCGTACGGGATCTGTCGGGCCGCCTCCGAACGCGCGTACTCCTCCATCAGATCACACCGAGGGACCATACCCGTATGCTGGGCGGATGCGGTCCGTGCGGACGCGAGTTATGCTGCGGGACCTTCCTGAGCGAGTCCGGTCCGGTATCGATGCGCATGGCCAAAGACCAGAGTTTGATCCTGAACCCAACGAAGTTCTCCGGAGCCTGTGGCAAGCTCATGTGCTGCCTCCGCTTCGAACACGAAACCTATGCGGAGGCGCAGCGGACGATGCCTTCGGTCGGCCAGTTCGTACGGACGCCTCGGGGCGACGGCCGAGTCGTGTCCCGATCCGCACTCAACAAGGAGCTTACCATCGCCCTCAACGCTAGCGGCGCCGAGGTTGTTTTCGCGATGGATGATATCATGGTTCCCACCTCCTTCGGCGGCTGCTGCCGGCAGGGCCACGGATCCGATGACGATGACGCGGCGGATTCGAACGGCGGAATACCGACGATGGAACAAGCGCCCCACTGCCCGCGAGCGCGCCAGGGTGTGATGAACACTGGCGACGCTGCGTACGATCACTAACCGCCACAGCGGTATCGCCCCGATCGTTCACGACCTCTCGGATCCGATCGGTCCCAAATGCCGCCGGTTCGCTTGACATTCCGCTGATCGAGCCGGCATAATAGGGCCGCGTTCACGATGTGGATCAGGGGGAAGTCCGGTTTGAATCCGGCGCAGTCCCGCTGCGGTGTGTGTCCGAAAGACACGAGCCCGAATGCCCTCCCGCATCGCGTCACGTAGGCCCTTCGCGAGAAAGGGTGTGATGCAGCCTCCGGTACCAGCGGCGACGTACAGGCCCGCACTACAGGCCTCTACCGTACCTCTGGATGGTCGGATCAACCGCATTGGAGGCCACCCCTCGCGATGGCGCGCAACATATCAGGAGGGGTACGCCCGAAATGCGCACCATTCGCAACGCATTCACGCTGATTGAGTTGCTGGTCGTGATCGCCATCATCGCGATCCTCGCCGCCATTCTCTTCCCCGTCTTCGCCCAGGCTCGCGAGAAAGCCCGCCAGGCGTCGTGCACATCCAACGTCAAGCAGCTCGGTCTCGCTACGCTCATGTATCTGCAGGATTACGACGAGACCTTCCCTCTCTATCAGTACAACGATTGCCAGGGCTTCACATGCTACCAGTACTGGTTCGGGCTCTTGACGAACTCGGGTTGGGATAAGACCCGGGGTCTTCTCTATCCCTATATGAAGAATCATCAGATCCAGAAGTGTCCGAGCTTCAGCGCAGCGCCCCGGCTCGGAGATGGCAACGGGTACGGATACAACTGGGGCTATCTCGGTTCCGACCTCTATATCAGCTACAGCTGGCCGCCGTTGAATCCCGCCTCGGCAGCCTCTCTATCCGCGCCAGCCGACAAGGCCATGTACGCCGACGCCGGCTTCGTCAATACACCATGGTACGGCGGTAACGGTGAGATGCTCGAGACAGCGGGCATCGATCCGCCGTCGGCATGGTACGGCAATCCTACGGTGGATTTCCGCCATGTCGACAATCGTAAAGAGATCAACACCGCGGCGCAGACCGTGACTCACCGGGGACTCGCGTGCTTCGTCTTCGCGGACGGCCATGCCCGAGCCTTCGGCCAGACGGCTGTTACCGATGCGATGTTTACCCGCGACTAAGATGCGTATCTCCGATGGATCGGCCCGACGCGTGATTGCGTCGGGCCTCCTCCTCGTCCTCTGGGCGATCTCGATGCCGCCATCGGAAGCGGCCGGCGCCCTCACGGCGGTGGATGATCGGGGCGTACGTCTCCGTCTCACAACTCCGCCCAGACGGATCGTATCGCTCTCGCCATCCCTTACCGAGACCCTCTTCGCGATCGGCGCCGGCAGTCGTATCGTCGGTGTGACGACGTACTGCGATTATCCGCCGGCCGCCCGCAAGATCGCCAAGATCGGGGATTACAATACAAGCGTCGAGAAGGTCGTCGCGCTTCGGCCCGATCTCATCGTCGCCGGTGCGAAAGCCAACCGATTGGCCATACAGGCGCTTGGCAGAGTCCACGATATCGACAAGGCATTGTTCGCTGTCGAACCGGAGAACCTGACCGAGCTGTACGATGCGATCCATCGGCTTGGCGCAATAACAGGGTGTGTGGAAGGCAGCCGCCGCACCGTGGCGCACATGAAGCAAGTGGTCCGATCCGCCGGCCGTCTTAGGAAGAGCAGCAGTCCACGCCCGCGGGTTGTATTCGTGCTTCAGCGGGACCCGATCTGGGTCGCAGGTTCGGGAACGTTTGTGGACGATATGATCCGCGCGGCAGGCGGCGTCAACCTCGGTCGCTCAGCCGGAAAAGGCTACGTGCCGTTGAGCCTGGAGCGCCTCATTGCGTTGAACCCTGAGGTGATCCTCAGCACCCATTCAACGACCAGGGATCTGAAACGGCGCTCCGGTTGGTCCCGCCTCTCTGCGATTCGAAACGGCCGCGTATACAAGCTCGGCTTCGAAGCGGTTCGACCGGCGCCTCGCCTCGCGGATGCGGTGGCGTCGATCGCGAAGCTGCTGCATACTCGGTAACGGTACGTCGGACATCGCGGTCCGGTCAAGGTTCCGGCCGCGTCAACCCTTCATGCTACAATAAGTGGATCCACCGCTCGAAGGGATATCCGATGCTGCACGATCCGACACGTATCCTCAACGACCTCGTCAGCCTTTCCCGATATCTCGGCGATCCCGCCAACGATCTCGCGATTCTCGGCGAGGGCAATACATCCGCCTGGGTAGATCCCACATCGTTCTATGTCAAAGAGAGCGGGAAGGGTCTGGCGGAGGCTGAGTCTTCAAGCTTTGTTCTGGTGGAGTCGCTGCCGATTCTCGATGCGCTCAACGGTCCGGATCTCACCGACGACGAGATCCGCCGGGCGCTGCTGGATGCTCGCATCGCTTGTTCCGGCGACCGGCCCCGCCCGTCGGTCGAGACGTTTCTCCACGCGTATCTCCTTAGTCTGCCTGGCATTCGGTACGCAGGCCATAGCCATCCGACCGCCGTGAACGCGATTCTCTGTTCGGTGCGCGCGGCCGAAATGGTGGCTGGGCGGATCTTCCCGGACGAAATCGTCTGCTGCGGGCCGGCTGTATGCTACATACCGTATACGGATCCCGGCCTGGTCCTGGCCCGACAGCTTCGATCGAGCGTCGAGCAGTTCATCGAGCAGCATAACATGGCGCCGAAGATCATCCTGATGCAGAACCACGGCATGATCGCGCTCGGAGCCACCGTCCAGGATGTCATCACGGCCACGTCGATGTACGTCAAGACCGCGCGGATACTCATCGGAGCTGCGGCGCTGGGCGGGCCCCGCTTTCTCACACCGGACAACGTTGCGCGCATCCACACGCGCCCGGATGAATCGTACCGCCAGCGCCTGATCGCAGAGCGGGGCGGATCGAACTAGGAGTACGACATGGATGGTCTGGAACACTACCGCTCAGGCCGAGGCCGCATCCCGGACCGGATGCTGAAATGGTTCCTCTACGGCGAGGGCCTCGATAACCTCAAGATGGCCGAAGTGCCCGTGCCGGAGATCGGTCCCGACGATCTGCTGGTGCGGCAGGACGCCAACGGGCTCTGCTTCTCCGACACCAAGGTCCTTGCCCTGGGCAACAACCATCCCCGAATGCAGGGCCGGGATCTCGCCCACGACCCTGCGACACTCGGCCATGAGGTTGCGATTACCGTCGTGCAGGTCGGCGAAAACCGTACGAGCCGCTTCCAGATCGGCGATCGGTTCATCGTCCAGGCGGATGTGTTCTATCAGGGCGTTTCGATGGCGTACGGCTATGCCATCTCCGGCGGCCTCGCGGAGTACAGCGTCATCCCTACCCCGATGATGGACGGCGATGAAGGCTGTTATCTGCTCCCCATCGCCCGGGACACAGGGTATGCGGCGGCAGCGCTTGTGGAACCATGGGCCTGCGTCGTCGGCGCCTACAATCAGGGCCATCGTGACGCCCCAAAGCCGGGCGGCTTCCTGTTGATTCTGGCCGGCGATGGCGCGGCCGCGCGGGATCTCTCCGGCATTCTGGACGCCGTTGGCCCATCGGCGCGCGTGATCATAGTCGGAGTGGAAGCGGCCAGGACAGCCGCCGGACGTGAAGCTGTTCGCATACGTTCGGTCGAGGACTGGGATCATCTGACGGCCGCCAACGGGGTGACCGGTTTCGACGACATCGTCGTGCTCGGCCATGTCGCCGCAGAGGAAGTGGAACGGGCATCCGCCAAACTCGCCAACCACGGCATCGTCAATCTGAGCGGCGCCGAGCCATTCCCTCGCAAGCTGACCCTCGACATCGGACGGATCCACTACAACTGGCACCACTACATCGGATCGGCCTCGGGCCGGATCATGGACGCCTACAACGAGCCGCGTGGGGCCGATCTGAAGCCCGGAGGGCGGGCGTGGTTCATCGGCGCCGGCGGCCCCATGGGGCAGATGCATGTGCAGCGCGCCGTGATGCACCGCGAGGCGCCCGCTCTCGTCCTGTGTACGGATATCGACGGGGAGCGACTGGCGACCGTGGTGGACCGCTTTTCCGGCATCGCCGAGAAACGAGGGGTCACACTGATCGCCCTCAACCCGAAGGAGTTCACGCCCGAGGCGTTCGACGAGAGGCTGCGGCAGGTCGCCGAAGGCGGCGGCTTCGATGATATCATCTCCCTCGTGCCAGTGCCGGCGCTCATCGAACACGCCACCCAGTTTCTTTCGGACGGAGCCTGGTGCAATATCTTCGCCGGAGTCGCCCGGGGCACCATGGCTCAGATCGACGCCAATGCCATCCGCGATCGGGGCGTCCGGTACATCGGCAGCAGCGGCTCCTCGATCGCGGACATGAAGGAGACCCTCGACATGGTGGAACGGGGCGAACTCTCCACCAACGCGTCTCTGGCCGCGATCGGCGGTATGGAGGCGGCCCACGAGGGCCTCGCAGGGGTCAAAGCCGGCCGCTTCCCGGGCAAGACGCTCATCTTTCCGCTGATCAAGGGCATGCCGCTCGTGGCTCTCCATGATCTGGCCAATCTCTATCCTACGGTGCATGCGAAGCTCGAAGACGGCAAGTTCTGGACCAGGGAGGCCGAAGAGGAGTTGTTCCGCCTCACCATCGCGAGGGACGCGTGAGCGGACGGTTAACCGGCAGAGCGGCCATCGTAACTGGCGGCGCCCAGGGACTGGGCGAGGCTCTGGCCCGGCGTCTGGCCATCGAAGGCTGCTCGGGGATCGTGGTTGCCGACCGCAACTATGAGCGTGCGCAGCAGACGGCCGCCGCCCTGAAGGCGGAGCACGGCTGCGAGGCGCTGGCAACGCATACGGACGTCACCGACGAAGCTCAGGTGGCTGCAATGGTCGGCGCCGCTCAGGGCGCATTCGGCTCCGTGGACATCCTGATCGCCAACGCTGGGATCCTGATCGCCGGCGACGTCCTCGAAATCGATGCCGCAAAGTGGCGTACCGTCATCGACGTCAACCTGATCGGCTACTTCCTGTGCGCCCAGGCCGCAGCCCGGGTGATGGCGGAGCAAAAACGGGGCGTCATCGTGCAGATCAACTCGAAATCCGGCAAGAAGGGGAGCTTTCGCAACAGCGCCTACGCCTCGAGCAAGTTCGGTGGCATTGGCCTGACACAATCGCTCGCCCTCGATCTCGCCCCTCACGGCGTTCGGGTCCATGCGGTATGCCCGGGCAACCTCCTCGACGGCACCCTCTGGCAGGACAGCCTGTATGAGCAGTATGCGCGAACCCAGGGACTTACCATCGAAGAGGTCCGGCGCAAATACGAGTCGCAGGTGCCGCTCGGGCGAGGCTGCACCTATGAGGATGTGGCGAACGCGGTCGTGTTCCTCTGTTCGGACGAGGCGTCCTATATGACCGGTCAGGCGATCAACGTAACCGGCGGCCAGGAGATGCGCTAGCCAGGGCCGATGCCGAGGCGCGCCTCCCGTTACGTCTGCGCTGAATGCGGCCACGTTTCCGCACGGTGGCTGGGGCGTTGTCCTGAGTGCGGCGCATGGAATACGCTCGCGGAAGAGGCGGCCCCGCCGCCGGCCCGACGCTCGTCGCCGTCTCCCCCCGGACCAACGCCTCGACCCGAACCGATTACGGAGATCGGACGGGAGGCGATGACGCGTGTCCCGACCGGTCTGTCCGAAATGGATCGGGTTCTGGGGGGCGGCATCGTCCCGGGGTCGGTCGTCCTTATCGGCGGAGATCCCGGCATCGGCAAATCCACCCTTCTCACTCAGGTAGCCCATTGTGTCGCTTCAGGATCGGATCGAGGGATAGGATCGGTCCTATACATCGGCGGCGAAGAGAGCCCGAGCCAGATCCGGATGCGGTGCGAGCGGATCGGGGCGCTGACGGACCGGCTGCTGGTCGTCGGCGAGACGAACCTCGAGGCCGTCCTCCATTACATCCGGGAACTGTCGCCCTTCCTCGTCGTGCTCGATTCCGTTCAGACGGCGTATGATCCGGAACTGGAGTCGGCGCCGGGAACAGTCAGTCAGGTTCGGAGCGTCGGCGCCGCTATGGCGTCGGCAGCCCGAACGCAGGGCGCTTGCGTGTTTCTCATCGGCCACGTGACCAAGGAAGGCGTTCTGGCCGGCCCGCGCGTCCTGGAGCATATGGTCGACACGGTCCTGCATATCGAGGGCGACCGGCATCAGATGTATCGGATTCTGCGAGCTGTGAAGAACCGGTTCGGCCCGACCGATGAACTAGGCCTCTTCGAGATGCATGAATCCGGCCTGCGCGAAGTCGCGAATCCGTCCGCCGCCTTTCTCGCAGAACGGAGCTCCGCAGCCTCAGGCTCGGCGGTCGCGGCGACGGTGGAAGGGACTCGCCCGCTCCTTGTCGAAGTGCAGGCTCTCGTCACACGGTCCTATCTCGCGAGCCCGCGCCGGGTGATCAATGGGCTCGATTTCAACCGCGCCAATATGATCATGGCGGTACTGGAGAAGCGGCTGGGACTTCGTCTGGGCGAACACGACGTCTTCCTGAATGTGGCTGGCGGGGTACGACTGATCGAACCCGCAGCGGACCTTGCCGTCGGCCTTGCCATCGTCTCGAGCCATGATGACGTTCCCGTTCATCCGCAGGCCGTCGCGGTCGGCGAGATCGGCCTCGGAGGGGAGATTCGCCGAGTCAATCTGATGGATCGAAGGCTACGTGAAGCTTCGCGCATGGGCTTTGACGTCGCGTTCACCCCACGCGACGCCAACAAAACCTCCGACGGTTCCATGACGGTAATCCCATCTAGAACGGTTCGGGACGCGGTTGAGGCAGCCATGAAACCCGCCCAACGAAAGGCATAAGGCATGCACAGTGCACCTGAGCTCCACCGGCTGGACCTGCAGCCGATCGTCGAGACGGCGCTGCGAGAGGACATCGGCTTCGGCGATATCACTACCGTCGCGACGGTCCTGAAGGATACTCGGGCTATCGGGATCATCGAAGCGAACGGGGACGGAATCGTCGCTGGCCTCCCTGTCGTGGTGGAGGTGTTTCGGCAGCTCGACCCGACGATCATCGTGGAAGCGCTCCGCACCGATGGCCAGGTCGTAGCCCCGGGCGACACCATCGCCCGGCTCGTCGGTTCCGCACGCCACCTTCTGACCGGGGAGCGTGTCGCGCTGAACTTCCTGCAGCGCCTGTCGGGGATCGCCACCCTCACGAACCGGTACGTCCGCGAGGTATCGGGGACGCGCGCACGGATCACGGACACCCGCAAGACCACGCCGGGCCTTCGCGTGCTCGAGAAATACGCGGTACGGGTCGGCGGCGGCCACAACCATCGCATGGACCTGAATCACGCGGTGATGATCAAGGACAACCACATTGTCGCGGCCGGTTCGATATCCGAGGCCGTCGGGCGCGTCATCGGCTCAATCGGCCACACCATGACCATCGTCGTGGAATGCGAGACGATCGAGCATGTCTACGAAGCGCTGGACTCCGGCGCCGATATCCTTCTGCTCGACAATATGCCGCTCGACCTGCTCGCACTGTCGGTTCGATCCATCGCCGGGAGGGCCATCACCGAGGCCTCCGGCTCGATTACGCTCGGAAACGTCTCGGAGGTCGCAGCCACAGGCGTGGAATACATCTCGATCGGCGCACTCACGCACTCAGCGCCCTCCATGGATATTCGGCTCAACATCGAGCTTTCGGAGTAAGCGCGCTGATGCGCTCCGAGCCCCGACGACGGTTGGATGCGAACGGCGCCTACATGCTCGACTTCACCGAGGTCGACTCAACGCAGGACGAAGCGCGGACTCGACGGATGTCCGGCGAAGTGCGCCTCCTCGGAGTCCGAGCCGATTACCAGACTCGGGGGCGGGGTCAGCGGGGTGCGACATGGTACGCGCCTCGCGGCGAGGCGCTTCTGGTCACGTACCTAGTTCCGGCCGAGACCGATCGCCCTGACAGCTCCGCCATGCTCAGCCTGGCCGCCGGTCTGGCCATCGCCCGAGCCATCGAGCGGATCACCGACCTGCAGCCAGCCCTGCGCTGGCCCAATGACGTACTCATTGAAGAGCGAAAAGCCGCAGGCGTTCTCATCGAGCGGTTCATCGCCCGGGACGAAGGCTCGGAGCCGATGGACATCGCCGCCGTCGGCATCGGCCTCAATGTCAACACCACCGAGTGGCCCGACGAGCTGGCCCAAACGGCGACGTCCATCCGAAGCGGGACGGGCCGCATCTGGTCGGTGATGGAGGTGGAGACGGCGGTCCGAACCGCCCTTACGGAAACCCTGCGATTCCTCCGAGAGGCATCGCCCGCGCAGTTCACGGAGCGATGGCGACGCTACGATCAAACGATCGGCACACGGTACCTAACGTCGGTCGAGAATCAGCCGGTGATCGGGATCGCTACTGGCGTAGCCGACTCGGGATCGCTCATGCTCCGATTGGAGAACGGCGACGACGTCGAGGCAACCTCGGCCCGCCATCTGAGCTAGAGGGCGATCGATTCGAGAACGGCTCTGGCACAGGCCAGAGCCTGGCCCCGGTGGCTGATCCGGTCCTTCTCGGCGGCGCTCAGCTCGGCCATATGTCGCCCCAGGGCCGGAAGCGCGAAGATCGGATCATAGCCGAAACCGCCCGCTCCGCGCTGTTCCCTGCCGATCATCCCTTCGCAGACGCCTGTGCAAATATGCTCGGTTCCGTCAGGCGCGCAGATCGCGACCGCGGCGCGGAAACGGCACCCGCGCCCCTCATCCGGAACGCCGTCCAGCAGCCTCAGGATGCGCGTCATCTTATCGGGGAACGGAGTGTCGGCGCCGAGAAATCGGTGCGAATGCACTCCGGGCTGGCCGTCGAGAGCGTCGATCTCGAGGCCGGCATCGTCGGCGATCGCGATCAGTCCGCTGGCCTGCATTGCGGCCCGCGCCTTGAGCAGGGCGTTGTCGCTGTAGGTGCGGCCGGTCTCCTCCACCTCCGGACCGGGCTCGGCAAGGTCATCCAGCGTCAGCAAGATCCAGCGACGATCCGCGAGGATGCGGGCCATCTCGCGCGCCTTAGCCCGATTGCGCGTGGCAATGACGATACGGAGAGGCGCCGAGAGCCCGCGACCGGACGACGTCCTCACCGAGTCTGGTTGACGTAGTTCATTCGGAGGGTGGAGACGAGGTTACGGAGCTCCTGCATCGCTTTCCCATCCACCAGCGGCTCCGCAGCTTCAACGATCGCGGCCGTTGCGTCGATCAGCGCCCGCGCCTCGGGCAGGTTCGCCTCAACCTTGTTGGTCACGGGATCCTGCACCAGCCCAAGGGCGATCCATGCTCCCTGATGGAGGATATCCAGGCACATCAGCAACCGATCGGCCGCCGCAAGGCGGGGATGGCCTCCCTCGGGCGAAGGTTCGTCCTCCAGGTTCGTCCCGCCCTCGTCCGGTGACCCCGCATCGTCCTCCGCCGAGGCCGATGCGTCGGTCGGCGCTGAAGCCGCGGAATGCCGTCGATCTACAAACTCGAACGTTTCGCTATCTTCGGACATTGCATCCCTCCATGTGCCCGCGCAGGTTAGGTCATACTCTGGATAGAGGATACCCGCAGCGATGCGACCGCAATACGGAGGAGCCTACGATGGACCTGCACGAACTTACCAGGTATCTCGACGAGTATCTGCGCGTTGATGTCACCCCCGATTATCCGCCGGCGTTCAACGGGCTACAGATCGAAGCGGAGGGTCCGGTTCGACGCGCTGCCTTCGCTGTAGACGCCTGTCGATTCACGATCGAAGCCGCGATTGAGCTCAACGCCGACCTCCTTGTGGTGCATCACGGCCTGTTCTGGTCCGGCGCTGCTCCGGTAACCGGCCCCCTGTACCGCCGGCTCGCCGGTTTGATCAAGAACAACATCGCCCTGTATTCGGCCCATTTGCCCCTGGATGTCCACGAAGAGGTCGGCAACAATCGCGTCCTCTGTCGGCTCCTGGGCCTGAAGGTCGTCGGCTCCTGGGCGCCCTACCAGGGCATCGACATCGGCTTGATCGCAGAGGGGGAGGGGAGTCCTACGGGGCTCAAGGCGTCACTGGACGCCGCTCTGGATACCTCCACGCGCATCATCGCCGGCGGAGGCGATATTGCCCGTCGGATAGCCGTGCTCACCGGCTCCGGCGCGGCGGAGGCGGGTCTGGCAGCCTCGCTCGGCTGCGATACTCTCATCACCGGTGAGGGTCCGCACCACAGCTACTTCCTTGCGGAAGAGTCGAACCTGAACGTCCTGCTGGCGGGGCACTACGCCACGGAGACGCTGGGCGTTCGCGCTCTTGCCGATCACCTTGAAGCCCGGCTTGGCCTGGAGACGGTGTTCATCGACCACCCGACCGGCCTGTAGTCGATCGGGCCATCCGTCTCCGGGGCCATAAGCGTCAGAGCGTATAGTCGCTCTTTGGGATGACGATTCGCGCCTTCTTCGTCATCGCTTCGTTGGCGCGCACCGCTGACACACACGCCCGGAGGCCATCGCGCCAATCGCAGGAAACCGGAGCGCCGGTGCGAATACTGGCGAAGAAATCCTCCATCTCGAGCAGATAGTCGTCCTTGCCCTCTACCGAGCCCCGTATCTCCTTCTCACCGACTTTCGTGCCCGTGCCGCCGAGCTTCTTCGTCGCTTCCGGGTCCAGCTGGAGGCCCGTCTGGCCCCGCTGGCCCGTCTGTTTGTGGGCAGGGTCCTTCATCCACTCCTCAGCCTCGGCGGTCGGCTCTCGATAGTACTGTCCGCCCGACTCCTGAGAGACGATCAGGGTGCCATCCTTGCCCATGAACTGCTCGTAGAAACCGTCGTACTGGTTCGTCGTGAGCGAGGTGTAGTTCAGCTTAACGCCGCTGGGATACTCGAAGACGACCTCGACATTATCGAAGACGGTCCGCCCGTCCTTCCAGTAGTCGATTCCTCCGATGCCGACGACGGCGGAAGGCGCCTCGCCGAGGTACCAGTTCGCGACATGGATCTGATGGGTGCCCAGCTCGGCCATCAATCCCTGCGAAAGATCCCGATACAGCCTCCAGTTCCAATGTCGATCGGTCGTGTCCTTCGGCACGGTCCGGCGCCATGAGCCGTTCCGGTTCCACTGAGCCCGGATGTGCGTCACCTTGCCGCAGACCCGGGCTTTGTTGATGAGCTCCCACCCGTGGTTGTAGATAATGTTGGAGCGGCGCTGGTGGCCGATCTGCAGGATACGTTTACGGGCGATGGCCATCCGTGCCATCCGCTTGGCGTCCTCGATGCTGTAGGCCATCATCTTCTCGCAGAAGACATGCTTGCCGGCGTCCAGAGCGGCTACGGCGACCGGTGCATGTACGGAGAGGGGAGTCGCGATCAGAATCGCCTCGAGATCGGGACGATCCACGAGCGCGCGATAATCCGTATATCCCTTCGCATTCGGCACTAGACCGAGCGCTCGCTTCAGATTGGGCTCGTAGATATCGCAGACACCCAGGATCTGCACCCCGGGGACGCTCAGCGCCCGTTTGAGGTCATGGGTTCCCTGAGAGCCCACGCCGACGAAGCCGCACTTGACCGGCCGCGCGTCCCGGGCAGCGCTCTCGCGCCGTTCCTGCGCCAGCACGGCGTTCTCCAGAGTCAAACCGAACGCCGCGGCCAGCGCTGCACTTCCAACCAGCACCTCGCGTCTGGTCGACCCGCCGCTGTCGTATCGCAGCGCGGGCTCATCTCGTAGCTCGTTCATCTTCCCTCCTCTTGCATGCGGCGAACGTCGTCGAACCCGCCAGGGCTATGGTACCGTACCCGACAGACGCTCTGGACATGTCCCGGTACGCGCCTTGCCGCCGGAACTCCTCGCGCCTGCATGCGTATAATACCGAAGCGTTAATCATCCAGGGAGAATCTGCATATGACGCGGATCTACATCGTATTCTATAGCATGTACGGTCATGTCTATCGCATGGCCGAAGCCGTTGCCAGCGGCGCATCGGAAGTTCCCGACACCCAGGTTCACGTCTTTCGTGTTCCCGAACTCGTACCGGCCGAGGCGCTCGCCGCCAGCGGCGCAGCCAAGGCGCAGGAAGCGTTCAGCCACGTGCCTGTCATAAAGCCGTCGCAGCTGGCCGAACCGGACGCCATCATCTTCGGCACGCCGACCCGCTTCGGCAACATGGCCGCCCAGATGCGCAACCTTCTGGACCAGACGGGCAAGCTATGGCTCGAAGGGGCGCTTGCCGGGAAAGTCGGGAGCGTCTTCGTCAGCACCGCGACGCAGCACGGTGGCCAGGAGACGACGATCACGAGCTTTCATTCGACCCTGCTGCACCACGGCATGATCGTCGTCGGCGTACCCTACACCGAGCAACGACTGCTTGAAATGGGTGAGATCACCGGCGGCTCGCCCTATGGGGCCGGCACTCTTGCGGGCGCGGACGGCTCCCGTACGCCCTCCGAGAACGAGCTCGCCATCGCCCGATACCAGGGCCGCCACGTCGCTTCCATCACCGCACGGCTCGTCAAAGGGGCCCAAACCGAGGGCTAACACCTCACGCGAACACCAGCGAGCCCGGTGACTACGGTACGTTCCAGCAGCCATTACGCACCGGACATACAAACTCCATGGCAGAGCCGTAGAGTATCATCGGGCTTGTCCTCACTCCGTCGTTCGATGCTGAATCCGCACGGATCACCTCGCATCGCCGAATATTCCTCGCTCATAGGGTACGCTTCGAAATCCGGGCCTATCCGACGGTTGGCATAGCCGCTGCACCAACCGGACCGTTTCCGGGTGTTGCCGAGATCGCATCCAGGCGTCTATACAAGCAGATGATGAACACCACTTGTCTACGGCCCGGAAACCTGGTAACCGTACTCCGTAAATCACGACCGTCGGAGGCCAGTGATAACCCGGTGATTATGCATACTTCCGGTGGATCTCAGAGTTCCGACGCCTCGTATACGGATAAGTCAGCGGAGCGAACGGATGAGGACCTGCTCCGTCAATGCGCGGCAGAAGATCGGCGTGGTTTGGAGGAGTTGACCCGGCGGTACCAATCCGCGGTATTCGGTTTTCTGTACCGGCTGACGGGTTCCTACGAAGACGCCGAAGACGCCACGCTGGATGTGTTTCTACGAGCGTGGCGCAACGCAGGTCGGTTCCAATATCGAGCCAAGGTGTCGACCTGGCTGTATCGCATCGCCCTGAATATGGCTCGGGACATGCACAGCCGCAAACGGGCGCGTCCGCAGGAGCCATGGCCCGAGGACGAGGAGGTCGTTGCGTCTCTGGCCGTTGGCAGCGCCGAGCAAGACGCGCTCGAATCGCTGGAGCGTGATGAGCATGGTCGGGAGCTTCGAGGGGCTATCGATCGCCTTAGCGCCTCGGATAAGGAACTAATCGTTTTATATTATCTTCAGGACTATGACTATGATGAGATCCAGGCGATCACCGGTATGTCCTATACGGTCTTGAAGACACGACTGGCGCGAGCGCGTCAGAGGCTGCGCCGCCACCTGGAGAAGGCGCGATTGGACGGGAACCAATGAAATGTCGGGATTTCGAGATCGAAGTTGCCGAGTGGGTCCGCGAGCGTACGTCGCCTGCCCTCTCCGTGGCCATGGCCATGCACGAAAGCGGTTGCGCGAAATGCCGCGAGCTCGCTAGAACGGAACGCCAGATCCGCATCGATCTCGCGGCAGTGCCTTCGGTTGATCTGGCACGGGACCTGTGGCCTTCGGTGTTGGACCGTCTGTACCAGCCGAAGCCTGTCCGTCATGGGTGGTTGGCGCTGACCAAGTGGGCCATGGCAGGAGTGGCCGCAGCGATCCTCGGCGTTGCGGTGTTCAAGGCGATCCAACCGCCTGCCCAGATCGCGATGGCGAAGCCGGAGGACGAAGCTCGGATCGTACGGATGATGGCGGATGCGCAGATGATTCAATATATCGAGAAGGACCTAGATACGTTCGGTATCTATAGAGGGCACGAGGCTCAACGCGCACTTCTCGTGGGGGATGTCGATCGAAAATGAAGCTCCCGTGGGCGATCACCGTTGTCGCCGTGTCGACTGCTCTCCTTGTCCAACCCTATGGGCAGGCGCTGGGCCAGGACGATACTGGCCGACGCCCGTCTGGCCGAAGTCAGATCCGTCCAGGGCCGCCCGGTTTCTCCGAAGCCGAAAAGGAAAAGGCGCGTATTCGCGTCGGGATGTCCAAAGAGCAGCAACAGCAACTCGAATCGCTCTTCGTCGAGACCAGCAAGAAATCGCAGGATCTCTATGAGCAGATCATGGCGAAACACATGGAGCTGAATCGGGTGTACGACGAGTACGATTTCGACCGTAAGCGTGAGAGCGCGCTGATCCGGGAGATCTCCCGGCTGCGGGAGCGCTTGCTCCGGGTACACGCCGACTCCGAGGTGCGGGTCCGCCGCATCCTAACGCGTGAGCAGCATGAACGGCTTCGGGCGATGATGAAGGAGTTCATGGGGTTCACCAGAAAGGGCAGGCGCGAGTACGGATCTCCCCCCGGGTCGTCCTCCAGGAACCCCTGAGCGCATCAACATAAGCGGGTCCGCTGTTCAGTGCGGTTGGCCGACCTCCCAGATAATCTCCCGTATGCCGGGCTTCTGGCGGAGGATCTTTCGGATAATGTCCGCTTCTCGTTCGAGGTCGACTTCAGGATGGGTTCGGAGATGTTTCAGGAGCCCGCGGACGTATACGATTCCATGCATCACTCGGACATCGACCATCGTGGTGTCGATATACCGTCGAGCCAACTCGCGCTGGACCATCCGGGTCTGAGCGGAATCACCACTTGCCATGCCCTTGCCTCCTTCGGCAAGACGCATCGCCAGGGCCTCGTGTGCGATGAAAGACCGGGCTCTGGCCGCACACCTGCGTCCTTGCCAATAACCTGGTCGCGCCTGGCGTAACCCCGCCTCTCGCCAATACGCTATCGATATAGACGAACATTCCGAGGAGAGGTTTCACAGGGCGTGAGTCCGATGCCGCGATGCTCGGTCGGTTGTTCCTAAGGTACATTGACGGATCAATGATAAGGCGGCCAACGATGGTGCGACCATTTCGATTACTCCCCGTGCTTGTATGGCTGATCGCAGAAAGCGCTTCTGCGACCGCACAGCCAGAGGACCTGCAGAAGCTCTTCAAAACCGAGCTCGGACTGGCGGCGACGAAGCTGAAGCTCAAGCCCGACAGCCTCGATGACGATGTAGGTCTGGCGGTCGTCTGCTCCGGCGTCTCATGGCGCCCTTCAGCAGGCGGGTTCGAGCTCTTTACGGGCGCTGGTCCGAAACTCGCCTATACCGGATGGCAGGGTCGGTATCAAGGCTGGCAGGCCGCGAGATCGAGCCGCGATGAGCTGGCTCGCTTTGCCTTCGCGTTCTCGCTAGTCGTATCGCCGGGCGGCGCCAGAGAGGAAGTCCGGCAAGAGGCATACGCGGATGTCGACCGATATGGCGACGGGTGGACGCGCGTTCTCGTTGGGGTGATGGGCGCCGATGACCGCATACCCTTCCTGCACACCCTTGCCTATAGCGCCGCGGACCTCCTTGTGCTGCGCGCTGATACCCGCGACTTCCCACTGTTCGTCTCCATGGCCGGCTCAGCCGACAAATATCTGAAGAGCAGGGGTATTGCCGCGCTGGGGGTTCTGTGCTGGACTGAACGACCGAAATGGAAATCGTCCATCGTCGGATTCCGATTCGAACCCAGGGACGTCGCGATCAGCGCACGCCTGCGGAGTATGTGCCACGAACTGATCGTCGATGCAGCCGACGATCGCTCCTACCGTGTTCGGGCGGCCGCAGCCCTGGCGATGGGGATGGCCGGCTTCGATGACGCGCCGGAGAGGCTCCAGCGGTTGTTGCGCGACAAGGCGTATCTGAGCTACGCCGGCAGCGAAAAAGGGATCCGTCAGATCGTCTTCCCGGTTCGGGCTACGGCGGCGGCGGCTCTTCAGCGCCTCGGCTATCCGGCGACAGCAGGCGGCGGCGTCTTGCGAGACAAGGAGCTCAAAGCCGCGACTAGAGGCGGCAAGGATGTGACCCACGACACGAAGGGGCTGAAACGGGGTATGTCCAGCGATATCCGGTTCCACAACTGGGAATGGTAAGCGTACGATTACGGTCACGGATCACGCCTGACGCCGGAGGATCAGACCATGAGCTACGAGATCGGGATGGCCGCCATGCGTCTGGAGATGGCGGAACGAATCGGCCATACGGAATACCACTCCAACTACGCCTTGATCAGGGCCGTAACCGGGAAGGAGCCGACCACCGACCCCGACGCGTGGCGCGCCTTCAACGACGCCTGGGAAATCGATCTGATCTGGTCTACCAACGACGGCCCGACGGACTGGGCGCTCCGTGGACGGGTTACCGATATGGGGCACGCCGAGTTCCTGGAGCACGGCGCCGATTGGCGGGACACGGTGACGTGTCCGTTTGCGACGGTCGATGAGGTGCTCGCGTTCGACGCGGTCTCGGAATACGGGCTGCCCGACTTCGAGGAGCTGGTTCGGTTCTACGAGCAGGCGCATCGATCAGCGCAGACGGCCAATCCAAACCAGATTCATACGGCGGGATACTACAAGACGATTATCTCCGGAGCCATTCAGGCGTTTGGATGGGATATGCTGCTGGCGGCCGCGGCGGACCGCGCGGGCTTCGCACGGGTGCTGGACAGCTTTTTCGAACTTGCCGCGCACCATTTCCGCGCGTGGGCCCGAACATCGGCGCCGGTCTTTATCGATCATGACGACTTCGTCTGGTCGGCGGGAGCGTTCATGAGTCCGGCCTTCTACCGCGCCGAGATCATCCCGCGCTACCGTCGTCTCTGGCAGATCCTGCATGAAGCGGACAAGACGGTTCTCTTCTGCTCCGACGGCGATTGGTCCATCTTTATCGACGACATCGCGGAGGCCGGAGCTGATGGGTTCATTTTCGAGCCGACCACGGATCTGGAGCACATCGTCCGCCGGTACGGGCAAACGCACGTCATCGTCGGCTCAAAGGTCGACTGCCGCACCCTGACCTTCGGCGACAAAGAAGAGATCGCTGCTGAGGTGCGCGCCACCCTGGGGCTGGCGCAAGCCTGCCCCGGCTTTATGGTCGCTGTCGGCAACCATATCCCCAGCAATGTCCCCGTCGACAACGCCCTCTGGTACTTCGACTGTCTCCGCTCCGGATGGCGCCGTTAGGCGCGCTTGCGGATCGGTCGGTCAGGTATAACGATACCGAGATAACGTTAGCAGACTGTAAAGGAGACGCCGCGATGCCCATGTACGAATACCGCTGTGATGCGTGCGGCGAGCGCTTTTCCCTTCTTCAGCCGATGAGCGCGCCGCGCGACGGCAACCCCTGCCCCGTGTGCGGTGACACCCGCACCCGACGGGTGATGTCCAGCTTCGCCACCTCGGCTGCCGACGGCAGCGGCGGATGCGGTCCCGGCAGCGGTTCGTTCCGCTGAGCGAACTAGATAGGTCCGGCCGGGCGCCGGACCACCCAACAGAATAACATCCAAAATGGAGCGCTAGATGGCTCGATCCATCGTTGAGATAGCCGTTCACGACTCTACCGCCGCCTCGCCGATTGCCGGGCACGGCGGGGCGCCGTTCGTCTTCGCCAGGCTCGAAGAGCTGGTGAACTGGGGCCGACGCAACAGCCTCTGGCCTCTGGGATTCGGCCTCGCCTGCTGCGCCATCGAGATGATGGCCACCGTGGCCTCCCGCTTCGACATCGCGCGGTTCGGCTCCGAGGTTTTCCGATCCTCACCTCGCCAGGCCGATGTGATGATCGTCGCTGGACGGGTCTCGACCAAGATGGGCCCTGTGCTGCGACAGCTGTACGATCAGATGGCGAACCCGAAATGGGTGATCTCGATGGGAGCGTGCGCTTCGTCGGGCGGGTTCTACAACAACTACGCAATCATCCAGGGCGTGGATCAGATCGTTCCGGTCGATGTCTACGTGCCCGGTTGCCCGCCCAGCCCCGATGCCCTCCTCTACGGGGTGATGAAGCTGCAGGAGAAGATCAAGGCCGAAGGCTCAGGGAAGGTGCTGGAGTTCCCGGGCAGGGTGAGCGTCTGAGCCGATGATGAACCCGATACGCCTCACCAGAGACGTCCTGACGCCGATCGGCAAGGGCCTCGGCGTTACGATCAGCCATCTGGGCAAGATGCTCGGCACGAGAGGCCGTGCGAAGTTCACCGTAGAGTATCCGGAGGAGCGGCGGGAGCAGTTCCCGCGAACGCGATGGCGACATTACCTGACCCGCTACGAGAACGGCCTGGAGAAGTGCATTGGATGCAGCCTCTGCGCCGGCGCCTGCCCCGCCCGATGCATCTACGTCGAGGCCGCTGATAATACCGATCATGCCCGCTTCTCGCCTGGCGAACGCTACGCGGCGCGATACGAGATCAACATGCTCCGCTGCGTCTTCTGCGGCTATTGTCAGGAAGCGTGCCCGACGGGCGCCATCGTACTGCGCAAAGAGTTCGAGCTTGCCGATTACGATCGGAAGGACTTCCTGTACACCAAGCAGATGCTGCTGGAGCCCATACCCATCCGCCCTCGGCAAGTTCGCGCCAGTGACGAGGCGCCTAAGGCCGCTCCTCGTTCCGAAGCTGCCTGAGGACGTACTGCAGGATGCCTCCGTGTCGGTAGTAGTCGGCTTCACGCGGCGTATCGATGCGGAGGCGCGCCTGAAACACGCATTCGCGGCCGTCGGCTGAGACCGCACGGACCCTCACTCTCGGCTTCGAGGACCCGACCGAACCGAGCGCCTCCTCCAGTCCGGTAATATCGAACCTTTCCTCGCCCGTCAGGCCCAGCCTCTCCGCCGTGTCCTCGCCTTCATATTCGAGAGGGGCGATTCCCATCCCTACGAGATTGGAGCGATGGATCCGCTCGTACGTCTCTGCCAGCGCCGCGCGCACCCCTAGCAGATAGGGGCCTTTCGCCGCCCAGTCGCGACTGGAGCCCGATCCGTATTCCTTCCCTGCAAGAACAATGAGCGGGGTTCCGGACGCCGCGTATCGTTCCGCCGCTTCGTACACCGATAGTACGTCGCCGGTGGGCAGGTGGGTCGTCACGCCTCCTTCGGCGCCGAGCGCAAGCCGATTGCGGATGCGCACGTTGGCGAAGGTGCCCCGCACCATAACGGCATCGTGCCCTCGTCGCGAACCGTAGGAGTTGAACTCGCTCGGCGCGATGCCATGATCCGTCAGCCAGGCGCCGGCCGGGGAGTCCCGCCGAATGCTGCCCGCAGGTGAGATGTGATCGGTGGTGATGCTGTCGCCAAGAACCAGGAGAGCACGGGCGCCGACCAGATCGTTCACCCGTGCGTCGGGCTCTGCGGTCAGCCCGTCGAAATACGGAGGCTTTTTCACATAGGTTGACGCGGGGTTCCAGGCGTACCGGGCCGACGCCGTCTCGGGTACCGCGCGCCATTCTTCGCCCCCCTCATACACCTCAGCGTACTGGCTCCGGTAGAGGCCGTCCGTGACCTGCTGCGCTACCACCTGCGCCACTTCCTCCTCCGAAGGCCAGATATCCCGCAGGAAGATCGGCGTGCCGTCGGCTCCCTGGCCGAGCGGTTCGGTCAGCAGATTGACGGTAACGGAGCCGGCCAGAGCGTAGGCGACGACAAGAGGGGGCGACATGAGATAGTTGGCCCGGACATCCTGCTGCACCCGCCCCTCGAAGTTGCGATTGCCGGACAGCACGCTGGCGACCACCAGCGAATCCTGGTCGATCGCGGCGGCCACCTCCTCCGGCAGGGGACCGGAGTTGCCGATGCATGTCGTACACCCGTAGCCGACCACGTAGAATCCGACCTCGGCCAGCGGCTCCAGCAGTCCCGCTCCCTGCAGGTACTCGGTCACAACCCGACTGCCTGGGGCAAGGCTTGCCTTGACCCACGGTCTGGGCTTCAATCCCCGGCTCGCGGCGTTTCTGGCGAGAAGCCCTGCGGCAACCATCACCGACGGGTTTGAGGTGTTCGTACAGCTCGTGATCGCGGCGATGGCGATGTCCCCGTCGTCCAGACCGATCGGGTTCTGATGCGGAACCGCATCCGCCCCTCCCTTCCGGAGGCCCGGCAGCGCCGTCGCAAAGGACGAGGCTACTTGATCGAGCGGCACCCGATCCTGCGGGCGTCGAGGCCCGGCCACAGACGGTACGATCGTCGAGAGATCGAGGCGCAGCACCGCGGAGTACTCCGGCTCGGGTGCGTCCTCGGTCCAGAACAGCCCCTGCGCCCTTAGATAGGCCTCGACAATCGCAATGTGGGCCTCGTCCCTTCCCGTATTCCGCAGATACCGCAGCGTCTCACTGTCGACCGGGAAGAAGCCGCATGTTGCGCCGTACTCAGGCGCCATGTTGGCGATGGTGGCGCGATCCGCCAGCGAGAGTGACGCGGCTCCGGGGCCGATGTACTCGACGAACTGACCGACGACGCCATGGGCGCGGAGCATCTGGGTAATGGTGAGAACCAGATCCGTGGCGGTCGACCCCGCGGGCAGCGCCCCCTCCATCCGGACGGCCACCACCCGGGGCACGAGCATCGAAATGGGCTGCCCGAGCATCGCGGCCTCAGCCTCGATCCCCCCAACCCCCCAGCCGAGCACGCCCAGACCGTTGACCATGGTCGTATGCGAGTCGGTGCCGACGACGGTATCGGGATACAGCATTCCGTCCGAGGTATCGAACACCACCCGGGCCAGGTGCTCGATATTGACCTGATGGACGATCCCCGTGCTCGGAGGGACCACCTTCATGTTGCGGAACGCCCGCTGGCCCCATTTTAGAAACGCATACCGTTCTCCATTCCGTTCGTATTCCCGCTCGACGTTCTGGCGAAGCGACTCCGGCGTTCCATATCGGTCGACCTGAACCGAATGGTCGATGACGAGCTCAACCGGCACGAGGGGATTGATCCGCTCGGGATCGCCGCCAAGGTCGGCCATCGCATCCCGCATCGCAGCGAGATCCACGACACAGGGAACGCCGGTAAAATCCTGCAGGATCACCCTCGCGGGACGGAACGCCACCTCGTCGGCGGGCTCGGCGGCCGGATCCCAACCGAGGATGGCCGAGGCCTCGCGATCGTCCGGGGTCTCCGCCCCCCGAACGACGTTCTCCAGCAGGATGCGAAGGGAATAGGGCAAGCGGCTCATCTCGGCCGGGCTCGCCAGCTTATGCAGCGCGACATAGCGCCTCGGCTTGCCCGCGCAATCCAGCGCCTCGTATCGATCATCCCGTTTTGTCATACTCTATCTCCTTCTACGATCTCGTGGGTCGGCTGGCTGCGACGATGCTTCACGAACTCCACGATCGCAGGCAGCACCGAGATAACGATGATCATCAGCACGGCGAGACTGAAGTTCTCCCGCACTACCTTGAGGCTGCCGAAGTAGTAGCCGCCCACTGCGCAAACGAAAAGCCACAGGCTCGTGGCCGCAAGACTGTAGCTGAGAAAGCGTGGATAGGTCATTGCGCCGATGCCCGCCACGAACGGCGTGAACGTGCGGACGATCGGCACGAATCGGGCCATGATGATCGTCTTTCCCCCGTACCGCTCGAAGAACGCATGGGTTCGATCGAGATGCTGACGGTTCAACCAGCGCGACTTCTCCGAACGGAGCAGCTTCGGCCCCAGCAGCCGGCCGAACCAGTAGTTGCAGTTATCGCCCGCGAACGCCGCCCCCCCGAGGGTCAGGAGCACCCACTGCAGTTCCAGCGAGCCTCGACCGGCGAGCGCACCCGCTGCAAACAGAAGGGAATCGCCCGGCAGGAACGGCGTCACGACGAGACCGGTCTCGCAAAAGACGATCACGAACAGGATCGCGTAGGTCCAGCTCCCATAATCGCGGAAGACACCGTCCAGATGCCGGTCGAGGTGCAGAATGAGGTCGATGAAATCCCCGATCATGCCGCCGACGCGACCCGATCCTGCATATTCCCAACGTCCAGGGCGGCCCGATATACGTCCAGTACCTTGGTCACCATCGCCTCCGGTGTATAGTGGTGCGCATTGCGCAGGCATGCGGCGCGCATCTCTCCGAGACGGCGTCGGTCGTCCAGAAGGGCGTCCATAGCCGCCGCCATCGCTTCCGCTGTTGGCTCGATCAGGATACCGTCCTCCCCATCGGTCACCGTCTCGCCGGCCCCACCGCCCCGTGCCACGATGCTGGGCGTCCCCGCCGCACGGGCCTCTGCCATCACCAACCCCTGGGTTTCGGTGGTGGATCCGAAGACGAAGATATCAGCGGCCGCGTAGACCGGGTTGAGTTCGGAGCGGGCCATGGGTCCGGCGAATATGATCCGGGAGGAAACGGACAGCTGCTCACCGTGTTGATGGATCGCTTCGCAATGCGGCCCGCCTCCCACCACGAGGAGACGGGCGTCCGGATGGCGGACACCGGCCACCGCAAAGGCGTCCAGGATCATCTCAATGTTTTTCTCCTGCGCAATGCGCCCAACATACAGGAGCAACGGCACGTCCGCGGGGATCTCCCATTGGGCACGGGCCGCGATCCTCGCTTCTTGATTGATCTCCGTCGGATCGGGCAACGGTACGGCAGTCGGGATGATCGTAATCGGCGACTGGACGCCGTACTCTAGCAGCGAGATCCTGGCCACCTCCGAGGGAACGATGACCTGAGCGCAACGGTTATAGTAATCCGGTATCCACCATTTCAGCAAACCCTGGATCGCCGCCGGCGGCAGGAAAAAGACGTAATGCCCGTAGTGGTTGTACAGGGTGTGGTAGGTAGAGACGAGCGGCACATCGTTCATATGCGCCAGACGCGCAGCCAGCAATCCGACAAAGAACGGGTTGTGGGAGTGGACGATGTCCGGCTGCAGCTGGCCGAACTCACGCCGAAGCCGCGGGAAGAACGGGTAGGAGATCGGATAGTCCTTGTTCAACCACGTTTGGATCGACGGAACGCGAAGGATGAACGGGGACTGGTCGCGGTGCGATTCGTAGTGCGGTGCGACCAGGATGACGCGATGCCCGAGGCTTCGGAGTTGATCGACGAGGGTATGGACTGAGGTGGTCACCCCGTTGCGCACCGGTTCATAGCATTCGGAGAACATCCCGACGCGCATGGCGCCGAGCTGCGCGCCGCCCTCCTTCATCCTCGGTCCGTCCATTGCCGCGTGCGATGGGCGAGCCTAACCACCGTCGCCCATCTCGTCTTCAGCCGGATACTGCGCCTCCATGAAGGCGAGAACGTCCGATAGTTTGAAGCGCCGTTGGGAACCGGCGGTCCGCTGATGGCGGAGCTGGCCCCGGTTCGTATAGCGCCGTACCGTGGTCGGACAGACATCGAGCAGCCTTGCCGTCTCCTCGAGGGAGAGTGTCGGGTCGAGGAGACGCTCGATCAACGCCAATCGACTCTCCTTGAACTGTCGCCTGTAGGAGCGCTGGACCTCATCGCCCGTTCCCATCGCGAGAAGGGTTCGGATATGGCGGGGCGCAAGCTGCCAGAACTCATCACCGGTCATCGGGGGGGCGAGTTCAGCGGGGGCGCCGGGCCGCGCCGATCGACCTCGACGCTTCCGGGTCATAGACGTGGTCGGCGCGACTGGGGGGGTTGCTCTGCCTGGCGTCGGCTCGGGGTCAGCGCCGATCGTTGGGGCCGTCCGATCCTCAGATGGGGCCGCCATCCCCAACACCGCTGGGGCCTCGTCCTCATCCTGCGCTGTCGCGTGAACTGCCGCGTCGGATGCGGCATCCCCTTCCCCGGACGACGGCGGAGCGGCCGAAGCCTCGGGCGGACGGCTCATGGTCGAATGCGGCTCATCGGATCGAGCTGTTGTGACGGGCGCTGTCGGTGTCGTCGGCGCGGTCTGGGCAGGAGGATCGCTCCGCTCGGCCCGCAGGAACGGCAGGTAGTTTTCGAGCTGCGGCAGGTCCTCGCCCTCCGTACTCACATGGCGGGGGCGTTCGCGGATCGGATCAACGTTGGTGCGTTCGATCGTGATCGGTGGTGTATAGGGAGACGGACGAGCGGCCTCGTCGCCGACAACCGCAGACGGGAGTTCCGCGGCAGGCTCCGATTCCCTGCTCGATGCAGCCTCGACCTCATCCGCCTCCGCTTCTACCGGCTCGAGCGGATTGGTGTCCAGGAACTGCTCTTCAAGCCACTTCCGCCAGTTCTCGATCGGCACCACTCGTCTCCTTCGTACCAGCGCCCGGCGGACAACGCCGCAGGCCGTACCCCTCTCTAGAGGATCAACATTGCGTCACCGAAACTATAGAACCTCAGCCGCTCCGATACCGCCGCTGCGTACGCCTCCATGACTGGCTCCCGCCCTGCAAAGGCGCAGATCATCATCAGCAGGGTGGACCGGGGCAGATGGAAGTTCGTCAATATGGCATCGACAACGCGAAACCGATAGCCGGGCCGGATATACAGATGCGTCCTGCCCGCCGCGGCGACAATGCGCCCACTCACATCCGCGGCGCTCTCCAGAGCCCGGACCGCGGTCGTTCCCACTGCGATCACCCTGCCGCTTCGACGCTGAATCGCATCGGCAGCGACCGCATCTACACTGTACCACTCTCCATGCATCGGATGTTCGCCCGGATCCTCTGTTCGGACCGGACGAAATGTATCGACCCCGACATGCAGCGTAATCGGAGCCACGGTACAGCCGAGATTCCGCGCACGCTCCAGCATTTCCTCTGTGAAGTGGAGGCCGGCGGTCGGAGCGGCAGCGGATCCGCCCGGCATCGCCGGATCGGAGCGATGATAAACCGTCTGGTACCGATCCTCATCCTCGAGTTGCTCATGGATGTATGGCGGCAGCGGCGCCGCTCCGCCGAACGCCAACCGGTCTCTCTCGTCTGTCGTCTCAAACTCCAGCACGCGTCCGCCATCCGGTGTGACGGCCGCGACTCGGGCGCTGGCATTCGCCTCCCCTGTGCCTTCGAGATGAATGGTCCCGCCGGGAGGGAATCTCCGCCCGGGATACACCAGCGCGGTCCAGCACCGGTCGTCGAGCGGCTGGAGCAGCAGGGCTTCACCCTTGCGCCCTGCGGCGTCCGAGCTCCGATATCGCCTCGCCGTCACGCGCGTATCGTTGACAACGAGGACATCACCCGGTCGCAGGTGATCCAACAGCTCCGAAAACGGGCCGATTTGCATCCTCCCGTCGCTCCGGTTCAGGGTTAGCAGTCGTGATTCCCCTCGCGCGAGAGGCGTCTGGGCGATGAGATCCTCGGGGAGATAGTAATCGTAGTCCGATGTGCGATCCACGGTCTATTGTGACGTTTGGCCCGGCGGTCGGTCAATCGACGGAGCTTCGGACGGAAACCAGATCGGTACGCTCGGGGTTAGTAGGAGCGTGACGTTCAGCGACGTTCACACGCTCGATATCCGTAGCATAATACGACACGATGGAACTGGTAACCTCGGAGGAAATGCGCGACCTCGACCGTCGCGCGAACGATGAACTGGGCATGCCCGGCCTGCTCCTGATGGAGAACGCCGGGTCTGCGGTGGCGCGTGTCGGTATCCGCCTCGCCACACAGATGGGATGGAACCGATTGCACGCTGTCTGCGGCGCCGGCAACAACGGCGGCGACGGCATGGCTGCCGTGCGCCACCTCCTTGCCGCCGGGTTCACAGTCACCTATGAACTGTGCGGCGATCCGTCCCGGGTACGGGGCGACGCCGCCGTTCAGCTGCGCCTCCTGCAGGCCCTCGGAGTCACGCCGACCGCGGAGATGCCGCGCGGCGACGCCGTCCTCATCGATGCGATTCTCGGTACCGGCGCTGCCGGACCGATCCGCCCGAACGTCGGTCGAACCATAGACGCGATCAACGACTCCCGCTGCCCCGTGGTCTCTGTGGACCTGCCGTCCGGGGTGGACGCGAACACCGGCGCCACAGCAGGCCCGGCCGTGCGAGCCGACGAGACGGTTACGCTGGGCCTCGCCAAACCGGGCCTGTTCCTCCATCCTGGGGCGGCGCTCGTCGGACGGCTGATCGTCGACCCGATCGGTCTGGACTGGAGCGCGCTTTCCCGGCCCGATACCCTCCGTTGTTACACGACGGAGCACGCACAAACACACCTGCCGCCTCGACGCTCCAACGCCCATAAGGGCGACTTCGGCCACGTTCTTGTCCTTGGAGGCTCGGCGGGGATGTCCGGCGCAGCGGCGTTGACGGGGCGGGCGGCGATAGGCTCAGGCGCCGGACTGGTCACGGTCGGCGTGCCGCTCGGGGTCCAGTCGGTCGTGGCGGGCCATGATCCCGATTACATGACCATCGGCCTGCCGGAGATGGACGGCTGTCTTTCCGAGGCCGCAGCGGAAGCGATACGCCCATGGCTCGCACGCGCTAAGGTGGTGTGCCTCGGCCCGGGCCTCGGTTCTGGCGGAAGCGCGCACGCCTTCGTCCGGCGGTTCGTCGCCGAATGCCCGCTCCCGATCGTCCTCGACGCCGACGGACTGAACGCCATCGCCGGCAGACCGTCGCTCACCCGGGGGCGCGACGCCGCGACGGTCTTCACCCCCCATCCGGGCGAGTGCGGCCGCATGCTCGGCGTCGACACAGCCCTCATCCAGGCCGATCGGATCGGCGCCGCCCGTCGTCTTGCCTCCGAGTACGGCGGCGTGGGTCTCCTCAAAGGCGCCGGGACCGTGGTGGCCAACGGACCTGTCGAGCCGGAGCATGCGACGATCATCACCACCGGAAACCCGGGCATGGCCACGGGCGGGAGCGGCGACGTCTTGACGGGCGTGGTGGGCAGTTTGATGGCGCAGGGTCTTGCCCCCTATGACGCTGCCTGTCTCGGGGCCCATATTCATGGGTGCGCCGGTGATCTCGCTCGCGAAGCGCTCGGCTGCCACGGCGTGTCCGCCTCCGCGATCTGCGACCGGCTGCCCGGAGCGATGAAGGAGCTTTCGCGATGATTGGATCCTATGGCCGTCGCATTCGAAGCGGGGCACGGTTCCCCGCAGCGCTCGGCGGTCTGTCGGCGTTGGCCTGCGCCATTCTTGCGGTGCCATCCCATGCGCAAACCGGCTCCGTCCATACCTCCAGACTGACCGTCTCTGTCCCCCGACAGGGAGAGTACATGGTCCGGCTGCTGCCCGGTAAAGGCGCCAAGGACCCGCACCAGCTGCCGAGCGAGTTCCGGGAAGCTGTGACCCAGGTCGACTACGAGCTAGATCAGCTGGGTGAGGGGCCCCGAATCGCCATCGATAACATGAGCACCGGTGAGACCGCCATCCGGCCGCTCACCGGCGAGCGTGCCCCGAAGAAAGGCGTTCTCGATCTCAAGGAGATCGATTTCGACCATCAGCGCGAGCTTCAAGTGCGTGTCACCTATAAGGACAAGCCGGTTACCGTGGCCCGAGTGGAGCTGCGGCCCCGGGATGCCGCGCCCCGCGTCGGCGTCCTTGACCCGACGATGAAGGGAATCCTGTCCTTCAGCGATGTTCCGTTGGGCCGCTTGCGGCTGTCCGTCATCTACGGCAACAAATACACGCAGACCCAGGATGTCGAGCTAGCCAGCGCTCGGAAGCCGGGGCCGGTCGTTCTCGACGTTGCGGTCGCAAATAGGACCTCAACGGTGGATCAGGTATCGCCGTCGCCCGAACAAGCGCCCGCGAAGCCCGAGCCGGCTGCGGCGGCGCCGGCAACTCCGGGCGCACCGGCACCCAGAGCGGGTTCCGGAGGGCTAACCGGCCTCCTCGGCACGGTACTGGGCCTCATCCTCGGCGCGGGCGCCATCTGGCTGCTCTATCGATGGTCGACCTCCGGTGGCATGGCGGCGACCCTGCAGAAGGCGGGCATCGAGGTGAGCGGCCCTCCGGCGGAAACGCCTGCGCCAACGCCGTGGACGCCCAACGCCCCGCCGCCGCCCGTGGTAGCGGATACCAGCCGGTGCCAGTTCTGCGGTGAACCAAGGAACGCTGCCGGCGAGTGCGCCTGCTCGACCACGGCCTCGACAACCGCAGGCGCCGCGGCCGGAGCAGCCGGAGCGTCACCACGGCTCATCGGCAATGGCGGGGTCTATTCGGGCTCGATCTTTGCTGTCGGCGGCGCCGTTACGATCGGCAGGGACGCTTCTTGCGGGATCGCCCTGCCACAGGATAACTCGATCAGCAGAACGCACGCGGCGCTGAGGCAAGACGCGAACGGCTTTGTGATCGAGGATCGGGGCTCGTCCAACGGGGTATTCGTCAACGGCGTCCGGATCACCGCAGAGCGCCCGCTCCGCTCCGGCGACGAGATCCAGATCGGCAACTCCCGCTTTCGGTTCGAGGCCTAGATTCCCATGCGCTCGCGCATCGTGGTCGGCACGCTATTCGGCGCAGCGGCGGGCTTTATCGGCTTTCTGCTGCAGGAGGCGCTGGTCCCCCACGACGCGGTTCTCTCTCCGCCCATCGGCGAAATGCTGAAGCTGGGTCTGCTGGTCGGCTTGATGCTGGGAGTCGGGATCGGCGCCATCGAGGGCGCCGTCCTCGGGAGCGCCCCGGTCCTCCTGCGGGGCTGTCTCACCGGCGCAGCGATCGGAGCCGTTGGCGGGGTCATGGGGATCTATCTCGGCGGCGCCGTCTACTCCGCTGCGTTGTTCGGTAAGGATCCCTACAACCTGGCTCAAAGCGGTCAGCTTCTCGATTTCGCGCATTCGGTACTCGCCAGGGCTCTGGGATGGACGTTACTGGGCGCTCTGCCCGGCCTCGCTGTGGGCGCGGGCACGCTCTCCCAACGTCGTGCGCTGCACGGCCTCATCGGAGGGATGCTGGGCGGCTTCATCGGCGGCTTTTCCTTCGACCTCGTCGCCACACTGTTCGCCAGCCCGCTCCAGGGCGCGATGTCTGCGGCCTCGGGCGGCCCCCAGATCATCGAGATCGGAGGGCCGAGCAGGGCGGTGGGATTCACCGCCATCGGAGCGCTCACCGGTTTCTTCATCGGGCTCGTCGAGGAACTGCTCAAGCAGGCGTGGGTTCGCGTGCTGGTAGGCCGCAACGAGGGCAAGGACTACATCATCTCCAAACCGATGACGATTCTGGGGCGTGATGAACGGGCCGACGTGCCCATCTTCACCGATCCCGCGCTGGCGCCGCAGCATGCCGCGATCCGACGGGACGGCAATCGACACACCCTGCTGGACGGCGGGTCGCCCATCGGCGTCGTTCTCAACGGACAGAGGATCTCCGAGGCGCAGTTGAAGGATGGCGACCTCATACAGCTGGGTCAGGTGAGCGTCCTGTTTCGCGAGAAAGCGACGGCGGCACGGGTCGCCCCTCCCAACCGAGATCGGGCCCGCAGCCGCCCTGTCGGAGCGGGTATCCCGACTAGCGGACGGATCTGCGAGTTCTGTGGAACGCCGAAGGACGCTTCGGGCCATTGCAGCTGCACCATCCCGCCGGCCGGGCCTATCGAAGCCGGCGGGCATGCCGAAGCGGAGTCTGCTGGAAGCGGTTGGCGCCCTGCAGCCGCCCATCATCCGCTGTCCCAGGGGCTTCGACAGACTCAGCCGCCAGGACAGACCAGCGGACGCATGGATACGGTCGTCAGCATCGGCGCCCAGCGCCGCCTGTCGGCCGTCGACGGCCCCTGCGCAGGTCAGACTTTCGGGCTCATTGAGCCGATCGTCAGCATCGGTCGCGAATCGGGTCGCCAGATTCGGCTTGAGGGCGATTCCGGAGTGTCGCGTCGACACGCCCGGGTCGAGCTCCGCGGGGCCACGCACGTGATCGTCGATGAGGGGTCGGCCAACGGCACCTATGTGAACGGTGTACGGATCACAGAACAGACACTCGAACAGGGTGATATCATACAAATCGGCTCTGGTTCATACCGATACGAGTAGACAGCGAGGTAGCACACCATGGAAGACCGAACACAGCAACTGAGCGGACCGGGCGCCGGAGCGGATCCGAACCGCACGGTCATCGCGGGCGGCGCAGGCGTCGATCCCAACCGGACCGCCATGACCGGATCCGGTTCTGCGCTTGAGGCGCTGATCGCGCCGGGCAACCGCTACGCCCTGGCGTCAGGCGCCTCCAGAGAACACCTGCTGTTGATGCTCCGCGCATCGGGGAACGCCCTCGGACGGCGGATGCCGTTGAACCTCTCGCTGGTCATCGACCGATCCGGTTCGATGGAGGGCGAGCCGCTGGACTACCTGAAACGGGCCTGCGGATACGTGGTGGATCTCCTGGAGCCGTCCGACATCCTCTCGATCGTCACGTTCGAGGAGCAGGTCGAGGTTGTCATGCCAGCCCGCCGCGTCGTCAATAAGGCGCTGATCAAGGAGCACATCGCCCGCATCAAGTCCGGCAATACGACCAACCTGTACGACGGCCTGATCACCGGCTGCATGCAGGTCGCGGGCGTTGCCGCGGCCGGCTATCTCAATCGGGTTCTCCTCCTCACCGACGGCGAGCCGACGGCGGGCATCAAGGACTTCTCGACGATCGTACAACAGGTCGCGCAGCAACGTCAGGCAGGCATCTCCGTGACGGCTCTCGGCTTCGGCAGCGACTACAACGAGGAGCTGATGGCGGGCATCGCGCGGCGAAGCGGCGGCAACTACTACTACATCACCCAGCCGAGTCTCATCCCGGAGGTGTTTCGGCAGGAGCTGGAATCGTTGATGACCATCACCGCCCGGAACGTGCGCGTTCGGATGACGTTCCCTCGCGGTGTTCGATGCCGGTATATCTACGGAACCGCGTCGCCGGCGTTCGGCGCCCGATCCGTCGAGTACGCGCTAGCCGATATCGAGCGAGGGAACGCCGTGGCATCGCTCTCCGAATGGGAGTTCGACTCGCATATCCCGGGCGTCTATCGGTTCGCGAAAGTCGAGGTCTCCTATGACGACGTCGTGACAGGACGCTCTGAGGCGCTGCCGGCGGATGCCGTCATCGAGTTCACTGCGGACCGCAGACTGATCGACACGCACCGGGATCCCGTCGTCCAGCGAGAGCTAGAGGTCCATCTTGCCTCACGGAACCTGGAGAAGACGATGATGGGTATGCGGACTCAGCAGCTCACCGCCGTCGGAGCGATTCAGGAGCTGGAACGAACTCGAGCGATCCTGGCGAGCGCCGGCCGATCGGATCAAGCGCAGGAAGTCACGCAGGCGATGGACGCGCTCAGGCACGGCGGCGAGGCCGACAAGACGCTGATCGGGACGATCTACGGACTCGATCAGGGCAAACGAAAGGAGTAGGTCCCCGGCGATGGAGCTATCCGATACCACACAGGCGCTGAACGATCGTATCACCGTCGGGGTCCCCGCGACCGATCCCGACCGTACTCAGATGAGCACCGTGATCGAATGTCCCGTATGCCGCACGCAAAATGGGGGCTATGAGATCTACTGCTCCGAGTGCGGTTTCTTGCTCGCATCGACACCGGGCGCCCCGGCCGAAGAGCAGGCCGCAGAGAGCGGATACGGACTGATCGAGGATCGAACGGGTCGGCGGTTCCCTCTCGTCGTCGGCGAGAACCTCGTTGGGCGGGAGAACGCCGAGATCCTGCTGATGGATGGGACCGTTTCCCGCCGACATGCGGTACTCACGCTCGGCGACACGGGGCTCACGGTAACTGACCTTGCCAGCACGAACGGCACACAGATCGACGGCGTCCCCGTCTCGCCCCAGACGCCGGTGGCCGTCGCAGGCGGCAGCGTTCTTCGCTTTGGTCAGGTTACGCTGCGCCTCGAAGCGCTCGGTGGGGCGCTCCCATCCGAACCGACCATGGCCATAACGATCGAGCAGCGCGTCGCCGCAGCGGCGGAATCTGCCGCTGCTCCGATCGCGATACTCCGCTCGAACGGCGCCCAGTCCGAGGACATCGCGGTGCGCCGTACGGCGACCTCAATCGGACGGAGACCCCAGAACGACCATGTGATCGCGGGTGATCCCTTCGTGTCGGGCGCCCATGCGCGAGTCGAAGTCGTCGACGGAACCATCACGCTTACCGACGTCGGCAGCACCAACGGCACGTTCGTCAACGGCGCCCGTCTTCAGGCCCATCAACCGTGCACTCTGGCGGACGGCGACGAAATCCAGATAGGGAAGGGCCTCTATACCCTTGAGCGGAACGTCGTTTCCGAGCCAACCGACGACGCGCAGAAGCTCGAATGGGACGAAGCCGCGGCAGAGCGCCAACCGCCTCCAGCGGACTCCGCGTCGTCTGGCTCAGCTTCGACAGGCTCAGCTTCGACAAGCTCAGCTTCGACAAGCTCAGCTGACGGGGTTGATGATGGACGAACGGAGACGAGCCCTCTGTGATCGAGGAACTCGACGAGACAACAGCGCGCTTCGACATCCAGGAGCTCGTTCTCGGCTGGCGTCGTCTCAACGGCGAACCGCCCCGGCTGAGGTTGACGACCCGTGTCGGGTTGAAGTCCGATCTGGGATGCGTACGGGATAACAACGAGGATAAGGCGGAGTTCTACGAACCGATCGACCCGCCGACCCTCGCGGCGCGTGGCTCGGTCTATTGCGTCGCAGACGGTATGGGAGGCCATGCCGCAGGTCAGATCGCGTCCGAACTCGCGGTGAAGAGCGCGATCGCGGCCTATTATTCGGACATGGACAATACGCCGGACGTGGCGATGGTCCAGGCCGTGCGGCAGGCGAACGATACCGTTCGTGAGGCCGCGATTGAAGCTCCGGAGCGTGCCGGCATGGGCACCACCTTCACCGCGCTCGCGCTGGTGCAGGGTCACGCCTTGGTCACGCATCTGGGCGATTCCCGCGCGTATCTCCTGCGCGACGGCGAGCTGCGGCAAATCACCACGGACCACACCTGGGTTGAAGAGCAGGTTCAGAACGGCGTGATGACCCGGGCACAGGCAGAGTCCTCTCCCTATCGCAACATCATCACCCGCTGCATCGGGACGGAGCCGACCATCGATGTGGATTCCTTCGCCGTCGACACCCGAACGGGCGATATCTGGCTGCTGTGCAGCGACGGTCTGACGGGCCACGTCGAGGACGACGAGATCCAGAGCATCGTCGACGGGGCAGGCCCTTCTGAGGCCTGTCGCCAGCTCATCACCCTTGCCTGCGCTCGCGGCGGCTCCGACAACGTGACGGCGCTGATCGTGAAGATCGAGGATATGGAGACGGTCGAGGTTGCCGCCTGAACAGCGGGCCTGCAGTTCGGGAGCCAATCGGCAAGAGGTAGAATAGCGCGAGCTACGAACCGCAACCATCGAAGCGCCTATCCGGATGCGATCTCCCTCCCACCGATACGTCCTGTCCATCGTCGTCGTACTCCTCACCTTCGGCAGCGCCAGCCTCGGCAGGCCCCGCTCCGATAGGCTCCGCTTCGACAGGCTCAGCGGTCGGGCTCCGCTGCCGGATCCTAAGGCATCGGCATGCATCCTTGTGGACGGAGAAACCGGCCAGGTTCTTTTTGAGAAGAACGCCGATGTCAAGCGACCGCAAGCCAGCACGACCAAGATCATGACCGCCATCCTCTTGATCGAGAACGTGCCCATGGACGACATGATCGAAGCCGATAAGGACGCGGCCGACACCGAGGGCAGTTCGCTCTATATGCGCCCGGGCGAGCGGGTCCGGGCCGACGACATCCTTTACGCGCTCATGCTCCGATCTGCCAACGACGCGTGTGTCGCCGTCGCCAAGCACATCGCGGGATCGATCTCCGCCTTCGCGGAGATGATGAACCGCAAGGCGGCCGAAATCGGGGCGTCCAATACGCACTTCGTAACGCCGCATGGCCTCCACGTCAAGGAGCATTACACGACGGCACGCGATCTCGCGCTGATCGCCCGCTACGCCATGACCCTGCCGGAGTTCGCTGAGGCGGTCGGCACCGGCAGCCGGACCATCAAGCGCGATCCCGCAAACAAGGACTCCTATCTGCGCAACCACTCCAAGTTCCTCGGGCGGTATCGCGGGGCCGATGGCATCAAGACCGGTTACACCGCGGCGGCCGGCCGCTGCTTCGTCGGATCGGCAACCCGCGACGGTTGGCGGCTCATCAGCGTCGTGCTTAACAGTCCGGATATGTACGCCGAGACGGCCGCCCTGATGGATTACGGGTTTACCAACTTCCGACCGCTGGAAGCGCTCTCCTCCGGCATCGGCATAGGACGCGTACGGGTGATCGACGGCGTCGAGCGCTTTGTGACCGCCCGGCCGCTGCACCGCGTACGATACATCGCTCCGATCGGAACAACGCCGCGCTTCAAGACCCGGATGGCGGTGCACACTCTTCGGGCGCCGATTACCCGCGGCATTCGGATCGGCGAAGTATCCGTCATGAATGACGGTACACTGATTGGCGCAGCGCCGCTCGTGGCAGGTGAATCGGTGCGGGAGCTGCCTGCCCGTACAGTCCAGCGTACCGCATGGTTCCGCGCGGCGCTGACCCTGGCGGCGATGGGGGTGTTCTTATATGGATCAGCGCGTTCACAAGATACTCGCAGACGCCGGCATCGCATCACGGCGGGCTTGCGAGAGCTTGATACGCGCGGGCAGGGTAACGGTTAACGGCGAGGTCGTTGCACAGCTCGGTGCGAGAGCGGATGACGAAACCGACGACATTCGGGTCGACGGCAAGCCGATTCCGAAAGACGTGGAACGGCAGTACCTTGTGGTGAATAAGCCGATCGGCTATGTTGCAACAGTGAGAGACCGCCACGCAGCGCACACCGTCATGGAGCTGATATCGGGCGTTCCTGGAAGGCTTTACCCGGTCGGTCGGCTGGATGCCGATAGCGCCGGTCTCCTCCTTATGACCAACGATGGCGCGTTTGCACAGGCCATGCTCCACCCTTCTCACGGCATCGAACGATCGTATCGGGCTGTCGTTCGGGGAGCGCTGGATGATTTCGCGTTGACAGACCTCCGGGCCGGCGTAGCCCTGGAGGATGGCATCACCGCGCCGGCGGACGTCACACTGATTGAGCGTGATCCGGAGCGGAATATCAGCGTCGTGGACATCGTGCTGCGGGAGGGCCGCAATCGACAGGTCCGCCGTATGATGGAGGCCGTAGGATCACGCGTGCTGGCGTTGACCAGGACCCGTTTTGGTCCGATCGTCCTCGCGGGCCTCGCACCGGGAACATGGAGGAAGCTCCGAAGCGCGGAGATTGAGGAACTGCTGACGGCATCCCGTTCGGTCACGAACCCGGGTGATGGCTAGCGCCCCGTCGTCTGGTCGGCGCCGCGCACTCCGAGCCTATGCGACGCTGGCTCTCATCCTCACCGGGATGATGATCCTAGGGGTTGTCACCGGTCCTTCGGGGACCGGAGTGACGCCGTCCGGAGCTCTGCGGGCGTTGCTCCATCCAGAACCAGCCAGGTCCCAGGCCATCTGGGATGTCTCGCAGACGATCGTCTGGGAAATCCGTCTGCCCAGGGTCGTAGTCGCGGCGCTCATCGGAGCCCTACTGGCCCTTGCAGGCGTGGCGCTCCAGGGATTGCTCATGAATCCCCTCGCCGACCCCTACACCGTCGGGGCCAGCGCCGGGGCGGCAGTCGGAGCCGCAGTCGCCGAAGTCGCCGGTATCGCCGCGTTATTGGGTGGCTTGATCGGCATCCTCAGTGCGTTCACTGCGGCCATCGCTGCATCCGCACTGGTCTACGCGCTGGCTCGCGTCAACGGCCGTGTCTCCGTACAGACGTTTCTCCTTGCAGGCGTCGTCGTCGGAACTCTCCTGTGGTCACTGATACCGCTCTTAATGACCATAGCCGGTCGCGGCGACGACCTACAACGGATCTACTTCTATCTGATCGGCAGCCTTCAGGCGGCAGACTGGTCGAGGGCGATGTTGCTCGCGCCGTTCGCGATGGCAGCCGGGGCGCTCCTCTGGTCGTTATCGCGAGAACTGAACCTGATGACCCTGGGTGAAGAGAGCGCCCATCACCTCGGCGTGGCGGTCGAACCGTTGAAGCGGACCATACTGGCCTGCGGAGCTCTGGCAACCGCTGCGGCTGTATCGATCGGCGGCATCATCGGCTTCGTCGGCCTAGTGGTGCCCCATATGGCGCGTTATCTGGTCGGACCAGATCATCGCAGCCTCGTGCCGGCTGCCGCGCTCGGCGGTGCGATTCTCCTCGTCGCTTCAGACACCGTGGTGCGAGTATGGTTCAACGATATGCCCGTTGGCGTCATCACCGCCATCGTCGGAGCCCCGGTCTTCTGTATGCTGATTCGACGTCGTCGTGCGGTCGCGTGGTAAAGCGCTCATCTAACGGGCGACGGCCAGCACATAGACCTCCGCAGCTCCCGCTTCCTTCAACACTCTCGCGCATTCGTCCACGGTATGCATCGTGGTGACCACATCGTCGATGAGAAGCAGTCGCTTGCCGGCGATTGCCTCCGGTTGGCGCACGGCAAACGCGCCGCGAACGTTGACCGCACGCTGTTCGGCGGTAAGGAGCGCCTGAGGGCGCGTACATCGCTTCCTGCGGAGGATATCCGTACGCATAGGCCATTCGGTCTCTCCGACATAGGCTCGCGCCAGAAGGAGCGATTGGTTGAATCCCCGTTCCAGAAGACGCCGCGGATGGAGCGGCACGGGAAGCACGATGTCCGGCTGCCTCGGCGGGTCGATGGTCGCTCCAGGGCCGTGACGAAGCCAGCGCCCCAGAACGGCGCCCATCGGGCGACAATGATCATATTTCAAGCTGTGGATCGCCTCGCGGAGAACGCCTTCATAGCTTCCGCGGGCTCGGGCCCACGAGAAGTGGTAGGGCGTTTGGAGGATGCAACGGGCGCAGGCCCGTTCTCGCTGCATCAGTTCGGGCGCTCCATCGATGGAAACGCCGCACGCCCTGCAGACCCTGGCAGGCATCAGACTGAAAAGGGATTCGCAGGCGGGGCACGCGACGGGCATGCCCAGTGTTCCGCACAGGACACAACGAACCGGATAGACAAAGTCCATGGCGCCCCGGGCCAAAAGGGCCGCGATACGACGCGGCAACGATATAATCATCGGTCCACTTAACGCTGATCCCACTCGTAGTAACGCCAACCTTGTAGGACATTCACCGATATTGCACCCATAATAGCCGAATATCAGCGGGGAGCGCTTGACGCGGCTCCCTCGACGTGTTACACTTATCGCTGATGCGATCGTACGGGTCATCGATTGTCTTCGGATGATCGCTGGCTCTGTTGTATCGGCAGCCGCACGGAAAGGAGACGTACGCACTTGATGACCCGGACTCATGGACCGCGCAGGATGATGGTTCGCTTCGGTCTCGCCGCGCTTGCGGTTGGCTTCACCGCGCTTCTTCCGAAGACCGCAGCGTCCATTGGACCCGCACTCGATTTTACGACTATCGGGACCGTAGGCAATAACTGGAGCCCGACGTTGAATGGTTTCAGCATGGGCTGGGAGTTCAATGTTCTGAATCCGATCGAGATCGCGCGGCTCGGCTACTTCAACTACGGCCCTTCAGGCAGCGGCATAACGCAGGCGCACCAGGTCGGTATTTTCAACTCCTCGGGTACGCTCCTTGTTAGCACAACCGTGAACCCCGGCGATCCGGTACAGGGCAACTGGGCATGGAAGTCGCTCGTCACACCCTATCACCTCTCGGCCGGTACGGGTTATGTCATCGCAGCGTTGACCGGCAAGGACGATCTCTATACGTGGTCCGTGCCGAGTATCGTACAGGACCCGAGCATCTCCTATGTACGGAATCGATACCAGCGGACCCCGACGGGAACCCTGATCAACCCAACCTATACGACATCGTTCTATCCCGGCTATCACTTCTTTGGGCCGAATATGGACATCGTACCGGAGCCTGCGTTCCTGCAGCTACCGATGCTGATGGGTCTGGGCGGTCTCGCTTATTGGAGACGGCGCAAACAGGCGTAAGCCAGCGCTGCCGATCCTTCCGGATTACGAACGGGCAAAGCCGATGCGCTTTGCCCGTTTCTGTTTCGTGCGGGGTGTCATTATCGGTCGCCGATGCCAACCCGCCCCTATGCAGCCGCAGGACGGCGCAGGAGCCGAGAGCCGACCGTCCCGAACGGGCCGGGACGTCAGGATTTGAGCGCTTCGGCCCCGCTGACGATCTCCGATATCTCTTTGGTGATCGCCGCCTGGCGCGCCCGGTTCAACTCCAGCGTCAACGTGGAGATCATCTTCGAAGCGTTGTCCGTGGCCGAACTCATGGAGGTCATTCGTGCTCCATGCTCGCTGGCCGCCGATTCCAGCATCGCCTGATACACGCGCGTGGTGAGGTATCGAGGGATCAGTCGGGAGGCAAGGACCGAGAGCGGCGGCTCGGCGATGATCTTCTGCTCGTTGCCGGCAGCGCCATCGGCCTCGACTGCGGGCGCCATCGGCAGAAACGGCTCTACCGTAGGCTCCTGAGCGATCGGACTGATAAACCGCGTGTAGACGATCAGGATCCGCTGGAACCGACGCTGCAAAAACTCGTCGATAAGGTAGTTCGCCGTTGCTTGCGCTTCCGCAAAACCGAGCCGCCCGGCGTCTTCGATCGGGGCGTTGAGCACGTCGAAGCCCCTTCGTCCGAAGAACGCAGCGCCTTTGCGTCCGATGATAACGAGTCTGGCATGCTCGGCGCCTACCTCTCGGACCAGATCCATCGTCCTGCGGATGACTCCGGAGTTATAGGAGCCGCAGAGCCCACGATCGCCGGTGATCGCGAGAATACCCACGGAGCCGTTCGAAGGCGGCTCCATTAGCGGATTCGCCGGCAGGTCCCTGCTCCGCCTGACGATCTGTGCGACGATCTCGCCCATGCTGGAGACATACGGCCGAGCCGCCGTCACCCGATCCTGGGCTCGCTTGAGCCTTGCGGCCGCGACCATCTCCATGGCCCCTGTGATCTGCGCGATATTCCCCGCCACCCGGATACGCGTCCGGATCTGGCGCATCGTTGCCATAACGCCTGTCTGCTCCGCTTATGAAGGTTGGCCTAGAGGCCCCGAACAGTATACCGTCCCGGCGGCCACCATCGATCGTACCGTTGACATAGATACCCATCCGGCAGTACGATTCCCGTTCAACGATACGAGTGTATACCAAAGGAGCTAGAATGAGCCAAATATCTGTAAGCCCTGCGGGCGAGGTCTTTGCGCTACCGGAACAGGCCGATTACGCTGCGGAGTTCGCGCGCCTTGAGACGCTGGCCAGGGAAGCCCGTGACCGGGGACAGGAAGTTGTCGTCGTAATGGGTGTCGGTTTCGTAGGAGCGGTGATGGCGGCCATCGTCGCCGACACCGTCGATCCCGCGACGGGCAAGCCCTCCAAGTTCGTCATCGGCTGCCAGCGTCCCAGCACCCGCAGCTACTGGAAGATCCCTCTCCTGAATCGAGGCGAGGCGCCGGTTACAGCCGAGGATCCTGAAGTCGCGCCGATGATCTCACGGTGTGTTCTCGACAAGAAAACGCTGATCGCCACGTACAACAGCGATTGCCTGAAGCTCGCGGACTGCGTGGTCGTCGATGTCCAGTGCGATTACACCAAGAACGCGCTCGGCAATCTGGAGGATGGCGAAGTCGAAATGGCGGCGCTGGAAGCCACCATGAGGACGATCGGCGACACCATCCCGCCCCAGTGCCTTGTTCTCATTGAAACGACCGTCGCTCCCGGGACCACCGAATACGTGGCATTCCCCATCCTCAAGCGGGCCTTTGAGAAACGGGGCATGGCCGATGTACCGCTCCTGGCGCACAGTTTCGAGAGGGTCATGCCAGGCCGTGAGTACGTGGCTTCGATTCGCGATTTCTGGCGAGTGTGTTCCGGATGTACCGATGAGGCCCGAGACCGGGTGGTCCAGTTCCTGAGCGAAGTCCTCAACGTCCGGGACTACCCGTTGACCGTGATGGACCGCCCCATGGAATCGGAGACGACCAAGATCATCGAGAACTCCTACCGAGCGACGATCCTGGCCTTCCTCAACGAATGGAGTCTCTTCTCTGAGCGAAACGGCGTCGACTTGATCAAGGTCATCCAGGCGATCAAGATGCGCCCGACGCATAGCAATATCATCTTCCCCGGACCGGGGATCGGCGGCTATTGCCTGCCAAAGGACGGAGGGCTCGGACGCTGGTCCTATCGCCATATCCTCGGCTTCGAGGACGATATCTTCAAGATCACAACCGCCGCGATCAACATCAACGATACCCGTGGGCTCCATGTGGCTGGGCTGACCAGAGACGCCTTGCGGAACATGGGCAAGGCGGTGACGGCCGCGCCCATCCTCCTGTGTGGAGCCAGCTATCGCGAGGATGTCGGAGACACGCGCTACAGCGGGTCCGAGCTCGTCGTGCGCAAACTTACCGAGATGGGAGCTGATATGCGCGTCCACGATCCCTATGTGGAGCACTGGTACGAGCTGGAGAGTCAGGAAACGTATCCTGCGCCGGGCCATTCGTTGAAGCGCTTCTTCCGTAATCAGGATGTCCTGGCCGACCTGCGCGTCACCTCGGACCTGAAATCGGCGCTCCGGGGGATCACCGCCCTGATCCTCGCGGTGCGCCATGCACCGTACCTGGCGCTCGACCCTGATCAAGTAGTGGCCGATGCGGGCGGCCCGATCGCGGTCATCGACTGCTTCGGCATCCTGACCGACGATGCAATCCGCCGGTATTTCGAGCTCGGTTGCGAGGTCAAGGCGCTCGGTCGGGGCCACATCCAGCGTATCAAAGAGTCCGTTCGGTCTTCGCGACGGTGATCGACCTTGCATAAGCACCGCAGGGCGGCGAGAGAACTGGCGCTTCGCATCCTGTATCAGGTCGACGTCGGCCGCCGACCCGTACGGGAAGCGCTGTATGGTGCGCTGGATCAGCTCGGAACCGGCGTCCGATCCGGACTGACCATGGCGCTCCGGCAAGTCGAGCGACAGACCGCGCCTCTCCCGCCCACGATGGAGCGCTTTCCATCGCAGACGCGCCGCCGCGAGGATGCGCGGGTTCGCCGCCATGTTATCCGCGCTGTCACGGAGTGTGTCGATAGCGTGGGAAAGCTTGTGGACGACGTGATCAGCCATCCTCAACGGCTATCCGTCGGTGACGCTCTACTGAGGACCCGTTTTGCGGTACGCGCGCCCGTGCGCCGTCTGCGCCAGACGCTCCGCCTGAGCGCTCTACCCCGTGAGGACGCCGCTGTGATCAGCGCGCTCGTCGATGGCGCAGCAGAGCATATCGAGAACGTGATGCATAAGCGACTGCAGCCAGCACGAGATACCGCAGACGTGTTGATCCCCATGGTGGTCGGAACGGTCCAGAACCGCGAGCTGATCGATGAACGAATCGCTGCGCTATCAGAGGACTGGCCGCTGGATCGCCAACCCGCTCCCGATCGGAACGTCCTCCGGCTGGCTGCCTACGAACTGCTGTTCAGTCCCGATGTGCCCACCGGTGTGATCATCAGCGAGGCCGTTATCATCGCCAAACGGTACGGAACGGACGAGAGCGGCCGGTTCGTCAACGGCGTACTGGCCGCACTCGCCGCCACCGCGAGGGAGTCGCCGATCGAGGCGACTTCATGAGCGTACTTCTCGATGGCAAGGCGGTTGCCAGAGCGCTGCGAAACCAGACCAAGGACCGCGTGAGCGAGGTATGCGCGGCGGGAGGCCTCCGACCGCACCTTGCGGCGGTCCTGATCGGCGACAATCCGGCCTCCGAGACCTATGTATCGATGAAACGGAAGGCCTGCGGCTGGGTCGGCATCGACTCCTCCGTTCATCGACTCGCACCCGATACCAGCCAGTCCGAGGCGGAGGACCTGATCGATGCGCTCAGCTCCGACCCGACAGTCACTGGAGTATTGATCCAGCATCCCGTCCCTCGGCATCTCGACGAACAGGCCGTCCTCGATCGTCTCGTCCCCCAGAAGGATGTGGACGGTCTGAGCACGTCGAACCTCGGCGCGCTCCTGACCGGCCGACGTGGCTTCGCCCCCTGCACACCGGCGGGTATCATCGCCCTGCTGGACCACTACCAGATCCCCCTGGAAGGGCGTCGTGTCGTCGTCATCGGGCGGAGCATTATCCTCGGCAAGCCGATGGCGCTCCTGATGCTGAACCGCCATGCGACGGTTACGATCTGCCATACGCGAACCCGCGACCTCGCGGATTGGACCCGGAGCGCGGAGATCCTCGTCGCGGCAGCCGGACAACCGGAGATGATACGGGCAGACATGGTGCAGCCCGGCGCGGTCGTCGTGGACGCAGGCTATAGTCGAGTCACCGGTCGCGATGGCGATGTCGGCGATGTCGAATACGCCGGTGTCTCGACGGTCGCCTCCTACATCACCCCGGTGCCCGGCGGCGTTGGCCCGATGACGATCGCCATGCTGCTGAGCAATACAACTCGCGCGGCCGAGCTGGCCCTCGGACTGCAAACGACATGGGCCACCTGAGAACAGAGGATATCGAGCGGTTGTGGGCCACGGCGACGGAGGCTGTGGCCACGACGGGCCTGAAGCTCCTCCTCATCGTTGCCATCTACTGGGCCGCACGACAGACGCTCTTTCGACTGATCGATGCAACGCTCGCACGGCTTCATTCCAGCGCTCGATCGATCACTGCGGACGAGGAACGCGCCAAACGGCTCCGCACGCTGCAGACTCTCGCCCGAAGCTTCGTTGGTTATGTGCTCTTTTTCGTGCTAACTCTCACCGTTCTCCGAGCCCTGGGTGTCGACATCACCGGCATCATTACGACTGCGGGCGTCGCAGGGGTCGCCGTTGGATTCGGCTCACAGAAGCTTGTGCGGGATATCATCACGGGCGTCTTTATCGTCACCGAGGACCAGTTCGCCGTTGGCGATTACGTGACCGTTGGCCAGGCGTCGGGCATTGTCGAGGAGATGGCGCTCCGCACTACGCGCATTCGCGATGATTCGGGCCGGCTCTGGGCGATCTCCAACGGCGATATATCCGTAGTAGTGAACCATTCCCGAGGGGCGGTCTCTGCTATGCTTGATCTCACAATACCGTCCTCGGCAGATCCCGATGCAGTCACCAAACTCATCGCCGATGCGGGACCGGAGATCCTCAAGGACCTGTCGGGCATCCTTGTTGGGCCACCCGTTACCGAGGGCGTAGTCGCTTTCGACGCCGCGTCCTTTACCCTTCGCCTTCGTTATCAGGCGAACCCTGCCGTCATGCATGAGGCCGAGATCGCCCTTCGAACCCGACTTCGCTCCTATCTGATCGAACGGGAAATCCTTCCCAAACCCGGGGCATGAGCGGCTCGGAGCTCGCCGGAGGTTGGACGATAGGGGCCTCGCCTTCCAGAACGCCTTGACAGCGATTGCAGGGCGTTGATATACTGACGTACGGTGCGGCGGTGGGCGCCCGATCAGGGGCTCAACCAACCCGCAGCGGAGGCGACCATGGCGAACAGCCCCATATCCCGTTCCGACGTCCTCGAGAAGGAGTATGACGCCGCAACGACGACCATGATTCGTGGCCTCGTCATCCTCCTCGCTTCCCTGATCCTCTTCTGGCTCCTGCGGGTCTTCAATCTCATTCCGCTCTCCAATCTCTTCCTGCTGACCAGCATTGCGGGCGCCGTCGTCATGATCGTCGCCGGACGGCGCATGTACGTGGCCAGATCGACGACCGCGATTCCGGTCGAGTGTCCGTATTGCGGCGGGGCCACGGAGTTCGTAGCCGCGCCAAGCGTCGATTGGACCTGCGAACATTGCTCCCGACGCGTCTACTACGAGAACGGCAAGATCGCACCCGTCCGCACGGTAACGTGTCCTAGCTGCGGCGCCGAGCATAAGGTGTCCGTGAAGGCGCCGACCTATACATGCGATCGCTGCAACCGCACACTGCGCCTGTCTGATGGTGATCAATCCGTCAAGATCGCCTCGGAACCGAGCGATCTCCTCAGGAACTATGATGTGATCTTGACGCAGGCCGGACGGACACCCGACGAAGTCGCCATGGCGTTACAGGACATCCTGGTCTGCAATCTGCGCGATGCTCGCGCCCGGATGGAGGATGTGCCGCTCACCGTCGTCCGGAACGTTCCGGAGATCAAAGCGAACTCCATCCGGATGAAGCTTCGAGAGCTAGGCGCTACCGCGGTAATCCGACCCACTGCTGACGAGACCGAATCACCTCGCGCCATCTGATTCGGGCGACAACGTCAGTCCTGTATCGTCGCGCAGTTCACTCATCGGCGCGGTGCAAAAACGACGCCATATACCAGCCTGCCATCCCTGCAAACGGCAGCCATTGTAACGCCAGATGGTCCGCCCATCGCCCGCCGGCCGGCGGAGCGAACGGGACCAGTGATTGCAGGGACTCCCCTACTCCGGCTCCAGCGGCGAGCTGGATCGGGAATCGGATCAGCAGATACGTGATGAAGATCCCGACTACAGCGGGATTCGCATCCTGTCGCATGATCGCGATGACGCCGTAGGCCATACCGCCGACAATCGGCCCGAGCACGAGGATCAGCGGTATCGCCCAGGCGACATCGCTGGAATCGTCCTCGCCGAAGGGTACGACTCGCAGGGGCGGCATGGCCATGCCTCCAGCGATGTTCAGGGCCGCAATCACCGCCAGATACCATTGCGGGATCACTCGAACCGCCAGAGCTCCGATGCCGATGACAAACGCCAGACCGGCCAGATATATCCCTGTCTGCCTCAGCAGATCGGTTCGTTCGTCGGCAGCGGGATCCTCCCGCATCTCCACGGGTTTGTCCGTGGTCTCGCCCGAATCAGCGTCATAATGCCGACCGGATACCGGATCCAGCACCTGGTCCGCATAGTACTTCGATTTTTGCGCACGGAACGTGCCGAATCGCGGCACGCCCTGTCGCAGGGCCGGAGCCGCTGCAGTCGCGGCGCCGTCCCCGGCCACACTGGCAACCGGCGCTGGCGTCGACGCGGCTTTAGGGGCAGAAGCGGACCTCGGGGTCTGGGCCGGGGCGGCCTTGCCTCCGTCGCGATCCCTGGTGCGGCTGGGTACGGGAGCGGCAGGCCGTACCGTTCCTCGCTTGCCCCTGGCCAGCACCGGCCCCTTTCCGGATCCGGCGGCCGGCAGGTTGCGCAGATCCCGATGACACCATGTGCACCGATCTCCGGCTTCGCTTTCCATCCCGCACCAGCGGCAATACCAGGTTCTCCCTCCCGCGCGTGGAGCCCGTACTGTGGCCTGCGGGATGCCATGCGCCATGCCAGGTAAAGAGGCTTGCGGCGGCGGAGCTGCGGGGCTCGCTAACGGGGCGGGCTGCGGGTTCGGGTAGGTCGCAGGCGGCCTTCTGTGGACGGGTTCCTGGACCGGTATTCCGGGTGCGCCAGTTAGGTCCAGTCGATGGTTTCGAGATACGACGATCTCGTCTTGATCATCCTCGAGAGGCTTCAGATCGAGTTCGGGAAGATCGAGTTCGGGAAGATCGAGTTCGGGTACAGCGCTCTCGGTCCGAGGCGGAGGCGCGGCTCCACGGAGCGGAAGCGGCGCTGTCTCTTGACGGGTCTCCGTTGTCGGCTGGCGTAAGGAGATCGGCGGCGGTGCAGCCTCACGAACCGGTTCGGCGGGCTGCGCGCGCAGGCCTATGGCCGGGCTCTCTTCCGTCTGAGATCCGCGAAGAGGGATGCTCTCCGGTGGTCCCGAACGCTGGAGGCGTCCGATTTCCGCCTCTGCAGGTTCTCTCGTTTCGACGGCGGGCGGGCTCCCGGGAAGAGGCCCCGGAGGATCGGCGGGCGGTGTGAGAGTCCGGGTCGGAGGTGTCGATGGGATAACGTGCGGGATCAGCGGCGACGCGAACGGCGTTGCGCTCAGGTCATCGTCGAGACCAAAGCTCGCGTCAGCGCGGTCAGCGCCGATCTGCGGCTGGGGTGGATCGTCGATCCGGGGGCTGGGGACTGGCGGCGGCGCAGAAGCGCGCACCGAGCTGTCGTCCGCCTGGGCGGTCGGCGTAACCGGTTTTGGTGTCTCAGGAGCGGACTCGCGACTGGTTGCGGTGAAAGGTCGGCGACACCAGCTGCAGACATCCGTTGTGTCGCTTTCCAGGCCGCACCACTTACAAAACATTCAAGGTCTCCCGAGCAGGGCCGCTGGTCGCGGCCGTGTACAAGACGTACGCGCAACGCTGGATACTATCCGCATGATTACTTCGTCAGCGCAAGCCTTTCCTGCCTACGACCCTGATCTGGATGGCCCGATTTCGCCGGTCCGTCGAATAACCGATCCGGACAGTCCAGGACTCTTTGGCGAATGGCGCATTATAACCTGTCCAACGCCAGGTGTCAACGATCGGTCTCACGGCAGCGATTCCCGTCAGAGAGTATACTGGACGCGCATGTCAAGAGACGCTGTTAAGGGTGGGAGTTGTTCCACCGGCCGGTTCGCACAGTTCGCGGGGCGCGCACTCCGACCGTGGCTTGGCCTTGCGCTTGTATGCGCCGGGTTTTCGCTGCACTCCGGCTTCGCGTCGACGTTTTGGACTGCAGAGTTCCTTCCGAATGTCCTACAGCAGGCCGCTACCAACATCATCGCCGCCGTTGGCATGACGTTCGTCATCATGTCGGCGGGCATCGATCTGTCGGTCGGGTCGATGATGGCCCTGTGCGGCGTATCGCTCGGGCTGGCGTCCAGGGGCGACCTGCCTCCGTTTGTCTCCTATATCGCCGCCGCGCCCGCCGGGGTCCTGACGGCGACGGCGCTGGGCTCCCACGGACGTCGCTGTTCGATCCGCGGCCATCGCTGGGCGGCGACGATCCTGGGCGTCCTCGTAACAGTGTCTCTTGGCCTGGGTATTCAGTGGGCATCGGCCAACGGAGGGGGTCTTCCGCTCGGCGTCGCAGTAGGGCTCGCCGTGGGCGTCTCACTCGGCCTCCTCAACGGCCTCGTCGTCACCAAAGGCGCGGTCCCTCCGTTCGTGGCGACCCTGGGCATGCTGACTGCGGCCCGGGGTCTGACCGTCTATGCCACGGACGGCAACAGCGTCGGCGGCCTGCCGCAAGCTCTGGGTTCCATCGGCCAGGGCGCCCCGATCGTCCTCATCGCCCTTGGTGCGGCGTTGATCGGAGCCCTATCGCTGACAAGATCACGCTTCGGCCGGTGCATCACAGCCATCGGCGGGAACGAGGAGGCGGCACGGCTCTCCGGGGTCAACGTGCACCTCTACAAGACACTCGCCTATGTCGTATCCGGTCTAACGGCCGCCATTGCGGCCATCGTCCTCACGGCGAAGTTCCGATTGGCCGATACGGGCGCCGGAGCCAACGCTGAACTCGCGGCCATCGCCGCGGTGGTCATCGGCGGAGCCAGTCTCAATGGCGGCCAGGCGAGCGTACCCGGCAGCCTGGTGGGGGCGCTGACGATCGCGGTTCTCAACGCAGGACTCGTTCTGGTGGGGATACCGGATACACTTCAGGGAGTGATTATCGGCGGGGTCATCATCATGACGGTTTTGATTGACCAGCTCCAGAGAAGGGGAGGTCCCAAGTGAACACACGGCGTAACCGGCTCGGCGGATGGATCTATCCGGCGAGCCTCGCGATCCTGCTGGCTGGCTGCAGCCCGACTCCGGAAAGAAAGCCCCATGCGACGCGCGAGGCGCCTGCCGTCCGGACAACGGCAGCCGAGCTAGAATCGGTGACGAAGGCGGCGAAACCGTATCGTCTCGCCCTGGTCGTCAAGACGCGAAACAATCCGTTCTTCGATCCGATGATCAAAGCGGCCGAACTTGAGGCCAAAAAGGTCGGCGCCACTCTGGAGGTGCAGGCTCCTCCGCAGGAAGGCGACAAGGAGCTTCAGTTCTCCATGGTGGAGAACCTGACGGCCAAGGGCGTCGATGCGATCCTTATTGCCCCCGCCGATTCCCGTGGCATCGTTCCCGCCCTGCAGCGGGCCGAGGCGAAGGGAGTTCTCGTGATTAACCTCGATAATCGGATCGATGCCCAGGCTGCCGCTGAAGCGGGTCTCAAGCTGGGCGGCTATGTCGGGGCGGATAATGAGGAGGGCGGGCGCCTTGCGGGTCGAGCCATGCTGGGTTACCTGGGCGGCCATGGCGAGGTGGCGATCCTCGAGGGCATCCGGGGCGCCGACAACGCCGAAGCCAGGAAGCGGGGTTTCGAGAGCGCGGCAGCGGCCGGCCTTGATATCGTCGCCCGCGAGTCGGCGGAATGGGACACTCAGAAGGGGTACGCGAAGTTCCAATCGATCCTCGCCGCGCACCGGAACCTCAAAGGCGTGTTCTGCGCGAACGATAAAATGGCGCTGGGAGCCATGAAGGCGATCGAGGAAGCCGGAAAGCGGGGTGTCACGGTGATCGGCTATGACAATATCCCGGAGATCAAGAGCTACCTCAAGTCAGGCGAGATGAAGGCGACCATCGAACAGCATCCGGACCTCATGGGCCGCTACGGCGTGCTGATGGCGGTGGGCGTGCTGAACGGAGACGTCCCAAAGGGACGGGAGTTCCTTGTTCCTCTCGAGGTGGTAACCGAATAACTGCGATGGGAGGCCCCGGTCAGCCGGATCATCGGGGCCTCGGTCGCACGGGCGCGACGAGCGAATCCCGATGAGAGACAGCCGCAGAGAGGCCCTCACCGCCTATCTCTTCCTCCTCCCTAACTTCGTCGGGTTTGTCGTTTTCACCGCCGGGCCGGTCCTCGCAAGCCTCTATCTTGCGTTCACTCGCTGGGACCTCTTCAGCCCTCCCTCCTGGGTAGGGCTGAGAAACTTCTCCGGCTTGCTGGGCTTCAGCCGAACGTCCGAGGACTCGACCAGCATCCTCGGGCTCTTCCGTGTCCCGTATGCCGCCAACGATCCGTTTTTCTGGCAATACCTCTACAACACAGGCTACATGATGCTGGCGATCCCCTTTACGCTGATGGGATCCCTTGCCCTTGCGCTCGCGCTGAACCGTCGGATGCGGGGCATGGTCGTCTACCGAACCCTCTACTTCATGCCGACCATTACGGCGGGCGTCGCCGTCCTCGTTCTCTGGAAGTGGCTGTACAATACCGATCTCGGCCTGATCAATACGATCCTCTCACGGGCGGGCGTTGAGCATCCGCCCGACTGGCTCGGCAGCTCGTCGTGGTCCAAGCCGGCGCTCATGCTCATGGGATTGGTGATGGGCGTTGGCGGCACGAGCATGATCCTGTATCTGGCAGCCCTCCAGGGCGTGCCCAGAGACCTCTATGAGGCAGCGGAGATCGACGGCGCATCGGGGTTCCAGCAGTTCCTCCGCATCACCTGGCCCCTGATCGCTCCGACGACGTTCTTTCTGGGCATCATGAGCATCATCGGCGGCTTTCAGGGAGGATTCATGCAGGCCTACGTCATGACCGGCGGCGGCCCGGCGGGCTCAACGACCACGATGGAGTACTACATCTATCAAAAGGCGTTCACGGTCTTCAACATGGGCTATGCCTCGGCCATCGCATGGGTCCTCTTTGTGATCATCCTCGGCTTCTCGCTCGCAACGTGGAAGTACGGCGGTCGCAGTGTCCAGTACCACTGATCTGCCCTGCCGACCCGTGCGCTCCGGCCGCCGCCGGGAGGCGGTCCTCACCATCCTGTCCCATGCGGCACTGGCATTCGGAGCGGCGATCATGATCGTCCCGTTCTACTGGATGGTGATCACCTCGCTCAGCGAACCGGGATCCGCGTTCTCCACATCATCGATCGATTGGTTACCCCGCACCCTCCGGTGGCAGAACTATGAAGAAGCGATCAACCGGATGGCTGCGGACGGCATGGGCTTCTGGCGGCTGTACGCCAATAGCCTGATCGTCGCCGCGGTCGGCACGTTCGGTCAGGTCCTCACGAGCTCGATGGCCGCCTACGCCTTTGCCCGCCTCCGGTTTCCCGGCCGGGAGCCTCTCTTCGTCGGTTACCTCGCGACGATGATGGTGCCCGGCTCCGTCACCCTCGTGCCCGTGTTCGCGGTGGTCCGGGCTCTGGGCTGGGTCAATACCTATTGGGCGCTGATCGTGCCGGGGATCTTCAGCCCGTGGGGCACGTTCATGCTGCGCCAGTTCTTCCTCTCGCTTCCTCGCGAGCTCGAGGAGTCGGCCCGCATCGACGGAGCCAGTCTCACCCAGATCTACACCCGGGTCACCCTGCCGCTTGCCAGAACTGCGCTGGCCACTCTTGCGACGTTCACCTTCATGGGCTTCTGGGGCAGCTTCATGTGGCCGCTGATCGTCACGGTCACACCGGAACTCCGGACCCTGCCGATCGGCCTTACCGTATTCACGCAGCGCTACAGCACCGAGTACAGCCTCCTGATGGCCGCGTCGGTCATGGCGACCCTGCCGGCGATCGTGGTCTTCCTCTTCAACCAGCGCTACTTCATCGAGAGCATCAAACTTCAGGGGATCAAGGGCTGACGGTCGGCTCCGACTCCGTCGTTCGGAGCGCCCCCGATCGCCCAACGCCGACTTGCGGGCGAACGGTCGCCACGCAGCGCTTCGTCAGGAACCGCCGGGCCGCATCGACGACATCATCACCCGTCACCTTCAGGAGAGCCTGGTCGAGCCGGGCCTCCGCATCGAACGAACCGAGCATGATCCGCGATCGCGCCAGGCTGGCCGCCCGATCCGAGACGCGCGTTCGATCGAGCATGCGCCTCCCCACGACAAGACGAGTCGCCCGGGTGATCTCCGACTCCGAAGGCGGCGTCGACAGAAGGCCCTCCACGGCCTCCACGATCGTCCGCTCTACGGCATCCGGATCGGGCGCATCTTCCCTGCTCGGATCGTACTCGGCATACGCGAGCAGGGTCGACGTGTCGATCTCCGGCATCACCTCGCCCCCCACGACGTAGCCGATCCCCTGCGTATCCCGAAGGGTACGGAACAGCCGAGAGCCCTTGCCCTCCACCAGCAGAGCGGCCATCACCCGAAACGACGGATAGAGAGGATCGCCGATACCCGGCCCCTCGTACCCAACCGCAACGGCCGCGCTGGACACGCCCGATACGACATCGGTCCGAGACGGTCCGGTACGCTCCGGTCGATCTCCGGCCACCAATCTACCGGGCCGGGTCCCGCTCCGATCCTCGTAATCGACGAGGTTGTTCTCAAGGGTCGATCGAACCTGATCGAGCGTGATGTCGCCGACCACCGCGATGGCTGTGGCGGTCGGGCGGAACGCGGTACGATAGTAGGCGAGCAGCTCATCGCGTCGTAAACCGGCCAGGCCGTCGCGAGCGACCGTCTCCCCCCGACCATAGATGTCCGCGCCGTACATCCGCGCGCGGACCGCGTCGACGGCGACATTGAGCGGGTCCGCAGCCGTGCGCGCGCCCAGAGCGAGGAGTTCCCGAAGCGCCCGGGAACTCGTTGGCCCGTCCATCTCCGCGTTCTTGAGCGCTTGAGCGAGGACCCAGACCGCGTCCCTGAGCATAGTCGGCGCGGTGACGATGGTGATCGTCGCGCAATCGGGCGACCACGATAGGTCGACACGCCCTCCGACTCGGTGAATGACTCGCAGCATGCCGTCACTGGAGAGGTTGTCGCCGTCGCCGAATATGGCGCGAAGAACCACGCCACCGACGCCCGGACGCGCCCGAAGCTCCGCGTCTCGGACTCGAACCGCCGCGCTGATCGCGATCAGGTCGGAATGGCCATCGGCAACAACGGCGCACGGCACACCTCTGGCGGTGTCAAAGACGATTGGTCCGGGGCTATCCTCCGGTCCGACGGATATCGCGCTGACCGCCGCTCCCATGGCGAGGCTAAGAGCGACGAGGACCATGGCCGGAGCACGCATCATGGGGTGTGTTTGGGGTTCCCGTTGACCGCAAGCCAGGTTCGAGCGAACTGCTGGATCTCCGAGTCCGTGATCGCGCCGAGACGATCCGCCACGTTCAGAGGCCGCGCCATATCACCGTACAGGGCCCAGCGGCCTACCTCCCGGGCAATCCCCTCTGGCGTCTCCGCAGCATAGTACTGCCGTCCCAGAACTCGGCGGGCGGCTGCAGCAACTTCGCCCGATCGAGGCCCATCCTGCGCCAGGCGTCCGATCAGCGCATCCAGAGCCGGTTCCACAGCCCGATTGCCGGGCGGATACGAGGCCATCAGGAGCCCGCCGAACGCCGAGTCGGCCGCCTCTGCCGTAGGGCGGTCGGGGCCGGGATCCGCCTCCTCCATCGTCGCCTCCATGAGCGCCGCGAGCAGCAGCGCGACGTCGGCGTTCCGGCCCTGCATCGCCGGCGGGATCCGCCAGACGCGGATCTGCCGTGCGGACCCGACAACGATCGGCCGAAAGCTGGCAGCGCGAGGATCCGGCATCGCCGTGTCTGCGGCCTCGGCGTCGGAAACGGCCGGGGCGCTCATCCATCGCCCGAACGCCCGGGCGATCGCGTCCAGACTCTCCTCACATGTCCAGGGTCCAGCGACTGCGACAACGCACGCGGCCGGCGCATAACGGCGGGCATGGAACGCCGCGACGGCGGCGCGGGATACGGCGCTGATCGATGCCGAGTCGCCGAGGATCGGCCAGCCGATCGGTGCGTCGGGATAGGCCTGCGCGAATGCCGTATCCATGTGGATCCGACTCGTTTCATGCGCCCGACGCGCCAGCTCATCCAGGATGATCCGCCGTTCGAGGGTGAGATCGCGCTCGTCCATGCGCGGATTCTGCACGGCGTCGGCAAGAGTCTCGAGGACCTCGGGCAGGTCGGCGGGAAACACTCCGGGCGTCCATACATGGGCGGCGTCACGGAGTGTGCCGGCATTCAGTATGCCTCCGCACCGTTCGATCGCCGCGTCGATCTCGCCCGCCCGCCGAGTCGGAGTGCCGCGAAACAACAGGTGTTCGAGAACGTGGGCCGCGCCCCGTTCCACTGGCCGCTCGTAGGCCGAACCGGCTCGGATCCAGACGTCGATCGCGGTCAGGGGAGCTCCCGGCATATGCACAGCGACAGCGCGAAGCCCGTTCGGGAGTGTTCGCGATTCGAGTTGCGGCCGACCGGAGGCAGGCCCGATCAGGCAGAGTGCGAGCGAACCAGCGGCGCAGATCGACGCGAGGACAGGTCCCATTTAGAATCGCTCGGCCACGCTCGTGTCGAGGGCCTGCCCGTAGAGGCCCGTGCCGAACTGCTGAAAGGCGGGGAACGCCTTGATCCGAATCTGAACCATGATCTGCCGATCGGCGCGCCAGCCATACGGGTTATCGATGTAGGTCAGCGATGCCTCCATACAGTGCATGTCGTGGATGATCTGCAGGTTCCGGCTCTCGAACCGGTTCTGGTAACCGTTGTACTGAAGCAACGCGACGACCCGCCATTTCGGGAGCGCCTGCATATTGAGATACGCGTTGATCTGCCCGAATCGATGCGTTCGCGGATCGTAGCGGGAGATCAGATCGAAGGCGAACTCCCGGGTTCCCCGGATACGGAGATCACTGGTGATGGAAACAAGCTCGCCCTGATTCGGATCGTAGGTCACAAGGTTTCGCAGGCGGAACCAGTCGACTGGCCGTACGTACAGATTGGCCGATAGGGTCTGCCACGGCAGCCGTTGTCCTCCGTAATCCGAGCCAGCGAGATCATATCCGACCCGGGCTGTCAGCTGCAATCGTGCATCGTCCAGAAAGCCCACATCTGCGGTAATGCTGTGGTATTTACCCTGACGATCGAACCGAAACGGGGTGCCGCCGTGGGGCTGTTGGTACGAGTGGCGCAGCGCCAGGCCCGATTTCGCGCCCCATCGCTGGGTAAGGGAACTCTGGCTCCGGAGCACGTACTGGGCCGCGTTCTCCCCGTAGAGATACTGCAGGAATCCGCCGGAGACATCCAGGTCGGTCCGTGCCGAGAGGGTGTAGCGGACCGGGTTCAGGTCGAAGCCGGCGGCGGCTCGTTCGGTGACAGTCCGTTTGGACCCCGTCCCGCCGATGCCTTCCGAGAACCGCCCGGCGCCGACCATAAAGGTCAGCGGCAGCCGCGCGAGGAAACCGCTCGTCGGTCGATACTGACTGAGCACCGCCTCGGGCAGCCGTTCCACACCGCCGAAATAGGATTGGCCGGAAGCGCGCCCGATGGGGATATTCCGGTTGGCGGTCAGCTGCAGCGTGTAGTTGGGCCTGCGGTAATCCGCCTGCAGCCGGGTAGCAAGCTGCTCATTGGTCTGGCTCTGGCCTCCCGTCGAGCCGCTCGTGTATCCGGAGTAGTCGGCGTTGAGCGAGATCGAACCGTCGGAGCCGAGGCCCAGCCGCTGGGAGAAGTTCGCCGTCGACGACGAGGAATGATAGTCGCCGGAGGTATTGCGGCGCCGGGCAACGTTCAGGATCGTTGGGCTCTCGCGACCGCCGAGGGTCAGGGTCGCACGGTACCCGTCGTCGGTCGTATCGGGCATGGTCCTGTAGTCGTTTCGGCGCAGATCATAACCCAGGTCGGCCGTCGCCCCGCCGCCGAACGTCAGACGCGAGCGAAGTCGCGCGGTAAGGTTGCTGCCGGTACCGCCGGAGGGTATGCCGTAGAGCGCGGCTTCGCCCGACACACCGGGCCGATTCCAGGCCTGTTCGATGCCGATCCCGATCCCTTTCCGTTCCATGAGATCGACGCGGTACAGACCGGGCGCGTTCTCGGCCAGACGGTAGTTGAAACCGGTCTTGACAAACCATCCTTCCTCGAGCGATCGGCCTACGTACGGCCTGTACCCTCCTTCGGGGAAGCGCCGGTTCAACGGGACCACGACCGTCGGGAGCACGACGATCCGCCTGCCCATCAGGCTGAGGGCTGCCCTACGAATCACGAGGCGCTCGCCAGGCGAGACCTCGATCTCGCCGGTCTCGACGGTGTAATGGGGTCGGCTAAGGGAACAGGAGGTCGCCGTTGTGCCCGTGCCGACGACGGGCGCCCCTTCGCGGCCGGTGATGCTCCCGCCCGACAGGTAGAGGGGCTCGACGGTGCGGTTGCGAAGGAAGTCCGGGCTCAAGGCCGCCCGCACGTTCTCAATACGATAGCTCCGGAGCCGCGTGTCGAAACGAATGGCGTCGCCCCGCAGCGTCTGGCTCCGGTAGGTCAGCGTTGGTGAACCGGTGAAGATCAGCTCGCCATCGAGATCTCCGTTGAGCCTGCCTCCGGTCAGGTGGTACTCACCATATCGAAAATCGACCCCGGACGCATCAACAAGCGACCCGGCGATTTCGGCTTGATCGAATCGGAGATAGAGCGTATCGGAGCGGAGCGCGTCCGCCTCACCGGCCGGAGGCGAGGTTGTGTCCTCGAGGACCGGTTGGGCGGGATCCCGAAACCGATCGCCCACCCCGGCTCGGCCCGCCGCAATGAGGACCGCAGTGCGGAGCGCCCTGGCCACCGCGTCCCCCGCTGCGGGCAGGAAGGACGTCGTTGAGACGGTCAACAGCACGGCAAACGCCGTCACAGGAATCACTCGCTTTTCCTGAGGAACCAGAGCCCGATGAGCGTAAAGATCCCGTTCTGCCCCCAGGCAGCCGCAATGGGCGGCAACACCTCTGGGAATCGGGAGCCGATGATTCGTGCGGCCAGCATCGTGTTCCAGTAGACGAACACGAGGATGATGGAGAGCAGCACGCCCATAAAGCCGCCCGCCCGCGCGAACCGCATCGCGAGCGGCGGGCAGACCAGGGCGAACACCAGACAGGAGAGGGGCACGGAAAGCTTGAAATGGAGATCGAGAAGATCCTGCGGATTGACGTAGCCCGTCTGCCGCTGGAATGCGATGCGGGAGGCCAGGTCACGAAACGGGATCGAGGCAGCGGAAGAATAGAGCGGCAGCTGCAGGCTGATCATATTGAACATCCGCTCGGGCAGACGGAAGTCGAGATGGAGCGTACGGCTTCGAGAGAACACCTCCCGATCGCCATGGTCCTCGTAGACATGGATTCGGGCGTCATGGAGCGTCCAGCGACCATCGGCGTAGTCCGCAGTCTCCGCCTGCATGACGGTCGGCAGTCGGCCCTCCGGCGGCCGTACGAGCAGGGTTACGTCGTGGAGGCGGGACTTGCCGCGAAGCTGGCTGATCCGCCCCACATAGACCGTATAGCGGCGGTCCGCCGACTGGACAACCTGTCCTTCCCGAGGGCTCAGAAAACGGACGCCGCGCGATAGCTCGGTCATCGTCCGCTCATACTGCCGGTTCGCCCATGGCACGACTTTCTCGCCGAACGCGAACGCCGCAACGCTCATCACGATGCCCGTGACGAAGATCGAGGCGAAGATGCGCCTGAGGCTGATGCCGGCGGCCCGCATGACGGTGATCTCCGCATCCCGGCTCAGACGGCTGACGGCAAGCGAGGCCCCGATGGCGGTCGCTACAGGCATCGTCAACCCGACCAGATAGGGCATAAAATAGAACGCGATCTTCGCGATCCCGGCGGCGGGGATGTTGAACGAAAGGAACGTGTCCGCGTTGTTGTACAGAACCGTGCCGGTGAGCATGAGCACGACCGCGGCCTGCCCGATCAGAAAGGGTACGACCATCTCCCGGGCGACAGCCCTGTCCACGAGCTTCATGGATGCGATTCTACGGCTGCGCGCCCCCTTCGTCAAGGAGCGCGCAACCCATCCTAGAGGCGCACGACCTGGCCGGTCTCCACGCTCCGGTAGGCCGCCTCCGCGATGGCGATCTGCGGCAGGAGCTGCTCGGGCTGCACCGCCAGCTCCGCGCCTTCCGTCAGGTGCGCGGCGATATTTCGGTAGAAGGCCTGCCAGTCGGACGGCGCCAGCGCGACCTCATGATCCTCCTGCGAGCCGTTCCAGAGCTTCCGGACGTGGACGGGCGTATCGAAGCCTCGACATTCGAGAGCGCCGTATTCGCCGATGATGTACCAGCGGGGCATCGCGAGCATGTTGATGTATCCGATCACCGTCGTCGCGGTGGTTCCATCCTCAAAGGTCACAGTGCAGTTGATGTAATCCTCGACCGAGGTTGGCGCCTCGCGGCGGTAATGAACGAAGGCATAGACGTGCTGCGGTTTCGCGCCCGTGAGGAGGAGGATCTGGTCCAGCGTATGCGCCCCCCAATCGAACATCCACCCGCCCATGGCTTCCCGGACGCTGCGCCAGCCCCCCGGCTGCGCCCAGTCGGTGACGCAAGACTGAATATGGTAGAGCCTGCCGAGCTCGAAATCGTCGATGATCTGCCGTACTGCCTGGAAATCGCCGTCCCACCTCCTGTTGTGGAACACGGACAGGAGGACACCCGCCGCGTCCCGGGCGCGGATCATCGCCTCGGCCTCGGCCACCGTGAGGCACATCGCCTTATCGGTGATCGAATGCTTGCCGGCCTGCATCGATTGGATCGCCAGCGGCGCATGGGTGTTGTGCGGCGTAACGACGACGACGCCATCGACGTCCGGATCCGACAGCGCATCCTCATAGGCAGCATAACCGCGCACGTTCGGATGTTCGGTCATGGCTTTCTGAAGACGGTCCGGAGCCGAGTCGCAGATACCGTGCAGGACAAGCCCCGGGGTCTGCTCGATGTATCGGGCATGGTGCCAGCCCATGCCGTATCCGACTACAACCCAGCGCGTGGGTCCGCTCATGGCGTGTCTCTGTCCTCCCCGGTCGATGGATGAGTTGTCCGGACCTCATGGGCGTTTGGCCCGGTATGCGCGGCGTTCTGGACGCCGATATCGTACCGATGGCGCCTCAGGTATGCTAGCCAACCGGCAGCGGCCATGCCGACAAGCATGAGGGCGATGGTGACGAGGATCTTATCGCGGCGCGCTGTGGGGCGAGCGCTGTAGATGGGCGGTCCGTGGTACTGTCCGTCGCTCGGATCAACCATCGGCTGGACCCGCTGCATTCACCATATGGGCGAAGTATCCGCCCCCAAAACCGTTATCGATGTTCATGACGGCCACCCCTGCAGCACAGGAGTTCAGCATCGCCAGAAGCGCTGCCAGTCCATGGAAGCTCGCCCCATACCCGACGCTGGTCGGTACCGCCACTACGGGGCGTCGCACCAGCCCGCCGACGACGGACGCCAGGGCGCCCTCCATGCCGGCCACGACGACGATCGCCGAGGCAGCGAACAGCCGCTCCTGCTGGTCCAACAGGCGATGGAGCCCTGCCACACCGACATCATACAGCCGATCGACCCGGGAGCCGAGCTCCTCAGCCACGACGGCAGCCTCCTCGGCAACGGGGATATCCGATGTGCCGGCCGATACCACGAGCACGGTGCCGGCGAGACGGGTACGATTCGCTTCGTTTGTCGATTCCGAGGAGGGAACAACGACGATCCGGGCCGCTTCGTGGTGCACGGCCTCGGGGAAGCGATCGAGCAGCTCCCGAGCATCTTCCGATGATACGCGGGTCGCCATAACCCGGGAGCCGCTCACTGCGAGCCGTTCCGCGATGGCGACGATTTGCGACGGCGTCTTGCCGGGGCAGAAGATAACCTCCGGCACTCCGGTTCGAAGGGCCCGGTGATGGTCGACCCGAGCGAAGCCAAGGTTTTCGTACGGCAGACCCCGCAGAGCCTCGAGGGCGCTCTCTACGGAAGCGTCGCCATCACGGACCCGCTCCAGCAGCCGCTGCAACCGTTCACGATCCAACGGTATCAGAGCCCGGGTTTTGCCGGGCGCGCATCCGGATCGGATCGTTCATCTTGCCGGACCGGAAGCCCTCGATATCCATCGCGACATAGACGTAACCGGCCTCGCGAAACCGCGTCAGGATCTCCTCACGCCGGTCCAGGATAACGGGGAAATCCTGCACTTCGACTTCCAGCCGGCAGATCGGCCCGTGATGCCGAACGCGAAACTGGCGGAGGCCGATCTCCCGCAGAAACCGCTCGCATGCGTCGACCTGTTTCAGGAGTTCATACGTGATCTCGGTGCCGTACGGGAACCGGGACGAGAGGCAGGCGAACGACGGCTTATCCCAGTTCGGCAGGCCCAGCGCCCCCGCAATGGCCCGGACTTCGGCCTTGGTCAACCCAGCTTCCCGGAGCGGGCTCCGCACGTTCCGTTCGGTACCCGCACGCATGCCGGGTCGGAAATCTCCGACATCGTCGGCATTAGAGCCGTCGGCGATCCACTCGATCCCATGTCGATCCGCAACCGCCCGGAGGACGCCGAACAGCTCCGTCTTGCAGTGATAGCACCGATCCAGCGTATTGGTTCGAAACAGCGGATTGGTCATCTCATGGGTCGACACGAGCTCAACTTCAATGCCGAAACTCGCCGCAGTATCCAGCGCTCCCTCCACCTCGCCCTGGGGGAACGCCTCGGAGTTGCCGATCACGGCGATCGCCCGAGATCCGAGGACATCGTGGGCCACGCGCGCGACCACGGCGCTATCGACGCCGCCGGAGAAACCGACCGCGACGGAACCCATCTCATCGAATATGGTTCGCAAACGCTCCAGTTTGGCGGAGGTCGCCGCGTCGAGCGCAGTCCCCTCCGAGATCCCCGTAACGGCCATGGGCCTCTCCTATCTCTGCCCAATCCCGGCGTTGTTGAGCCAGGGACAATCTCATTTCTGTACGCAGATTATACTCGAACCGTTTTCGCGGGCACTGGCCGATCCCGCGGCAGGTACACTGCCCTGTGTCGGTAACCCGATGGACAGGGAGGGGAGTATGACGCGACGAGATCGTGTGCTGGCGGCGCTCAGGTTCGAGGAGACACCTCAGGCGCCCAGGGACCTGGGCGCGATGAAATCGACGGGTATCAGCGCCTTCAGCTATCCCCGTCTCGTGGAGGCCCTGGGGCTTCCGCCCCGCAGGCCTCGCGTGCACGACACGGGACAGATGCTGGCCCTTCCGGACCTCGATGTGCTGGACGCACTGGATTGTGATGTCGTCACGATTGACGGCGGCGTCACCAACGCGTTCCAGGAACCGGAGAAGTGGCGCGCCTATGATTTCGGGGGTCGGCTGCCCGCGATGGTCCAGTATCCCGAGGCGTTCGAGCTGGAGCCGGACGGGACACTGGTTCAGTGGAAGAGCACCCGCATGCCCCCGACCTCGTATGTGTTCAACGAGGACCACTCCGGACAGCCGATCCTCGACCTCGATCAGCCCCTCCCGCTGCTCGACCTGGACGCCCATCGCAAGCGGCTCGAGGCGTCCGTGGTCACCGACGAACAGGTTCGGACGACGACGGACCTGGCCCGCCGGGTCCGGGAGTCGACGGATCGGGCGGTGTTCTTCACCGACTATTGCGGATCCGGGATCGGCATCGGCGGCCACTCGGGCATCGGCATCTTTCCCATCATCTGCAAGCTGGAGCCCGATTACGTCCATGAGTACCATGACATGACGATCGCGCGAGCCATCGCCAACGTTCGGGCGCTCCTTCCGGAGCTGCGCGGTCTGGTCGATATCATCATGACCACGGCAGATGATTGGGGCACGCAGAACAGCCTGATCGCATCCAAGCAGACCTACCGGGATCTGTTCCTTCCCTACTACAGACGGCTCAACGACGAGATCCACCGTATCCTGCCGGACGTCAGGATCTTCATGCACAACTGCGGGGCCATCTACGACATCCTGGACCTCATCGTCGAAAGCGGGTTCGACGTGCTGAATCCGGTTCAATGGCCCGCAGGCGGCCGCAGCTACTCCGAATGGAAGGATCGCGCGAGGGGTCGGCTGGCGTTCTGGGGCGGCGGCCTCAATACCCAGCACACCCTCCCCCACGGCACCGTCGAAGAGGTTCAGGCGGAAGTCCGTACTGTCGTCCGCCGCCTTCGGGAGGGAGGCGGCTACGTATTCAACAACGTGCACAACCTTCTGGCCGAGATCCCGCCCGAGAAGATCATCGCCATGTACCAGGCTGCGGCCGAGGCCTGATCCGGCCCGCGGCCCCTCGAATGGATCGGAGATACAGTACCATGACCTCGCGAGAGCGCGTGCAGACGGTGATCGATGGGGGCGTTCCCGACCGGATACCGATCTACGGTTGGGTCCGGGCGAATCTGGACGGTCCGATCTCGAAGGCGTTCGGCTCATGCGACGCCTTCGAGGATCATTACGAGTTCGACCTCGCCCACCTCTTCGGCGGCCCGTACCCTTATCCGGGCCTGAGTGCGCGCAAGGCCGACCGGCCCATCGAACCGGCGGAGGCGCTGGATCTCATCATGTCGGATCCGGACGACACCGCGGCCTACGCCGGCATCGCTGCCGGCATCGAGCACCATAAGACCAGGCGAGGCCGGTTTGTCTACGTGCAGACGCCCGGGATCTTCGAGTGCCTAAACGACGTGTTCGGCATCGAAAACCACTTGATGTACCTGGGGCTGGAGCCCGACACCCTTCGGGAAATATACGGGCGTCAGGCCCTGTGGAACCGGCGGTTCGCCATGAACTGCCTCGATCTCGGCGTAGACATGGTGCACGTTTCGGATGATTGGGGCGGCCAGACCGGGCTGATGTTCTCACCGAGAACATGGCGCGCCCTGATCATGCCGGCGCACAAGGTCACCTGCGACGCCGTCAAGGCGCGCGGGGCGAACCTCAGCCTCCACACGGACGGCAACATCAACTCGGTAGTCGAGGGCATCGTCGAGCTCGGTTTCGATGTCGTGCATCCCTGGCAGGAATCGGCCGGACAGAGCCTGACCGACCATCATGCCCGCTGGCGCTCGCACTTCGCTGTGATGGGCGGTCTGGATGTGCAGACGACGATCGGTTTCGGGAAGCTGGAGTTCCTGCGCGCCGAGATCGAGAGGGTCATGCGGATCGGGGCGGATGGCGGCCTGCTCTACTGCACGTCGCATTTCGTCCAGGATCATTGCAGTATCGAGGAGTTGACCATGGCCTTCGATTTGATCTACGACCTAAGCCGACGCGTAACGGCGTAACAGCGCCGATCGATACCGTCTTGCGTTCGTGCGTCATGCAATGTATAATGCGTACTTGAGGCGATGATGGTTCACGCCTCCACGTTCGCGACCATCAGGAGGATGATTCATGACTCGTAGGGCATGGTCCGGTCCCGGTCTAGGGATGCGCGCCCTGTTGTCGGCGGCGGCTGTCGCCATGGCGTTCGGGCTTCCAGGTTGCGGCGGAGGCGGTAACGGCGGCGGCGACGGCGGCGTTAAGGGAGTATGCGGGAGCCCGGCAGGTTCGACGACGCCTGTGCTGTGCGGACGCGTCATGAATGACATGACAACGTCCCCGGCCGCGGGCGTAGAGGTCGTTCTCCGCTCTTCGACGGGAAGTGAGCTGCGGCGAACGACCACCACGGCGGATGGCTCGTTCAAGTTCAGCCCGGCCACGGGCGGCGCTCAGCTCGAGGTGATCCCATCGGCGGCATCCTACGCCGCTGGCATGGCCCGCTTCCAGAGCAAAGTCTACGATTTCGATCTCCCGAACAAAGCCGGAACCGGGAAATGCTATATCGGCGCTACCGTGATCGCGGGGGATACCTCGGTCGGTATCGTCTATGTCTTCCCGAACTCCAGCCCGCCGCCGCCGCCCATGGGCGGTTGCCCGCGATAATAGGTCGCGGCGAATCGTCGATCCCTATCGAACGGTTCGGACTCGCCCCATGATCCCGGGATACCCCGGTTTGGTCTATGCCGCGGCAGCCTGTGGTTGCCGCGGCGTTGTTTGATGGCGCGGGCCTCCCGAGCCGCAGCGCTGCGGCTGATCCCGGTTTCCAGCGCTATGGCCATCCTCATCCTCCTGTGGTTCGTATATCAGCGCGTACAGCAGTTCGATCCGTCCCGCCGAGCCGCCGGTGTCGATTCCGGCGCCGAGAGCTCGCTGACCGCTGAGGACGCCGTGGTTATCGCGCGAAAGGACGGACGTCCGATGTGGCGCCTGCACGTGGACCAGATCGGGCTGCAGCGGTTGCCGGACAGCGATCTGACGGATTTCCATACCGCTGAGTTTCGGCGCATCCGGAGCGGCGTGGTATACGGAACGCGCGGCGCCGATGCCTTCTTCAAGGCCAATGCGGCAACGTATCGTAAAGCCATGCGCCGCCTGGAGGTCGACGGGGGCATCGAGATCAAGACCACCCGGAACGATCGCTTCTCGACACGACAGTGCGTGTGGACGGAAACGGATGACTTCGCCCGGTTTCCCCTGGGCGGCAACGCCGTTATCGACGGCAACCGGATCGAGGCTCCGGAGATGCTATACGCGACCGGAGAACGTCTGCTGCAATGCCCGCGCGGGGCGACGGCGATGGTCCGTGGGCAAACGCTCTCCGCCGCGACGCTGGAATACAACGCCAACACCGCCTCCATCCTCTGCGGAGGTCCTGTCGCCGGATCATGGCGTGAGTTGGACTTCGTCGCGAACCGTGCGTCCCTGGACCTGAAGCGCAGGTCGATCCGCGCGAACAAAGGCTCTGTGACGCTCCGTATGGATACTGAATGAGGGCGCTGCGTCCTATCGATATCAGGCGTTCCGGCGCCGTGAGGCGACCGCGCGTATTCCGGCTGGTCACGGGCATCGCTCCCGTCGGGCTGCTGTCGACCGCGCTGTTCTGCGCGATGGCCCTCGGGCAGAAGCCGCCAGCCGCGACGCCCGCAGCGAAAGAGACCCGGAGTGACGCCGGGGGCGCTGGACGACCGTGGAAGATCACCTTCGAGGAACTGACCCATAGCGACGCCACAGGCGAAGGGGACGCGCGGACCGTGGTGGCAACGTCCGACGAGGGCATGGTTCTCAAGGCAGATATATTCCGGTGGAACGACAAACGGAAGACGGCCCACGCCACCGGCAACCTGCACATCGCCGATGATCAGGTTGAGGGCGCTGCGGACACAGCCGACATCGAGTATGTTCGGGACAAAAGACTGATCGTACTCAAAGGTCAGATCACGTTCACCATCAAGCCTCGTAAGCCTGCGGCAACAGGTACGGGCGATGCGGCGGCCGCGACCCAGCCTCCAAACGAGAGCGCCGCCTCACCGGGCCCGACGACGGGCGCCGACGGAAAGCGCAAGTCGGACGACGAAGAGGCGGGCCTCCGGGATTATCCGATCACCGTCACCTGCGATCAGATAAACTACGAATACGCCCGTGACAAACGGCATGCTGTGATCACCGGCAACTTCAAGGCCGTACAGAAGCTGAACGATAGCACGCGAACCCTCACCGCCCAATCGGCCGAATGGTTCGGTCCCGACGAGAAGCTCGTGCTCAAGCCGCCGGTCCACATGGAAGACACCAGAGGCCGTCAGGGCGATACCGACGAGGAAGTGGTGATCATGACCCGCAGCGGCAGTGAATCGCTGAAGCTCCGGAAAGGTGTCTATTCGATGCCCGCGGAGAGTGACGATCAACCGACCCGCCCGGGAACCGACGCTAAGGGATCCCCAACCCAGCGCGAAGGCCCTCCGCCGTCACCTGCCCGAGCCCGTCCTTGACGATCACCGCTCCCATGGGGTCGGTATAATGGAGCCTCCGTGAGACTAGCAGCGACCACATCCAATCGGATCGTCTTCGTCCTGGCCCTGGCCGGAGCAGCGGTGTCCCTCTATTTGACGCTTGCGCATATGAACTATTTATCCCTGTCCTGCGGTGAGATCTCCGGATGCGCCGATGTCGCCGCCCACCCGTCCGCGCGCGGTTTCGGCATTCCCGGCCTCGAAGCCGTTCCGACCGCGGTCTTCGGCTTCGGCATGTTCATAACCATGGCAGCCCTGAGTTTCTGGCGCGTTGTGGCGTCGGGGCAACGGCAGACGCTGATCGCGGCCCGGATCCAAAGCGTCGTTGCAGGGCTGGCGCTCCTTGTCGCCGCCTACCTCACCTATCTCGAAGCCTATGTCATCCGCGCGTGGTGCCAGTGGTGCATCCTTACGGCGGTGATCATTGTCCTGATGACCCTGGCGCTCAGCCTCGCTCGACGAGATCCAACGGAGACACTCAGTATATGAACAAAGGCGAACTCAAGCTATTCCTGGGCATCCTTGCCATTGCGATCGCTCTCGCATCGGTCACCCTGTATCCCACGTTCGTCTCTTCCCGAGCCGATAATCAGACCGGTCCCATCGTCATCAAGGATCCGATCAAGGCCCGCGTAACGCGCAAGGACCTGTTTCCGGAGGGCGCCTGGTACAAGGGCAAGAAGGACGCTCCGATCCTCGTCGTGGAGTTCGCCGATTACCAGTGTCCCATGTGCGCCACCGCTGTGGAGCAGATGAAGAAGATCCTCGCGAAGCATCCCGATGAAGTCTGCTATGTCTTCCACGGCATCCAGATCCAGGCCACCCACCGGAACGCCCTGATTATGGCTCAGGCTGCGGAGGCCGCTGGCCTGCAGGGCAAGTACTGGGAAATGCACGAGGCGCTCTTCAAAAAACAACGGGATTTCGTGACCCTACCCGAAGTGGACGCGATCGATGCGGTCACGGAGATCGCCAAGAGTATCGGGCTGGACATGATGCGATTCGGGGCGGACCTCCGGGGCTCTACGGCAACGCGAGCGCAGGAGCGGTCGGGCAAGATCGCCATCCGGGCAGAGGTCCAGAGCACGCCGTGCTTTTTTATCCTGCGGGAAGACAAGTCTACGCTGAAACTGCAGTCGCTTCGGGAGCTCGTAAACTGGTTTGATAAACTCGACAAGGGCCAGCAGGCCGCGAACAAGCCAGCCAGATGAACCTCGCACTCACCGATCGGGTCGCCATGGTCGCCGCCGCAAGCAAGGGGATCGGATTCGCCGCAGCGCAGGCTCTGGCAAGCGAAGGTTGTCGGGTTTCCATCTGCGCCCGAAACGAAGAGACCCTGTCACGGGCCGTCAACGAGATCGAGCGCCAAGCCGGTACAGGCCGCGCCGTCGGCGTTGTCGCGGATGTCAGCCTGCCCGACGATCTTGAGCGATGGCATCGGGACACCGTCGGCCGCTTCGGACCTGTCGACATACTGGTGACGAACACGGGCGGACCGCCCGCTGCCCGGTTCATGGACCTGACGGACGATCAGTGGGAAGCCGGGGTGCAGAGCACCCTGATGAACGTGGTCCGGTTGTCGCGGCTGGCGCTCCCGGACATGATCGCTCGCGGTTGGGGCAGGATCATCCACCTGACCTCTCTCGTGGCCAAGCATCCTGCCGACGACCTGACGATCTCCACCACGCTCCGAACGGGCATTTCCGCACTGACGCGCACCCAATCCAACCAGCTCGCCGGACGGGGGGTGCTCGTCAACGCGGTCCTCCCCGGCAATACCATGACGGATCGGGCGATTCACCTGGCCCGGGTTCGATCCGAGGCTCAGGGGATCACGATGGAAGAGGCGCTCGAAGCCGCGGCGCGCGCCATCCCTGCCGGCCGTCTTGCGAGGCCCGAGGAGATCGCTTCGGCGATCGTGTTTCTGGCCTCCGAAGCCGCGTCGTACATCACGGGCGTCTCGCTGCTCGTCGACGGAGGTTCAGCCCAGTGTCCGATCTAGGAGCCCGATCGTACCTTCGGCCTCGGCCAGGATACGTCATCGTCGCGTGCGCCGCGATCACCATCCTTTGCGGCGCCATCGCAGCCCCGCCGTCGCTCATCCTTGGCCAGACGCCCGCGGAGTTTGCCCAGCGGAGAGAACGGCTTCGCAGCGCGCTGGACGGCATTCTGCTCGTACCCTCTTCCGTGACGACAACGGATCGGGAGCGCTTTCGTGCCGACAACGACCTCGTCTATTTAACGGGGCTGGAGCTCTCCAGCGGCATGCTGGCGCTCCTGCCCAACGGCGCAGAGGGCGATGCGAAGGTCCTTCTCTTCGTGAACAGGCGATGGGGCGGGCCTACGCTGGATCGGGTGAAGGAGGATTCTGGCCTCTCCGATGTCTACGATTACCGAGAGGCCTGGGAGCGGCTAAAACCGATCATCGGCCGGATACCAAAGGTCTACGTGGCCGGCAGCCGGGCTGATCGGACCGCCATGGAGCCCGACGGAGGCCTCGAAGCGTACGTGCGGGCGCAACAGCCAGACGGCCGGGTTCTCAACGGCAACCCGTTGATCCACAACCTCCGTGTGGTCAAGAGCGACGGCGAGATCGCCAACATCAAGGCGGCCGTGCGCGCAACGGTCGAAGGCATGCGTCGGGGCGCGGCCCGGATTCGCCCGGGAACCTCCGAACTCTCTGTCGAGGGGGCGGTTCTGGCGGGTTTTCGAGAGGGCAACGCACCCAGAGAGGCGTTCCCCTGCATCGTGGGCGCCGGCCCCAACTCCGTGGATCTGCATCACGATCCGACGGAGCGATCCATGCGCAGCGGCGAGACCGTCGTGGTCGACATCGGCGCAGAGGTCCACTACTACGCCGCCGACATCACCCGAACCTTTCCCGTAGGCGGGAGGTTTTCGCCCCGCGCGCGGGAGCTCTACAACGCCGTTCTGCAGGTTCAGCGGGACTGTGAACAGTACGTCAAGCCGGGCAAAACGACCTGGGGCGAGCTCGATTCCTACGCGCGCGCTCAGCTTCGCCAATCGAGGCTTCGAGGCACAACGTCCTCGAATGATCTTGCGACGCTCGATCGGTTCTTAACCCACTATATCGGGCACTACATCGGCATGGATGTGCATGATGTCGGCCAGTCGGCCAGCCCGATACCGGTGGGGAGCGTGCTCGCGATCGAGCCGGGCGTCTACATCCCGGCGGAGAATATCGGCATCAGGATCGAGGATAATTATCTCGTTACGGAGACGGGTCTCGTTCGACTCTCAGAGGCTCTGCCTCGAGATGCCGACGACATCGAACGAATGGTGCGCCGGCGTTAGCCGCTGCCTCATCGCCGGCTTTTCAGCTCCTCGAGCGCGGCGCCGAGCTCATCCAGGATCCGATCGTACGCCTTCTGCTGGGCCCGAGCGCGCTCATAGGCGTCACGGGCGCGCTCCAGCGGATCCCCGACAGCCGGTTGGGCTCCCCGTGTCGTCGCTCGTATCGGCGCGGACTGTTGATCAGCAATAAGACCTGGAGAAGCGCTCGCCGGGCCCGTTGAGCTGAGCGCCGCCACAGCTTTCTCCAGGGTCGGCTCCATGACGATGCGATCGCCCGTCGCCAGCACAACCTGGGTCACCTCGGGGATCCGGGCCGCGGTCGAAGCCGCAGCCTGCACATAGAGCGGCAGGGCGTACAGGATCGAGCGGCCGACCGGGATGGCCAGCAGGTTGCCCCACGAGACCCGGGAGCCCCGCTGCCCCAGAAGCGTCACGGTCTGAGAGATCTCCTCCTGGGAACTGATCTGCGCCATGATCTGCTGCGGTCCGTTGACGTTGGTGCCCTTAGGATAGCGGTAGACCAGCAGTTCGCCGTAATCCTCAGGATCGCATTTCGCGCACATCCAGCCGGAGAGGTTCTGCGTCCGGAGCGGCGTGAACGGGGTCATCAACAGGAACTCCGTGGTATCGCTGCCCGGCAAGCGTACGTTGATGTAGTAGGGCGTCATCCGCGCGCCAGTCTGGTCGGTATCCTCCGCTGCGGCTCCCGGATCGGACGGAACCTCCCATTGATCCTCCTTGCCGTAGTATGCCCTCGGATCCGACATATGGTAGATCGTGTAGATATCCCGCTGGATTCGGAACAGGTCCTCGGGATAGCGCAGATGGGACCGAAGGCCGGCAGGCATCCGATCGATCGATTGTACAAGTCGCGGGAAGACGCGACGCCACAGCCGCAGGATCGGGTCCTCGGGATCCACCGCATAGAGCCGCACCGTACCATCGTAGGCGTCCACGACCGCCTTGACGGAGTTGCGGATGTAGTTGAAGCTCTGAGTCGCCGCGTAGGCGCCCATGCCGACTTCCGTCTGCCGTGCATAGGGATACCGGTGCGTCACCGTATAGCCGTCCATGATCCAGACGAGGCGTCCCTGATGCACCACGACGTAGGGGTCGTTATCCCAGTTCAGGAACGGCGCCAGCGTCTGGACTCGCTCCCGGATGTTGCGTCGGAAGAGAACCTTGCTCTCCGGAGTCAGATCGCTCGACAGGAGCATGTTCGCATCCCCGAGTCGCACAGACCACATCAGACGGTTAAAGGCGCCGCCGATCCGAGTCCCGCCCTTGCCCGCGTATCGGGTGAGCTTGTTCCCCTTCGGGCTGGGATAGTCCAGCTCATCCTGTTTGGTGCCGACAATAACATAGCCCTCCGGGAGTTCACCGTAGTAGATCTCCGGCCGACGCAGCTGCAGCTCCGGCCATTTCGTCTCTACGGGCAGCTGGCCCATGAAGTACTCGGGCAGCCCCTCGCTGTTGACCTTGTTGACGGGGCTCATGACAGCGCCGTATCCATGCGTATACTGCAGCCGAAGGTTGATCCACGTACGCGCCTGGGTCGGGATTCCGTCGGAGTAGATCTCGCGCGGGGCAAGCATCACCTGCCGATTCACGCCCCCGAGCGCATATCGGTCGACGTCGATATTGAAGTCCCCCGTCGTGTAGCTGGCGTATGCGGGCAACCGGAACCGGTAGTAGGTTTTGAGCGCCTGCTTGGCCTCGAAGACCGCGCCGAGCTGAGGCCAGTCCCAGAGGCGGATATTCTGGATCGTTTCCGCGTCCTGTTCGAGATCCTCCCGTTTCAGCGTGTCGACACCGTCGATCGCTTGCTCCCGCACGCGATCCAGCCCGTAGGCCTTCCGGGTGAACTCGATGTCATGGGCGATGTACGCCTTTTCGGCGCTGAACTGGTTTGGGACCACCCGGAACCGCTGGATGAACCCCGGCCACAGTCCGGCGACGATCAGAGAACCTGCAGCCCAGGCCGCGAGCCCGCCCATAGGGAGAGCGAAGGGCTTACCCCGCCGCATATTGGCAAGACACAGTGCGGACACGAGCAGCATCAGCGCCGTCTGGATCAGCTGACCCGGCGCCCGGGCATGGACATCCGTGTAGCCGGCTCCGACGAACGCTCCGTTATTGGCCCCGAGGATGTCGTAGCGCGCGAGCCAGTGCCCCCACGCCCACAGAGCGGCAAAGACCGCGAAGAGCCCGAGCAGATGCTGGCGAACGCCCGCAGGCAACGCCGCCAGCGAACCGCCCATGAAGTCCGCCGCCCGTTCGCCGTAATGGATGATCAGCGCTCCAGCCGCAGAGGCGCCGAACGTGAAGAGAAGCCAGCCCTGAAGGTAGCTGAGGAAGGGCAGGCGGAAGACGTAGAACCCCACATCCCGAGCGAAGATCGGATCCCGCACGCCGAACGGCACGGATCGGGTGAACTGCAGGTACTCCGACCAGTGCGTCGTAGCGTTCCCGCCCGCAAGGAACGCCAGTACGACCGCCCCGCCGATGCCCAGCCAGCGAGTCGCCACCCTGGCGACGTAGGCGTACACCTCCCGCTCCGGATCGACATAGCGGGTCGTCGTACCCGGGGCGCTGATCCTCCCCGCTAACCAGATATTGAAATAAAACAGGAGAAAGAAGAGCAGGCCGAAGCCGAAGAAGAGCGTCAGACGAACGCCCAGGACGGTAAGAAAGACATCCGAGCGGCCCGTCTCCCGAAACCACTGCGCGTCCGTATAGAGACGCGTGACCTGGTATCCGAACAGGATCAGCACGCCGACGGTGATGGCCAGCCCGGCCCGTAATGCCCGAAGCCACGGCGCCGCATCTCGCCCCGTACGATCGACTCTCATCGGCACCTCCCATCCGACCGCCGACGATAACAGCCGGCTCTTCGGCGCAGAGTATAACACACCCGCAGCAACACCGGCGGTGGGGCGCATCGGTGAGGAACGGGGAGATCAGTCGGGTCGCCCGGTTCAGGGAGTCCATGCGGCACGGGCAGCGTGAGAGCATGTGCGGGGCCTCTCCGGCCCCGTTCGTCGTCGTTAGGGGGCACAGGCACAACCGCGGGGAGTGCACCGCAGCCACGGCAGCTCACGAGCGATCACCCGTAGCGTTGGCTGATGCAACGGTGGTACACTCGCGCGACACCTGCATGAGCAGCGCACCACAAAACCAATCGTCGACGGTAGTCAGAGTGATGGATCATCGGCTGGCTCTGGAGCGTATAGCCACCAGAGCCGATGATCCCGCAGGACGGCGGCTGTGAACGAGGTTCGTAATCGGCGGACGCGGTCTGGACCATCGCGTCGCAGGGGTTCGCCTTATCCGATCAATCCCCTGCGTCGCTTGCTGTTCGGATACCCGACCGCGACGACTCAGGCCGATCATACTCGTTTGACCAAGCTCGTCGCGCTGCCTGTCTTCGCCTCTGACGCGATCTCCTCCTCGACCTACGCGACTCAGGAGGTCATGCTGGTCCTCGGAGCCGCCGGCCTCTGGCTGACTCATCCGGAACTCTACCGAACGCTCCCCGTTGCGATCGCCTGCGGCGTTTCAGCGCTGCTGGCCATCGTTGTGGTTTCCTACTGGCAGACGATCCATGCCTATCCTTCCGGAGGTGGGTCGTATATCGTCAGCAAGGATAACCTCGGACCATTCCCTGGTCTGGTCGCGGCTGCAGCCCTCTTGATGGACTACGTTCTGACCGTCGCCGTATCGATCGCGGCGGGTGTCCAGAACTTGCTCGACATGCCGATCGCGAGCCGATGGAGCGATAGCCAGGTACCGGTATGCATCATTGCGATTGCATTGCTCTGTTTCGCCAACCTCAGGGGCCTTCGCGAATCGGGCACCGTGTTCGCCGGGCCAACCTATATGTTTATCGTCCTTGCCGCTGTGATGATCGCTACCGGCCTCGTCGGCCCGATCTTCGGCCTGCAGCTGCATACCGGCACGGTGACTCGCGAGCTGCCGCCGTATGCCTATACAGCGTCCGATCACTTGTCGGTGTTCGCGATAGTAGCTGTTGTGTTGAAGGCATTCGCCAGCGGGTGTGCCGCAATGACAGGAACGGAGGCGGTCAGCAACGGTATTCCTGCGTTTCGTCGGCCTGAATCCCGCAACGCAGCGATCACGCTTACGGTCATGGCGGTCATCCTGGGCGCGCTCTTCATCGGGTTTGCGTCCCTGGCCGCTCGGTTGGGTGTTGTGTATGGGCATCATGGCAGCTACACGTCGCCAGCGGTGATCGAGCAGATCTCCGGTGCGGTGTTCGGTCGAGGATCGGCCCTCTACTACCTCATGCAGTTCTCGACCGCAGGCATCCTCGTGCTAGCAGCCAACACCGCCTTCGCTGATTTCCCAAGGCTCGCCGCGATTCTATCCCGCGATCGGTACATGCCCAGGCAGCTTGCGAACAAGGGAGACAAGCTCGTATTCTCCAACGGCATCGCGCTCCTTGCGTGTGCGGCTGTGGTCTTGATCGTCGGCTTTCATGGCAGCGTCGACCGGCTAATACCGCTTTACGCCGTCGGAGTATTTACAGCATTCACACTGTCTCAGTCAGGCATGGTGCGCCACTGGCTTCGTGAACGCGGTCCGCACTGGCTCACCAAGGCGATGGTCAACGGCTTCGGAGCGCTGTGCACCGGGATCGTTCTGGCGGTTATCAGCATCGAGAAGTTCCATGCTGGCGCGTGGGTTGTCGTTGTCGTGGTAAGCGCCCTCATCGCGGGGTTCTCGGCGATCTACCGCCACTATGCGTTTGTTCGGAACAAGCTGTCGATCGGCGCCGGGGTACCGACTCCGCATTCAGGCGCGCACACGGTGCTGGTCCTGATCCCGAGTCTCCATCGGGGGGTATTCCCAGCTATATACTATGCTAGGCGACTCAGTCCGGACTGTCGGGCGATCCATATTGAGCTGGAGCCGAACGATACGCAGCGACTCGTGCAGGAGTGGGAGGCTAACATGGGCGATGAGATGCCCCTGGTCGTCTTACCCTCTCCGTTTCGGAGCCTGATCGGACCCCTGATGGCCTATCTGGACCAGGTGCAGATCGAGCTGCCTGATAATCTCGTGACGGTCGTTCTGCCCGAGTTCGTCTCAACCAAATGGTGGCATAGCTTTCTTCACAACGCGAACGGCCCTCTGGTGAAGCTGTATCTGTCCCAGCGGCCCGGCGTCGTCCTCGTGAACGTACGGTATTTCATCGGCGAGCCTGAACAGGCGTAGTCATACGCGGTGTATAGGGTTCTATAATGCCTGTGCACTACTGCACCAGGAGTAAGTCATGCCGCATGTGTTGGCATTGCCGGACCACGCCGAGCTCGATCTCGTCTCCCTCGGCGCGCTGGTCCACCGCCTTGATCCCGGCGTCGTGCCCTTTCGCAAAGCCATCGAATGCTCGATCCACGTCAGCGGAGGCGAGTTCAACGTCGCCGCTAACCTCGCGGACTGTTTCCAGATGCGCACCGGCATCGCCACGGCGATGGTGGCCTATCCAGTCGGCGATCTGATCGCCGAGCGGGTCCGAGCCATGGGCGTTCGGCCCTTCTACAAACGATTCGAGCATGACGGTGTCCGCGGCCCCAATATGGCCACGGTCTACAGCGACCGGGGCATGGGGATCCGGCCTCCCACGGTCTTCTACAACCGATCCAATGAGGCGGCGGCGCTCCTCAAGCCGGGCGACTTCGATTGGGCCTCGATCTTTCAGGGCGGCGTACGATGGTTCCATTCCGGCGGCATCTTTGCGGCGCTCTCCGCGACGACCGCGGAGCTCATCATCGAAGGCATGGAAGAGGCCCGACGTCGCGGCGCGATCGTATCCTTCGACCTCAACTACCGGGCCAAGCTCTGGTCTGTAGCCGGAGGTCTGGCCACCGCTCAGGCGACGCTCCGGCGCATCGTCGACCATGTCGACGTCCTCGTCGGCAACGAGGAGGATCTCCAGCTGGGCCTCGGGGTCGTCGGCCCGGACGTGCAGAAGCGATCAGCGCTGGATCCCGCGGCGTTCCTAGGCATGATCGATGCCGCCCTGCAGCAACATCCCCGCCTCAAGGTCGTCGCAACTACACTCCGAGAGGTCCACTCCAGCAACAAGCATGGCTGGGGTGCCGTCGCATGGGTCAACGGTCAGGTCCACCAATCACCCATATGCGATCTGGATGTCCATGATCGGGTCGGCGGAGGCGACGGCTTCGCTTCAGGGCTCTTCTATGGCCTGATGTCCGGCAGACCGGCCGACGAAGCCGTTCGGCTGGGCTGGGCCCATGGCGCCCTGATTACGACGTTCCCGGGCGACACGACCATGGCAACCCTCGGCCAGGTAGAGGCGTTCGCCGCCGGTGAGGGCGCACGCATTCAACGATAAGACGCAACGCACCGGAGTTCACCATCGTTCAGGGCCGGCGGGGCCAACCCTATCCCCGAGGCCTATCAACCGAAAGGAGCGCATCTATGACCAGCGGAACAAGCGACACCCTGAAAGTCGGCGTCATCGGATATGGGGGGATCGGCAAGTTCCACGTTCAGGGCTGGCTTGCCCTTCGCGACGCGGGCGTTACGGTTGCGGCGGTCTGCGACGCCGACCCGGCCAAGTGGTCCGTCGTCGAAAGCGTCTATGGAGCGGAAGGGCTGGCCGTTCCGGACAAGGACGGCTTCCTGTACCTCTCCCTCGACGAGTTCATCGCACACTCGGGTGTCGACATCGTCAGCATCTGCCTGCCCAACTTCCTCCATGAGCCGGCTGCAGTCGGCTGCTTCGAAAAGGGGATGCACGTCCTCCTGGAGAAGCCCGCCGCACACACGCTCGAGTCGGCCCGCCGGATCCTCGACGCCCAGAAGAAGTCCGGCAAGGTCGGGGCCGCTCAGCTGAATAACAACTACACACCCCTGTATGAGCTCGCTGGCGATATGGTCGGCCGGGGCCGCCTTGGCGAACTGCAGACGGTCCATGGCTGGTGGACGCGCCGCAACGGCATCCCCTTCTACGGCGACTGGTTCGGCATCAAAGCAAAGAGCGGCGGCGGTCCCGGGATCGACCTCATGCCCCACCTGCTGGGATGGCTGCTCGGGATCATGGGTTGGCCGAACGCCGAATGGCTGTCCGCCAGGACGTTCTCAGCCGCCACCCGGGGATGTCCCGGCTACGGACCCTACGGCGGCGGCAAGAAGAAACCGGAAGGGCTGTTCGATGTGGAGCGGCGGATTCAGGTCTACGCTCAGCTCGCGAATGACGTCACCCTCAACGTCGACGCGGCCTGGGCCATGCACACGGACATCGAGCGAATGGGGTTCCGTCTAATCGGCAGCGAGGCGACCCTCCTCATCGAGCGAACCTGGCCCATCAACGACGGCGACGATGCCAGAGCGGTTGATCGGGCCACGCTCTACGCCACGCGCGAGAAGAACGGGCGCGCCTGGAGCATGGATCGCCATTTCAACCCCGACACCGACCCGAGCGTTCAGGATCCGTTCATGGGACGGACGAAGACCCAGCCTGAGGTCCTCGATGCCATCCGCACCGGCAGAACGCCGAGGACGAGCATCGCGAACCTCATCGCCATCCAGGAGATCATCGACGCCGCCTACCGGAGCGCGGAGGCGAAGGGCAGGCCGGTCGAGCTCAGATAATCCGCCGGCGGCGCCAACCGATCGGTGCGCTGGCAAACGAACGGGCTCCGCGTCGGACGGCGGAGCCCGCTCGACCAACGATGCTTCGGGTGTTAGAACTCGACGCTCTTGTACTGGGGCAGATAGTCGCGGCTGGCGGCGAACATCTCCCTGACCATGTTCCGGATCTCCTCCAGCGAGAGAACCGCCGAGGTCAACGGATCGTAGCAGATCGAGTGGAAGGCCGGTCGCGGATCGCCGGTCAGCGCCGATTCGACGGCGAGCTCCTCATTGTGAGCGCTGATGGAACAGAGCGCCGCGCACTGGGCGGGCATCCTGCCCACGTGCATCGGATCGAGACCCCGCTTGCTGGCCAGAATCGGCACCTCGACGCAGCAGCCGTCCGGCAGATTGTCGATCAGCCCGTGGTTCCGGACGTTGCCGTTGAACTCGAAGAGCGTCCCATCGCCCCGGGTCGCGTTGATGATGTACGCGGCGTACTCATGGCCCCGCTTCAGGTCGATGGGCTCTTCTCGGGCAAGCCACTCCTTCGTCTCATCCCTCCAGGTATCTTCGCGCCGGAGGTACTCGTCGAGGATGTAGGCGTACTTTCCCGGGTTCCAACCCGTGCCGTGGGTACAGTACTTCTCAATGAGGTCGGGGCGTTTGCGGAACCAGGCCACGTACTCGGAGTTGTGCCCGCTCGATTCGGTGACGTAGTAGCCAAGATGCTTGAACATCTCGTTTCGGACGATCTCCGACTGGTAGATGTCCGGCTTCTCCACTGCCTCGCGGATCAGCGGATAGGCGTCCTTTCCGTTCCATTTGAAGTCGATGTAGAACGCCTGATGATTGATGCCTGCGCAGAGATAGGTGATCTCCTCCATCGGGGCGCCGATCCAGTGAGCCAGCATCCCGGCCGTCCCCTGCACGCTGTGGCACAGGCCGCTGAGCTGGATCGACGAGACGCCCTGCATGGCCCTGCAGAGCATGGCCATCGGGTTGGTGTAGTTCAGCAGGATTGCGTCGGGGCAGACGGCCTCCATATCCCGGCAGATGTCCACCATGACCGGGATCGTCCGGAGGGCGCGGAACACACCGGCTGGCCCCCGGGTGTCGCCGACGTTGATGTCGACGCCGTACTTCTTCGGGATCTCGATGTCGTGGCGCCAGACGCTGGTCGGGGCCGCCAGGATCGTGCAGAGAACGGCGTCCGCCCCTTCCAGGGCCTTTTTGCGATCGAGAGTCGCCTCGACCCGGGCCGGATAGCCGCCGGCGTCGACGATCCGCTGGACCGCTGTGCGAGCGAACTCGAGCCGTTCCGGGTCGATATCCATGAGGCTGAGCGCCGAATCAGCCAGGGCCGGGAAGGTGAGGACATCCCGCACGAGGCCGCGAGTGAAGCCGAGACTGCCGGCTCCGATGAAGGTGATCTTGGGCATGGAATAGTGTCTCCTGACGCGCATGGGAACCGGAACGCTCCGGCGCCCTCATGCCGTCAACCTTCGGCGCCCTCCCCTCCCCTTCCTCCCCCGGTCTCCGCGAACAGCGCCGCAATCCCGGACGCGGCAGCCGTCTCCATGCCGATTGAAGGCAGGAGCGGCAGCAGTGCGCGGGTCCTGTCGGTGTCAGCGCCCACGTATACGGATATCCCTGCTAATCGATACCCATCGGGCCCGACGCGTCAGGGCAAAGCCGGTTTCGGATGCACGGTATACCCTCCGGTCGGCGCCCGATCCGTGTCCCGCAGGGAGGTAGAATCCTTCCATGTCCCTCCATGCGGAGCTGCACCGGCACCTGGGCGGCGCGGTCGTCCCCCGGGTGTTCTGGCGATACCTCCACCGCTCATGCCACCCGCTCGCAGAGGCGTACCCGGAATACGAAGGCTTCGAGGCGTTCATCACCCGTCCCCGCGCCAGCCTGGAGGAGTACCTCGAACTCCATTCCCTGGTTGAAGTGGTCCAGCGGCCCGACACCCTCGCCTACTTCGTCTCCAAGCTCGTGCGCGGCGCGTTCGTCTTCGAAAGTGTCGTCTATATGGAGCTCCGCCACACGCCCTTCCTCCGAACGGACCCGACCGAGCCGATGGCCCGGCGCATCGACGGCATGCGGCCCATCGTAGAGACCGTCGCCGCCGCAGGCGATCAGCCGGAATACCCGCTGGTCTTCTCCCAGATCCTCTGTATGCACAGCCGACTGCCGTTCGAGGTGAACAGGGCGATTGTGGACCTTGCGGCCTCCATGCCCCGCGCAGTCTGCGGGATCGACCTGGCCGGCCCGGATCATCTCTACGCCGAACGTCTCGAGGAGTTCATCTCGCTGTTCCGCCATGCGCGGGAGCTCGGCCTGAAGACGACCGGCCACCTGTATGAAACCCCGCAGGGCTGCTATACCGAGCTCCTGCCGTACCTCGATCGGATCGGACACGGGATCCAGATACCCCTCCTCTATCCGGAGCTGCTGCCCGCCATAGCCGAGCGGCGACAGTGCCTGGAGATCTGCCCGACGACCTACCTGAAGACCGGCACGCTGGCCTCTCTCGAGCCGCTCCGATCGGTCTTCGATCGCTGCGAACGGGCCGGGGTCGACATCGTCCTGTGCACGGACAACGCGGGATTGCACAACGTCCGCCTGCCGTTCGAGTTTGAGAACCTGCTGACGCTCGATATCATCGACTTCCGGCAGCTCCAGGCCTGTCAGGATGCCGCGTTCCGACACGCCTTCGCGTGGCCCTATCGCCAACCTGCCAGACACCTGCTCCGAGAACGCGCTGGAACCGGAGGCGGATGACCCGGTGATCCGGCTGACGCCGGCCTACAGCCGACGTATAGTAAGGAAACGAAGGAGATAGCCAATGACCACACCGAGCTTCGGACTGACAGGCCTTGCCGTCATGGGCCAGAACCTCGCGCGCAACATCGCACGCAAGGGCATCCCGATTGCCGTCCATAACCGCACGGTCGAAACGACCCACCGCTTCGTCGAGGAGTTCGGGCACGAGGAGAGCTTCGTACCGTGCGACGATTACGCCGCCCTGGCCGCCGCCCTTCGTCCTCCCCGGTCGATCATGCTGATGGTCAAGGCCGGACCGCCGGTCGACGCCGTAATCGTGGGGCTGAAGCCCCACCTGAGCCCGGGCGATCTGCTCATCGACGGCGGTAACTCCTTCTTCAAGGACACCGAACGGCGAGCCGAGCGCCTCCACGCCGAAGGCTTTCTGTATATCGGCACCGGCGTATCGGGCGGCGAGGAGGGCGCACTCAACGGACCCGCGATCATGCCGGGCGGCAAGCCTGAAGCGTACCAGCGGGTCGCACCGATCCTCGAGACGATCTCCGCGCATGTCGATGGCGCGCCCTGCTGCACCTACATCGGCGCCGGCGGCGCGGGCCATTATGTCAAGATGGTGCACAACGGCATCGAATATGCCGACATGCAGCTCATCGCCGAAGCCTACGACCTCCTCAAGAACGCCGTCGGATTGGACAACGACGAGATCGGCGCCGCCTTCACCGCATGGAACGAAGGGGAGCTCAGCTCCTACCTGATCGAGATCACCTCGTTGATCTTCCGCACCCGCGACCCGGAGACGGGCGGCTATCTCGTCGATTCCGTCCTCGACCGGGCCGGTCAAAAAGGCACCGGCAAATGGACCTCGGACTCGGCCCTGGAGCTGGGCGTCCCTGCCACAGCGATCACGGAGGCCGTCTTCGCTCGATACCTCTCCGCCCTGAAATCGGCCCGGGTCGAGGCATCCAGGAGTCTGGTCGGCCCGGCCTCACCGTGGGGCGGGAGTACAACCGACTGGGTAGACGCGGTGCGCGATGCCCTCTACGCGAGCAAAGTCGTCGCCTACGCTCAGGGTTTCGAGCTCATGAAGGTCGCCGATGCCGAGTACGGTTGGAGGCTCAACCCCGGCGACCTCGCGAAGATCTGGCGGGGAGGGTGCATCATCCGCGCGCGCTTCCTCAATCGGATCATGCAGGCCTACGCCGACAAACCCGACCTGCCCAACCTGCTCCTCGCGCCCTATTTCCGGGAGATCATCACCCACACCCAGGCGAACTGGCGGCGCGTCGTATCCGCTGCCGTGCAGGCCGGGGTCCCCGTTCCGGCCTTCTCAGCCGCCCTTGCGTACTACGACGGCTACCGGAGGGACCGGCTTCCCGCCAATCTCATTCAGGCCCAACGGGACCATTTCGGCGCGCACACCTACGAACGAGTCGATCGAGAAGGCGTCTTCCATTCGGCCTGGGGATAGGGGGAGAGAGCTGAGGGCTGAGAGCTGAGAGCTGAGAGCTGAGAGCTGAGGGCTGAGAGCTGAGGGCTGAGAGCTGAGGGCTGAGAGCTGAGGGCTGAGGGCTGAGAGCTGAGAGCTAAGAGCCGAGAGCTGAGGGCTGAGAGCTGAGGGCTGAGAGCTGAGGGCTAAGGGCTGAGAGCTGAGGGCTGAGGGCTGAGAGCTGAGAGCTGAGGGCTGAGAGCTGAGGGCTGAGAGGCGAATGATCGTTCGCCCGCAGAGCCGTTCGGCAGACCGCAAGGTCGTGTCCGCCTCCAATACGCCCGTTACGTAGGGGCAGGCCCTGTGCCTGCCCGAACCGCACGCGAGAGGAAGCGGTGTAGGGGCGGGTTAGAAACCTGCCCGAACGGTCGGGAGTGGTCACGTACGGACGCGGAGCGCGGTTTCTCGCGTTGACACGCCTATCGCGAACTGTTATACTGGCCTGATATCTTGTTATGCACGCCGCAACATTGAGTAGGAGGCAACACACCTTGACCAATCCCGACGAAGAGATCACCGGTACGCTTGCCTTATTTACCGAGGAAGATGAAGCGCGCCGAACCGGCAGCAACAGTACGATGGAACAGGCCTTTACTGAGGCGGATGCCGCGATTGCCGGGCTGATCAAGGAGGCTAACCGATATCTCTCTGCGCTTAAGTCGCTGCAGACGGAGAACTCCGCCGGGAATGTCGTTGGCACCGTCAAAGCGGCGGAGCAGGCCGGACGCTTGCGTGATGAACTCCAGCATCCAGCGCAGGTGAAGATCGTAGAGGCTCCCGAGGCTGTCGCATGGTTGGCTTCCGACGCGTGGAGGCGCGAGATCGGAGATGCGCTCCGCGCGCATGGATTGGCGGTGATCGAAGACTCCAGCGGAGCGCTTCTCTGTCCGCCAGTCGCGCTGGTTGCGCATCCCAATAAAACGGCGATCATGGTCGGGCGTAGCCTGGTGCGAACAATCCGACCCGATCCGCTCGCACTGAAGATCAAGCCCCTCCGGGATCGTGACGCCGGTGCGAAGACGCCCGAGTTCCTCGATAAGCTGCACGAGGCAACGCTTCAGATCGCAGGCGCTACGGACCGGAGGGCGACGTTCCGCAGGATCTACGCGCAGTTCTGTATAGCACCCGGATGGAAGAAGGACAACTCAGAGCTTGAGTTCGGTCAGCAGATCTATGCCCTCCGGGAGTCTGGCATTCAGACTACGAAAGACGGCACGCGATACCAGATCCAGGAACCGAGCGGAAAAGTCAAACGATCCGACATCTTCATTGTCTACGGCGCCGACGGTCGAGAGCATGAATTCTACGCCATTCGGTTCTTCTGAGGAGGCTGTCCCATGTACGATGATCGCCCAACGCCGCAGCTGACGGCAGACGTCTGGCTGCGCGGATTCGCCGACCGCTACCTCCAGGACTACGTCCCGTCCGGCGGTTCGGTGATCCGTTTTGTCTCAGGGACAGATCCAGCGCTGGCGCTAGTGCAGTCCGGGCTGCAAAGCCTGGCGGCTGAAGGGAACTACCACTACTGTCTGCTCGACGCGAACAGACGTACAGCGGAAGATAAGCCGCCGAACCTCCATAGCATCGAACGATTCTATGCAGCCGTCACCGAGCATGTGGACTGGCTGGAGTGGGCCGAGGAACAGGCGCGCAAGGTGCTGAGCGAACTGGGATTAGACCTCCCCGACGGCGTGGACCTCGGCGATCTGGAGGCCATCGCCGAAGCCAATCGAACAGACCCCAAACATATCACGAATCGAGTTGAGTGGGCGATGCGGGATGAGCGAAGGGATCGTTCCACAACGATCGAATACCACAGCGCGACCACCAACCTATGGGTGGACTGGCTGCTGCCGGACAAAGCCATTCCCGGGCGCAGGAAGGTGCTCTCCGCGTGGCTTTCGGGAGAAACACCGCCCACCGGCGGGGCGAGCGTCCTGAAGAGGTACCAGATCTACGGAAAGATCGGCCCCGCGAACGGACGACACTTCCTTGCCTCCTTCTGCGAATGGCTGCGACAGGTCGGCCGATCGGGTCTCCTGGTGACGCTCGATTTCCGGGCGTACGAGCGATCCGGCAGGCGCAGATCACCGAGTGAGACCGCACTTGCCTCCTTGAGGAGCGCCCACAAGAATGGCGCGGATTTCGACGAGTTGTACCGGCTTCTGGAACTTGCCAAGTCGGACGATGGCGGCTTGGGATACGGGAAGCGTCCTTATGAGCAGATGCTGTCACTCCTCCGACGATTCATCGATGAGATCGATCGCTTTCGGTCCTTTGCACTGGTCGTCCTGATGTCGCCGCAGTACTTCGCTCCGAATGATCCTCACGAGCGTCGATACACGGACTACAGCGCTCTCAGCACGAGGATCGGGGACGAAGTGAGCGATCGACACCGGGCCAACCCGGATGCAGCGCTCGTCCGGCTCGGGGAGGTGGAGCGATGACACCCGATGTTCTGGACGCCCGCAAGGCGATCGAAGCTCTCCGCTCCGGTGTCCCCTCCCGTACGGCGCTGAAAGAGCTGGGTTCTACCGATACGGACCTGATCGATGTCTTTATGTCGCGGCTCGAATGCGTGAGGAACGCAAAGGGAACGGAGCCGCTTGGATACCAGGCTCCCTTTGGACAGGGCAAGACGCACCTCCTCATCCAGCTTCGGACTCTGGCCGAAGAGGCCGGATTCGCCACATCCGTTGTCGTTGTGAGTCCAGAGACTCCACTCGGCAACCCCGTTGCCGTTCTGGCGGAGATCAGCCGCAACGCCTCTGTCGCGGACAAGCTTGGCAACGCGCTCCGCGAGCTCCTGCCCTCGGCCAGGACGAATACTGACGAGTGGGCCTCGCTACGAATCTGGGCCACGGAGGCGGAGATCGTACAGCGTTTCCAGGCTCTCATGTTTCTCTATGAGGAATACAGCGCCGACACGGAGTTCCAAGCGCGGATCCTCGAAGACATCCAGGGCAAGCCGATGACACAGGCCGAGATCAACCATGCGCTCAAGGAGATCGATCAGAGGGCTGCCTACAACCTCCGCGGGACCCCGCCGTTACGGGCGCTCGCGCCAGAGCGAATCCGTGTGCTGGCCCGGTGGTTCCGGGCGTATAGCAGGCACGGTCTGGTCGTGTTCTTTGACGAGCTGGAACGGCTCGGGAGTTTCTCCCAGAAACAGAGGATGCTGGCGTATGAACAGATCGATTGGTGGACCCGCATTACGCGCGAAGACGGTTCGGCCCTTCTACCGGTCTGGTTCACGACCGACGATCTGGCAGCCATCACAGAGAAGGATGAGCGGGGCGTGGCGTCCGAGCTCTTTGGCGGGCTCAGTGATTCCGAGTCGAAGGTCAGCATCGCCGAACGGCAAGCAGCGTCTCCTCGGTGGCGCGGAATACAGGCGCTCAGCAACCTGTCCTTGCTAGAACCTCCTGACGTCGATGCCTTGCGAGCTCTCCAGACTAGACTCGCTGAACTATATGGGCGTGCCTACGGCATTGAGCGCATCTCGGACCTTGAGATCCAGAGTCAGCCGGCGTCGATCCGGGAAGAGATCCGTCGGTGGATCGCCTACTGGGATATGGAGCGACTCTATCCCGGCTATGTCCCGGATATCGCCCTGCATGCCGTCGGGGAAGACAGCACTGGCGAATGGTCGGGTGACGAGGCAAACGAAGAGTAAGGCGGACCCTCATTCTCCAACGATATGTCAATCCCCTATCGGAAACCTCCAGTTGCCGCTTCGCAGGCCGCCATCGCTTATCTGAGCGTCCAACGGGCACGGGACGGAGCCTACATCGGCGCCATGCTCGTGACGGATCTGCAGGGGCGCCCGATCGAGTTTCTTCATAATCGGGTGGAGGCTCCACGAGGATTCCTCTGGCCTGCCGAGCAGGTGCGAGCCGCGGGCGTTACAGCTCTCTGCCACTCGCTGTTCGACGCTAGCGCTCGTCAACCCGCCCTATTGCTCGCCGAAGATGAACTAGGATCGGTGGAGTTCTGCCGCGAATCCCTCGGGGCTCTGGTGCCCTTCGCGCTGATGCGCACCGACGATTGGATCTGGGTGGGGCGCCCGCCGGCGCCGGGGGCTGAAGCGCATGGCCTGGCAGAAGCGCTCCGTACACGGTCCGACCCGCTGGAACCGTTTACCCGAATCCGGGCAGGCTTACGGGAGGTCTACCCGGACGGAAAGTCAGGCCCGCTACATGCCGATACCTCATAGTCCGCCTGCGTCTATCCGGGTCAGGCCGCGAGGACCGGTATCGTTGGTCCTGGGCCCGTGGCGCCCAGCAGCCGATAGAGTTCACCGGCTCACTATTCCCCGGTATGCTCCCCCACCCAGTACCAGACTCGAAGCTCCAGGCCTCATCACGCCTAATGCGGTCTGCACGCCTGTTGAGTCTACAATAGCCGGGCCGGCTATTGTAGAGCGGCTCCAACCTCCTCAGGCTCGATCAGCGAAACCAGAACGCAACGAGAACCGAGAGTCCGATCCGGGTTCCGAATGGCTACCGTCCGACACCGGATCGGACGTGGACAGCCCAGGTCATCTCGCGGAACTCCTGTGGGCCATCCTGCAGCCGCCGATCGGTCTGGTGTTCGCATCCGACGGGGTACTGGAGTGGCCGGCGCCAATACGACCCTTTCAGATGAGCGGGGTTCAGGTTCTACTGGACCGAGCGGAGGTCCTCCTCGCCGACGAGATGGGCCTCGGGAAGACAGTGCAAACGATCGCCGCCCTGCGCGTCCTTGCCTTTCGAGGACTCATAGAGGCCTCCCTGGTTGTCTGTCCCGCGACTCTGATCATCCAATGGCATCGGGAACTGGGGCGGTGGGCGCCAGAGCTGGTAACCCGCGCCGTTCGTGGTCGGGCGGAGGACCGAGCTATGCAATGGCGCCTGCACGCGCATGTGTACATAGTGTCGTACGAGACGTTGCGGGGTGATGTGCTGGACGTTCGGGACAGCCCAGCGCTGCGGAGGCGTTGGGATGTGGTCGTCCTTGACGAGGCGTCGCGAATCAAGAACCGTGACACGGACGTATCGCGTGCGTGTCGGCGCTTGCCGAGATCGCGCCGATGGGCGCTCACGGGTACGCCGCTCGAGAATCGTCCGGAGGACGTTGCATCCATTCTAGAGTTCCTGTTTGGGGATCCGGAGCAACGGCATCGCGTCGATCCGGATCCGCTATCCCTGCGAGGTGACCTCAGTCGGGTTCAGCTCCGACGCAAGAAGGCCGATGTGCTGCCCGAGTTACCGCCCAAAGATATCCATGATATCGTGCTGGAGTTGCCTGAGGCGCAGCGACGAGCCTATGATGAGGCCGAGCAACGGGGCATTCTACGCCTAAGGGAGTTTACGGCCCCGGTTACGATCGTCCATGTCCTTGAGCTCATCTCGCGGCTCAAGCAGCTATGCAACCATGAACCCGTGTCTTCTGAGAGCGGCAAACTCAATGATCTGGAGAACCGGCTTGCCGAGATCGTCGATAACGGCGAGCGTGCGCTGATATTCAGCCAGTACACCGACCGATCTTACGGTGCACGATGGCTGGCTGCTTCGCTCAGCCGGTTCAACCCGGTCCTGTACACCGGGGACATGTCGGGTGATGAACGACAGCGACAGGTCGACGCGTTCATGGGGAATCGCGACCGCAAGGTTATGGTTCTATCATTGCGCGCAGGCGGCATGGGGCTGAACCTCCAATCGGCGTCGTATGTCTTCCACTTCGACCGGTGGTGGAATCCGGCGATCGAGAGCCAGGCCGAGGATCGCGCTCACCGCATGGGCCGCACAACACCGGTGACCGTCTACCGCTACATATGCGCCAACACGATTGAGGAACGGATCGACGCCAGGCTCCGGGAAAAGCGAGCGCTGTTTTCCGAAGTGGTTGATGGGGTCTCGCTGGATGTTGGGCAGATGTTGAGCGAAGAGGAACTGTTCGGGCTGTTCGGGCTCCAGCCGCCCGCCGCGGCGGGGCGGCGACGCACGTAAGGGCCCAACCGGGGGTACTCTTGGGGTATGAAGGCCGAAGCTGTGGTGGCGGTGGAGCCGTGGCGGGTGGAGTACCGCCCGGTGGAGGTTCCGGAGCCGGGCGATGACGATGTCGTCGTGCGGTTGACCCATTCGTGGATCAGCAACGGGACGGAAGGGTCGTTCATCCGGGGCGAGCGGATTGCGGGCGATACGCCCCGGGCGGATTCGGATCCGATGCCGTTTCCGCACGTGCCGGGCTATCAGAAATCGGGGATCGTCGAACGGGTCGGCGCTGCGGTCGGCCACGTTCGGCCGGGCGATCGAGTCTTCGCCTCGGTCTCCCGCGTCGATGGGATGTTCTACGATCACGGCGGGCACATCAACCCGGCGATCACCCATGGCAGTCAGGTCTGGAAGCTGCCCGACGGGCTCGATTCGCTGGCCGCGTCGGGTCTGGTCCTCACGCAGGTCGGGGTCAATACGGGCTCCCGACCGACGGCAGGGCCGGGCGATTGCGCGGTGGTGATCGGCGATGGGCTGGTCGGACACTGGACGGCGCAGACGCTGCAGGATCGGGGCGCAAGGGTCCTGATGCTGGGTCGACACGCCGATCGGCTTGCGCGGCTGGGGGTTCGGGATGGCGATGCGACGCTCATCGAGAGCGATGGGTGGTTCGATGCGATCGTCGCCTGGGCGTCGGAGGGCGTGCAGGTCGTGGCCGATACGGTGGGGTCGATCGAAACGATCGAAGCGTTGCTGCCCGCGATGCGGCATAACGGGCATATCGCCTCGGCGGGGTTCTATGGACCGCGCGGCCGAATCGACATTCAGCAGCTTCGCGCCAGGGAGATCACGCTCCACGCCCCCGCCGGATGGTCGGCGAACCGAATGGAGACGACGCTCCGGATGCTGGCCGAGGGCCGCCTGACGACCCTGCCCCTGATCACGCATCGGTTTGCCGCCGCCCGTGCGGCTGAGGCCTATGGCATGATCCTCCACCGGCGACCGGGTGTCCTCGGGGTCGCGCTCGATTGGTGATCGCCGGAGGAAGGGGATAGGCTCCATGCGGATCCTGCAGATTGGCCGGCATCCGGCGATGGAAATGCTCGATGCGCCGACGCCCAAACCGGGACCGGGCCAGGCGCGGCTCCGAGTCCTCGGGGTGGCTGCCTGCCCCCAATGGGACCTGCACCTGCGGCACGATGAGCCGATGTTCGTCGGCCACCGGTTCTTCTATCCCTACACACCGGGCCAGCCGGGGCACGAGGCGACGGGCATCGTGGAGGAGATCGGCGACGGGGTTATGGGATTGGCTGCGGGCGATCGGGTCAGCGTATGGCGCGATCCGGGCCATGACGTCTGGGGCTGCTATGCCGAGCAGGTGGTGGTCGATGCAGCCAACGTGATCACCGTTCCGGCTGAGTTGCCTCCTGCGGCGACGGCGTCGGTGGAGCTGGCGATGTGCGTCGGGGCGACGGCGCTCCTCCTGCGGGATCGAGGCGGCCTCAGCGGCGCACGGGTGGGCGTGAACGGCCTCGGGCCTGCAGGCCTGGTGGCGGCGCAGATGGCGCGCGCGGAGGGTGCGGCGTCGGTGGTCGGGTTCGACCCCACACCGCGGCGGCGCGAGCTGGCCGAGAGCTTCTGCGTCGACCGGGCCTATGACCCGACCGACGCCGCCAGTCATCCATTCGCAGCTCGCCCTGCCGGCCCGACTCTGGATGTGATTGTCGATTGCGTGGGGTCGAAGCGGGCGGTGGAATGGGCGATGGATCACGCGGCAAGCCGGGTAGCCCTCTTTGGCGTCCAGCGGGAGGACTACGTCTTCGCGCCGCGGCACTACGGCGGCCTGACTCTTATCGGCTACCCCGGCCATACCCGATCCGCCGCCGAGTTCGCGGTGGACCTGATCCGGACGGGCCAGCTCCGACTCGACCCGCTCATCTCCCACACCCTTCCCCTGTCCGATTATCAGGCCGGCATCGACCTGCTGGAACGGCAGGAGGCGACGAAGGTGCTGTTCCTCCCCTAGCCGCCTGCCAGACACAATCCAACACTCTCCGGACCGCCGCGCGCTGCCGATCGGCCGTTTGCAGGTCCTTGCGAACGACGCTCCCTCTGGCCCGGCTGGTCGCGCCACGAACCGTCATCGAGTCCCCCTGGACAAATGCGACGATTTGACATAGAATCGCCGATAGTGCAGTGTGTGGACGTTGCCGATGTTGGTCGAGGCAGCTATGGATGAAGAAGACCGGATCTGCGCAAGGCAAGTGGCGGGCAATGCGTCGGGCCAACACCTGAGGCGGTTGCCTTTCGGTATCAACCGACGTAACGAGCAATCGGAGCGTGGTCGGCGCCCCTTCAACGGTTATCCGACGGTATAGGAGGTACCGATATTATGCAGCATCCTGCATCAACCGTTACCTTGTTGATGGTCCTTCTCCTGTCCGTTCCCGGCTGGGGTCAGCGGGATGGCAGTCCGGTTCCCCCGTCCGAACGAGCTCAGAAACTGCAGCTGAACAAGCCCTTTACGCTGGTCTACGGCGTGAAGGCTCGAACCATGGACGAGGGGGAGTTCCGTCCGTACCGGTTCCGACTCACCCTATCCTATGATGGCAAGAAGCTCCTCTACCGACGCTTCGATTACTCCACCGGGCTCACTCCCATCAAGCTCTACGACGGCAAGGAGACCTACGAACCCGAAATCGGATCGCGGATCGCCATGATCAGCCGCGGCTTCGACCCGCAGTGGATGTGGCTCTGCCCATTGCCGGGAGTCGGAGTCCCGAACATACCCATGTTTACCTTCGGGATTCCGTCGTGGTACAACCCGGAAACGGACAAGAATCTTGCGCCGCAGCTGGCCTCGCTGTCCAGGTATGTCTCGCCGGAGCTGTACAACGTGCCGAAGCTCCAACGGGAATACGGCATCTGGCACTACGACGGAAGAGAGACGAGGTCTACCTCCTTTAACCACGTGGTGGTGGCCGCCGGGATACCCTCGAACGGGACGCTGAAGACGCTCTGGTACGCAACCCTCCGGAATCCGGCGGCGTCACCCGCCGATCTCTGGGAGTATTCCAAACACCGCCGGTTCGCTGGCGTATGGCTGGCTGGCAAGATCTGGCTGCGCACCTACGGCAAGAGAACTAAGGATGGGCCCAACACCCTGGTCCGAGAAGCAAACTATACTCTGGAGGAAGCCCTCGAACGGGCGCTTGAGCCGAGTGCGTTCGATCCGACGACGTACCTCCCGAAACATGCGAACGTGACGGACCGGGGAGGGCCGACCGTTCGGACGTTCATCTATGAGCCGGGCCAGGGGACTCTGGAGGAGCAGCGCAGCAGGGGCATGGAAGTCACCGAGCAGGCCGCCAAAGCCGCCCGCCCCCCTGTCAATACCGGATTCGTCGGGCTCGGCCTGCTCGCGGCTGCCGGAGGTGTGTGGGCGATATGGCGGAAGAGACGCATGGCGTGATCGCCGACGCGGCGGAGGCGCCGATCATGCCGACTTCGAGATCGTGCCCAACGGGAGCGCGCTCGGACGCAGCGCAGCGGCTGCGCCTTGCAGGCAACGCGCTGGGGGCAATCGTCGTCCTTCTGATCCTCCGTGCCTACCTCCTGCCCAACATCCCCCCGCTGTGGTTCGATCGATGGCGCGAGCTCTTCACCCTCGGTCCTCTGCCGGAGGTTGCGCGGGGCGTCGGCGCCGGAGCGATCGCCCTGACAACGCTGGCCTTCGGCGCCTACTGGCCGATGGTCGGTCGCAGCGCGGGCGCCTTCGGCCTCTGGCTCACTACAGGCGTGTGGTTGAGCCTGACTGCAATCGTTATCCTGATTCCGTGGTCGCAAGATGCGACGGCGCTGCGCGCAGCGGGCCTCCTCCTCGGGTATGCCAGCGGCCTCGCAGCAGCGCGTCTCATCCCCCGCGTCGGGACCTACCTCGCGCTACTTGTCGCGTTCGGGGCGCTCCAGAGCCTGATCGCGATCGTCTACAGGGCCCAGGGGATGGACACCTTCGTATCCGGCACGGTCGTACGGGCCGGCGGGACCTTCGGCGCGCCCAGTCTGCTGTTCGTCGTGCCGGTGTTCATCCTGCCGCTCGCGGTTCGAGGCGCGCTGCAGGCCGTATCTGCCATCGAACGCTCGTTCTATATGCTCTCCACTGCGTCGCTTCTGGCGGCGCTGATCCTCACGTATGAGCGCTCGGGAGTCGCGGCCGGACTGGTTGCCTGCCTGTGGCTCCTCCGCCCGCACTCACCGAGGTTCGGTCAGGCTGCGGGGCTAGCGGCGGCGCTGGTCCTCCTCTTCTTTGTGGTCCATGTGCGCAGCAACGGTCCGACCAACGCGGCCTCGTCGGCCCGATCGGTGCAGGGCCGGGCCGCGCTGATGCAGGCGGGCGTCACGGCCTTCCGGCATCACTGGTTCGAGGGTGTCGGCGTCGGTCAGCTGTCGCTGCCCGTGCGCATCGAGGTTCGAGGGCAACCGACCGACGTCACCTTGCGGACCCCCCACAGCCAGCCGCTGCTGTGGCTGGCCGAGATGGGCATCACCGGTGGGCTGCTCATGGTGAGTCTGGCATGGTTCGTCTATCGGGCTCTGAGGGAATCGACATCGCCATGGAGGCATGGCGCGGCGGCGTCCTGGCTCTCCGTCCTCATCGCCGGCAGCTTCAATACGCTCTTCGGCATCGATCTGGCCGGTTGCGGGGGCGTCCTGTTCGGCTCCCTGCTCGGGATCACCATGAGGATGGGCGCCGAACGGGATCGAGCTTCGCACGCCTCCGCATCAGTTCGGGCAGCATCGTCCAGCAGCGCTCGGGTTACGCCACCTGTGTTGGACATGTCGCAGGTCTGACGGGGCGCCTCGAGGGACGGGAGACGCGGCCCCTTGGGCTCCGGGAGATGCCGATATACGGTGATTGAGGGCTGGCAGCGAGACCGATGCGGCTACAGGCCCGGACAGCTGAGGCGATGGACGAGAGTATCGGCTGTAGTACACGGAACCGGGAGGATGGCAGTCACGCCATCGTCGGCCGTATCTGCGCCCGTCGGAGACGAGGGCGCATGAGCCAGGCCGCGCGGAGAGAGCGCCGGATGCAGCCCGGATCGGCGGACGAGACCGCGCAGGCTCGCCGGAGCAGGCACAGCCGCCTCGGAGCGCTGCTCGCGGTTCAGATGATCGTGGGTGGGGTGATGGCGGTCTGGCAGGCGCGGATCTGGCTATGGCATCCGTGGGACCGTCCCTTCCCCTATATTGAGCATGCCGCGTGGCTGCTCGCCACCGTTCTGATCTTCGGCGACGGGCTGGCCCATGGGTTCCGGATAGCATGGTCGAGACTGCCTGCGCGCATCCGCGGGATCGGACGGCGCACCGGCACGGGCCTGGCAGCCGCCTTCTGCGCCGGGGCCATCGCGACCTACGGATGGGCCGAGTTCAGGGTCGCCTCCCTGCCGACCGCTCCGGCAGTCCGGTCTTCCCGCGCATTCCTCGACGCGACGGTCGCGATGGAGGACGGGCATTTCTACAGCCATCACGGCTTCGACTGGGCCGCCATGCATCGGGCGCTGCGACACAACCTCCAGGCCAGACGGGTAGTGCAGGGCGGCAGCTCCATCACCCAGCAAACCGCGAAGAACGTCTTTCTCTCCGGCGACCGGACGGTGCGCCGCAAGGTTCTGGAGGCGTTCCTGACCCTCGCTCTCGAACGGCGCCTCTCCAAACGCCGCATTCTGGACCTCTATGTCGCCCGCATCGACTACGGGCTCGGCGCGCGGGGCATCACGGAGGCATCTCGCCTGTACTTCCGCAAGAGCCCGAGCGACCTCGACCTTGCCGAATCGGCCCTGTTGGTGGGCCTGGTCCCGTCGCCGCCCAGGCGCTTTCTCACCGCAGAAGCGCTGGAACAGGGGCGACAGCGGGCCGTCGAGCGGCTCGCGTTCTTCTTCGGCGATCGGTATTCCCGCCCCGCCCTCGATGAGGCCGGATCTCGGCCGCTGGACGGCTTTGTCCTGCCCTATCTGAGTCCCGCCGAGCGGGGAGCCACGGCATCGGCGCCGGCGACCATCCACGGCGTCTCATTTCGGCTCTACACAACCCCCGCGGTCCCCCGCGCGATCGCGTCGCTGCAGCCCGAGTTCGCCGTCAGGCTCCGCCGCTTCGCTCGTGCGGCCCGCGCGGAGCTCGGGCTGACCGAAATCGTCCACCTCGGCGCCTATGTCGATCGGCTTCAGCGGGGCAGCGACGATGTCCTCTCGGCCCACGCGCTCGGCCGCGCCATGGACCTGCAGCGGTTCGTCTATCGGGATCGGACGGAGGCATGGGCGCGGCCGAGCGACGACCCCGCAGAGGCAGACCGGCTCCGGCAGACCGTCGTTGTGCTCCAGCGGTTCTTTCCCCGGGTCCTCTGGTACGCCAATGAACCGATTCGACACCGCAACCATATCCATATCGAGCTGCCACCGGACATCGGCTCGGAGGATCCTCCCGCCGCAGACACACCATCGAAAGGAGACGCGAACCGATGACGCAAACGGACCATCCCATTCGACGCACCTCCGCAAGGCAACCCTCGAGTTCAGGCGTGACCCTTATCGAACTGCTCACGGTCGTGGCGGTCCTCGCTGTCATTGCCGCGATCCTGCTGCCCGTGCTGGCCAACGCCCGGGCGGCGGCGCGTCAGGCGACCTGCCTGAGCAATACGAGGCAGCTCGGCCACGCGATTGCCATGTACGCGGGTGACTTCGACGAGGTCTATCCGCCCTACTTCGACAGCGTTGTGGGGAGCCGATGCGAGGGAACGATCCAGATCACAGGCGCGCGCAAATACTGGCCCGAGCTGGTATCGGCCTACGTCGCCCCGCCTTCCGGCCATTCGGGCGAGAACGGGCAGGCCCTCATCTTCGAGCTCTCGTCGCTCTTCATCTGTCCGGAATGGAGCGGGAACCTCCGGGACGGCGCGTGGCCGCTCGGCAACATCGCCTCCTACGGGATCAACGACCATCTGGTGAACTGGTGGACCCCGTCCTATTGCGGCGGCTTCGTATCCCGCTCGATGGCGGAGGTGGTGGAGCCTACCCGTTGCCTGCTCCTTACGGAGACGTTCGACTGGTTCTCGACGAACCGGTCTCTCCCCGGTGCGGCGCTGGCCCTGAGCTCGGCCGATCGGCACCCTTCAGGGGTCGACGGGGCGACGGCGACCCTGGCGGGCAGACACGCAACCCGTCAGCGGAAGGACGGGATCACCACGCCGCCAGATCCCGGTGCGATCAACGTCACCGTCTTCTGCGACGGCCATGTCAAGGCGGTCCGGATCGGCGACCTGACGCCCCTGGACCTCTGGAGCGTCTCCGCTTCCAGGGCCTGGCCGTGATCGTCGGCCGATCTGAAGACGAACCGACGCGCACCGGTATCACCGGTGCTGGTCTATGAGAACAGGGTTGCCGTCAGGATCTGTGAGAACCAGGTAGGCCGGACCTGCCGTCGACTCCTCAACCTTCTGGCTCAGCTCGATGCCACGGTCCATGAGGGCCGTCTGGATGTCCCGGACGTCGGTGAACGTGTCAAGGGGCTGGGCGTCGGCATCCCATCCCGGGTTGAAGGTGAGCGTGTTCTTCTCAAGCATTCCCTGGAAGAGGCCAATCACCGCTGTGCCGTTCTTCATGATGAGCCACCGTTCCGAGGCGACGCCGGCCACAGCAGCGAACCCGAGCTTTTCGTAGAACGACCGCGATGTTTCGAGATCCCTGACGGCCAGGCTGATCGAGAATGCGCCAAGATCCATGAGCGTTACCTCCACATCGGCTCCGGTTTGGCAGAGCCTGCTGGTAGAGACTACGGCCCTGACCGCTCGATGGTTGCGGTCGGGCGCTCCCGGAGGGCCGGGTGTCGGATCGCTTGCGGGGCGATTCGGTTGTGTGTCAGAATGCGCCGGTGTCCGCCCAATGATCCCGCTACGCGACAGCAATCCGACCAGGACGTTTCCTGCAGTGACGTTAGGACTGATCGTCCTGAACGTCGTCGTCTTCTTGCTGGATCGGCTGACGGCCGTGCGGCACGCGGTGGATGTCGTGACTCCCGTCGGCGTGATACGGACCTACGAGAGCGTCGGCGGCCTCTCGAGCGGCTTCTCGATGATCCCTGTGGACGTCGTCCATACCTCGGGAGGATGGCTCACCATCTTTACCTCGATGTTCCTGCATGCCAACCTCCTGCATATCGGCGGCAACATGCTCTACCTCTGGATCTTCGGCAATAACGTCGAAGATTCACTGGGCAAAATCCGCTTTCTGCTCTTCTACCTCGCGGTCGGCGCCGCTGGCGCTGGCGTTCACGTCCTGACGAATCCGCAATCCGATGTGCCGACCATCGGCGCAAGCGGCGCGGTCGCAGGGGTCATGGGAGCCTATCTGGTCCTGTTCCCCAACGCACGGATCCTCGCGCTCGTGCCGATCTTCATCGTCAGCACACTGATGGAGGTGCCAGCCGTTCTGGTCATCGGCTTCTGGGCCGTCTTGCAGTTCCTCAACATGAACTGGCTCGGGGGCGGGGAGCTCCGTGGCGGCGGCGTGGCCTACGGGGCGCATGTCGGCGGATTCGTCGCCGGTATCGTGCTGATCATGCTTCTGGGAGGCCGAAATCTGGTCGATCGCCGCTACTCCCGCCGATATGATCCCGATTGGTAACGTGATGATCCGCACCGACGACACCGCGATCACGGCTCGGCGGTCCTGATGACGCCATCCCGAGCGTTCAACGGGGTTTGCTGGCTCATGGCTGTCGTCGGCATGGCGGCGTCGCTGGCGGCCATGGCGCTCCGATATCGAGCGGAGATGCGGAACCGAAGCGTCGAGATCGTTATCGACTATGCGGAGGTCCAGCGACTGGCGACGGCCGCGGGCGCATCGACTGCGGATGTTCTGCGGCAGTTTCGCGAGGCTGGCGTCATCTCGGTCGCGATCGAGGAGGAGACGATCGCGGATCTCGTCGAGAGCGGTCGGGCGTCCGTAAACGGCGACGGCCACATCACCGCCGTCCACATGGCGGATCCGGCGCTGATGGACCGAACGGCACGAGAGTGGTCCTATCGCGGCGCTATCGCCACCCGCGAGATCGATCCGGACGACGGACCGTACACGGTCCTCGGGTCGAACGATCCCAAGCACGCTGGCCGCCTCTTCCCGAGCGCTTACCCTGCCCTGAGCCGCCTGGGCATCGGTATCCCACCGGTAGCCGCTGACACCGCCTTGCGCGCCGGCCTGCATGTCGTCGCGAGGATCTCCAACTTTCCGGGCGCCGACGAGGCTACCGTCGAGCACGTCCTCCGATCCTGCGCCGGGGCGGGCGCTCAGACGGTGATCTGTACGGGCACCGAAATCCTTGGCAATCGGGGCGGCACCGTCGGAGCCGCGGAAGCCTTCATGCATACGGGCCTGCGCTTCGGGCTGATCGAGTTCGGCAAGCAGCAGGGAGACGAGCGGCTCGCAGAGGCTCTCGGAGGCCAGTTTGTCCGCGTGCACAGCATTTCGGAAGGGGAGATGGGCGCGCTGAGCGAGGACGCCGCCATCGAGCGTTTCGCCAAAGCGGCCCGGGAGCGGAATATCCGCATCTGTTACGTGCGGATGCTGACCTTCGCGGGATCAGATCCGATCGGCGCCAACCTCCACTATATCTCATCCATCGTCGATCGGATGGGGAAGATGGGCCTGCTGCGCCCGGGTCCGGCGCGGTTCTTTGAGGATCCGGCTGTTCCCCGATATTGGGCTCCGCTCATGGCGCTTCTTTGCGCCGTTCTCGTTGTCCGCGCGTCGATGGCGTTGCTCCCGCTCCGAACGCCGCTCGCCTGGGCGGCGCTCCTCGGTACCGGCGCGGCGTTGATGGCGCTGGCCTGGAGCGGACCGAGCGGAGCGAAGATGGTCGCGTTCGCTGCGGCTCTGGCAACGCCAACCCTGGCCTGCATGCCACTCGTCCGCCTCATCACGAGCGACGGCGCAGAAACCCGGACCGGATCGTCCTTGCGTGACATGTTCACCGGAGTCGGCATGCTGATCCAGGCCTCGGCCATAACCGCCTGCGGCCTAGCGCCCATTGTCGGACTGCTCGCATCGCGGGCGTTCATGGTCAAGACCGATCAGTTCGCTGGCATCAAAGCGGCCCATGCCGTTCCGGTGGTCCTCGTCGGCCTGGCGCTCATCGTCGGCGTTGCCTCGCCCGCTGAGACCATTCAGACCGCGATCGTGCGCATCCGAACTCGCCTGCAGGCGTTCGTCCGTCAGCCGATCACCATCGGCGCCTTCGCACTCGCCCTTGCGATCCTGGCGGCGCTCATGGTCGCCGTGGTTCGGACCGGTAATGAGTCGGGCATGGGCGTCTCCGGCTTCGAGATGCGATTTCGCTCCATCCTCGACATCGCCCTTCCCGCGCGTCCGCGCACCAAGGAGTTCCTGATCGGTCATCCTGCCATGGTCCTCGCGGCGGCTGCCGCGCTGACACGAAGGCGAGCCTGGGCCGCGCCCCTTGCTGTCCTCGGCGCGCTCGGGCAGGTCTCCATCCTCAACACCTTCTGCCATATCCATACGCCGCTCGCACTCTCCGCGGCCCGGGTTCTGACCGGCATCATCCTCGGCGCCGTGATCGGCGTGGCCATCGCCACGTTGGCCCTGAGATCCCGCCCCGGACCGAGCCCGCCGTCGGGATAGAGCCGAAATGCGGATCGTCTTCTCCGGTTACTATGGCTTTCGGAACGCCGGCGATGAAGCGGTGCTTGCGGGGCTACTCCGTCTCCTTGCGCAGGCCGATCTTGCCCATCCCGGGGACATCGTGGTCCTGAGCGCCGATCCGGGCTGGTCCCGTGCGCAACACGGCGTCGAGGCCGTAGACCGCTGGAACATGAGGGCGGTCAGCAGCGCCATCGCTGCATCGGATCTCCTGATCTCGGGCGGCGGCAGCCTGCTGCAGGATACGACCAGCCTGAGATCCCTGCTGTACTACGCATGGATCATGCGGAAGGCCCGTGCCCTCAAGCGGCCTTATATGCTCTGCGCTCAGGGCATAGGACCCTTGCGCCGGTCCATCTCCCGCCGCATCGTCTACAACGCAGCCAATCGGTCCGCAGCGATCACGGTCCGGGACGAGGCTTCCGCCGAGCTTCTCCGCGATCTCGGCATAGCCACGGACCGAATCAGGGTGACTGCGGATCCGGCCTACGCCCTTGATGCGCCGCAACCGAGGCCCGAGCCGCGGGAGCGACCCACGATCGGATTCGCGCTCCGACCGTGGCACGATAGAGACATCGCCCGGGCGTGCCGACCGATCGCGCAGAAGCTGTCGGCAGCCGGGATCGGCCTGATCGGCATCGCCATGCACCCGGCCCTCGACGCGCCGGTCTGCGCCGAGACGCTGCAGGGGCTGTCCGATTCCATTGTCGACACGGCCGGCGATCCGCAGGCGGCCTTGCAGGCTATTCACGGCGTGGAGGGTCTCATCGGGATGCGCCTGCACGCGATCATCCTGAGCGCCGTCTGCGGTACAGCCCCCACCGCCATCGCGTACGATCCCAAGGTAACCGCGACGATGCGCGCGCTCGGGCTCGAGGACTACCGAATCGACCTCGATGCCCTCGACGCCGATGTTGTGGTCTCGCGAGCGCTGACGGGATTGGCCGATCGTGAGTCCATACTGCAACGGATCGGCGACAAACTAACGTATCTCAGACAATCGGCCGCAGAAAACGTCGCGATGGCGGCAGCGGCCGCGGGGAGTGGCGTCCACTGAACAACGGCAATGGGATGGCGAGACTCGCGCATCGCCTGGCGACAGCATCGGCCCTGAGCCGGTTGATGGTGTTGGCGCTTGCGGTCGTCTCGGCCAACGCGGCTGCACGGTCGGATGAAACGCTCTGGGACGCCCTGCTGAAGAGCGGCCAGCCGGTATCGACCAGGCCGCAAACGGCGCCGACGACGCCTGCGGACGTGCAGCCCTCGAGGGCCGACGAGACGCTCTGGGATGCCTTGCTCCGTACCTCTTCCCGATCGGATGGCCCCATTGTGGCGATTCCGGAGGACCCTTCGGGGCAACCAGGCGCCCCCGCGGTGGGCGTACGCCGAAAGGGCTTTCGCCTCCCCTTCAAGATTCTCGACACCCTGCAGGGTTGGATGCAGAACCTCGGCAAGAGGACCCGGTCCGACATCAAGATCAACGGGCAGCACAACATCCGGTACCACATGGAGAGCATCGGCGGCAGTCGAGCGTCCTATGACAACGCCAGTTACTACGGACGGCGCGGCATGGGCGGCTATACGGACACGGACCTGACGATTACCGGTAAGGTGCTCGGTCTGCTCACGTTTGAGACACGCTACAGCAATAGCATGTACGGCATGCCCTATGACAATCGCCTGAAGTTGAGCTATGCCAATAAAACCTTCGCCGTCGAGGCCGGCCACATTCAGGGCGGCATCATGGGCAACTCGCTCGTCGATTTCAGCCGCTCGCTTCAGGGGATCTCACTGACGACGAACGTCGCCCCGGGGGTCAAAGTCAGCGCCCTGTACAGCGAGGAGCGAGCGCAAACGCGGACCATCGTGATCAACGGCGCCAACCGATCGGGCCCCTACTACGTCTTCGCCGGTCAGGTCGTGGACGGCAGCGCCCGGGTCCGCATTAATAACCGCGAGCTGCTTCTCGGCCAGGACTACACTCTCGACCCGTTCACCGGCGAACTCAACTTCCTCAACGGTATGATCGTCGGTGAACTCGATACCATCGCGATCACGTTTGAGACCTACGGATACAACCAGTCACCGGGGATGTTGACCGGCTGGCGTGCCGATCTGACCCAGTGGAAGCCCGTTCGCTTCGGCGTCACCTATCTGAATCAGATGGCGAACGGCGGTTCGGCCAACACGAGGACCAAGACAGAACAGTTCTACGGATACAACAGCGCGACGACGCCGTATGTGCTGGATCTTCCGGTCGAGGTAACCCTGATCAGGGACGCGGAGGGGAAGATCACGGGCTGTACGCCGGTCACGCCCATGACCGTGACCGTCAGCGGTCTCCCTCAACTCTACGGCACCGATTATGTACTCGACCCGCTCCTGCCCAATCGGGTCTATTTCAAGATGGCCATTCCCAGCACGCAGATCATCAAGATCGTCTACACCCCGGCGCGAAGCGATCAATCGTCCGGCGATCGATCCATCATCGCGCTGGACGCGACGGGCAGCCTGGGCAAGATCGGCACCATCACAGCGGAGATGGCGCGGAGTTCGCTGAGCCTCTCCGGCAACGGCGCATCGGCCAGCGCCTGGCAGATCCGAAGCGACATGAAGTTCGCCAGAGATCGGCTGAAGCTGAACTGGACCCTGAAGAACATCGGCTCCAACTTCACTGCTGTCCAGAGTCCGGGCTTTCGGCGCAACGATCGAGGCCTGTCTCTGAACGCCGACTATCAGCCGGCCGCTGGCGTGAAGCTCACGGCGACGATGGAGAAGATGCGCCGGCCAGCCTACAGCTATCTATCCGGATCGTCCGGGGGCCTCGCCGACAGTGTCGGCATGGACGACTACAATCAGTTCTCCCTCCGGGCGCTGTGGCAGATTGGCAAGACGGGCACCCTCAGTCTGAACCATAACGATATGCGAACGCGACTGGGCAGCGGCGGCCGCTCGACCCACACAACCGAAACGCTGGCGTATCAACAGAGCCTCGGGCAGTTCTCCATCGACGCCTCACTCGCGCGGCAATCCGCGATGACATCGGCCGTGTTCAATCTGGGCAGCGGCAGCACTACCCAACCGTCCACCTACGGCAGCAACTCCGTGAATGCCCGTCTTGCTGCCAAATGGAGGCTCGGCGAACGCCTTTCGTTCGATGCGATGGTTACGAACAGCATTATCAAGAGCGTCGGCGGCAAGAGTAACACGGCCCAGGACGTTACGTTCAACATCCGTTCGCTGCCGATGAAGAACATGACCCTCAACCTGGGATATTCCTACCAGACCTCGGGCGGTTACTCCATATTCAATGGCTACACCGACTATTCCGGCGCCTCCGGCCAGACGGGCACACTGGCAACGCGCCAGACCGGAGGAACCGGAGGCTACTATGGCGGTACCGGCCAGCCGATTGGCGGGATCGGCGGCTACTATGGCGGCGGCGTCAACGGCGGGCTCGGCGGCTACGGCAACTACAGCGGCGGGCTCGGCGGAGGCCTCTACGGCATGGGCTCGGCGAGTTTTGGAGGCAACTCCCGGGGTTTGAACGTCGCCATCAACTATCAACCATGGCCAACGTTGAGTCTGGATCTGACCTATATGTCCGGCGCCAGCATCGGAGACTACCTCTTCAACAGCAAGCGGTCGGGTCTCGCCTTCAGCGCCAACTACAATCCGGGCGAGCGCCTATCCCTGGTCGGCGGCGCGATGTTGCAGGATGTATCCTATGTGGGCAGTACGGGAGGAACGAACACCGCGACCTTTTATCTCAACGCGCAGGCCCGCCCCCTGGGCAAACTCATCACCAGCTTCAACGCCAACTTCATGCGCTCCAACACGAGAACCGCCAGCTCCCAGACGCCGCCGACTACGGGTCTGCCTGGAGGGGGCTACTACGGCGGAGGCTACGGGGGCTATTTCGGAAGCGGCAGCGCCAACCTGACCAGCTACGGCCTCCGCCTAGAGTACCCGGTATGGATCGCCAGCAACCTCTATTACCAGTGGGATACAGCCGACAGCACCGGTTACCTTGCCTCAACCCAGAGTACGATGAGCCTCGGACTTGCCTTCGATCTCGGCAACAACACGGTGTTTCAGATCGGATTGCGGGATCAGCGCTACACCGCCAGGGGCTCCGCGACCTCGGGCGATTACAGTTATCACGTCCGCTCTCTCGATGCCGATCTCGGACTGCGGTTCTAATCCTTCAGCCGCGCGACGGTTCTTAGCTGACGGGCGAAGGGATCCTCGGTCAACGCAGATATGACCACACCCCTCGATCCGAGGGCGTGGATGAACAGAGGCGGATCGAGAACCATCCCGACGTGCGTGATCCCCCGGTTCCTCGGGTCCCGATCGCCAAGGAAAAAGACCAGATCTCCGCAGCGGAGATCCTCCCGGGCAACAACCTCGAATCCCTCCCAGGCTGCCTGCTGATAGGCGTCCCTCGGGATTGTCACACCGCACAGGGCATAGACCCGCTGCGTAAATCCCGAACAATCGATGCCGAACGTCGAGCGCCCTCCCCAGAGATAGGGCACGCCGGCAAAGCGATAGGCCGCGGCTGTCAGTCGGTCCCCGTCCGGGATCCCTTCGACAGTCGGAAGATCACCGAGGGCGCCAGCGCGGATCCACACGCTGCCGCCGCCGGGCTGCAGGAGCTCGATCCGAGACGACCCAGGAGCTGGAGCCGATCCGGTGCGGACGGGCGAACCCAGCGTGAGGAGCGTCACCTGCGTCGCGCTGAGATCCGGGCCAGAATAAACCGGCTCGATGAGTGCGGTTACCATCCGCGCCGGCAAGTCGTCGCGGATGCTGTCGGCCAGGGCTGAGGACGGACACCAGCCCGTGTAGGCGTCGGCCGATCGAACCAGGCTGTACGCGTCCGACGCGTCGAGTAACTCGACGCGCTCGCCGAAAAGGAGCTGGCTCACCTGTTCGGCATCGCCGCGAGGCTCCGCCAGAACGGGAACTACATTACGACTCACGGTGCGGATAGCCAAAATCGTGCCCTTTCGTCTGCGCTCCGCCATGGAGCTTCTTCCGGCCCTTATGGAGTGTACCCATCGTCCTGGCGGGGTCCGCTACTGCACGCGTATGCTACAATGCGCCAATCCCGGGCGCCGCCTATCTCCTCCATGCCAATCGTGGTCGACAGGCCAGGCGGCGGCCCTATCAACGTACAGGAGTATGTTCACATGACCACCATATCCAATGTCGTGGCGCGAGAGATCCTGGACTCCCGCGGCCACCCGACGGTGGAAGTGGACGTCTATCTTGAGGACGGCTTCATGGGCAGGGCGGCCGTGCCGTCCGGCGCCTCCACCGGCACGCACGAAGCCGTCGAGCTTCGCGATAACGACACCGAACGGTATTCCGGCAAGGGTGTGTTGACCGCAGTCGACAACGTGATGGAGCGCATCGGCCCCGAGATCATCGACATGGACGCCACGGACCAGTCGGCAATCGATCGGCTTATGTGCGATATGGACGGCACCCCGAACAAGAGCGAGCTCGGCGCCAACGCGATCCTGGGCGTCTCTCTCGCCGTCGCGAAAGCCGCCGCATCGGCTCTCGGCATCCCCCTCTACCGCTACATCGGCGGCGTGGGCGCCCGGGTGCTGCCGGTCCCGATGATGAACATCCTCAACGGCGGCAAGCACGCCGACAGCAATGTCGACCTCCAGGAGTTCATGGTGATGCCGGTCGGCGCGGAGAGCGTTTCCGAGGCGCTCCGGATGGGCTCCGAGATTTTCCACGCCCTGAAGAAGGTGCTCAAGGACCGCGGCAAGATCACGGCCTACGGCGACGAAGGCGGCTTCGCGCCGAACCTCGACTCCAATGAGGATGCCATTCAGGTCATTATCGAGGCTGTAGAGCAGGCGGGATATCGGCCCGGTGAGCAGGTCTATATCGCACTGGACCTCGCGGCGTCCGAGTTATTCGAAGACGGCCACTATGTCTTGAAGGGCGAAGGGCGCACCCTCACGACCGAGGAGATGGTGGACTATATGGCCTCTCTCGTCAACCGCTACCCGATCATCTCCATTGAGGATGGGCTGGCGGAAAGCGATTGGGACGGCTTCCGACAGCTCACCGGGCGGATCGGCTCGCATGTACAGATCGTCGGCGATGACCTGTTCGTGACAAACACCGAATACCTCGCGCGCGGCATCCGCGAGCAGGCCGCGAACTCGATTCTCATCAAGGTGAACCAGATCGGCACGCTCACCGAGACGCTGGATGCCATCGAGATGGCCAAGCGCGCCGGCTTCACCGCCGTCGTCTCGCATCGATCAGGCGAAACCGAGGATACAACCATCGCCGACATCGTCGTCGCCACCAACAGCGGACAGATCAAGACCGGCGCCCCGAATCGGACCGACCGCGTCGCGAAATACAACCAGCTGCTGCGGATCGAGGAGGAACTTCGAGACGAGGCGGCGTATGCTGGTTGGAAGGCGTTCTATAACGTTCGACGTTCGTGAAAAGGAGCGTGTCTCCATGGCCGTCCAGCGTTCAAGGTTGATGCGGCTCCGCCGTCTTGGCGTGACAGCCGCCGCCTTTCTGGCCATCGCAATCTACTGGGTCGTTGCATTCCCATGGGCCTTGGAGCCCTTCGGTCAAGCACGTCGTATCGAAGAGGAAAACCACAAGCGCGAGGCCCGAGCGCGCGCTCTCGAGAACCGCCTCGACGTATCCACCAGGATGGCGGAAGCAATCAAGACCCGCACGGGCAGGGAGCACGTCCTTCGCGAAAAGGGCTACGTTAAGAAAGGCGAAGTCCTGCTCCGCGGTCCCGGCATAGGCCAACCTCCGGACCGGTAAGCGCGCCGGGATCCGCAGCCGCTTCGGGTATAATCACGCGCCGGCCCGTACTGCGCGCCGGGCTAACGCGTATGCGCCTGACCGACCTCGTTCATCGCCTCGACGACATCGACGTCGTCCATGATCTCATCGACGGTCTTTCGAGCGGACCCGGCCTTCGTGTCCTGTCAGGTGCGTCCGGAATGGCCCGAAGCCTGCTCATCGCCGGATCCGCCCTCCGAAATCCAGGGCCGATCCTTGTCGCCACACACCATCAGGAACAGGCGGAGCGCCTGTGCGCCGACCTCCGCGCCCTCGTGCCCGAAGCCATACCCGTCCTGAACCTGCCCGCCATTCAGCGGGACATCATCCTCCGCAGCGCTGTCGATCATACCGCCTTATCCGAACGTATTCAGGCTCTCGCGGCTCTCACAGAAGCGGCCAGATCCGTGGTAGTCGCCACAGCGGAAGCCATTCTGCAGAGGACCGGTCCGCCCGACGAGATGCTCGAGGCCCGGATCGAACTGCAGCGAGGCGATAGCATCGCGCTCGATATGCTCTATCACCGAATCGCCAGGATCGGTTATGAACGCGTTCTCACCGTGACGCGACCGGGCCAGTTCGCGGGCAGGGGCGGCATCGTCGATGTCTTCGCGGCGGGCGCCGATACGCCCATACGCATGGAGTTGTACGGCGATGAAGTGGAAACCCTCCGCACCTTCGATCCAGGCACGCAACGCTCCATCGCACCGATCGAACGCGCCGTCCTCCTCCCGGCCCGAAGCATCGTATTATCTGCGGACAGGGCTCGCAAGGCCGTGCCGAAGATACGGGAGCGGCTTGAGGCGCGTACCGCTGTTCTGAGGGATGCAGGTAGACACGCCGATGCCGAGGCGCTTGAAGAGCGCGTCGAGGGTGACCTCGGAGCGCTGCGGGATGCATCCTATTTCGATGCCCTTGAGGACTATCTGCCCTACATCGTACAGGAGGAGTACTGCGCCCTCGATTATCTCGAGGCGAGTCGGCAATCCACCCGTCCCGATGGTTCGATTCCGGTCCCGGTCGTCATCCTCGATGACCCCTATCAGATCACGCGACAATGGCGCCGAGCGCTTGGGGAACGAGCCGAAGCGCGCGAGCGCCGACTGGAGCGCGGAGATCTGCTCGAAGGCGCCGAGTGGAGCGGCTTCGCGGACCGGGATATCACTGAGGCCCATCGTTCCTTTGCCAGTATCGCACTCCATACAATCGAGCGGGATGCGGCGTCCACCACAACGGACGATGCCGCCGGCCTGGCCGGAGTAGAGCCCGTGGCCTCGGTCGAACTTCGATCAGCGCCGATGGAGACCTTTCGGAACCGCACCGAGTTCCTGGCCGCCGAGGTCGAACGGTGGATCGAGATTGGGGGTTGCGCGGCGGCGGTAACCGACCAGCCTCAGCGTACTCGGGAAGTGCTCACCCAGCTGGGCGTGCCGCTGGCAACCGACGACGCAGGATCCGGGATGCACGTCATCGAAGGGCGCCTGCGCCAGGGTTTCAAGCTAGACGACGCGATGCTGTACGTCCTCACCGATGCCGAGCTGTACGGACGGACCGGCCAGCTCGCCCCGACCACCCGCGCCCGGGGCGGTGTCCCCGTTTCCAGTCTCCTCGAACTGCGTGAAGGGGATTATGTCGTCCATGTTGTCCACGGTATCGGGCAATACCGGGGACTCGTTCGCCGGAGCGCCGACGGGGCTGAAAAGGACTATCTGGCGATTCAGTACGCCGGTACGGACCGGCTCTTCGTCCCTGCCGATCAGATCGACCGGGTACAGCGTTATATCGGCGGTGAGGGTGTCCATCCTTCACTGAGCCGTTTCGGAGGCGCAGACTGGCAGCGTACCACGCGCCGGGTGCGCGAACAAACCCGGGAAATGGCCCGCGAGCTCCTGGCGCTCTACGCCGCTCGCGAGTCCGCCGAACGGCCATCACTCGGAGAGGACTCCCCCTGGCAGGCTGAAATGGAGGATGCGTTTCCTCATGAACTAACGCCAGGCCAGGCGCAGGCCATCGCCGATATCAAAGGGGATCTGGCTTCGCAGAAACCTGCAGATCGGCTGATCTGCGGCGATGTCGGCTACGGTAAGACAGAAGTCGCGGTTCGGGCTGCGTTCAAAGTCATCGAAGCGGGCAAGCAAGTCGCGGTCCTCTGCCCGACGACGATCCTCGCAGCCCAGCACCACCTCACCTTCTCCGAACGCTTCGCGGCCTATCCGGTCAGCGTGGAACTGCTGAGCCGTTTTCGCACGCGCCAGGAGCAGCAGCAGGCCATCGCCAATCTCAAGGCGGGCGCCGCCGATATCGTGGTCGGCACGCACCGCCTCCTCTCGGCCGATGTGGAGTTCGCCCGGCTGGGTCTGTTGATCATCGACGAGGAGCAGCGATTTGGCGTGGCCCAGAAGGAGCGGCTCAAGCAGCTCCGTAAGACGGTCGACGTTCTGACGCTGACGGCAACCCCGATCCCGAGGACCCTCTCGATGGCGATGTCGGGCCTGAGGGATATGAGCGTCATCGAAGATCCCCCGGAAGGCCGTCTGCCCATCGCCACCTACGTCATGGAATCCGACGCGGAACTGATCCGCGACGTGATTCTTCGGGAACTAGAGAGAGACGGTCAGGTCTACTTCGTACACAACCGGGTAGAGACGATCGATAGCGTCGCGATGAAGGTCCAGCGTCTGGTGCCGGAAGCCCGGATCCGCGTCGGTCACGGGCAGATGTCCGAGGACGAACTCGAGCGGGTGATGCACGGGTTCTACCACCGCGAGTATGATATCCTGGTCTCCACGACGATCATCGAGAACGGCCTCGATATCCCCAACGTCAATACGATCATCGTCAATAACGCGGACCACTTCGGCCTGGCGCAGCTATACCAGCTTCGGGGCCGCGTCGGACGAAGCCGAAGGCAAGCGCATGCGTACCTGCTCGTTCGTAAGGGCCGCGCCCTGACTGAGGAAGCCGAGAGAAGGCTGCTGGCCGTCCGGGAGTTCACAGCCCTTGGATCGGGCTATCAGATCGCACTGCGCGATCTCGAAATACGGGGCGCGGGCAACCTTCTCGGCGCCCAGCAATCGGGGGCGATGAGCGCCGTAGGCTTCGATATGTACTGCCGCCTTCTGGCGCAGGAAGTCGCCAGCGCTCGCGGCGAGGAGACGGTCGACGACACGCTGCCCGCGATCGATATGCCCGTGACCGCCAACATCCCGCCGGCCTATATCCCGAACGAGGCCGAGAGGATGTACTTTTATAAACGACTATCCGGCCTTCGCTCCCAGTCGGCCCTGCAAGCCCTGCAGGAGGAACTGACAGACCGATATGGCGCGCCGCCCCAGGCCGTATGGAACGCGCTCGAGGTGGTCGAACTCCGCCTGAAAGCCCGCGATCTCGGTGTGGCTGGGGTCACCTACGGCAACAAGACCCTCGTCTTGCAGTTCGGCGCCAATATGCGATTGACGCCCCGAGGGATCAAACTGCTGACACAGAGCCTGCCCCAGGCCCGCTTCACCGCGGATGCCATGACCGTACCGTTGAGGACTCCGCGCATGCTAGAGGAACTGCATGGTATGCTCAAGGTGATTGCAGCCGCGGTAGAGCGACCGTCCGAACGAACCGCGGCGACACGACGAGGAGGTTCACCACGTTGACGCAGCAAGCGGTGGCGGTTCCGCCGAACGAACCGGAGGTACGCGGCCGCGCCTTTGATCTTCCCCGCATGTATGAGCTCATGCTCTTGATCCGCCGGTTCGAGGAGAGCCTGTACCGGAAGTACCGTGAAGGCAAGATCGGAGGCTATCTCCATCGGTATGACGGCCAGGAGGCCCTGGTAGCCGGTGTCGTGCCGCTCCTGGAGCCGGGCGACCTGGTTCTGAGCACCTACAGAGATCACGCGCATGCGCTCGCCGTCGGAACTCCGCCGGGCGAGATCATGGCCGAGCTGATGGGTCGCGCGACAGGATGCGCGGGAGGCAAGGGGGGTTCGATGCACCTGATCGATCCGTCCCGAGGCTTCCTCGGCGGCGATGGCATCGTCGGAGGCCCGGTGCCCGTGTCGGTCGGGGTGGGCTTCGCGCTGAAGTACCGAGCCGAACAGCGCATCTGCGTCTGCTACTTCGGCGATGGCGCGATGAACCAGGGCGGCGTCCACGAGGCCCTCAACATGGCCGGCCTGTACAGCCTTCCGATTCTCTTCATCCTCGAGAACAACGGATACGCGATGGGCACCGCCGTCCATCGATCGACCGCCCAGCCGGACATGCTCCTCAAGGCCCGGGCGCATGGCGTGGATGCGCGCCGTGTCGACGGAATGGACCCCATAGCCGTGCTGGAGCAGGCCGAAACGGCGCTGGAGGAGATCCGGAGAACAGGCGCCCCGATCTTCATGGAGATGACCTGCTACCGTTTCGTCGGGCATGGGGTGGCCGACAATGCCCAGCAGCAGCAGTTTTATCGTTCCACAGAGGAGATCGAGGAATGGAAGTCCCGAGATCCCGTTGAGGCGCTGAAGAACCACCTTCTCGGCTCCGGCGACCTGGATACCGAGCGCATCGAGGCCATGGAACGAACGATCGCCGATCAGATTGCCGCAGCGATCGAGTTCGCCGAATCGAGCCCTGCACCGCTGCCCGATACGCTGTACGAGCACGTGTTCGCGAAAGGATGATCCGACTGTGGCATTGATGCGATATAGCGAAGCGCTCCGCATGGCCATGGCCGAGGAGATGGAACGGGACCCCGATGTGTTCATTTGCGGTGAAGAGGTGGGCCAGTATCAGGGGACCTTCCGGGTTACCGAAGGGCTGATGGAGAGGTTCGGGCCGATGCGGGTAGTCGATACCCCCATTTCCGAGATCGGCATCGCCGGTCTGGCAACGGGGGCCGCCATGGCGGGCCTTCGACCGATCGCGGAGTTCATGACCTGGTCGTTCGCTCTATCGGCGATGGACCAGATCATCAACCATGCCGCCAAGATCACGTACATGTCCAGCGGTCGGATCACCTGCCCCGCGGTCTTTCGAGGCCCTGCGGGGACGGGCAATCAGCTCTCGGCGCAGCATTCCCAGAGCCTGGAGTCGTGGTACGCCCATACACCGGGCTTGAAGGTGGTCCTCCCCTATACCCCGGCCGACGCCAAGGGATTGCTCAAGACGGCCATCCGGGACGACAGCCCGGTCATCTTCATGGAGCACGCGGGCCTCTACGCCAACCGGGGCGAGGTGCCCGAGGATCCGGACTTCACGGTCCCCTTCGGCGAGGCCGTCATCCGCAGGCCCGGTACCGATGTGACCATCATCGGGTATTCGCTCATGGTGCGAAAATGCCTGACGGCGGCCGAAGCGCTTGAGTCGGAGGGGATCTCCTGCGAGGTGATCGACCTCCGGACTCTGACGCCGCTCGACATGGAGACGATCCTCTCCTCGGTCGCGCGGACCCACCGCGTCGTCGTCACACAGGAGGAGTGGCGCAACGTCGGCATCGCGGCCGAGATCGCCGCCCGTCTTGCGGACGAAGCCTTCGACGAGCTCGACGCACCGATCCTGCGGGTCGGGGGCGCCGACGTCCCGATGCCCTACGCTCGGGAACTCGAGCGAGCCGCGATTCCCAACGAGGACCACATCATCGAGGCCGTCCGACAGGTAACGCGGTAGACCCCGCCGCCAGCAATCACGGACCAACCGGACGAACACCAGGAGACCACCATGGCAGAGGTACGCATGCCCAAAATGGGCGACGGCATGGAGGAAGGCACGATCCTCCGATGGCTCAAGCGCGAGGGCGATATGGTGGCCGTCGACGAATCGATCGCTGAGATCGAAACCGACAAGGCCAACGTCGAGATCCCCGCCGAAGAGGCCGGACCCCTTATCCGAATCGTCGCCGCCGAAGGCGAGACGCTGGCGATCGGCTCGGTCATCGCCTATATCGGGGCCGTGCCCGACGAAGCGCCTCCGTCCGCTCCGCAACCTGAACGCGCGCCCGCGACGCCGACGGAGACGGGTTCTGCCGCGCCGGAGGCGGAGGCCGCGCCAACGACCGTTTCAGCCGCCGATGGCGGGCGTATCCGGGCCACACCCCTGGCGCGGAGCATGGCTCGGCGACTCGGGGTCGACCTCGGCAAGATACGGGGTACGGGTGGGGGCGTCGGACGGATCGTCGGGAAGGATGTTGCCGCGTTCGCGGCTGCCCAGCCAACGGAGGGAACTGCGAAACCCTCGGTCCGAGCGGAGCAGACGGCTGTCGATATCCCTCTCAGTCGGATGCGCAAGGCGATCGCGCGCCGGACGGTGTTGAGCAAACAGACCGCGCCCCATTTTTATCTCGTGATCCCGGTGGATATGGATCGTGCGGTCGATACGCTCGACCAGCTCAACGCTCAGGCGCCCGATCGAAAGATCACGGTCAACGATCTCGTCGTCAAAGCCTGTGCCGCCGCGCTCGCGATCCACCCGGACGTAAACGTGTCCTATACGGAGGGAGAGACCCTGCGACAGCACGCGGCGATCAACATCGGCATTGCCGTCGGAACCGACGAAGGGCTGCGGATCCCGGTCATCACGGATTGCGCTGAGCGCAGCCTGCGCGACCTCTCCGATGCGGCTCGAACGCTGGTCGGACGAACGCGCAGAGGCGAGCTGACACCGCAGGAGATGTCGGGCGCCACCTTCACGGTGAGCAATCTCGGCATGTTCGGCATCGAGGAGTTCGCCGCGATCATCAGCCCGCCGGAAGCCGCGATCCTTGCCGTGGGGGCGATCGCGCCGGAAGTGCAGCCAGGCGAGCACGGCAGCCTGGTCGTACGGAAACGGATGCGGCTGACCCTGTCGTGCGACCATCGAGCCGTCGATGGGCTGCTCGGCGCGAGGTTCCTGCAGACACTGAAAGGCCTTCTCGAACATCCGGTGGCGTTGCTTACGACGTAGTCGCGCTTCGATTAGTCGCGTATGAGTGACGAGGCGCAATGGGTACAATGTATCGTTGGC
>JAANMY010000026.1_pt1 | contig 155109 bp, 124 predicted proteins | sample 7279691 | NCBI WGS metagenome assembly JAANMY01 (sample SAMN14094543, study PRJNA606508) | bioreactor metagenome | isolation source: A lab-scale SPAN reactor treating ammonium-rich wastewater day 388 | place: Ireland: Galway | collected 2018-02-07
CCCTCTTCCCCCAGTTCCTGGGTGGCGAGGGGACGCTTTTTTCTTCGCATCACTCGCGCTTTCCCGAGCGGTAAGGGGATGCTTTTTCTTCGCATCACCCGTGCCTTCCTGGGCTGCGAGGGGATGCTTTTTTCTTCGCATCACTCGTGTATCCCTGGGGGAGCAAGGGGATGCTTTTTCTTCGCATCACTCGTGGCTTCGTGGGTGGAGAGGGGATGCTTTTTTCTTTGCATCACTCGTGGCTTCGTGGGCGGCGAGGGGATGTTTGGTTTGCCGTCTCTGCATCAGCCGTATTGTGCCATGCGCTGCGGTGGTTGGTGGTGTGGTTTCTGCACTGGCAGTGCGCTGCCCATCGAGCAGACTCTGATGTCTGTTCCAGAGTCACAGCCTTAAAATCCTCTCTCCCCCCCGAAAATCACTTTTGGGGGAGAGGAGTGTCACCTATGTGGCCGGTCTAATCTGTTACCCATGTGCCCGGCTGTACATCTTGAACCCCCAACCACCAGCCACCAACAAGACCGCACGCGCACAGCCAGCTTGCCAGCGTTGTGCGCAAGACAGGCCGCTGTTCCTTCCGCGACCGCCGCGTGTCCCTCATTTACCAGGCGAAAAAAAGATCCCTTCACCCTGCCGGGCCGGGGATCCGGACGACGAATCCAGATCCGCCCGGATCTCAGAACGCGGTCAGGCCGATGATCGCCACCGCGAAATAGGTGGCGATGACGGCAGCGCCCGCATAATCGCGCGCCAGACGTTGCCCGGTGAGCAGGGCCAGCAGCGCCAACGCAGAGAGAATGACACCCAGATAGGCGAGACTCAGCCCCGGGCTGAGGAAGCTGAAGAACACCAGGCCCAACCCGCACAGGCCGCCCGCCGCCAGTTCCATCGCCGTCAGGACGCTCAGGAGAAACCCGGCAAACGGCCCCAGAGGCGTCTCCCGGAAATGGGTGTCGAAGAACTCCAGATTGCCGGGCCGGTCGAACAGCTTGTCGAAGCCCGACTGCAGGAAATTGATGGCAAAGAATGCCGTGACGAGAAACCGGATGATCGTAGCCTGATCCACGAGCGGGTCTCCTGTGGGTCGAATTTGTTCGACCCTCGATAGCAGGTTGCAACGCAATACGACAAGAATGACGGCCCTTCGCGGCTCCTCGCCGTTCGTTGCGCCCGCCGCATTTCCCTATTGTTTCTGCTTCAATTTTTCGAGATCGGCACGTGCCGCAGCGAAATCGGGACGCAGGCGCACCGCTTCTTCGAGCCGCGAGATCGCCGCCTCGCGGTCACCCAGACGCAGTGCCGCGATCGCCCAGTGCCGCCATGCCTCCGCATAGGCGGCATTGTTGGCGACGGCCTGCCGGAAATGGGTTTCCGCTTCCGCCACACGGCCCAACGTCATGAGGACGGCCCCCAGATTGTTCTCGGCGTCGGCTCGTGACGGGTTGAGACGGATCGCCGTCTCGAAGTGCTCGATGGCTTCCTGCGGGCGTTGCAGCGCCGCCAGGACAATCCCCAGGTGCGTGTGTGCCACGACAGCGTCCGGATTCACCCGCAATGCTTCCTTCAATTCGCCGGCGGCTTCTTCCGTCTTGCCAGCCCGTGCCAGGACACCTGCCAGATTCACATGTCCGGTCCAGGACTGTGGATTCCTGGCAATGTTGTTTCGCCACATCGTCTCTGCATCGACGTACAACCCCGCCTGATTCCAGGTGAGCCAGGCCAATGCTGCCAGCGGCAGGACCGACAAGGCGGCGCGTTGCTCTGCTGGCAGGTGGCGTGCCGCCGTGGTGGCCGCCGAGGCGGCAAGAGCAATCAGGCCGGCGCTGGCGACGTAGGAGAAGTGATCGGCGGCAAAGGCGAATTGCATGATATTGTAGTCGACGAAACCCAGCATGGGAGCGAGCGTGAGCGCAAAAAAGCCGATGGCCACGAGTGGGCCGCTGCCCCAGCTCCGGCGCTTCACCACGAACAGCACGGGCACCAGGATGGCTGCCAGGAGGTACAGGTAGGCGCCGAAATCGGCCGTCGAGACGGGCCAGTGGGAATAGGCGATGGTGAGATCGATCGGCCAGACGAGCGATCCCACGTGGGTCCACAAGGCACGCGCCGCGATCAGCGTCCGTTCGAGCAGGTCATACGGGAGCGGTGGATTGTTCTGCGCGTGTTCGCGCCAGACGTTCACGGCGGCCATGACGGCAGCGATGGCCAGCGATGGTGCCAGACGAAGACTCCACTCGCGCCACGACGCGGGCTTTCGCCACAGCGCCAGAAGTGCCAGTGCGACGGGCAGTGTACACAGGACGGACTTGCTGAGGAGCGTCAGACACAGCAGTGCCGTGGCCAGCAGCCAGTGCCGCGCACGCCGGCTCTGGAGATAGGTGAGCCAGACCAGCACCGTCGAGCCGTAAAAGAAGGCCGACAGGACGTCTTTGCGTTCACTGATCCAGGCGACCGATTCGACGTGCACCGGATGGAGCGCGAAAACCGCCGCCGCGAAGGTTGCGCCGGCGACATCGAGGCGCCGCAGGATTGTCCAGAAGAGCAGGGTGTTCAGGACGTGCAGGGCAAGGTTGACGAGATGGTAGCCGGGCGGGTTCGTCCCCCAGAGAGAGTACTCCAGCCAGAAACTCGAGAAGACCAGGGGGTGATACTGCGGGGTTGCCGTGGGCTCGAACCAGATACGCCAAAGCCCCGAGGCCGAATGGAGGAGAGTGTTGTCACGGACGTAGCTGTTGTCGTCCCAGATGAAGGTGCCGTTTACGGCGGGCCAGTAGGCCCAGACGGTGATGAGGGCGATCCACAGCAGACTCCACCACGGCGAGCGCTGGCTGTCCGGGCGTGCAGCGGCGTTCGCCGCGGCCTTCGGCTCCGTCTCTTCCCCGTGCATGGGGATGTTCTGAGCACGACTGGGGCCGGCCGGCAACTCCGGCACACGGGGAGTGAACCGGAGCTGCCGTACAGGGGATTATGGAAAAATTTCGGCGTTACACGGCAGCTCGCAGCCGAGGCAGCGTCCCGCCGCATCCGTCCTGCCGGCCGGACACCATGAGAAGGTGACGGCCAGAGCGCTGCGTAACGCCATTTCACAGCAGTTCCGCCGGCTCGTCGGAATGGACGATCCCGCCATGCAACTCGCCGAGCCGATGACGCACGAACCTTCGATATCGCTGGCGGGTGGCGGCGGTGGCGGATCCTTTGCGACGATGCGGATGGACCCGGGTGTGCAACGGACGGGAATCGCATGGCCGCGTACGTCACTGGCCACGGCATTTTCGCAGCCGAGCGAGAGGATGCTCTGCACGCCTGGTGCGGGCAACGTCGTGGTGCAGCGATAGAGGACTGCGCCGTCCGGCAGCGGATCGAGATTGCCGGAGGCAGCAATGAGGGCTCGCAGGGTCTCGCAATTTCCGCCTGTGCAGCCGCGCGGCAGAAGCGCGAAGGTCGAGGCCGGCTTGTCGATCGCCGGGTCGAGCGTGCAACGCGGCTGGCCGCTGCGCTCGTCGCTCAAAGACAGTCCCGCCAACACGATGTCGTTCTGTATGCCGGCGACGCCGATCCCCAGGGTCCGCAGCGTGACATCGAAGCTCACCTGTGCGCCCGGAGGGCCGCTGGCCGAGCCGATGCTCAGTTCGACGGCGCGCTCCGGCAGCGCTGTGGGTTGGGGCGTCGGAAGAATGGGGGGACGTGTCGGCCGGGGCGTGCCCGAGGGATCCAGGACGTTTACCGGAATGGCGATGACCGGGTCATAGTAGAGATAGAAGCGGCCGTAGATCGTATAATTTCCCGGCGGCACGGACCTGCCGGCATCATCCTTGAGGTCCCAGTAGGCGCGGAGCTGATATTTGAGAGCTGCCGCGTCCTGGCTGAGAGGCGGTCCGGGGAGAAACGGCTCGCCACAACCCTCCTCCCGGATGGTGCGAATCCTCCGCTCGCCTTCGTAAACGTAGAGATCGAGACAGGGATCGAAGATGCCTCCGTGTGGCTGTGTTTCCGTGACCGTGTAGCGCAGCGTGACGAGTCCCGGCGAACGGTAATCGCGGCAATCCGATTCGAGGACGACGCGGTTGAAATCGTCCCACCACACGGCGCGGTTGATGTCGTTCGGATCGCAGTAACTGAGCTCGCTCGTCTCGTAGACTTCGAGGTCCAGGGTGTTGGAACGCTGTCCCTCCGTTTCGGCCCAGACCTGGATGATGCCTGCGGCCCGGGCGGTGAAGACACCCGTGCCATCGAACGAGCCCACCGCGTCGTTGCTCGAACGCCAGGTCACGCTGGCGGTCAGGTCCCGTGTGATGCCGATGTCGTAGATGCCGATGGCGTGAAAGAAACGTTGGTCGGCCCGGGCAACGACCCGGTCGGTGCCTTCCTGATAGATGCTGATCGAATCCAGGACGGCTTCGTCGACGACGCGAACGGTCACCGGATTGCTCCGGATCTCACCCAGGGTGGCCTCGACATCGGTCGATCCGGCGGCGAGCGCCGTCAGGATGCCATCTTTGGCGATGGTCCCTGTGGCGCTGTCGCTGCTCGACCAGGTGACTTCATTCGTGACATCGCGCCACTCGCCCGTGTCGTAACGGGCGGTGGCCTGGAACGGCAGTGTGTCGCCGGTGAGGATGGCGAGCGAGTATCCACAATCGGGGCACGGCATCCCGCCGGTGGGGTCGGGGCGCGGCGTGACGGCGCCGGCCATGGCGTCGTAGGCGTAGTTCACGGGATAGATGGAGAGCGATTCCACCGATGCTTCACTGACGACGCGTACGGTGGTGGGTTCGCTGGAGACATCGCCGGCGGAAGCGCGGATGGTTGCCTCGCCCGGCGCGGTGGCGGTGAAGCGGCCTGCCGTGATGCTTCCCCGTCCGGCGGGTTCGACGCTCCAGGTGACACTGGCCGTGATGTCCTCGCGGCTATCGTCCGCGTATTCGCCGATGGCCTGGAATTGCAGATCACGCCCGACGAGCAGGACCTGTTTGCAGGCGGGAATCGCAAGAAAATCGGGTACGCCAGACCCGTAGAAGTAGCAAGGCGCCCACAGAGCATCGCTCGTGGTCTGATCGAGAAGGATGGGACCGCAAAAGCAGGCGGTGTTCTGCACGGCGATGGAGCGCAGGGCTGGGCGTTCGACGATTTCCGTTTTCCAGGCCTGCGACACGATCGCGCCGAGAGTGGCGGTGACGCTCACGCTACCGGGGGAGTTGGCCGACAAGCGCCCCCAGGAATCGATCGTGGCGACGGAGGAATCGGAGGTCTGCCAGGTCGCCAGGTAGGTGACATCCACCACGCTGCCATCGGAGAGCTGTGCGGTGGCGTAAAGTTGGGCGGCACGTCCGATCCCGACTTGCGCCGGGCCATTGATGAGGATCGACTGGATCTCGACGGGCTGGCAGTCGGGGATGCAGACGTGGAGCGGGCCACCCGGGCACTCGGGGCAGAGTGTGACGCAGCGATCGTTCGGGAAAGTGCAGCTTGCGTCGTCCGAGCAACGGTACACGTAACGGTTTGCGCGGCCGGCGCACACGCCCTTCTCGCCACAGTCTTCGCAGAACGGACATGAGGCAACGCACAGGCAGTAGCTCCCATCGGGGCAGTCGCGGGAGTCGAAGTCACACAGCGAGGGGGTTTCTGTGCAGCCTTCGGGATCGAACCGTCCGTCGCCGTCCGCGTCGTGCAGGGTGCGCGTCGGATCGCCCAGTTCGGTGATCGTCTGGCCGTCACGCACGACCACGCGTGTGCCGTAGGGGCCCATGGTCTCGACGTAGTGCGATCCGCCGGCGGAGTAGGAGGAGGTGGTTCGTGCCAGGCCTCTGCCGATCTCGACGATCACCTGGCTGTCATTGCCATCGCCGATGACGATGGGCACGGTGACTGGGATCAGGTTGCCGTCCACGGTCTTCGTCAGTTCGATCGTGTAGCGGCCGGGGGGCAGATCGGGAATCACGAAGGAGCCATCGGCCGTGGTGGCGCCCCAGATTGCCGTTCCGGCCACCGTGTATTCGGCATGTGCCAGCGAGCGATCGAAGGAACTCTGATCCGCCGGCCGCCCCCACCCTTCCGGAGGCATGCCGAGTTCGCTGGAGTTGGGGGCGACGTCATTGCCGACGACGACGAGTCCGAAAAGCCCATTCGCCGGGGAAGGCAGGGTCGGTGTGGCCGTGGGAACCCCGGTGGGCGGCTGGGTCGGGGTGCGGGCCGGCGTCCGTGTGGCGCTGGCGGCCGGTGGGGTGGGAGTGGAGTGTCCGCTACCGCCGCCGCAGCCGCCGAGAAGGAGCAGTGCGCCCACGGCGAGCAGCCCGGTGCAGGGAATATGCGAACGTGTCATGGCAGCCTCCAATGTCGTCGTTGCGCCCCTGCGTAAACAAATTTTGTTTCCTTGTCAATCAAGAAAATTTTGCTAGGGTGTGGGGCATGTCGGCGGCGGCGACCGTGCGGATCAAAGATGTGTTCTACGAAACGCGCGTCTTGAAGGGGCGGCAATTCACGGTGCGCCGGTTTGCGCAGGAGGTGCTCGGCGACGCGGTGGATCCGGTCATGCTGAGCTACATCGAGAAGGGCAAGCGGTTTCCGAGCGAGGCGTTGGTGCGGCGTCTTGCGGCCGTGCGGGGGGAAGACCCGCACACTTTGCTGGCGCTTCTCTGGCGTGATCGGATGCTGCACGCTTTCGGCAAGGAGCTGCGGCGGCTTCTGCAGGCGCCGCGGGCTGTCGAAGGCGTGACGGACGCGGAGTTGGCGGTGCGTGCCAGCCAGGCGATCGCGGCTCTTCCGGATGACGGCGAGTGGATCCCGCTGGCCGCGTGGCGTTCGGAATTCACGGCGGCGCCGCGGCGAGCGGCTCGGCGGGGGGCACCGGCGGAGGATCTGGCGGCGCGTGTCGAGGCGATGTTGCGGGAGCGCAAGCTGGTCGAGGTGAAGGGGCGCCGTGTGCGCCGTGTGGGCCGGCACTATACGCCGCGGGACGCCGGGGAGCGCGGGGCTCTGGCGATGGAGTATTGCGCTCTGTTCGCGAAGGGCCTGGTGGACAAGTTGGCGCTGGCCGAAACGGATACGGGGACTTACCTGCGCAATCATTTCCTGAACATCGATGGGGAACGGCTGCCAGAGTTCCAGCGGCGGTTGGACCAGGCGTTGCGTGCTCTTGCCGAGGAATTTGCCGGCGAGGTCTCGCCACGATCGCGGTTTCTCAACGTCCTCGTGACGTCGACAACATTGTAGAGGACTCCCGGCATGTGGATGGAAACCAGGATGCGTTTGATCTTCGTCGTTCTTCTCGCGTCGTTGTCCGGCTGTGCCGGGGGCAGCGGTTCGAGCGGCTTCGACATCGGTTTTGCGGAAGATGCCGCGATCGCCGAGGCGCTGCTCACGCAACGTTGCAACGCCGTGGGCGGAAAGAGCGCTCTGACCGTTTGTCCGGCCAACACCGGGATGCCGGCCGATATCCCGGGTGTGGTGGAAGTGGCGTTCGATCCGGATCACGGTGCCGCCTGCGATCCCTCGATTCCGGATCGTTGCGCCTTCGAGATTCCCTTTCTGGCTGCCGGCCTGCCTGCGGCAACGAGCTTTCGTGTGGCGACCCGCACGCTGGATCCGCCGGGTCGCTGGCACATCAGCGATCGTGTCGCCGTGTCTGCGACGGGAACACCGCTGTCCGATCCCCTGGTTGCGCTCGACGCGCCGCGACCGGAATCGCAGGCGGCGCGGCGAATCCAGATCGCCGTTCTGGCCTTCCGCCAGGTGGGGCACGACGTTCCCGTGGAGGTGAATCATTTATCGGATACGGGCGCCGATTACGCATTCGTCATCGAGTCCTCGCTCCTGCTCGCGGGCGTTGTGCCATGAAGCCGGGGAGTGGCACGGGCCGCAGCGTTCCGGCGCATTGACCCGTCCGGCGCTCCGCCCTAGTTTGCGCCGGCCGGAGTAGGAGTATCAGCCGAATGAACGAAGCGAATCTTGCGCCTGGGAGCGACTTCATCCGCGATATCATTGCGTCGGATGTGCAGGAAGGGAAAAACGGTGGACGTGTGGTGACGCGGTTTCCGCCGGAACCCAACGGCTATCTGCACATCGGGCATGCGAAGTCGATCTGCTTGAACTTTGGCGTGGCGCGGGAATTTGGCGGTGTCTGCCACATGCGTTTCGACGACACGAATCCCGAGAAGGAGGACACCGAGTATGTCGACTCCATCCTGGAAGACGTGCGCTGGCTGGGTTTCGACTGGGGCGACAAGCTCTTCTATGCGTCGGACTATTTCGAGAGACTCTACGAGTTTGCCTTGCAGTTGATTCGCCAGGGCGGCGCCTACGTCTGCAGCCTGAGCGCGGCCGAGATGCGCGAGTATCGGGGAACCCTCACGGAACCGGGGAAGGACAGTCCGTACCGGGCGCGCACGGTGGAGGAGAACCTGCGGCTCTTCGACGAGATGCGGCGTGGAGTTCACGCCGAAGGAGCGCATGTCCTGCGGGCCCGGATCGACATGGCATCGCCGAATCTCAATCTGCGTGATCCGGTGATCTACCGCATCAAGAAGGAATCGCACCACCGGACGGGAACGGCGTGGTGCATCTATCCGATGTACGATTTCGCGCATGCCCTGTCGGACATGATCGAGGGGATCACGCATTCCCTGTGCACTCTGGAGTTCGAGGACCACCGGCCGTTGTACGACTGGTTTCTGGATACGTTGCGCACTCCTTGCCATCCGCAACAGATCGAATTCGCGCGGCTCAACCTGAGCTTCACCGTGCTGAGCAAGCGCAAGCTGATCGAACTCGTTGCCGGCGGTCATGTGGAAGGATGGGACGATCCGCGCATGCCGACGCTGGCCGGGCTGCGCCGCCGCGGTGTGCCGCCCGAAGCGATCCGCGATTTCTGCCGCCGCATTGGGATGGCCAAGCGGGACAGTCTTGTGGACATCGGCCTGTTGGAATACAGCATCCGTGACGAATTGAATCGGCGTGCGCCACGTGCCATGGCCGTGCTCAAGCCTCTGCGCGTGGTGATCGAAAACTATCCGGAGGATCTCGTCGAAGAGATGGAGGCGGTGAACAACCCCGAGGATGCGGCGATGGGGCAGCGCCAGGTGCCCTTCTCGAAGGTCCTCTACATCGAGCGGGACGATTTCCGCGAAGATCCGCCGAAGAAGTTCTTCCGTCTGGCGCCGGGCCGGGAGGTGCGGTTGCGTTACGGCTACCTGATCACCTGCCGTGAAGTGATCAAGAACGAGGACGGCGAAATCGTCGAACTCCGCTGCACCTACGATCCGCAGACGCGGGGTGGGACGACGCCGGACGGGCGCAAGGTGAAGGCCACGATCCACTGGGTATCGGCAGCGCATGCGCTACCCGTGGAAGTGCGCCTGTACGACCGTCTGTTCAACGTCGAGAACCCCGGCCTGGAAAAGGATGGCGTCGACTTCAAGACCTATCTGAACCCGAACTCGCTGGAGATCAACGACAACGCCTGGGTCGAGCCGAGCCTGCAGAACGCCGCTCCGGGGGAACGTTTTCAATTCGAACGGCTCGGTTATTTCTGTGCCGATTCGCGCCGCAGCCGTGGTAGACTCGTCTTCAATCGGACGGCGACCTTGAAGGATTCCTGGGCCAGACTGGAGCAGCGCGGAGAGCAGCTTTGAGAGACATCCTGGGGAGATCCGGCGGGCGTGAGCCCGGTTGTCCCGTAGACATCGGGTGCTAACCTGAGGCGCGTATGAGCGACGGGCGGCCAGAGAGCGGCGGGACGGGGACCGTCACCGAAACTCGCGCGGAACGCAAGCTCCAGAAGCCGAAACTCTACAAGGTGATCCTGCACAACGACGACTACACCACGATGGATTTCGTGGTGTACATTCTCGTGGCGATTTTCAACCGTTCCGATGCGGACGCCGTGGAGATCATGCTCCATGTGCACAGGAACGGTCTGGGAGTCGCGGGTATCTACACACGCGAAATTGCGGAGACCCGGGTGGGCCAGGTCGAGATCCTGGCGCGGCAGTGTGAGTATCCCCTGCGTTGCAGCATCGAGGAGGCTTAAGCCATGCGAATCAGCCGTGAACTCGAGATCTGTCTGGCGCTGGCCATCAACGACGCGCGCCGTCGCCACCACGAGTACGTGTGTCTGGAACATCTGCTCCACGCGCTTCTGCACGACGAGGACGTGATCGAAATCATTCGCCACTGCGGCGGCGATGTCCTGGCGTTGAAACGGCGTCTGGAGAATTTCCTGGACCAGCAAGTCGACAAGGCGCCCGGGGAGAGGCCCCCCAATCCACTGCAGACGACGGCCGTCCAGCGAGTGTTGCAACGTGCTGCGGCGCATGTGCAATCGGCGGGGAAGTCGGAGATCCTGGCGCGCAGTGTCCTGGTGGCGTTGTTCCGCGAGCCGGACTCTCATGCGACGTACTTTCTGGAACAGCAGGGCGTCACGCGTCTGGACGTGATCTGTTACATCTCACACGGCATCTCGAAGCTCCGCGACGAGCCGCCGGCGCCGGTGGGAGAAGGTTCCGAGGAAGAGGCGCTGGAGGAAGACGACGACGAGATGTTCGATCCGGAGCCGGCCGGCCGGTCCCGGCGGGATCCGCTGGCACAGTACACGACGGAACTGGTGGCGCGCGCCGCGGAAGGCAAGATCGATCCGCTCATCGGGCGGGATGCGGAGATTGCGCGTACCGCGCGGGTGCTGTGCCGCCGGCGCAAGAACAACCCGGTGTTCGTGGGAGAGCCGGGAGTGGGCAAGACGGCCCTGGCCGAAGGTCTGGCCCTCTACATCCACCAGGGAAGGGTTCCGGCGGCGCTTCTGAATGCGTCGGTTTACGCTCTCGACATGGGGGCACTCGTAGCGGGCACGCGCTTCCGGGGCGATTTCGAGCAACGGTTGAAGGGCGTTCTGGCGGCCTTGCGCAAGCAGCCGAATGCCATCCTGTTCATCGACGAGATCCACACGCTCGTTGGTGCGGGGGCGGCCAGCGGTGGTTCGCTCGACGCCTCCAACATCCTCAAGCCCACCCTGCAATCGGGTGAGCTGCGTTGCATCGGCGCGACGACCTACCAGGACTACAAGAGCCATTTCGAGCGCGACCGGGCACTGGCGCGGCGCTTCCAGAAAATCGAAATTCACGAACCGACGACCGAGCAGACGATCGACATCCTGAAGGGCCTCAAGAAACACTACGAGGAGCACCACGGTGTCACGTATACCAAGGGTGCGCTGCGTGCAGCGGCCGAATTATCGACGCGTTTCATCAATGACAGGCACCTTCCGGACAAGGCCATCGATGTCATCGACGAGGCGGGCGCCGTCTTGCAGGCCGAGGGAAATGGCACACAGCGGCGGCGCACCGTGCGCGCCCGGGACATCGAGCAGATCGTTGCCGCCATGGCGAAGATCCCGCCCCGTTCCGTTTCGGTGTCCGATCGTGAACGGTTGGAAACGCTCGAACGCGATCTCCAGTTGACGGTGTTCGGCCAGGACGAAGCGATTACGACGCTCGCCTCGTCGATCAAACTGGCGCGCGCCGGACTCGGGCAGCCGGAGAAACCTGTGGGCTGCTTTCTGTTTACCGGACCGACGGGGGTCGGCAAGACCGAAGTGGCCCGGCAGTTGGCATCGATCCTGGGGATCGAGTTCCTGCGTTTCGACATGAGCGAATACATGGAGCCGCACACCGTGTCGCGCCTCATCGGCGCGCCTCCCGGATACGTGGGATTCGATCAGGGCGGATTGCTGACGGACGCGGTGCGCAAGACACCCCATGCGGTCCTCCTGCTGGATGAAATCGAGAAGGCGCACCCCCATCTCTTCAACATCCTGCTCCAGGTCATGGATCACGCCACACTGACGGACAACAATGGCCGCAAGGCGGATTTCCGAAACATCATCCTGATCATGACGACGAATGCCGGGGCGCAGGAGATGGCGGCCCATGTCATCGGCTTTGGCGGCCGCAGCAATACGCACAAGGGAAGCCAGGCGCTCGAACGGATGTTCAGTCCGGAGTTCCGCAATCGCCTGGATGCGACGATCCAATTCGGGTCGCTCCCGCCGGAAGTCATCGAACGGGTGGTCGACAAGTTCATGGCGCAACTGGATGCTCAATTGAGCGAGAAGCGCGTGTTCATCCAGTTGATGCCGGATGCCCGCAGGTATCTGGCAGAGAAGGGCTATGACCGGACATTTGGTGCGCGTCCCATGGCACGGCTGATCCAGACTGAAGTGAAGCGGGTGCTGGCCGATGAAATTCTTTTCGGCCAGTTGAAGGACGGCGGTCGCGTGGAGATCGATTGCCGGGAGGAGAAACTGGTCTTCACCTACTCCCCGCTGGCGGAGCGGGCGCGCGGCCGGAATACGGCCGCCGTCGAATGACCGCCGGGCCGGGGTGGGTGGATTCCAGACGCCTGACAGGTTCATGCCGCCAGGTGTTCCGATCCTTGTATTGCATCGTGGGTCAGGCAAGATGTGGCGCGTGCTTTCCCGTTGTGTCCTGTTTGTCGTGGCCCTGCTGATTCCGGCAGGGGCTTTCGCCCGATGGAATGGTCCGGAAGACAACCGGGCCGAATCGGAACTCCGCCGCATGTCGCTCGAAGAGTTGTTCCAGGAGGGATTCGATGTGTGTGTACGGCGGGCCACGCTGCTTGCCGCCGTCCGGCAGGGCGATCCACCCGATCCTGCGACCTCGGCTGCGGGGGATTATCTGAGCATTCTGGAAGGTTTCGCGCGGGACAGGAACAAAGGGCGCCTACCCGAATGGATGCGGGCCTTCTCGTTTGCACGGACCATGGAAGACTGCCAGGCCGTCTTCAGTGGCTTCACGGCTGGAGAGACGGTGCCAGAGACGAAACCGGCACAGGCGCATCCCGCGACGCCTTCTCCCCGGTTGCCAGTGGCCCGGCGTACTCCTGTTCCGCCGCGTCGCGCCACCGCGCCGCCGGTGTGGCGTTCACCCTCGCCGCGGCCGACAGCGACTCGCGTCCCGACCAGGGCGCCTGCGGCGCGCCGGATGGAGGCGACACCCGATGTGACCGACGAGCTGCCACCGTGGCTCCGTCCATCGCGCCGCTGAAATTCCCCCGGGCCAGGGTGGCCGATCATGGATTCTGTCCCGGCCACATGCCGCTGTACCGGGCAGGGAGCCGGCAACGTGCCGGCTCTGTCTCTCAGGCGCCCGGCACGCTGAGCCGCTGCCTGTCGCGCCGCCAGGCCCGGAGCGCCTCGACCACGATCAGTGCCACCAGCGACATGAAGAGCACCGTCAGTGCCGCATCGAGTCGCAGATTGAAGATCTGAGCGTGCGTTTCTCGCAGCTTCTCCGCCGCGATGGAGCCGGCATCCAGTGCGTCCCGTAATCTGCCGGCTTGTGCCAGAAAGCCGATGGCGGGGTCCGAAGACCAGACCTTCTGATACCCTGCGGTCATGGTGACGGCGAGGAGCCAGACCAGCGGAATCAACGTGGTCCAGATGTAACGGGCGCGTCCATCGCGAATCAGGATGCTGGTGGCGACGACCAGAGCGATGGCCGCGAGGAGTTGGTTGGAGATACCAAACAGGGGCCAGAGGATATTGATGCCGCCCAGGGGATCGATGACTCCCTGGTAGAGAAAGTAGCCCCACGCCGCGACGACGAGGACACTGGAGAGAATCACGCTCGGGTACCAACTCGTACGGCCCAGAGGCTCCCACAGATTGCCGAGCAGATCCTGGAGCATGAAACGTCCCACTCTGGTTCCCGCATCGAGCGTGGTCAGGATGAAGAGCGCCTCGAACATGATGGCGAAGTGGTACCAGAGGGCGAGGGCGGTGCCGCTCATCGCCTTGGCAAAAATATGCGCCATGCCGACGGCCAGGCTGGGGGCGCCGCCAGTGCGCGCCAGGAGGGAGCGTTCGCCGATCTGCCCGGCCAGGCTTTCCATTTCTTCGGGTGTGACGGGGAAGCCCCAACCGCTGATCGTCGCTGTGGCGGTGACCGGGTCTGCCCCCACGATTCCCGCCGGACTGTTGATGGCGAAATAGACGCCCGGCTGTAGCGCTGCCGCAGCGATCATGGCCATGATCGCCACGAAGGATTCGAGGAGCATGCAGCCATAGCCGATCATCGGAGCGTCGGTTTCCTCCTTCAGGAGCTTCGGTGTGGTTCCCGAGGAGATGAGCGAGTGGAAGCCGGAAATGGCGCCGCAGGCGATGGTGATGAAACAGAAAGGGAAGACCTTGCCCGCGAAGATCGGTCCCGTGCCATCGACGAAGCGGGTCAGCGCGGGCAGTTCGATTTCCGGGCGCATGATCACGATGCCGACGGCCAGGGCGCCGATCGTTCCGAGCTTGACGAAGGTGGAGAGATAATCGCGCGGCGCCAGAAGGAGCCACACGGGCGCCACCGAGGCAGCAAAGCCATAGACAATGATCGCCCAGGCCAGTTGTGGTGCAGACAGTGTGAAGAGCCCCGCCAGGACGGGATGTTGATCGACCCAGCGCCCGCCCACCAGCGCCGCGCCCAGCAGGACGAGTCCGATGGCGGTGGCTCCCACGACGTCGTGCGGCCGGACCCAGCGCAGGTAGCCGCCCATGATCATGGCGATGGGAATCGTGGCGCCCACCGTGAAGGTGCCCCAGGGGCTGTGACGCAGCGCGTTGACCACGACCAGCGCCAGGACGGCAATCAGGATGATCATGATCGAGAAGACGCCCAGGAGTGCGGCAAAACCGCCGAGTGGGCCGATTTCGTCCTTGGCCATCTGTCCGAGGGATCGGGCATCGCGCCGCAGGCTGCTGCACAGAACGCAGAAATCCTGCACGGCGCCCCCGAGAACGACGCCTGCCAGGATCCACAGGGTGCCCGGCAGATATCCGAACTGGGCTGCCAGTGTCGGACCGATCAGAGGGCCCGGACCGGCAATGGCGGCGAAGTGGTGGCCAAACACGACCCAGCGATTCGTGGGAACGAAATCCCGGCCGTCATTGATGCGTTCGGCCGGGGTGGTGCGGCCCGGATCGAGAGCAAAGAGTCTGGCTGCCAGAAACGCGCCGTAGAACCGGTAAGCGATCGAATAGACGGCCACGGCCGCAATGATGAACCACACGGCATTGACGGTCTCGCCGCGCCACACCGCCAGAGTGGCGATGGCGTAGGCGCCGGCCAGAGCCAATGCAATCCAGAACAGAATCTCCGATTTCCGCATCACCATCCCCGGGCACTGGCTTGTGCCAAGGATGGCGCAGGCGGTCAATGCACTGGCCCCGTGGCCGCCGGTGCACAGACGGGTCAGTAGCCAAGCCGGCGGATTTCCTGGTCGGTCATCCCCAGGAGATGGGCGATCTCGTGGATCACCGTGCGTTTGACTTCGATACGAATCCGCTCGGGTGAGTGCCAGGCGCGCACGAGCGGCCGGTAGTAGATCGTGATCGTGTCCGGCGGATGGTTGCCGAACCACGCTCCGCGATGGGGCAGGGGCACGCCATTGTAAAGGCCGAAGAGCGTATCGTGACGGGGAGACAGGCCGGCGGAGCGCAGGATTTCCGGGCTCGGTTCATCCTCGATGAGCACTTCGACGTTGGCCATGGCGTCAAGGAACTCCTGTGGCAGTTCGTCGAGTGCCTCCCGGACGATTTCCTCGAACGTCGCGCGATCCATCGCATTCGAGCATAACGTTTCCTGCGGCCAACGGAAGACGCTTGACCGGTCCTCTCAATCCTGCGAGTAGGGTGCCCTTCGAATGGGCCGATCGACTTCTCAGGTGATGTTCTGCGGGCTGGTCGCCGCCCTTCTGGGTTGTTTCGGCTGCGGCACGTCGGGCAGCCACCCGCCGGCGATTCCGGAAATGCGTTTCGAGATTGCGCCTGCCGCGGGCAGCAGCGCCGAGTTCGAGATCGTCGAGATCCAGGCAGGCGGGCAGAGATACACGTCACTGGCCGGACAAACGATCACGACATTCGGGCGTTTCAATGTCTTCGTGGAAAATACCACGGGGCCGTTCGGCATGACGATCCGTCTACTGGGGAACGATCCCGTGGAGGTCCGCTACGGGCTTGCCGGAGTGGCCAGCGATACCGGCATCCGTGTCGTGGACAGGCCGGGCGAAGCCGTCGTGCTCGGCAGCATCGGCCCAGGAGCACCGCAGGCAGTGCCGGAAGTGAGAGCGGATGTGTGCGCGCCGTTTCCGGGCCAGACCCAATGCAGCGTTTTCGACGGGAATGGCGTTTTCGGTGCACCGCTCTCTGGCTCGATCGGCGACACCCGGGCAACACGGCTGACGGGCCGTCCCTCGATCGACGAATCCGAGGTCGGCACGCCGGCTGTCTATTTCTACGCCAGACCGCAGGATTCCGTTTCCGTCATTCAGCGGGCAGCCGATGCTCGTCTGTTGGTCCTCAGGCTCTATGTGAACGGCAGACTGAAAGACGTCGATTCCGATACCGGCGACAACGTCGTTCGCAGCGATCTCTAGTCGTTTCTTTTTGACCTTCCTCTGGCGCGCAACCGGCATCTTACTCCGGCGGGTGCGTCGTGGATCCAGCTTGCCGAACGCTGGTTTGGTTTCATCCCCGGGCCAGGGAGTCGCCGCGGGAGAGGGGATGGGCGGTCCATACCCGTTGAGCATGGACCGCCCGATTCACATCAGGCAGCCTGCGCCGCAGCAACGACTTTGCGTCCGGCATCGCCCATGTCGGATGCCGAGGTGATGTTCAGGCCGGAGCCGGCGAGGATTCGTTTGCCGATCTCCACGTTGGTTCCTTCCAGCCGTACCACCAGCGGAACACTGAGCTGGACTTCGCGGGCCGCTTCCACGACGCCGGTGGCAATGACGTCGCATTTCATGATGCCACCGAAGATGTTGATCAGGACGGCTTTCACGTTGGGATCGGCCAGAATGATCTTGAAAGCGGCGGTCACTTTCTCTGTCGTTGCCCCACCGCCGACGTCGAGGAAATTGGCCGGGGCGCCACCGTAGAGCTTGATGATGTCCATGGTGGACATGGCCAGACCGGCGCCGTTCACCATGCAACCGATGTTCCCGTCGAGCGAGATGTAATTGAGGTCGAACTTCGAGGCCTCGACTTCTTTCGGATCCTCTTCGTGGATGTCGCGCAGTTCCCGCAACGCGGGGTGGCGGAAGAGCGCGTTGTCGTCGAGTCCGATCTTCGTGTCGAGCGCGATCAGGTCTCCGCTCCGGGTCAGGACGAGCGGGTTGATCTCGGCCATCGAACAGTCGGATTCGACGAATGCCTTGTACAGGGCGTTCACGAAGCCGACGCACTTGCTCACGGCTTCTTTGGGCAAACCCAGTGCGAAGGCCACCTTGCGTGCCTGGAAGGGTTGTACCCCCACCATGGGATCGATCGGCTCACGGAGAATCTTCTCCGGTGAGCGTGCCGCGACCTCTTCGATCTCGACCCCGCCTTCCGAACTGGCCATCAGAGTGACCCAGCCACGGGCGCGGTCGATCACCATGCCGAGATAGAACTCGCGTGCGATGTCGCAGCCGGGCTCGACGAGGACCCTGCGCACTTCGCGTCCAGCCGGTCCTGTCTGGTGCGTGACGAGTTTGCGCCCCAGCAGCGCCGCGGCAAAACTCCGGACCTCCTCGGGCGTCTTGCATACTTTGACGCCGCCCGCCTTGCCGCGGCCTCCGGCATGGATCTGTGCCTTGACGACCACCGTCCCGCCGATCTTCTGGGCAGCCGCTGCCGCTTCGTCGGCGGTGTTGGCGACGATGCCGTTGGGCACCGCAACACCGTATTGGCGCAGAACGTCTTTCGCCTGGAACTCGTGAATGTTCACATGTCCTCCGTTCGGCCCGTCAGGCGGCGGGCAGGAACTTCTCCATTGCCGTGACCAGTTCCTGGACGTGGCTGACGGAAACGTTCAGGGCCTGGCGTTCCGCATCCGTGAGTTCGATTTCGACGACCCGCTCGACGCCTCCCGCGCCGATCACCACGGGAACACCGACATAGAAGCCGTTGACGCCGTATTCGCCTTCGAGCATGGCTGCGCAGGGCAGGATCTGCTTGCGATCCTGCAGGTAGGCTTCCGCCATGAGGATGGCGGCGTGTGCCGGTGAGTAGTAGGCAGAGCTCTTGAGCAGATTGACGATTTCGCCTCCGGCCTGGCGGACGCGCGCTTCGATGGCGTCGAGCCGTTCGGCCTTGATCAGTTTTTCCACCGGCTTGCCGCCCACCTGGCAGTAGCTGCGCACGGGCACCATGTCGTCGCCGTGGCCGCCCAGCACGATGGCCTGCACGCTGTTGACCGAAACGCCCAACTCCATGGCGATGAAGGCGCGATAGCGTGAGGAATCGAGCACGCCGGCCTGGCCTACAACCTTGTTCTTCGGGAAACCGGTGAGGCGCTGCATGGCCGTCACCATGGCATCGAGGGGATTTGTGATGACGATGACGAAGGCATTCGGCGCATGGGTCCGGATGCCGGAGGCAACGTCGTTCATGATTTTGGTGTTCACCTGGAGCAGATCATCACGGCTCATCCCCGGCTTTCGTGCCAGGCCCGCCGTGACGATGCAGACGTCGGCGCCGGCGATGTCGCTGTAACTGTTCGTGCCGGTGATCGTGGAGTCAAAACCCTCGATAGGGCCCGACTCGAGCAGATCCAGCGCCTTGCCTTGCGGCAGTCCTTCGACCACGTCGAACAGGACGACGTCCCCCAGTCCCTTCAGTGCGCTCAGGTGCGCCAGTGTGCCGCCGATCATTCCGGCGCCGATCAGAGCGATTTTCTTCCGTGCCATGTGTCCATCCTTCCGAGAGAATTCATCACTTTGCTGCGACGATCGAGCCGCGGCAAAGTGGCGTCGCTTATAGCGAGAAGGCTGTTGCAACGGCAAGGCAGCACCGGGTTGCGGGCCTTTCGGGGATGCCCTGGAAGCGCCGCTTCAGGGCAGGCGTGTGAGGAGGATCGTGATGCGGCCGATCTCGTCGGGGAGATTGTCGGGTGTCATCTGCCAGGGGCTGGCCAGATCGATGCGGCTGTCCACCAGAGGAAACTCGGCACGTGTCAGCTCGATGCGGCAATGACGCCGTTCGGCGGTCAGGCCGGATCGATGTGCCACCAGTTCGCCGTCGAGGCCCATCACCGTGGGCCCGCGTGCGGCGTGCAGCGGCCCTCCCGGCGCATCGATCTGAGCGGTGAGCGACGGTGCGGTTTCGCCGTCGAGGAAGAGGGAAATCACGAAGGGTCCGCTCCGGCCGATGTGACCGGTATGGAGCAGAAAAGTCTGTGAGCCTTGCGCCAGGGTGATCGCCACGGTGCCGCTGCGTGGCTCGTTGTAGGGGAACCCGCTGGCGGCTGGATCGACGCCGGGGCGTACGGTGATCAGGGGGATGGGCAGTGCCTGACGTGTCCGCGCCATGCGCACAGGGTCCGGTTTGCCGGTGGAATCGACGGCGGAAATGGTGATCCCCGTGATGGCCGGCAAACCCGGTTGGCAGCAGCCGCCCAGGAGTAGTGCCAGCAAAATCGCCAGACGGAGATCCCAGGCCCGTGCCCAACGCATGTGCCTCCATATCGCGCGTTCGGTTCGCGGACAACGGAGGCTTTGGCGTGGTGGAGCGTTGCCACGGCGGGACGCACCGGATAAGGTCGGCTGGTATGGCGGATCGGGAAACGCTAGCGGCGCGGCAGCCATGAAACTCTCCGTCATCGTGCCCGTCTTCAACGAGCGCTCCACGATCCTCGAGTTGATCCAACGTGTGTGTGCGGCGCCGGTGCCGAAGGAGATCCTCGTCATCGATGACGGATCGACGGACGGGACGCGCGAGGAGCTGGCGCGTATGGGTCTGGCGGAGTCGGGGGCCACCCTGGAGGGACCGGCGGCTACCGATGGCAGCCGCAACGAGATTCGACTGCTGTTGCGCCCGAGCAATCGGGGGAAGGGCGCTGCCGTGCGCGACGGGATCGCGCTGGCGACCGGGGAGGTCATCGTCATCCAGGACGCCGACCTCGAATACGATCCGGCGGAATATCCGAAACTCCTGCAGCCCATTCTCGACGGGCGCGCGGATGTGGTGTTCGGTTCACGTTTCACGGGCTCGCCGCGGCGTGTCCTGTTTTTCTGGCATGCGGTGGGAAACCATCTGCTCACGTTTCTGTCGAATGCGTTCACGAACCTGAATCTGACCGACATGGAAACGTGCTACAAAATGTTCCGCAGCGAGGTCGTGAAGGGCATCCCGCTGCACTCGAACCGCTTTGGCATCGAGCCGGAACTGACGGCGAAAATGGCACGCAAGAGAGCGCGCATCTACGAGGTGCCGATCTCCTATGCCGGTCGTGGCTATGCGGAGGGAAAGAAGATCGGTTGGAAAGACGGACTGGCCGCCGTCTGGACGATCTTGAAGTATGCCGTCATCGACGATCTGGAGCGAGCCGATCACGGTTACCGCACGTTGCGCCGCATGGGCGCGTTGCGGCGGTACAACCGTTGGATGTGGGAGAAGGTGCAGGCCTATGTCGGGGAGCATATCCTGGAGATCGGTTCGGGCACGGGAAACATGACGCGCTATCTCTGTTCGCGCCGCAGAGTCGTCGCCTCGGACGTCGAACCGAAATATCTGCAACTGTTGCGCAACACCTTTGCGGGCGTGCCGCAGGTCCGGGTGACCGAACTCGACGCCGGCCAGCCCCTGCCGGACGAGGTCGGTCGCGACTTCGACACGGTCCTCTGTTTCAACGTGCTCGAGCATGTCGAGGATGATGTGGCGGCGCTGCGCCGGATCCGGGGGGCACTCTCGGAGGGGGGACGTCTGATTCTCATCGTTCCGGCGTTGCGGCTGCTTTACGGAGAGATCGACCGGGCCATCGGGCACTATCGCCGGTACGAACGGCCCGAGATCCTCGACAAGTTGCGGCGCACGGGTTTCGTCGTGGAACACGTCGCTTCATTCAACATGGTGGGCGTGTTCGGTTGGTATTTGAACAGCCGGATTTTGAAGCGGAAGAGCGTTCCGGGGATACAGGCGCGCATCAACGATCTGATGGTCCCCTGGCTGCGCCTGGAGGATCGCCTGCAGCCGCCGTGGGGCATGTCTTTGCTGGTGGTGGCGCGGCGCGACTGAGACTCTACGGCTCGCCGCCGGATGCACCGGCTTTGGGTACTGTGTGACCGGCATAGTTGCCGAGCCGCTTCAGCCGGCGTTCGTAGTACCCGAGCGCGCGCTGTGAGAAGGGTTCCAACTCGACGATTTCCCAATCCGGATCGGCGAAGCGGGCGTAGCCGACCTGTACTCGGTTTTCGTCGTCGCGGTCGAAGGCGAGCCGCAGATAACAGCCGGGTTGCCGCCGCGATTCGTAGACCGGCCCGGCGCAGACGGGCGATTCGCCGCGCGCCAGAGCGCTGGTGACGCCCAGCTTTTCGAGCAGGCGCAGGGATTTGGTCGAAAGGGCCACGGGATTCTACCGGATCGCATCGAGGCCCGTGATGTCGCGCCCGATGATGAGTGTGTGCATGTCGAAGGTGCCTTCGTAGGTGTTGACCGTTTCCAGATTGAGCATGTGCCGGATCACCGGATAGTCGTTCACGATTCCGTTGGCGCCGAGTATATCGCGCGCCAGGCGTGCGATCTCGAGGGCGTGTCCGACATTATTGCGTTTGGCGAGGGAAACCTGCTCGGGGCGCAACCGGCCTGCTTCCTTCAACTGTCCCAGACGATAGGCGAGGAGTTGGCCCTTGGTGATCTCGGTGACCATGTGGGCGAGCTTTTGCTGGACGAGTTGGAAACTGGCCAGCGGCTTGCCGAATTGAGTTCGTGACTTCGCGTATTCGAGTGCGGTGTGATAGCAGGCCATGGCCGCACCGATGGCGCCCCAGGCGATGCCGTAGCGCGCCTGTGTGAGACAGGCGAACGGCCCCTTGAGGCCGCGCACGCCGGGCAGGAGATTTTCTTTCGGCACCCGTACGTCTTCCAACACCAGTTCCGAAGTGATGGAGGCGCGCAGTGAGAACTTGCCTTTGATGTCTCTGGCGCTGAAGCCGGGGCGGTCGGTTTCGACGAGGAAGCCATGGATTCCCTGGGCCGTGCGCGCCCAAAGGATTGCCAGATGCGCCGCGCTGCCATTGGTGATCCAGCGCTTGACGCCCGAGATCACATAGGAGCCGCCGTCGGCACGGGCTTTCGTTTCCATCCCACCCGGATCCGATCCGTGATCCGGTTCCGTGAGGCCGAAGCAGCCAATGACTCGCCCCGCCGCCATCTCGGGCAACCACTTCGCCTTCTGCGCTTCGCTGCCGAAGGCGTAGATGGGATACATGCACAGCGAGCCTTGTACGGAGACCATCGAGCGAAGGCCGCTGTCGCAACGTTCCAGTTCCTGGCAGATGAGTCCGTAGGCGATGTCGTTGAAGCCGGCACAGCCGTAGCCCTTCAGGTTGGCGCCGAACAGGCCGAGTTCGGCCATGCGGGGGATGAGTTGTGAGGGAAATGTCTCACGACTGTGGTGCAACTCGATTTCGGGCAGTGCTTCGCGGTCGACGAAATCGCGCACGGATTGGCGGATCATGCGTTCCTCGCCGGTCAGAAGATCGTCGAGGGCGTAGTAGTCGATGCTCGAAAACGGGATCATACAAGGGTGCCTCCGGTCCGGTGTCCTACGTCGAGAGAAAGATCTCGGCAAGCGACGGGAAATGGGGCTGAGCTGACATTAGGACCTATTTGTTCCGCTTGACTTGTTCATCAGCCGGGCTACTCTGCCACCTCGTGCATATCGAAACGCTGAAAGTTTTTTGTGATGTTGTGGAAACGGGCAGTTTTTCCGTGGCTGCCTCGCAGAACTTCATTACGCAATCGGCTGTCAGCCAACAGCTCCGTACCCTCGAATCGAAGTACCGCTGCAAGCTCCTCGAACGAGGCCGTTCTGGCGCCAAACCAACTGCGGCCGGCGACATCCTCTACCGTGCCAGCCGTGAGATCCTGGAGAAGTACCGGGAGATCGAAACGCAGTTGCAGGAGAGCAGCAAGGTGGTACTCGGGCCGCTGCGGATCGCCATCGTCTACAGTGTGGGTTTGCACGAATTGCCGCCGTACATGAAGGAATACCTGCGTGAGTACCCGCAGGTGAATGTGCACGTCGAGTACTCGCGGCCGAACAAGATCTACGATGATGCGATCGCCGGCAGAGTCGATCTGGGAATCGTCGCCTATCCGGCAAAACATCCGCAGGTGACGGTCCTGCCGTTCCGGGAGGACAAACTGGTGCTCGTCTGCCCGCCGGAGCATCCACTGGCGACAGCCCGGCGGATCACGATCACACGTCTCAACAACGAGTCGTTTGTCGGCTACGACCGCGAGACGGCGACGCGCAAGGCGCTCGACCAGCTTTTCCGCGAGCGTGGGGTGAGTGTGAGTTATACCGGCGAATACGACAACATCGAGACGATCAAGCGCGCCGTCGAGATCGGCCAGGGCATCAGCATCGTGCCACTCGCCTCGGTCCAGCACGAAGTCGAACACGGCACCTTGCAGGTGGCGCACCTCGCCGATGAGTCGCTGTTGCGACCCCTGGGAATCGTCCACAAGAAGGGGAGGCATCTGTCGCCTGCGGCGGTCAAGTTCATCGAAGTCCTCCGGCGTACCGATCTGCAGGGGCTGCACGACTGACATGGTCCCGGAAGGCAAGCCGGACGTTGCGTCCGGTGCTGCACGGGATGCTTTTCTCGAACGCCTGTCGGCGCTGGCCAGCACTCGCTCGCACGAGTTGCGCGGTCCGCTGGGACGCATCTTCGGGTACCTCGAACTCCTTCGGGACGAGGAATTCGGCCCGGTTCTACCGGAGCAGAAGCGGATTCTGGACACCCTGCTCCGCGAGACGGATGATCTCATTGCCATCCTCAGCGCCGTGCTCGAACTGGCGTGGTTGGATTCCGGGGATTTCAAACCCCGTTGCCAGAAGGTCGTGATTTCGGACCTGATCCCCGAAGTGCGAGTCGCCATCCTGGGGGCCGAGGAGGTGGTGACCTGGGATGTTCCGGCGGATCTTCCGTGCGTCGTGACGGACCGGGCGCGTTTGAAGCAAGCGCTGACTGGAATCGTGCGCCATGCCGTACGCCATGCCGGCGGCAAGGCGGTGCGGGTGCGTGGCTGTGGGGCAGGCGGCCAGGGATTGTTGGAAATCTGTGTTGCAACACACGCGGCGAGCATGGAGGAAGAAGAGGTGCGCGCGCTTCTGGATGGCTCGTGTGAGCCGGAGCGGAGCGACGCCGTGCAGGATGCGGATGACATTTGCCTCTATTTCATGCGCCGTCTGGTCGGTCTTCTCGGGGGAACATTGGTTGCCGGTCACACGGCTGACGCGGCACCGTGTTTCCGGCTCCAGCTCCGGCTTGCCGCATAGCGGCCCGGTGGGCGCGGGAAGGGACGATCCGTGAAGCGCAGGAGCGGGCGCCGGTGCGCGCCGGGACCCTTTGGCGGCGCGGCACGCCGGCGGGAGTCCGTAACAGCCGGATCTGTGTGGGCCGGTCGATCCGTCGCGTTCCGGGCCGAGGCAGCCATCGCCAGACACAGGCGGAAAACGATCGTTTCGTTTGCAGCGGGATGGCGCCCGTTACGCCGTTGGAGTCATCTATGCCTGATCGCCGGGTTGATCGCCCTGCTGGAGATGCCCTGTCGTGCGGCAACGGAACCGGTGGTCGTCGTCACCGAACCGGACCGTGTGGCTCGCTCCGAGTGGCCGGTGGAAGTGGGTTTTCCCTTTCCGCCGGGATACGCGCGCGATGCAGGACAACTCGTGCTGGCAGAGCAGGGTAAGATCCTGCCAACGCAGGCACGTGTCATGAGCCGTTGGCCTGATGGCAGTTTGCGTTGGGCCTTTCTCGATACGCGTCTGTCTCTCGAACCGGGAGATCGGCGTGTCTTGCGGTTGGAGCGCCGGACGCAACCCCAAGGCAGCGGCATCCGCATCGATGAACGGCCGGATCATCTGATCGTCGATACGGGTACCCTTCAGTTCACGATTCCTGCCCGGGGTTCTTCGTGGATAACAGACCTTCGCGTGGGGAAGCGAGTTCGACTCCGTGCGTTGAGCGGTGAGCTGGCCAGTGGGGGAAAGAAGTATCCGGCGCAGTCTCACCGGACGGTGAAGATCCTCGAGCGTGGAGCGCAACGGGTCCGGATCGAAGTGCGAGGCGAGTACGGCGCAGGCTTCGTCTATGTTTTGCGAATCGATGCCTTTGCGAGACAGCCCTTCCTTCGCCTGTTCCACAGTTTCGAAATGCATCGGGCCGAGGTATTCGCGGAGTTGGATGGGCTCTCCATCGCGCTGCACGCACCGGCAAAACAGTTTACGTCCTACGCCGTGGGGCGTACGGGAAAAGCGTCTTTGTCGGGACGCCTGGGAACCCGTGGTGTCGAGGCGTATCAGGAAGATGCCCGTACCCTGCACGTAGGCTCGCAGGCCGAGGAATCGCGGGCCTCGGGAGAGTTCGAGTTACGCGCCCCGAAGGAAACGATTTCTCTCCGGGCGTGGGATTTCTGGCAGCAGTACCCACAGGCTGTCGACTTCCACCCCGGTGGGCTGACGTATTCGTTGTGGCCGGTGAAATCGCGTCCGGTACGAATCGGCATGGGCGCTGCCAAGACGCATGAGTTTCTGGTGGGCTTTACTGATGTTCCGGCCCGGGGAGGCACACCGGTGGCGCCATTGCGGGGGCCGCTTCTGGCTCAGGTGGATCGGCAATGGCTGGCCGATTCGGGGGCCATGCGCAATGCGCTCGCCCCTTCGAAGGAGAACGATGAGTTCCTTCGCCGGCTTCAGGAGGGATACCGGCGCTATCAGCAGCACGCGGACCGGGAAGCGTGGGACGACCGCGGCGAGCCGTTCTGTCCGGAACGCTCCGCGGAGTCGGGCGCCGATCCACGGGAGAGGCGTCGCGAAGGTTTCTACGGGATGTTGAACTGGGGAGACTGGAACTTCGTGGGCTATCACGACGGCACGAAGGGGTGTGACTCGTGGGGCAACCTCGAATACGACATGCCGCAGGTGCTGGCGCTTGCGTATCTTGCCACGGGAGACCCGGAACTCGGCGACGGCATGGTGGCGGCGGCCCGGCATTTCATGGATGTCGATGGGATCCATTTCAACGCCAGGGAACCTGCCTGGGTGGGGATGAATCATCCGAAGGCGCCGTTGCATTTTTCCTTTGCCCTGGGCGGCGTCGATCTGGGGCACACCTGGACCGAGGGTTTGCTGTCATACGCGGTCTTGACGGGTGACGAGCGCGCCACGGCTGCGGCGCGTGGCATTGCCGATTACCTGATTTTCCGGATCCGCGGGAAGCTCTCCAGGGGGAATCCCCGGCAGTGGGGTTGGCCGCAGATCGCCCTTGTAGCCATGTTCGAAGCGACCGGTGAAGAAAAGTACCGGGCCGCAGCACTCGAATATGCGCGGCGCGGCATGGCGCAACATCCTCCCGATCGTCTGGACAACTGGAAGGCCGGCATCCTCGCCGAAGGGCTCGCTTACACGCACAGCGTCACACGAGATGCGGCCGTGGAGAGTTGGTTGAGGCGCTACGCGGCTGCCGTCGTGGCTCTTCCGGGAAACCGGGATGCACGGTTTCTGCCCGCCGTTGCGTATGTGGGGCGCTTGACCGCCCGGCCGGATTTCGTGGCTCTGGCGACGGCGGTGGTTCCCCGGCTCGATTTCGGCAACTGGGGCAAGCCCTTCAGCATTGCGGGGCGTATCGGCTTTTCCCTTTTGTCGGGGATCCCGCCTGTGCCGGCGGGGAGCCGATGACGCGGCTGCCTGGTTTCGATCCGGGACGGCCCTGCGCCCGCCCATAGGGCGCAGGGCCGTCTGCGGCATCAGTCGTTGTCCGGCCTATCCTCAGTGGACGTCCGGCGCATCCGGGAAGTAGCAGGGGCCGTCGCAGAAGTTCACAACCTGGCCACCGGGACGTAGAAAAGCATCGATCTGGCGTTGTGCCGCATCGAGGCGCCGCACCGCTTCATGCACCCCGTTGTCCTCCTCTGGCGCGTTGTTGGTGAGTGGCGGTGGGGTGCTCGGAAAATCGTAGGGCACCCAGGCCGAGCCGTCGAAGGGAGCCTCGCGTTCCGGGATGCCAAACGCTGGCCAGGCCGAGGGCGCCACCGCGGGGATCCCGAGGCTACGGACCTGGATCTCTGCGGCGAAGTGCGAAACCTGCGAGTCATTGATGCCGGTCTGGATCAGCACTTTCTTGGCGGGGGTGTTGGGCAACGGGTCTTCGATGAGGTGTGACAGATAGCCGTTCGGTTCACCGCGATCCCAGAGTTGCTGGATCAACGAGAAGAGCAGAATCCGGTCGAGTTCATTCAGGTAGTTCTGATTGAAGACGAGACTGAACGACCCGAAATCGATGCTGCGTTGCAGGAGGAAACTGTAATTCGAGGCGCCGACGCCGAGAACGCCCCGTGTGGTGTCGGGCGACAGCGCCAGGTAGGCCCCCCCTTCGATGCCGCCCTGGCTGTTGCCATCATAATAGAGTTCCTGCGGATCGATGATCGGCACGCCGTTGAACTGAAAGGCAGGATGCGAATTCAGGCCATTGGCGGAGATCATCAGGCGGCCGAGGAAGATGGTATTGATCAGGCCCTGTTGCAGCCGGTCGGCCAACTGGTTGAACTTCGAGAAATCGCCGATCAGACGCAGTGTGTTCGATACGTCCTCGTCGGCCAGACCGATCCAGTCGGTTGCACCGATGATGAATCCGAAGCGGCCTGCCAGGGACTGCTGTGGTCCGGAAGTGATCTCCCCCTGGCCTGTGCCGAGGAGGCCGTGGCCGTAGATCATGGGACGGCCGGGGATTGGTTCTGGCCCTTCGACGGCGCTGCGCGGGATGATCACGGTGAAGGGCGCCGTGGTCGTGCCGTTCTGGCGCGGGATGCCATTCTCGTCCAGATTGTAGGTTGCCGGTGGTGTGGCGCTGGTCATGAAAAGGGGAACTGTGTAGCGACCCCGCACGCGGCGGAAGATGCGGTCGGAATAATTGTCGTCAACGGCGGTGACCTCGAACGGCGGTGCACCCGGGCCGTTTGCTGCCAGAGCCTGATCGCGCGCCGAAACGGCGCGTCCGGTGAGTGCTTCGGTACTCGCCACGATGAAGTCCCACGCCAGGATCAGGTCGTGGCGTGGCACGCCCGCGGTTTGCAGGCGATCGAAGATGTCCTCGAAATGTTCGCGGCGCGCTTCGATGGCTTGCACCGGTGTGTCACGGCCGTCGCGCAGGATGGTGAAGGCAGGACGCGCTTCGATCGGGTTGCCGGCCGTGTCCTTCAAGCCACGCAGTGCCACGATGTAGCGGTGGGTTTCTTTCAGCCGGATGCCCGGTCGTAGAATCAGTGCGCGTGTTGCGTCGCTGGTCGCCTGATTGTCGAGTTCGGCGAAGTGCACGATGCGCTCCCCCGAGTCTGCATCGATGATGACGGTCGGACTATCGGCATCGAGGGACCGCGCATAATTCGTCAGCGGTGCGGCGTCCGAGGCAACCAGATCGACACCTTCGGGAAACACGCTGAGGATCGTCGTGCCGGGGCTGAAGCCGTCCAACGTGTTCCACTCGGCCGGGTCCACATGGATCGGTCGTTTGTTGGCGGGCATCGCCTCACGCTGGAAGTTGAGACGTAGGCCCGTCGGCGTCGTTGGGTCCTCGCGCAGGAAAAAGGAGGACGGGTAGGGGAAGAGGCAGTGCTCGGGGACGAGGAAGTCGCAGGGACGGGGTGAGTTGTCCAACTCACAGAGCGGATCGCTGTTGCGGATCTCCGGGTCGGAGCATGTTCCGGGGATGAAGGTGGCTGTAGGCGTCTGGGTTGGAATGATCTCGACGGTCGGAGTTGCTGTGGCGGTGGCCGTCACTGTTGGTTCTGGTGTGTTGCTGTGTGTCGGTTCAGGAGTGGAACTCGCCGTCGGCGCGGCCGTGTACGTGTGTGTGGGAATCACGGATGTAGGGGTGGCCGTTGCCATCATCGTGGCGCTTGCGGTGGGAATCGGCGTTGCGGGTTGGACCGTGGTGGTGAATGTGGGTGTGGCCGGCCGATCAACCGGGACCGCGACGGTGTTGCTTCCACAACCGCTCGATCCGGCAAGAACGGTGGTGATACAAGCAAGCAGGGGAAGGGCAGAACTGCGGCGCATGAAGAGCATTCAACCTCCTCGTGGATGTCAGATTTCGCGCCTGTCTAGCACGGCCTCGACGTGGCGTGCCAGACGCGAGGTTCCGTTCGCATCGGGCTGTACGGAGGGATATCGATGCGTATGGGCTGTGGCGCCATGGATCCCGCGACGCAGTTGCCGGTGTGGCTTCGAGGAAATCGACCTGCACTGTTCGCGGCTTGAAAGCGGCGAGTCCGTTCTGCGCAGCCCACAGGGAAAGAACAGGGGTGGGCACCCGGTGTGTTCTACCCTGTGGCGTTCTGAGGGGTGTGGAACGCCTTTCGAGTGGAGCACAAACTTCGATTGACGCCAATGCAATTTATCGATTGCGTTATGTTTGCACAGTGTGGTACGAGGCCCCATCTTTCACGATAGGGGGTTCCTACATGCTGTCGCGACGGGCTTTGGTGAGCAGACTTGCAGCAGGGACGGCGGCCGTCTGGGCGTCTTCCAGCGTAGTGCTGAGAGGTTCGGCGTCTGCGAAGGAAGTACAGGGGGATGGGCGTGCGTACGACGTCAAGGGGAACGAAAAACAATCATCGACGGAGAGCATTCCGGCTCCGTGGTCGTTGCTGCGGCCTCTGAGCGCCGGCTCCATCGTTGCGCATGGGTGGCGTGTTGCCGAGTTGAGTGCGATCGAGCACGGTTCCTTCGTGCTGACGTTGAAGAACGATCGTGGCCGCGTGCACCGCATCCATATCTGCCGTAACAACGGACGGCCCGAAGGGATCGTGCATACGCGTGATTTCGATCTGGTGGTCATGAATGGCGGCCAGGGCGATCTGCCGACCGACGAGTCGTTCGCTCGCGCCGTCGCCAGGGTAGGACGACTGATCGAGTCCAATCGAACCGCGGCTCGTGAAGTCAAGGTAGCACTGCTCTCGCACGCCGAACGGCTGCGGCTCTTTCAGGAGTCCGTAGGCGCCCGGCTTCGTTGATTGGGCGATTCCAAGATGAATACTGGGGGGCTTCCATGAACTGCGGTGAGCCCACGGTGAAGGAGGCAAGATGAGTACGAAAAAGAATGGGCTTCCATCGTTGCGCAAGACACCGCTCGATTTCCTGAGTCGTGAAGAAGCGCGTCAGGCGGTGAAACCAGAGGTAGCGCTGGATTCGACCGAAGCGGCCAACGCCTTGAAGTCGGACCCCGGCAGCGAGAAGGTCTTGCTTGCCCAGCACATGTCCCACGCCTCGCACGGATCGCACGGCAGCCACGGCAGCCACGGCAGCCACGGATCGCACGGCAGCCACGGCAGTCACGGCAGTCACGGATCGCACGGTAGCCACGGATCGCACGGCTCACACGGGTCGTGGTGATTCGTCTCGATCACGGCACCGGCGCTCGTGGAGGCGCTGTTATGAGAAAGAACGGTTCAGCAGATGGGGGCAGATCAGGCGTTGCGCGTGCAACGCCGGTCAGGAACGGCAACTCGCTCTGCAACTCACGGCAAAGGTGGAATATGAAGCGTATCTCGATCCCGACCTTGCTTGCGTTGGTCAGTATGCTTTCCAGCGCATCGGCTTCCGTCCTGAGTGGCGGTCCGTCACTCACCCCGCCCGGTTCAGGGTCGCCGCCCTGTTCGGTGTCTGGGCGGCCTGAGGCCGGCGGCGCCACTCTCACGTGCAGCGGGCTCAACCTGGCGGCGTCGACGCGGCTCTACTACGGCATCGACGTCAACAACTCGCCCTTCGCCATGCGCATGCGCTCGGCCAGCTTCAGCGGCTCGGAGTTTTTCCGGGTCTCGAGCGTCGGGTCCAACCAGATCGTCTATACGGGCAGCACCTACTATTGGAACGAGGCCACCGACGCCGATGGCGGACAGGGCTGGAAGGGTCCGATCTCGTCGCGCACCACGGTGACGTTCCAGAATGGGACGGGTGTCATGATCGACGATGCCCAGACCCAGGCCTTGACGGGCGCCCCCAACGGTGACGTACGCGCTCTGTGGCGGGTCCAGACAACGGGCTTTACGACCAACGTCGTCACCGAAGTGTGGAATGGTTCCGCATGGCAGCAGCCGATTTCGTACTTCGACAGCAGGTTCACCCGTGATGTTACCGACCGGATCTACACCAGTATCCGGATGGGCTTCTACTTCTCGACCTGTGGTGACGGCATCCTCGAGCCAGTCGGGACGCAGACGACGGAAATCTGTGATGCCGGCGTCGAAAACAACGGTGTGTCGTGCTGTACCAACTCGTGTACGATTCGCGCCATCAACACCACTTGTCGTAGTGCCTTCGGAGATTGTGACCTGGCGGAAGTCTGTGACGGTACCAGCGCGGCCTGTCCGGCGGACGCCAAGAGCGTTGGCCTTTGCCGGGCTGCCGGCGGTATCTGCGGCCAAGCAGAGTTTTGTGACGGTGTGGGCAACAATTGTCCGCCCAACCAGCATCAGCCTCCGACCACAATCTGCCGCAGTTCGGTCGGGGACTGTGATGCACCCGACTACTGTACAGGGGCGAGTCCTCTCTGTCCGGCAGATGCAAAAATGCCCCCTTCCACTCTCTGTCGGACCTCGGCCGGCATCTGCGATCCAGAAGAGTATTGTACGGGCAATGCGGATTTCTGTCCGGCGGACAGTCTCTCGCCTCCGAGCTCCGTGTGCCGTACGGCGGCGGATCTGTGCGACGAGGCGGAACACTGCACCGGTACCAGCGTTGCCTGTCCTCCTGACGCGTTGGCCTCACCTGCTACAGTTTGTCGCGGCCCCTCCGACCTATGCGATGCTCCGGAACACTGCACCGGTACAGCCATCACCTGTCCGGCTGACGTGGTGTATCCGGTAAACCACGTCTGCCGTTCTGCCGCGGGTGTCTGTGATGAACCCGAGCTCTGCGATGGCATCGTCAAGACATGCCCGATCGATGAGCTCAAGGGAGACACGGTTCCCTGCCGGACTGCCGCTGATGTATGCGATGCGGATGAACTGTGTACGGGTACCAGCGCCGCTTGCCCACCCGACCGCTTTTTGACCAGTTCGACTGAATGCCGAGCCTCAATGGGCGTCTGCGATCCGGCCGAGGTCTGTCCGGGCGACTCTCCAAGCTGTCCCCCGGATTCCTTCGCTTCCATCTCTACCGTCTGCCGTACGGCGGTGGATGTCTGTGACCTCACGGAATACTGTACCGGTACCGGCGTGACCTGCCCTGTGGACTCGGTCAAGGACGACTCGTTCGTCTGCCGTTCAGCCTCGAACATCTGCGATGTGGAGGAGCGTTGCAACGGCATCGATTCCTTCTGTCCTGCGGATAGTGTGGCCCCCGACACGACTCTGTGCCGTTCAGCGGCTGGTGTGTGTGACGAAGACGACTACTGCGATGGCATAGGCAAAATCTGCCCTCCTGACCTGAAGAAGCTCGACCTGTGCCGTCCATCGGCGGGTGATTGTGACGTAGACGACTACTGCGACGGAGTGGGAAACAACTGTCCACCGGATCTCTATGCGAATTTCGGGACCGAGTGCCGTGCCGTGGCAGGGGTCTGTGACGTTGCCGAGCAGTGCACCGGCACGGACATCGACTGTCCGCCCGACGGCTTCCAGCCGAACAACGTGGTGTGCCGCCCAGCCGTCAACGGCACCTGCGATCTGACCGAGAAATGCGACGGCACCCAGGCGGATTGCCCTCCAGATCTCGTGGCGAACGAAGGCGATGGTTGTTCGGGTAACGACGACAATACCTGCATGAATACCTGTGTCTCCGGCCAGTGTGTCGCACAAATTCGATCGAATTGTTGTGGCAACGGCCAGCCGGACCTGGGTGAGCAGTGCGATGATGGCAACCAGATCAGCGACGATGGTTGTCCGTCGGGACCGAATGACAATTGCACGTACCCGTACTTCGTGCGTGGGACTCGCAGCAATCCGATCCGGGACAAACGCGGATGCCAGTTGGAGTGGTATGTCGTCAATCCCAACAATCCGCTGGACAAGCGCCACCTGCCCAATATGGATCAGGATTGCCGGGATAACGATCCTTCCTGCGACCTCGATCCGACGCCCGGGCTCTGTCGTGTGACCACGGTCCTGTGCCTCAACACGACGGATCCGGCACTCACTTGTGATACACCCGGGTATGGTGTGAGTGTGGTACGTGTCAAGCCCGTTACGCAGGCGATTGCCAACGTACCGATCGTCGGCCCTCTGGCACTTCAGAACATCAACAAGGTCAATTACGCCGTCCAGCACCTGCTCGATCCAATGGATCCCAACGCCGGCTATAGCAAGGCACCGCCGATTTCCGCCGCACAGAAGGATCTGTGCAGCGAGCCCATGACGATGGACCTTGTGGCGATTCAGGTGCGAAAAGACAGGGTCAAGCGACGGTTGGTGATCAACACCAAGTCGAGTGACAACCGGTGGCCGCGCGCGAGATCGAAGCGGGCAAAACTGAGACTGACGTGTGTGCCGTAACCAAGAAAAACATGCCCGCGCCCGTCAGCCAAACGGCTGACGGGCGCGGGGCGCAGATCTGGCCCCGTGCCACGCATCATTCACCCAGAGATCAATGGTTGTGTCGTTAAGGAGAGAAGATGAGCGACAGGAAAAATGCCCTTCCCTCGTTGCGTAAAAGCCCACTCGATTTCCTCAGTCGTGAGGAAGCGCGGCAGGCGCTGAGCCCGAGAAGCGGTCTGGAGACCGCGGAGGCTGCGGAAGCCCTGAAAGCTGATTCCACGAATGAACGAGTGTTGTTGGCGCAACACATGTCTCATGCGTCACACGGCTCACACGGCAGCCATGGATCGCATGGCAGCCACGGATCGCACGGCAGCCATGGATCGCATGGGAGTCACGGGTCACACGGCAGCCATGGATCGCATGGCAGCCATGGGTCCTGGTAAGCGGGTGGACTGCATGAGCAGCGCTCACGGAGGGGATACCATGTCGAATCAGAAGAGAGCGTTGTCTGTCGATGTCTCGGAACGCGCTTTTGGGACGAAGGCCGAGCGCCTCAACAGCGGATCGCGAAGGTGGACAATGAAACTATCGAAGCTGATTGGTAGTGTGGGGGTTCTACTGCTGGCCACGAATGCACAAGCCGTGCAGATCGTCGCGGGGCCGCTGTACGCCGGCGGAGATGTGACAGGCTCCTGTTCCGTGAGCGGTTCGCCCTGTGGGTCGGGCGGCGCTCTGGTTACATGCAGCAATATCAACGCGAGCTCTTTTCAGGCCCTCTATTACGGGATTCGCAACGATACGATCATCGGCGAACGGCAGGAAAGCGCGAGTCCGAGCTACCCAGGCCCTGTCGCCAGCAGCACCGCTGTATTCAAGAACGCGACGAATCCGACGGCCAGCGTGATCCAATATACGGCTTCAACGAATATTTACAATTATACGACTGCGCCGACCGTTGCTCCGGTGTACCAGAGTTCCAGCACCAAGTTGACCGTCACGAAGGTCAGCGAAACGGGTGGAACCCTGACGATCCTCCCGACGGGCGGTACTCCTGCGGACCGGGGCGACAATGGATCCATCGGTTACCTCTTCCAGCTAAGCAGTGGAGGTACGATGAGCTTTCAGGTCAGGGTGGAGCTGAAAGCCACGACATCTCCCTATGGAGAACAGGCCTCGTGCGCGGCATTCGACGCAATCCGGGCGTCGGGCAGTCCGACTCCCACGTACAAAGACGTCAGTAGCGTCAATCTTGGATTCTACTACAACACGAACTGCGGCAACTCGATCACGGAACCGGGCGAAAAGTGCGACCTGGGCGGCCAGAATGGCGCGAGCACCTCGTGCTGCACTGCCGTCTGCCAGTACCGGCTCGCGGGGGAAACGTGCCGGAATTCGGCGGGTGTCTGCGACCCGATCGAGACCTGTACGGGTGTAGCGGCGCTTTGTCCCGCAGACGCGTGGTATCCAAACGGGACGACCTGCAGGACCGCCGCCGGCACCTGCGATATCGTTGAGACCTGCACGGGGACCTCTGTGACCTGCCCTCCGGATACGTATCTACCCGCTTCGACGGTATGCCGCTCGAGTGGGGGGGTCTGCGACGTGGCAGAAAACTGTACTGGCACCGGACCCGCCTGCCCGGCGGATGCCAAGCAGCCGAACACACTTACCTGCCGCACCGCCGCAGATTTCTGCGACCTCGAGGAGAAGTGCGACGGGTTGAATAATGCCTGCCCACCCAACCTCTTCAAATCCGCAGCTACGGAATGCCGCGCTGTTGCCGACTTCTGTGACGTTGCGGAATTCTGCACGGGAAGCAGCGCGCCATGCCCTGTCGATAGTTTCAAACCGAACACCACGATCTGCCGTTCGTCCGTGAATCTCTGCGATGCAACCGATTACTGCACCGGCAGCGGGGCTGTATGCCCGCCGGATGCCAAGCAGCCGACGAACTTTCTCTGCCGTCCGGCCTCTGGCCCCTGTGACAAGGCCGATTACTGCGATGGCACGAATGATCCATGCCCTGCCGACGAGATCCGGCAGGCTGGTTATATCTGCCGTTCGAGTGCTGGTGTCTGTGACCTGGCAGAAGAATGTGACGGAGTTCAGAAGAGTTGCGGAGCAGATGCGAAGAGTTTCGATGTCTGCCGGACAGTCGCCGATGTCTGCGACGTCGCGGAATACTGCGATGGCGTCGGTAACGATTGTCCGCCCAACGTCTTCCTGCCGGCGTCGACGGTCTGCCGCTCCGCCGGTGGATTTTGCGATGTCGCCGAGAATTGTACGGGTACAGGCGCTGCTTGTCCGGCCGACCTGAAGCAGCCGACCTCACTGGAATGCCGCGCGGTGGCAGGTATCTGCGACATCGCCGAGAATTGCGACGGCGTCCACAATGACTGCCCAACCGACCTTTTCAAAAACACCTCAGTGCTCTGCCGCACAGGCTCTGGTAGTCCAAACGGCGGCAGCATCTGCGACCCCGATGAATTCTGTAGCGGTACCGCCGCGACGTGTCCGCCAGACATTATCCAGCCGTCCGGTACAGTTTGTAACCCCGGGTCGGGTAGCCCGAACGGCGGCTCGGTCTGCGATCCGGACGAAGTCTGCTCGGGTGTGGCCCTGGAACCCTGTCCAGCGGACACATTCGAACCGAGTTCTACCATCTGTAATCCTGGAACTGAAAGCATCGACGGCAGCCGCGATGCCGTCTGCGATCCCTCCGAGTACTGTCCGGGTGTTGCGGATCGACCTTGCCCGGTGGATACCGTCAAACCGCTTGGCACCGTCTGTGATCACGGCTCGGGAAATCCGAACGGAGGCGACCTCGTCTGTGATCCGGACGAGAAGTGCACGGGTATCCCCGACCAGGGTTGTCCTCCCGATACATACGCATCCAGTGCTACCGTGTGTAACGCCGGAACCCGGGCGGCCGATACCGGATTGAATGCCGTGTGCGATCCGGAAGAGTATTGCCCTGGTACACCGAATGCTCCCTGTCCCGTGGACGTCGTAGCGCCGGTGACCACGGTGTGCCGCGTAGGCTCCGGTGATCCGAACGGCTCGGGTTTTGTCTGTGACCCGGATGAACACTGCACTGGCACGCGAGACGTTCCTTGCCCGCCAGATTCCTACTTCTCGGCTGGAACGACCTGCAACGCGGGAACCAACGGGCCGGACGCGTCGCGCGATCTCATCTGTGATCCGAAAGAGGTCTGTCCTGGCTTCCCTGGAGCTCCGTGTCCGCCTGATACGGTCATGCCCGCCGGGACGATCTGCGATTACGGTTCAGGCAATCCGAACGGAGGTTCGATCTGTGACCCGAACGAGGTCTGTTCTGGGATACCGGATCAGAAGTGTCCGAACGATACGCGCCTGCCCGCAAACACCGTCTGCCGTGCGGCGGCCGGTGACTGCGATGTCTCAGAGGTGTGCGATGGGGCGGCGAACAGCCCATGCCCGCCGAACAGTTTCAAAGCTGTAAATTCCGCCTGTGGAGATCCTTCGGACACGGATTGCACCAACCCGGATACCTGTGATGGGCTGGGCACCTGCCTGAGCAACCACGAGCCGCTGGATACACCCTGTTATGGACCCGATCCGGATTCCACGGGCTTCAACCCCCTGGGCAATACCTGTACACACGCCTGTACGGGCACAGGGATCTGCACGAGCCATATCACTCCGGATTGTTGTGGAAACGGCATCGTGGAAGCGGGCGAGGAGTGTGACGACGGTAACCAATACGCTGGTAGCGAGCCATTCGCCCCTGACATGAGTATCGAATCGTGTCCCTCCGATCCATCGTTCCATTGCCAGTACACGGCAACGACCCACAGCCTGGTGCGCGGCAATCGCTTGAATCCGGCAAAGGACAAGAAGGGCTGCCAGGTCGAGTTCGTCCTGATCAATCCCAATGGAGAAATCGACAAATTCAACCTGCGCGATTACATGCAATCCTGCGAGGATCAGGATCCGACTTGCGACTATGATCCAACGCCAGGCCGCTGCGGTTTCATCACTGTGGCGTGTGTCAACAACGCAGATCCGAATCTGCCGCAATGTGCGCCTGGGCCGGACTTCAACAACGGTATCGTCTCCATCGATGTACGGCCACTTTCCGCTGCCCTACAACGAGTGCCGCTCATCGGACAGACCTATACGAACAACACCCTGGCGTTGACGGATGCTTTGACCCATCTGTTCGATCCGGCCAACCCCGGCGCCGGCTTCACGAACTCAGCGCCACTGGATCCCACGCAGGCCAATCTGTGCAGCGAGCCGAAAACGCTCACTGTGTTCGCTGCCAGCGCCCGCAAGAACGAGAGTGCGCGCGCTCGGTTCACGGTCAGGTTGAAATCGAGAGACGGCCATTTGCCGCGCAACCGGTACAAGCGGACCATGCTCCGGCTGACCTGTCGCGCCCGGGATTTGCCGTAAGCGGAGGTCCCTTGTAAATACTGCGCATGAACAGGGGATCAGCATTGGCTGATCCCCTGTTTTCGCCTCATTGATTGTAAGCCCGCCCAACGAAAGGACGGGCAAGTTCGGAGTCCTGACCTGGCGTCGGGTCACGGCTGGCCGAGCGGAAACGGGGGTTGAAATGACTTGCTCCAGTGCTGTTGAACAGGTGGTTCGGCGCGGTTGGCGACACGGTCCACCCAAAGCCAGGCCGGCCTTGAAGGCTGCTCTTTTGAGTGGACTGCTCTCGCTTGGGGCGGTGCCGGCGCAAGGTCTGATCATCACGGGTGGGCCGACGTACAATCTCCCTGGTGGCGGCAGTTGCACGGTCAGTGGGGTGACCACGAATAACGGGGGTGCCACGGTGAGTTGCTCCGGGGTGGTACTCTCCGCACACACGAACGTCTATTTCGGCATCAAGAACAACACGATCGTCAATGGCAATACGATGACCGGCGCCGCGCCAGTGGCTGCATCCTCAGCCGTTTTTGGTTCGCCGACGACGGGCGTGAATACGATTTCTTATACGAGTTCCACGACCGTCGCCGATCAGATACGGGGGACGCAAAACGTCAATAACCAACTGATTCTCACCCTGCTCACAGGCTCGGCCTCGGTCGTGGCGACCGGAGGCACTCCGGCCAACAACTCGAACGGTGCGATCGGCGCCCTGTTCAAGATCAACTCGGGTTCGAGTTTCTCGGTGCGCGTTGAGATCAAGGCAAGCACGAGCCAGATCGGCCTCAACTACGCGAACGCCGTGTTCGACGCTTCAAACAGCAATGTGACGGGCGGCACCGGCGAACAGAGCCGTGTCGACCTGGGCTTCTACTATTCGGATTGCGGGGACGGCGTGAGTGATTCGCCCGAGGCGTGTGATGCGGGCGTCGCCAATGGCACCCCGGGTTCCTGCTGCAGCGCCACCTGCACCCTCAAGGCAAACGGGACGCCGTGTACCGATGACGGCCTGATTTGCACCACGGATCTCTGTAACGGAGTAAGCAGCGTTTGCCAGCACAATCCCGGCAACAGCGGTGCCATCTGTCGCAGTTCCATCGGCATCTGCGATCCGCAGGAGGTCTGCACGGGCACGGCGTCCGCGTGTCCCGCAGATAGCCGCAGTGTGCAGGGGACGGTTTGCCGATCGTCGGTCGGGGAATGCGACCTCCAGGAGGTATGTGACGGCACCGGTGCGACCTGCCCGGCGGACAGCAAGGCAAGCAACGGAACGGGCTGCTCCTCGGATGGGAACCCCTGCACCTTGGACCAGTGCGATGGGACGAACGATACCTGCCAGCATCCGGCGGGCAATGGTGGCTCGGTATGCCGATCGGCTGCTGGCGAGTGCGACGTTACGGAGTACTGCACCGGGACAGCAGTGAACTGTCCGGCCGATGCGGTGAAGATAGCCGCTACGGCATGCACATCGGACGGCAATCCCTGCACCCTCGATGAATGCAACGGGGTGAGTACGGCATGCCAGCACCCCGCTGGGAATGCTGGCGCGCAGTGCCGGTCTGCTGCGGGTGACTGTGACGAGGCTGAACTCTGCGACGGCGTGTCGGTTGCCTGTCCGAACGATGCGAAGAAGATTGCGGGAACGATGTGCCGGTCGGCAAGTGACGAGTGTGACGCCGTCGAACTCTGTGATGGGGTGAGTAACTCGTGCCCGATGGATGTGGCGAAGTTGGCGAATACTCCATGCACGGACGATGGAAACATCTGTACCGTCGATCGCTGTGATGGCACGCAGTTCGCCTGCCAGCATCCTGCTGGAAACGCAGGGTCGGTTTGTCGTACCGCGGCAGGTGTGTGTGACCTCGATGAAAAGTGTACGGGTTCCGATGTCAACTGCCCGTCCGACGTCCGGAGCGTGGCAGTCTGCCGCAGTGCTGTCGATGTGTGTGATGTGGCTGAATCGTGCGACGGTGTGGGAGTCGACTGCCCGGTGGATGCTTTCAAGGCGAACAACGTTCTTTGTCGTTCGTCGATCGCCGCTTGTGATGCGGAGGAGTATTGCACGGGCACCGGGCCGGCCTGTCCAACCGATGTGTTGAGGTCGGCTTCCTATGTTTGTCGCACAGCCAGCGGTATCTGTGATCCGCCCGAGTTGTGTACCGGTAGTGATCTGGACTGCCCCGCCGACCACTTCAGTGACACGGATGGCGATACGGTCGATGACAGTTGTGACAATTGTGTGTTCGTTCCGAATCTCGATCAGGCCGATGAGGATGGTGACGGAATCGGCACCGCTTGCGACCTGTGCACGCGGAGCGGCCCGTCTTTCATCGTCACCAAAAAGACCAAGCCGGTTCTCGTCGTGACCAAATTGAATACCCCTCCGGGAGATGACACCTTCCGCTTCACGGGTCTGATCTCCGTGCCGCTCTCACCAGCGATTCGCCCGGTTGAGAAGGGGATTCATCTCCTCGTGACGGACCAGCAGGACAATGTCGTTGTCGATGCCAATCTCCCGGGGGGTGCCTATGATCCGGTGACCAAGATCGGTTGGGCACTCAACCCGAACGGCACCAGAGCGACGTACCGTAACCTCAGCCCGGCTCCGCTCAGTGGTGTCTTCCGGGCAGTCGTTGCGAGTACGAAGGTCCCTGGTGACCTCAAGGTGATCGTCAAGGGCCGTAGAAGCCATTATCCGGTTCAGATCCCGCAGCTACCGCTGCGCGCCACGCTCGTCATCGATACGCCAAAGGCAGACGGCGGGCAGTGCGGCGAGGCGCAATGGCCGGGTCCAGCTCCCACACCGAGATGCGTTGTCGCGAAAACCGGAGCACGGGTCGCCTGCAAATAACTTCAGGAGAATTCTGAGTTGTGCAGCGACGGTAGTTTTGGCAGAAGAAGGGACCGGTGGTAACCCGGTCGAGAACAGGAGGCCAGTATGAAGTTCGGCAAACGTCGAGACGTTTCCTCCCCGCAGAGTGATCAAGAAGAAGCACAGGATCAGCCGAGGGCCGTCTCTCGCAGGAGAGTGATTGGAACGCTCGCGGCTACGACCGCAGCAGCCTATGCCGGAACACTGGTTCGGCCGGGTTCAGCCAAGGCATGCGGCGGCCACATGGCTCAGTTGCCCGAGATGACCAGTGGCACGACGAACCCGGCAGCGGAAGCCGCACTGCCTCCTCCCTGGCAACTCCTGCAGCCGTTGACTGCCGGGGCGCGCATCCGCGGTTCGTGGCGCCTTGCCGACCTTTCCGAGATTCGCAGTGGGTCGTGCGTCATGACGTTGCAGAGTAATCGTGGCCGCTCACAGCGCGTTCATGTGTGCCGTAAGGATACCGCGCCCCATGGTCTGCTCCAGACAAAGCGACTCGATCTCATTGTGATGAACGGCGGCCAGGGCGGTTTGCCGACCGATGAGGGGTTTGCTCAGGCCCTCGCGCGTCTGGCCGATATCCTGGCCAGAAACGAAAATACACCGGCCGCCGAACCGATCGTCACCGCCCTCCTGCCACATTCGGAACGGCTCCGCCTGTATGGCAACGGTGACGATGGGAGACTGCGATAGTCATGAGCGCAGTGCAAGATCAGGTGGTCTCGAGCCTCGGTTACGACCGAGGCTCGAACCACATCGCGTTTGACCTGAATGAGAGTCTCTACTCGCTGGACGCTATTTACGGTGCCTCGTATCTGTTCGTCGATCGGTGTTTTGTCTATCTCTCCCGTCCACAACCAGAGATCGTGCGCGTTCGCCTGACGGCGCGGGGGGCCGAGACACCGGAGGGGCTCGACGCCCTGGCCGGAGAGTTCGGCAACCAGCTTCTGGCACAGGTTCTGCGTTTGCGGCTCGCCCAATCCACGGCGCGCATCCGAGAATACTACACCGCTGCATCCCTCCGTGCTGCGGCCTCTGCGCCGTCGATCGACGATCTGCTGGCCGAACTGGAGTCGGAGGAATTCAGCGAGGATCCGCTGGAAATCATGGTGCCCTGGGAAGAAAAACACGGGCCCCAGGACGCGGGCGAAGCCAAAAAAGAAGGCAAGTGACGTGGCAACACGGGTTGTCTTCGATCGTTCGCTTTATGCCCCTGAGGCAGTCCATGCCGCTGTGGTGGCATACTCCGAATTTGCGCGATTCGACGTCAGTGAAACGCCGGATAGCCTCGAGGCCGTCGTGTCCGAGCCGCGAGAGAACGATCTCGATCTGATCGTCCACTCCTTCTGCAATTATGCACTTCAGGAGACGATTGCCCGCTCACGCCAGGTTGCGCAGTAAAGGGTGTTGATCGGTGGAACATTGTAGCCTGAAGTTGCAAGAGAACAGCCTCGCCGAAGATCAACTCGGTTTCTTCCGCTGGGGTCGGATCGCCGGCAAAATGCTCGTCACCAATGATGCTGGTGAATGGGCCCTTCTCTCGGAGAGTGATTTCGACGACCTGCTGGCGGGGCGGATCACGCAAGGGAATCCACTTTTCAGCGAATTGCAGCGCAAGGGATTTCTGCGCGACCGGCTCGATATCGACGGGTTGGCGAAGCGCATCGCGCGGCGCAATGGTCACATCCGGCGCGGGCCACACCTGCATGTTCTGCGGATCGTAGGAACCGGACTTTCCGGTGAGTTGGTCTCCCCGGCTCTCATGAGCACGGATACCGCCGACCGCATTCTCGATTTCGTGTTGCAGAGCATGGCGCCGGCGCTGTCCTTCGATTTCGAAGGGGATGGCGGGGAACCGTTGGCCAATTTTCCCGTCCTGCAACATTTCGTTACCTCCCTACGGGAGCGAAACCAGCGAGGAGCAGGGAAGAAACTGCGCTTCCGGGTCTTTTCGAATCTTTCGGCGATGACGGAATCGATCGCGGACTGGCTCGCCCAGAATGAGATCGCTGTTTGCACGGAACTGAATGGCCCCGTTGAATTGCACGACCAACTCCAAAAGCGGCGGGGTGGTAGTGACCACGCCACAGTGGTTCGTTGGCTGGATCGTCTGCGAAGTAGCTCATCGGGCGCAGAGGCGTCTGAACCGATTCAGGCGTATCCGGCGATTACACGTGAGTTGTTGGATGCCGAACGTCCGCTTCTCGACGAATATGTTGCACGTGGTTTGACGAGCATTCAGTTGCTCCCGTCTGGCGCGGCGTTCAGTGCTGCTGTCACGGGGGAAGAATCGGGCTACTCTCTGCCGGAATTCGTCCGTTTCTATCGCAGGGCCTTGGACTATGTGGTGGAATTGAACCGGGGAGGCCACCGCATTGTCGAGCGCACTGCGGCCATGATTGCACGCAAGATCTTTGGCACGGATGATCCGGGGATTGTGGATGTCCAATCGCCGAGTGGCGAAGGCACCAACTGCCTCGTTTATGAGGCGGATGGACGCATCTTCCCCTCTGAGTTCGGCCGGCGCGCTGCCGTAGGGGGTGATCCGATTTTCGAATTGGGCCAGGTGCCGGAGGTCACGGTGACCGATGTTCTACGGCATCCAACGGTGCGTGCGATCGCAGCCGCGTCGCTCCTCGATACACAACCGATGTCTGCCGAGTGCTGGAACAAGCCGTTCTGTGGATTCTCTCCGACATTGAACTACCTGACTCGGGGGGACCTGTTCGGGCAGAGACCGAATTGTGTGCAATGCCAGTTTCAAATCTCTGTGAGTGAGAAGATCTTCGAGACCGTGGCGGATCCGAATGGCTCGGAGGCGACCGGGATTTTTCGCGGTTGGGCAACTGATCCCATCCCATCGGTCGGTGATACACGCGCCTGGATTCTCCCCTCCTGAGTCCGTCCCGGGCAGTTGGAGCGCCCCATGGGGAGGTGAGCGGTCTGGAGAAGCCTTGCGACTCCGGCGTGGCGCTTTCATAATTCGATCACCCCATGAGTGTATCGCACGTTCGTGCCCGCCGCCGTACCCACCTTCGTGTGGTGTACCGGGCCGCAGGTTGAGATGGCGGATCCCATGTCTTCTGGACGAGCCAGAGAGATGCAGGATTCTGCCCGCCGTGGTTGGGATGCGATCAGACGCCACGGTGTGATCGCCCTGGTCGATTGTTATGCGCACCGGCAGCTCTTTGTGAGCGATGAAGAGTTCCGCGCGCTGGCGCAACGGTTGCGAGAAGCCGGTGTTCAGGTCGAGCTGTTCGATGTCGTTCGTGCAGCTCCGGAATCGGGGATGTCGGTGAGCGAAGTTTGTGCAGCGCTCTCCGACCTCCTGCCCGCAGTAGTGGTCATGTCGCGTGCCTGGAACGCGGAACTGGTTGGGGAACTCAGGGCAGCGGTCCGTGACGCGATGTTCATTCGCTATTCCCACGGTGCGCCGAGTGCGATCGATGCGATGTTCGATGCTGTGATGGATCCCCGAGGTCTCCAGCAATTTGTTCTGGCGGGTGTAGCGTCCGGTGCGCCCGCCATTCGTCGTACGAAAGAAGAGCTGCGACAGAAGGAAGCTTCGTCTTCTTCTGCCACGGGAGCGCTTGCCACGATCTCCGGTCCTGCGCGTGGTTGTCCCTTTCTCGTGGATGTGCGGCAGTCTCCCGCATACCGTGATCTGGATCTCGAACTCGACTCCGTCCAAACGAAGGGATGTGCCTTCTGCCTGGACAATCTCGGCGCCTACGCCGGACATTCCGAGGAAGAAATCGTCACGGCATGGCTCTCACAATGGGCGGCGTTGCGGGCAGACAGGCCCGAATTGCGGGAAGTCCTGTTGACGGACGAACGTCCGCATCCGGTTCTGCCGGCATTCTTCCGCGGCATCCTGGAACGGCCGGAGCTACACGGAATCGAACTGCTGATCAAAACGCGTGTCGATTGGCTCGCAGAATTCGCAGATTCGGCGCTGGTGGAATCCTGCGCTCTCGCCGAGCGTAGCGGCTCGATCCTACATATCTATCTCGTCGGCTTCGAGAGTTTCCATCAGCCAGACCTGGATCTGTTCAATAAAGCAGTCTCGGTGGCTGATAATGTGAGAGCCATCGAGCTTCTGCGTACCCTCGAAACCCGTTTCCCACAGTCCTTTGAATTTCGCCGGCATCGCGCGCACGGGATCGTCCTTTTTCATCCCTGGACGACGCCCGAGTCGCTGCTGGAAAACGCGCAGGTCATGCGTGAAGTTCGATTCCACGAACTCCGCTCCCAGGCGTTGCGCACGAGACTTCGTCTGTACGCATCCGTTCCGTTGCACGTCCTGGCAGTACGCGATGGATTGCTTGCGGAGACGTTCGAGCAGGGGCGAGGCGATCGCGCAGTGGAACAGGGGTACGACGCGAGCCTTCCGTGGCGTTTTGCAGATCCAAAGGTGGAGGCGATCTTTCGCGCATCGAATCGGCTGGCCGAGATCCTGCCGCAACTGGCCGAAGCGGACATACTCGAGATGACCACCCGATTCATACTGCGCTGGCCGTGTTTTGCCGACTGTCCCGATCTGGCGGTCTACCCGCTGCTGTATAGTATTTTCTCCTGGGGTTCGTCGCCGAGTGATCTGCTGTCCGTGGTGGGTCCGATCGTGGCGCAATACGACCGTGAAGTGGGACCTGTTGTGGACGGTCCCAAGCCGGCTTGTTTGAAGGAGGGGATTGCGCGTGAGCATGGAACGCCCCTCCTGGAAGCGTACGGCCGTATGGGACTGTGCGCGGCCATTGTTTCCGAGCATGACCGGGGCGGGGATGACGGAATTCATGGTCGAGGACATTCTCATGTCTGTGTAGCGGTGGCTGCTGATCAGGAGACTTTGCAACGAGTCCTCCAACAGCAGCGGTTGGTCGAGACAGGGGAGCGCCGTTCGATCCACGATATGGGTGTGCTCATGGGCTACCCGAGCTGTTGCATCGAGGCATTCGCGACACTCGAGACTCACGGGAAAAATCTGGCTCTGGAAAGGGTGCCATTTCAAAGGCATCCCGAGTTGCCGCTCGACGCGCGGCTCAGCCGATTTTCGGCAGTATCGTTGCTGTCGCATTTCCTGTGTTCTCCGGATTGTGAGGCGTCGATCCAGATTGCTGAGAATCGGTTGACGGTGTTGCGTGGTATGGATGAAGTGGCCGAGGCGAGGATTCGGCGGCATCTTGCGACTCCGGTACTGCGCCTGGACTATCGGCGTGCCGCTCTGTTGCAGGGGCGGTGGGAGGGAGACCAGTTCCACGTCGACACCTTCCAGCCCTTCAACGACACCGACCTCGGTGTCGAGGCGACTGATGTGCGCAGAATCCGTCTCTTCGAAGATCGAGTCCGCCTGGAACTCAGGTCCGGTCATCCGCATGAAATCACCGGTGTTGCACCAATCCTGGTAGAGCCGGGGAGGGCACTGGCTCCTGCCGTCCGAGCGGTATTGAATTCCTCGTACGTTGCTCGAACTGATGTGACCAGCAGCCCTTCGAGTCCTTCCCATGGTGGTGACGTGGAGTCATTTACCGGCCTGGTGCCGCGTATCGTGCCGGGGCAGCGTGTGGGCGATTTCACCATCGAGGAGGTTGGTGTAACGCAGGGAGAAGAGTTGTCGGTTTCCCTCGTACGTGGCGTGGAACGGGCTGTGCTTCGGGTGAGCCGCTGGAAGCCCGGTGTGAACCCAGCCGCACGTCGAGGACGCTGGGCGCTCGATACGGTACACGGAGGTGCGCCGAGCGGGTTGGAGCAAGCCGCTCTGACAGCGCTGTCACTCGCTCTGCCCGCTGGTAGTCGTGTCCATCATGATGGCGGTGTGCCGAGTGGTACGGGTAGGACCGTGTCTTCCGGTAAGCTGGCGGACGTTGGAGTGGTCTGTACGGCACCATGGACCACCCTGGAAGTAGTGGATCCGGATGGGCTTGCACGGCAGTGTTGCAGCGACTGGACGATCGGTCATCGTGGCAATCTGCACCACAATTCGCTTGCAGAGATCTGGAATGGCGAGAGTTACCGTGAGGCGCGCCGGGTCATGTCGAGCGGATCTCTCGGCTCGTTGTGCCGCGTGATCTGCCCGCGTCTCTACGACAAGAAGTTCGCCGAGAGTGAATTCACGATCATGCCGGGAGCCTCGCGCTTTGTTGAGAACCAACGACTCCTCAAGGAGGACATCGCTCAACGGCGGGACATCGTGCGGGGAAGACCGCTGTATATCGCAGTCTGTCCCAGCACGTATTGCAACTACGACTGTATCATGTGCATGCATGGCCGCTCGCCGCGGCGCGATCTTCCCGAAGCAATCTGGGACGAATTGCTGGCATTTCTTCCGACGTTGCGGGTGCTGACCCTCCTGGGCGGCGAGCCTCTGGCGAATCCAACTGCCATGCATTTTCTGAAACAATGGGACCGTTCACGGTACCCCGATGCGGTGGTGTCTCTGGTGACCAATGGGAGTCTGTTGACTCCGAAAGTCCTACGCGGCCTCGACCGGTGCTCCTTTGGCAGTGTGACGGTGAGCCTCAATGCGGGCACGGCGCCGGTCTATGCGGCAGTGCAACGCGGTGTCGAATTTGCTGGGGTGTTGGAGAATGTCGATGCGTTGATCGAGTTCCGGCAGAGGCAGGGCTCGAGCTTTCCGATCGTCTTGAGTTTCGTCGTGCAACCCGCAAATCATTTTACCTTGCTCGAATTTGCGGAGATCGCCCGGCAGCGCCAACTTCCGATCCGGCTCATGCCCCTGAACCCGCATGGGCCAGACGGTCTGGATTTCTACAGCGACAGGGATCAGGTGGAACGAATCCTTGCATCCCTGGATCGTATGGATGCCTGGGCTGCGCGTCTGGCACCTTCCTATCGCGCAGAAATCCGGGGAACCCGCTCTGCCATCGAGAAGGAGGCATCGGCTCGCGCCGGGCAGACGATTGCTTCTTGAGAGCGTGTGTGGCGCGAGGAGAGTCCGGCGCTGCAACGCCTGGAGTCAGGCTCGTCCAAAACGCCGGCTGAGGATCCGGCGTAGGATGCGTGACCCATCGATGATGTTGTTGAGCCGGCTCTTGCCGTGAGGGCGAGGCGCGCGACTCACGCCGACTTCGACGATTTTGCCGCCGGCCTTCAAGACACCCAACAGCAGATCGACTTCGATGTCAAACCGGTTTGCGGAGAGTGGGATGTCACGCAACAACGCAGCGCGTACCGCTTTGAATCCGGCCTGCGTGTCCGTGAGCGACACGTTGAACAACAGGTTGATGACGCGTGTCAGAAAGCGATTGCCCCATTCGTTGACCGGCGTGATGGCCCCGGGTTCGAAACGGCCGAGAAATCGTGAGCCGACCACGAGATCGATTCCGGGGCGGAGCCGTTCCAGTAACCTGGGGATCTCGCTTGCGTCGTCCTGGCCATCGCCGTCGATCAGGACGATGACCTCGCTTCGGACGGATTCCAGTCCGTGGCGTATGGCGTGGCCCTTGCCCTGGTTCTTCTCCAGGCGAAGGACACGAGCCCCGGCAGCTTCCGCGGTGCGATCGGTTCCATCATTTGAACCATCATCGACGACAAGAACCTCGCATCCGGGAACTGCTTGCAATGCAGCCCGCACGATGGGTGCAATGGCAGGGGCTTCGTTGTAGGCCGCCACAAGTACGGTGACGGACGGCAGCTTTGTAGAGGGTTCACTCATGCTTTGTCCGTGCTCCGTAGCACGAGACGACCGAGCACGGAAAATGCCTCTGCCGCAGGCTCCCGGATCTGCGACCCTCGCAGGCGCATCAAAGCGCGAATCACTTCGCTGTCGATGTAGGGCCGACCCCCGAAGTTCTGCGATTTGTAATTGGTCACCATGCGCATCTTGGCCTCGGCTTCACGTGGCGAGAGGCTTACATATACCTGCGGGACCGAGCCACCCAGGTCATTGTTCGGAAATTCGCCGGCCAGAAGTCCCGTATGCGCTTTGAAAACACGGGCTGCTTCTGCTGCGACCTGCTGGTGGTCCTGGTTGGTGTCGGTGTGTGGATGTGTGACGACCAGGTCGTATTCATCCCGCAGAGATTCCATCGTTGCGTACAGTTCTCCGCGTTGTGCCTGGAATGCGCCACGACAGGCCGGAAGCATTTCGCCGCTGTGATTCCGAATCGAGTTGCTGGATTCCCGCCCCAGCCAGTCAACATTGTCGAGAAATTCCCGGTGCGCCTGATTGGCTGCAGCTTCGGAAATCACGCCACGATGATCGCTGAAGACGAGGACACCGACACGATGTCCGGAGAAACAAGCCCGTGCGAGCAACCCACCTGACAGGAGTTCGATGTCGTCGCAATGCGCGCCGATGAAGAGGATACGTTCGGGCAATTTCATGCGGCCGTCCGTTTGATGTAGCCGAATGCGGTCATCCAACGCGCGGCCTCGCGCAGACCGTGCTTCAGCGGCGTGGATGGAATCCAGCCGAAAAGTTGGTCGAGGCGTTCCACCGATGCGCAGCGTCTCACGACACGGTCCCAGTTGCGGGGTTGTTCATAGGAAATCCGACTCTCCGGAAGCCCGAAAAGACGCAGGATTTCCACTGCCAGATCACCGATGGCGACCTCCTGCCCTGTGCCGACATTGACGACCTGCCCTGATGCACGGGAGGCATCCAGCAGGATGCGGACGACATCACCAACGTAGGTGAAATCACGTGTCGCTTCTCGGCCGAAAACCCGGATCTTGCCGTCAGGTGTGTCGAGGGCGCGCATCATATTGGGTATGGCGTTGCGGTACCGTCCAGGCGGATCGCCGGGGCCGTAAACGTTGAAGAGACGGAAAATCGCGAAGGGAAGCCCCGACGAGCGGACGTAGCTCTCTCCCACGTGTTTGCTGATGGCATAGGGTGTATACGGCCGAGTTGGGCCGTCTTCGACAAAGGGCACGGCCACATCGCCATAGGAAGAGGAAGAGCCGGTGTAGACGAACAGATCGCAACCCAGCCGGCGTGCCATGCCGAGCACGTTCAAGGTGCCTTCGATATTCGAACGCATGTCGATGGTGGGATACTCCATCGACAACTCGTTCGCGAAGGAGGCTGCCAGGTGGTAGACACGATCGAACGGTCCGCCGCTGACTCTCTCCAGATCTTCGGCGAGGCGTATGTCGGCGTGCAGGAACTCGATGCGGTCGGCAACATCCTCGATCAGATGCAGTGACCATGTGGTGGCAAGATTGTCGACGACGACGACCTCGTGCCCCAGGTGGACGAGTGCACGAACGAGATTGGAGCCAATGAAGCCCGCTCCTCCGGTGACGGCAACACGCATCTGAGTCCCGGCATCTTTGGAGCGTAGACCTCTCTGCACATGGGTGATATATCAACCCTCAATGTGTGTCGCCACCCTGATACGTCCTCCGAGTGTGGTGGCTCGCTATGCACTTACCCTGAACGGTACACCCCCCCTATCCCTGGCCTACCTGGCCGGTAGTCTTACCGCTGCGGGTCATGAGGTTCAGGCGATCGATGGCCTGGGGGAAAGTCTGTACTCGATGCGCCCGGGCTATCGGGCGAACCTGCTGACCAACGGGCTGTCGATCGGCGAAGTCGTCGAGAGGGTCCGTCCCGACACGCAGTTCATCGGAATTTCGTGCATGTTTTCTCACGAATGGCCGTTGGTAAGGGAACTCATTGCCACCCTCAAAGAGCGCTTCCCCGAAGTGCCGATCGTTTGCGGGGGAGAGCACCCGACTGCCATGCCGGAACTCTGTCTGCAGGATGCGCCCGGTCTGATCGCGTGTGCGCTCGGAGAGGGAGAAGAGACGGTCGTTGAACTCGTCGAATCCTGTGCTGGGATCGGGCGCAAGCTCGACGAGGTGGCAGGTCTGGTGGTGCGAGATGGAGACGGAACGCGGCACACGGCGGTGCGCGAACGCATCCGCGCCGTTGATGACATTCCAGCCCCACGTTGGGATCTCGTTCCGATCGAGCATTATCTTGCCGGCGGTTTCAGCTTCGGTGTCGATCGGGGGCGGACGATGCCCATCCTGGCGACACGTGGGTGTCCGTTCCAGTGCACCTTCTGTTCGAGTGCCCAGATGTGGACGACTCGTTATGCTGCACGTGATCCCGTACGGGTCGTCGAGGAGATCGAGTCTTACGTCCAGCGCTGGGGTGTCGAGAACATCGATTTCTACGACCTCACATCGATCATCCGGCGGGAGTGGGTTCTTGCTTTCTGCGCAGCCCTCGAGGCGCGAGGGCTGAAGATTACCTGGCAACTTCCCAGTGGCACCCGCTCCGAGGCTTTGGATGCGGAGGTTCTACGCGCCATGTACCGTGCCGGTTGTCGTAATGTTTCCTACGCACCTGAGAGTGGTTCACTGGAGAGTCTGAAGGTGATCAAGAAGAAGGTGAACCTCGATCATATGGAAGAGTCCATGCGAGCAGCAGTCAAAAATGGTCTGAATGTCAAAGCCAACATTCTGATTGGCTTCCCTCATGAAAAAGCGGCACATGCCCGTAAGTCGCTTCATTTCATCTATCGAATGGCCCTGGCAGGGGTGCACGATGCTTCGGTGTGGACTTTTTCGCCGTATCCCGGCTCCGCCATCTTCAAGGAACTGCAGGCCCAGGGAAGAATCCGTGAGCTCGATGATGATTACTATGCATCGCTTCTGTCGTATTCAGATATCTCCCAGGCCGTTTCCTACTCGGAACATATGAGTTCGAAGGAACTCCAGCGTTACAGATTGGCTGGTCTCTTGCTCTTTTACATGGTGAGCTACCTGAGCCATCCCGTGCGGCCGCTTCGATCACTTTACAACATTGCGACCCGCCGATACGAATCACGTCTGGAGATGTCTTTTGGAAATCTGATTCGACGCCTCGTAACGCCGCGCGTGGAGACTGCCTGATGCGCGTCACATTCGTTACGAGTGGACTGGAACATCTGGGGATCGAGGCCCTGTCGGCATGGGTGCGGCAAGCCGGACACGAGCCGGCTCTCGTTTACGAAGCTCGGCCCTTTTCTTCCGGGAGTGGCACGGATAGCAAACTGCTGGCGCGGTTCCTCGAGCCGACGCCACAAGAGACGGCAGAGCGCGTAATCGCAACGAAACCCGACGTCGTCGCTTTCACCTCTTACAGTGTGACCCATCGCTGGGCCCTCCAGGTCGCGCGTGAACTGAAGCGATACGTGAAGACGCCCATCGTCTTTGGTGGTCCGCACGTGTCAGCGGCTCCGGAGCGTGCCATCCGGGAACCCTCCATCGATGCAATCGTGGAAGGGGAGGGCGAGAATGCGCTTCTCGAACTTCTCGAATGCACGGAGAGAGACCGTTTTGGCCGTACCGATATCCGTAACTGCACCTTCCGCGACAACGGTTCGATTGTCCGAAATCGTGTCCGAGGGTTGCTACACGATCTCGACCAGATCCCGTGGGCGGATAAACAGGGATTCTACGAGACAGTCCCTGCCTTCGAGCACGAATTTTATGTGATCTCGCGCCGTGGTTGTCCTTTCCGGTGCAGCTTCTGTGAGTTCAGCACCTTCTCCAAAACATATCCGGGGGAACGACCGGTCCGGCGCCGGTCGGTTCCTCACCTGATCGGGGAGCTGAAACACTGGAAACAACGGGGACGGATTCGGAAGGTATTCTTCTGGGATGCCATTTTCACACTCGACACGAAGTGGATGATCGAGTTTGCCGACGCTTACCGGCGGGAGATCGGCATTCCCTTTGAGTGCTACACGCACCCGCAAACGATGAATCGCGAAATGGCGCAGCTCCTTGCGGAGGCCGGTTGCATCATGGTGCGGGTTGGCGTGCAGAGTGTGAATTCGGACACGTTGGCTGCCGTCGGCCGTAAGGGTGATCTGGACAAGATCGTGCAGACGTTGGATGTGCTTGCCGAATACAATCTCCCGTACTCTGTCGATCACATCATCGGTCTTCCTGGAGAGGGCGCAGCCGAACAGCTCGATGCCCTCAAATTCTATCTCAAGGTGAAACCCAAGCGGATTCTGGCGCACTGGATGACCTATTTCCCGGGTACAACGGTACTGGAAGAAGCGCGCTCCCAGGGAATCCTATCCGATGAAGATATCGAACGGATTCTCGATGGCGATGTCGGGCCAGGCTACATGTTCGGTGGCAACAAGGAGTACCGGGACCACGAAGAATTGCTTCATCTTTGTGGCGTTTTCGATCTTCTCCCACTCCTGCCACCGGCGTTCATCGAATGGTTGCTGAAAAACCACCGCTACCGCCACCTGCGTGGGGTGGGTCTGATCCGGCAGTTCGGGACTCTGGCTCTCGCCCTGCGTGGTGAGCCGGCGACACGAGAGCACGTACGCCATATCTTTGCCACGACGTTGGGCGCCACCCGGGATGCATTGCGCCGTAAGTTGAGACGGCCTTTTCTTAGACGACGGATTTCTCAAACCACGCCTTCCCCCTTCAAGGCGACGTCAGCACCGCGAGAAACCTGAGGTCGAGCAGCCCGACTCGCGATTTTTCGAACGGTATGGCGAGGAGTTTGTCACGCAGGGGACCTCGTGCCGTGGTGCCGTCGCGATGAGGCAGCGAGAGACTCGGGAAAAAAGAGTAGCGATTGAGTCCATGATTATGGTACGCCAATCCGAAGTGGTTTTTTCAGGTGTTGCGAGAAAATCGTCTTGTGGGAAATTTCATCGTGAGTTTACCCTGTTAGACGGTTATGTGGTGTGAGTGGGAAACCTCGGACACGACAGGTCGAATTTGATGTCCATGCGGATAGATGCCTCGAAGCAGCCACAGGATGCGCGGCCTGGAGAAGGTGCTGGCGGTTCACTCCCCCGTGGGGCGAAATCACCCATTCCCGACCTGCGTCTTTCTCTCTTGCGCGATGTGGAACTCCCATGGCGCCTGCCAGACGAGAGTGAAGCGGAGGAGCGATCGACTGCGGAGATCCTTGCCCTGGCTCGTGAGACAGCCCTGGGAAATGGTTCGTGGCTTTTGAGTTGTAGCGATCCGTCCGGCCGCCAGGATCTGATCCCTTTGATCGCCAATCTCCTTGAATTGCGCCCGCACGATTTCGGCCTTTTTTGTTCGGGTGAAGGACTTGATCAAAGGCTGCTTACTGCCCTGTGCAAGGCTGGAGTCCGTAGAATCGTGATTCCTTTCCACAGTGCACGAGCGGATGCGCACGATTGGTTGTTCCGGCGTCCCGGCGCCTTGAAGTCAGCGGCACGTGCCATTCGCACCTGTCTCGACGCCGGTGTGCCGACCACGGCAGAGATCGTCGTGACACGGCCGACGGCGCCCCATCTGGGGGAGACTGTCGATGCGCTCACCCGGCTTGGTGTGCGCAGCACCTCGATCCGGCGACTGAGGATGCGGGACGCCGGAGAGATACCGTTTGTCTCCCTTTCCCCCCGATTGGCACTTCTCCGCCCGGCTCTCGAGGCTGCCGCGACAGTCGCGCTCGACCGGCGTGCCCGCGTGACCCTGCGCGATTTCCCGTTATGTGTGGCGCCCCGACTGCGCCCGTTGTTCGCTCGCGCAGGGAGTGAGATCTGGCTTGGCGAAGAATCGACGGCCACACCGGCAACTGGCGATCGTCTCTGCCCAAGGTGCCCGGATGCCGTGCGGTGTAGCGGTGTTCCCATGGACTATGTCGAGCGCTTCGGATGGGAGGAATTCCGTGAACCGGCGGTTGAGGCGGCACGCGTATCCCTGAGTGTGAAAGCAGCCCGGAAAGAGGATGCGGGTCCGGCGATGGTTCTCGGCTGGCAAGGTCCCAATCGGATGCGTTGTGCTGCCTGTGCGGACCATACGGTGGACGAACCGATCAAAGATGGTGATTCGACGCGACGGATTCGAGAGCGCCTTGTCCATGCGGCCCGTTTTCGGCCGTCTGCTCTGCGCCTGACGGGTGCGGAATTACTGGCGCATCCCCGAGCGCCGTTACTGATCCAGGATGCACTGCGGTTGTTCCGGCAAGTGGAGATTGCAGCCGAGGCGAGTCCGATCGTGGAGTGGACGGATGTGGATCTCCGGCGGCTGAAGGGTCTGCACCGTTTCGATGCTGTTTTATATGGACCCGATGCGACGTCGCATGATGCCCATTGTGGAATTCCCGGTGCGTTTGAAGGGATGATGACGGGTCTCGAGAGGCTGTATGCGATTACGAGAGTACCGATCGGTGCATATGCCATCCTGCATGATGCCACATCGGTCCTACGGTATGCCGCTGCGTGGAACGCCGGAGAGTTACCGGGGGCCCCGGCATTTCGTTTGTCGCCACAGGGTGGTTCGCTCGACGAACTCGTCGATGTTGCGCGACAAATAGAACCGGGGGACGTCCGCTCGGCTCTCTTGGCCGTACTGCCCGCTTGCCTTTGCGAACGTGTGGGGATCGAACTGGATCCCGCGGAACGGCAGCCTCAGGAGCCCGAGCAAACGATCCGTTGGGGGCGTAGCGTCGACTACGAGCCGGCCAGCGTCGACCGCCGTGGTTCCTTTGGGGCATGTGATCCGAGCGGTGAGTCGTGTGGCATCCATGGTTGTGTGGGCAGAGCGGTGGGTTGGCGGAGCACAGTGAGGGCAGAACGATGGCTGGCGAGTTCTTGAAAGACCGGATGCTGGAGCGCGAGCGCGTCGCCAATGTGAAGAAACATTGGGTACGGCTCGTGACAGCGTGCAACAGCCGTTGCCTGTTCTGTCTCGACACCGATACGCCACGCAATGTGTTCATCCCCGAGGACGAAGTACGCCGGGAAATTCTGCGGGGGCGCGAGCAGTTGCAAGCGGACAAGATCATTTTGTCTGGTGGTGAGGGCTCGCTCCATCCGAAATTCGTCGAGTTCTGCCGCTACGCGAAAGAAGTCGGCTATGATCGTGTCCAGACCGTCAGCAATGGTCTGATGTTTGCCAAACGGGAATTCTATCAGGCAGCGGTGGATGCTGGTCTGGGCGAGATCACCTTCAGCTTGCACGGGCACACCCCGGAACTGCACGATTATCTGACGGGTGCCCCCGGAGCTTTTCGGAAACTCATGAAGGCGATGGTGCGGGCAATCCGGGAAAATCGCATCATTGTGAACGTCGATGTCTGCATCAACAAACAAAACGTTCCGTACATCGATCAGATCGTTGAACTCTGTCTGTCCGTCGGCGTGCGCGAGTTCGACCTGTTACATGTCATTCCGCAGGGCGATGCGTTCAAAAATCGCCACCAGCTTTTCTACGATCCAGTGGAACATCTGCCGCGCTTGCAAAAGGTTTTTCGTCTCAATCGTCACCCCAACGTCGTGATCTGGACGAACCGTTTTCCGGTCGAATTCCTCGAAGGCCTGGAGGATCTCATCCAGGACCCTCACAAGATGCTCGACGAGGTGAACGGACGACGCTTTCAGATCCGCCGTTATCTCGACGAAGGAGTACCGCTGGAGTGTCGAGATCCGGAACGCTGCAAGTATTGCTTCATTGAACCATTTTGTAACACGGCCGATCGTGTGATCGGACGTCAGAACGAATCATCGTGGGACGTCTGGCACATCGGTTCTGTCGAAGGGAAGGATTGGAACTCGTACGCGGAATTGAGTGAAGATGATCTCCCCTACGGCAGCCGTTCATTGGGGTTGGATCTGGAGGATCTGTGTGACCTGGAGCGGTTGCCGGTACACCCGGAAATCGGGATCCATGCCAGCGTGCAGAGAATTTCGCGGTTCGTGGATCGAAGTCTGATCCCGAACGCACTTCATCTGTCGCTGAGCAAGTCAGAGCACCTCGAGTTTTTTCTGGGTGAGGGGCAAGCCCTCCCGCAAGACCTGGAGCTCGAGATCCTGCTCAACAAAGAAACAGCGGCATGGTTGCTGGCGCATCGGGGAGGGTTGGCAGGTTATCTGCCGAATCTCCGGATCCACCAGCCCCATTACGAATTTCTCAAAGACGCCGTAGCCAACGATGTGCGCGATCCGAAGAAATTCTTCCTGCAACTCGACCTGCCGATTCGGGTGAGTGGTCTGCCGGCATGTCTGACGCCGAATGTAATTCTTGCCGAAGCACCAAGAATCCTGCACCAGTCGATGTTCGATCCCGAAACGGGCCGTTTGGACATTCGTGAGCTGGCACGCACGCATGTAATCGATGGCTATTGGGGCAAATCACTTCGTTGTCGCGAGTGCCGTCTGAATGATCGTTGTGACGGAGCTCACATCAATTTTCTGCGGGACCAGGGATTCGCTCAACTCGAACCATTGCGCGAAGGCCCGTGGAGTGACTCCGCCGAAGAACAGATGAATCGGCTACGCCCGCAGCCTCCCGCACGTTTGCGCGACGGGAAACCAAAAGAGCCGGTCGCACCCAGCCTACCAGGCTATGCGCCACCGCAGGCTGCGCCGGTCGAGCCGTTGATGGAGATCGCGCAACGCGCCCGGGAGGCACGGGAACGCCGCCGGCGCGAATTCCAGAAGGAGACGCGGCCCCCGGCGTGATTCGTCACTCCGTGCGGAAGAGCGAAGGGCCTGCGACGAATGGCGAATCTCGGCTACCTCCAGTTGACTCGGAACTGTTACCAGAAGTGCCAGTTCTGCAGTAATCCACCGACCGGGGTACACCTCGATGAGGCAGAGATGCGTCGAAACATCGATCGCCTCGTGGAGATGGGATACGACGGCGTCATCCTGACCGGTGGTGAGCCGAGTATCTCGGAGTTGCTGCTTCCCGCGTTGAGCTACGCGCGAGAGAAGAACCTGTTCAGCCGGATGATCACCAACGGCCAGCAACTCGCCGACAAGGCGTTTTTCAAGAGCTGCGTCGATGCGGGCCTGACCCACATCCATCTCTCCCTGCACAGCTACCGGCGCGAAGTGCACGACTTCATCACCCAGTACGAGGGGGCGTGGGACCTCCTCATCGAATGCCTTGGCCATGTTCCCGACATGGGCATCACCTGCGACATCAACACGGTGATCAATCTCTACAACTGCGACCATCTGCACGAAACCGTGCAGTGGTTGTGTGAGAATTTTCCGTTCCTCCACCACTTCGTGTGGAACAACATGGATCCGGACGGTAACCGCGCCGAGGAAAATCCGGACTGCATCCCCAAGCACTACGAATTCCATGTGTCGCTGGAGAAGGCGATGGAGTACCTGGTGCGTAACGGTCGCAGCTTTCGCGCCGAGCGTGTCCCTCTGTGCTACATGCCCCGTTTTGCCTGGGCATCCACGGAGACGCGTAAGATCATCAAAGAGGAAGAGCGCTGCATCAAGTTTCTCGATTTCAAGGGATTCATTCATCAACGTGAATTCCTGCATGGCAAGGCGGATGTATGTAATGTCTGCCGCTTCGACTCGATCTGTGCTGGTATGTATTCCATGGCCAAGACGTTCGACGAACGCGAACTGTCTCCGGTCTTCGAAGATCCGCGCGAGACGATCGTGGATGTACTGGGACACGAACCGTCTCCCGAACTGATGGATCGGCTCATGCAACGACGGGGGCGGAGATCGAATACAGAACAGCCGAGTCTCGAAAAACGGCAGCAGCCGATGTGGCGAGCGCTGTAGCGATGAGTGCGTTCCTTTTCGTCAATCCGCCGCTGGTGCTCGATGACGATTTCATCGACTATCCGTACTTTGCGAATCACGGTCTGCTGTCCTGTGCCGCGCTGACAGCTCGCGCAGGCGCGTGCGTCCGGGTGTATGACGCGTTTGCCCAGGATTCATCCGGCCGTTACCGTCGCCCCACCGGTGGGTTCGTTCTGGGCGCTCCTCACGATCGTTTCATCGCCGATCTGCCCGCCGGAGAGTTCGACGTGGTCGTATTGGGAGGCCCGGTTTTCCTGCGAATCGAAGCCGCGCATGCGGAAACCGAACAGCTCATCGCGTCGCTACGGTCCAGATACCCGAAGGCGGTCTTTCTGCTGGCCGATGGATACGTCGGCGGCCAACATTACATGGACTATGACGCCGATCGGGTGCTTGCCCGACACGAGGAGTTCGACGCAATCCTGAAATACCCGGGAGAGCGCCTCTTCGGAGATCCTGACTATCTTGCCACGCTGCGCCACGCCCGCCGTGTGCTCACCGAAGCGGGCGAACGGGGTAGTGACCCCCTCGAACCGTTCTATTTTCTCGACGGAATCGACGTCCGCAGGTTCGATGATTTCCTCGACCGTTGTTTTGGCGATGGGACCTGGCTGAACACCTTTGGTATCGGGCGTGGGACACGTTCCTTTCTCACCAGTATGGGTTGCCCGCACCGGTGTATTTTCTGCACGAGCAATCCCGGTTGGCGGCGCACGGGCCGCAAGCTTTACCAGCCCATTCCGTTGGCTCGGCTGAAAGACTGGGCCTTCATCCTGCGAACCGGTTTTGGCGCACGTAAGCTCATTGTGCTCGACGAGATGGTGAACGTACGTCCGGATTTCAATGCGCTTCTGGCGGCATTCAACGAACTCGATTATTCGTATGATTTCCCCAACGGAGTCCGCGCCGACCACCTCAGTCGTGAGGCTCTCGAACTCATGCAGGGGCGCGTCTCGATGCTGAGCATCTCGGCCGAGAGCGGATCGCAGGAGGATCTCGATGACGCCATCGGCAAGAGGCAGAAGCTGGAAGCGATCCATCGGGTGGCCGCCTGGTGCCAGGAAATGAACATTCCGTTGATGGTCCATTACATCATCGGTTTTCCCTGGGAGACCCCCTCGCACATCAATGCCACGATGGAGATGGCCTGGGATCTCTATGACCGCTACGGCGCGTGGCCGTCGATGCAGTTTGCGACACCCATCAAGGGGACGGCGTTGCACGAACAGTGCGTCGAAATGGGCTTGATTCCTACGGAGGGTATCGATCTGAAGGACGGAGCTCTCTTCCAGCACCGTCCGAGTTTTGATCCGCCGAAATGCCCGCCCGGGTTCGTCGCCAAGGCCCGCGCTGCCTTCGACACCAAGATGTCCGCTCGCCAGGCTCGCAAGCTCATTTTGAACATCACTTACAAGTGTGCCAATCGCTGTGTCTTCTGCGCGACCGGAGATCGTGTCACGGCATCTCTGGAGTGGGACAAGATCGAACGCCTGCTGCATGACCACAGGAATGAAGGTACTGACCAACTCGACATCGACGGAGGAGAGCCAACGCTGCATCCCCGCCTCATCGATACGATCCATCTGGCGCGCTCGCTCGGTTATCGCTCCATCAATGTGACCACGAACGGACGCCAACTCCGTGATCCGGAACTGGCACGGTCGCTGGTGACGAGCGGGATTACCCACTTGCTGATTTCGCTCCATGGGAGCACGGCCGAGATCCATGATGAGGCGACCGGAATTCAGGGGAGTTTCGAGCAGACGGTGTGCGGTATTGACAATGTCATGGCCGCACGCCCCGAAGATCTCGATGTTGGTCTGAATGTGACGATCACGACCGGCAACGTGGATCATCTCCTGCCCCTGACGGAGTTGGCCATTGCCAAGGGGTTCTACAAGATCAACTTCCAGTTCATCACCCCGTTCGGCCAGGCATGGGAGGAGATTGTTCCGCCCATCGAGGAAGCGGCGCGAGCGGTGATGGCCGTCATCGACCGGTGTGCCGAACGGATTCAGATCTGCGTCATCAATGCGCAGTTCTGTGTCTTTCCGGGCTACGAGAGATATGTCGTGGGAGATCTGCAGAAATTGGGTCGCACCATGGTGTTCGCTGCCGATCCTCGATTCCCGGAAGAGGTCAACCTCTATGATTGGCTGGGTGCCCGGCGTGAAAAACGCGATGTGTGCCGGGAGTGCCCGTGGACGATCACGTGTGAGGGCTTCCAGGTGTTTGCGCAGGAGAAACCCGACATGCGCGTCGAAAGGGCGCGCCCGGCCATCGATGCGGTGCCGCAATGACCACGAGCATCTCACAGACCTGGGTGGAGTACGACGACGTCCTCGTCGACATCATGATCGGCTATGCCTGCAACGTTCAGTGTGACTACTGTTCCATCACGGATGAAATGCGGCGGGACCAGATGCCCGTCGATGTCATTCTACAGCAGTTGAGCGCAGCTCGGATGCGTGGGGCCACGAGAGTCAGTTTCGGCGGTGGCGAGCCGACCATTCGCCGCGCACTGTTGCCCATTGTGCGCTGGTGCCGCGATCGCGGCTATCGGTCGATCAAGGTGGCCTCGAACGGTCTGATGTACTCGTACCGGACGTATGCGCGAGAGGCGAGTGAGGCGGGAATCAACGAATTCCACATCTCTTTCATGGCTCATACCGATGCCCTGTATGACAAGATCATGGGCAAGCCCGGGTCTCTCGGTCTGGTGGAACAGGGTGTTCGTAACCTGGTCGAACTGGGGCACAGACCCATCGGGGATCTGATCATCAAGAACGATACCTGGATGCATCTGCCGGATATTGTCGATTACTGGGCAGCGCGAGGTGTGGAGAAATTCAACCTCTGGCTCGTTTCCCTCTCCGATCGAAACAAAGACAACCTGGAGTCCCTGTTGCCCGTGAGCGTGATGAAGCCCGGAATCATCGGTGCCTTCGAACGCGGGCGGCAACTCGGTGTGACGGTGCTCTCGCGGCACATTCCACGATGTATGTTACCGGGCTACGAAGACCACGTTGCCGACCTGCGGGACGACAAGGTTCTCGTGATCACGCCGCATTCGACTTTTGCCCTGTGGGAATCGAAGATTTCACCGAACGCCTACGGGCCGCGCTGCGAGGGTTGCCGTCACCAATACGGGATCTGCCTTGGCTTGCGACGCGACTATCTCGATCGATACGGAGATGGTGAGGTGGTTCCAGAGCGGAATGAGATGGAATCGATGGGGCCTGAAACCGTGCGTCTGACATGATGAGGAATGAGCCGAACTTCCTGGTGGGGCCTGTGAGGTGGGGCGCTTGATCCAGGAGATGCGATGATCCGAACGAGAATCATGAAGGATTGTGAATGAACACTCAGATTGAAACGATCGATCCGAGTCGAGCAGAATTGAGGCTATCGCTCGATTCGAACCTGTATCCGCGGGACGTGTTGTATGCTGCCGCGTATGTGTTTCTGGACCGTGCCTATGTGCTGCTGGATTGTGTCGAGTCGCGCTATGTCGTCTCGGTACGTTGCAAGGAGATGGTCGACGAGGCCAAACTTCGGAGCTTCGCAGGAGAATTCGAGAACGAGCTATTGGCGCAAGCCCTGCGGTTGCGCGTCTTCAACGCCAATCGGAACATCATCGAGAAGCTGACCAATCTGGCAATCTTTGGCGCAGCCGGTCCCGGCCCCAGCCTGGAAGCGGAACAGAGTAACGGTCCGGATGCAGCGGATACCTTTATCGAGGACCCACTGGGCATCGCCGCACCATGGGAAGCCAAGAAAGGTTGATCGAGACAACGAACATGCCGGAACACAGGGAAAACAGCGTACATCTGCACACCCATTTATACACCGAGGAGGCGATCCGTGCGGCAGCCGAAACGTTTGCTGACTTTGCGTCGTTTGCCGTTCACCGGGAGAATGAGCACTTCGTAGTCGATATCCGGGATATCGATCCCGGCATCGATGGTGATGTCATTGGCGAGTTCTGTAATTTTGCGCTCGCCAACACAGCAACGAGTCGCCAGGAATGATGCAGCCAGAAGTAGCCCCTCCAAACCAACGTTCGGGGAGTGATCTCCTGCCTCGCGGGAGACAGGTTGATCTCTCTCGGATTTCAAGTCCAGGCCGCTGGAATCCAGAATTTGCGGTGCCGTTCAATCAACGGATGATCGGCAGCAAGGTCCTCATCAGCAACGATATGGGAGATTGGTTGCTCCTTACTCCCGATGAATTCCGAGATTTCATCGAGGGCCAGCCACAACCCGGGGAGGCTCTCTATGAGAAACTCAAGAAGAAGAATTTCATCGCCCGGGAAATCGACTACGCCGAACAGGCAGCGCGCTGGAGCCGCAAGAAACAGTACCTGTTTTACGGCCCGACCCTGCACGCCTTCGTTCTGACGCACCGCTGCAATACGGTATGCCAGTACTGCCACAGCTCGATCGTTGGGATGGAGCGGACGGATACCGACATGTCCGTCGAGACGGCTTCACGGGGCGTCGATCTCGCGTTTGAGACAACAGCGGGCGGAATCACGATCGAGTTTCAGGGCGGTGAACCGCTGGCGAACTGGGAGATACTCAAACACATCGTCGAGTACGCCCGGGAGAAGAACAAGACGGCGCGTAAGGTGCTGTCCTTTGCTCTCGTCACCAATCTTTCCCTGATGGATGACGAGAAGCTCGATTACCTGCTCGAACGGCGTGTCCAGATCTGCACGAGTCTCGATGGCCCGGCCGACCTGCACAATCGCATCCGTGTCTACAAGAATGGCAACAGCCACCAGATTGCCGTCTCCTGGATGAAAAAAATCAACGATCGGTACGCCGAGTTGGGTCTCGACACGAATCATTACCGCGTCGAAGCGCTTCCCACGATCACCCGGCCCAGTCTGACGCGCTGGAAGGATATCATCGACCAATACGTCGAGGTGGGTTGTCGCGCCGTTTTCCTGCGCAAGCTCGATCCGTTTGGTTTTGCCGCACGCAGCGCCAAGACGCTCGGTTATTCGATGGACGAGTACCTGGAGTTCTACGCCAACGCTGTCGATTACATCATCGAACTCAATCGTAAAGGCACGCAGGTGATGGAGCGCCACGCCGCCATCATTTTCAATAAGATGCTGGCCGATGAGGAGCCGAATTTCCTCGACCTACGGACCCCGGGAGGTGCCTGTATCGGCCAGTTGGGCTACGCGCCGGACGGCAGCATTTATTCCTCGGATGAGGGCCGTTTTGTCGCCGCAATGGGTGACGATATGTTTCGCATCGGCTCGGTGCGTGACAGTTACCGTTCCCTGATGTCGAATGCCGCTACGCGAGCTCTCGTCATGGCCGGGCTGAACGACGGGCAGCCGGATTGCGTGAGTTGTGTCTACAAACCATGGTGCGGGCAACAAGTCGAGTACAACTACAAAACACAGGGGAGCCTGCACGGCCACATGCGTGATTCGACTTGGTGCAAGAAACACAAGTCGATCTTCGACTACCTGCTGCACAAATTGGAGTCGGCCGACGAGCAGGATCTCGAGATGTTCCAGATGTGGACGACGAACCGTACGCTGGAACATTTCATCGTCTAGGAGATCCACGAGCGTCGGGGGAAATCCTCAGGTAGACAATGGAAGCGACACGTGTGGCGATTTCAGAGGTGACCGGGGCAGGCCTCGTTCTGCCGCCGGAGCCGCCTGGTGAAGCACAGCCTCTCCACGCCGCATATGCTCGCTACCTGGCGCAATGTTGCCGGCAACTTCTCTCGGCGGAACCGCTCCTACCGTCGTCCGTACGTCCTGTATATGAGCGTGTCGCAAGCTGTGTGAGACAGGCGCTGGTTCGCAACCGGAAGCAGACGTTGGCGTGTTTTGCCTCGCCCGTGATTGGCGCATCCCTGCTCAGCCTGAACCTGCGCGATGCGTTGTCCCTCTTCGCACCGAGAATCGACGAAGCGGCAACGCAGATGCTGCCGAACCTGATGTTGGAACTCGGCCTGCGTGGCCTACTCCCCCCAGAGCTCCAGACCGAATTCGGCGGCGAGATCCGGCCGCTCCTTTCCTTCCGGCTGGGTGGGGAAATCACACCCCCCGCGGGAACGAATCGTCTGTGTTTTGCGAAGGATTCGTTGATCGCCATGTGTGACGGCGGTCACAGTCACCGGCTGCCTCTGGCACCCGAGGCCATGGGACGCGCACTCGGTTCGTCGGAGGGAGATTTCCGTTTCGACAGGCGGTACTGGCCCTGTGGTGGTGTGACGCGAGTTGCCACCGTGGATACGAATCCAATTGCCGGTTTTGAGGCGCATCCGGATAAGGAGGGAAATCACATCGATCTGGGTGGGCATTCGGTCGAGGAGTGGGTTCGCAGTCTGGACGAGTCTTTCTCTCTCGTGGGGGAGTTTCTCCCGGGGGTATTTACGGAGATGGGACCGTTGCTGCACCAGATGGTTCCGGTGGGTTATGACGCGGAGAAACATCTGTCGGCCTCCCTGCGAGAGGCGATAGGCACTGTGTATCTGACGTTGCATCCGGATGTCATGACGATGACCGAAGCGGTCATCCATGAGTTTCAACACAACAAGCTGAATGTGTCGGGCTACAGCGCCGACTATCTCGTCAATGCCTACCATCCTCTCTATAAGAGTCCGGTTCGGCCAGATCCCCGGCCATTGAGCGGGATTCTCCTTGCGGTTCACGCATTTCTGCCGGTCGCCGAATTTTACCGGCGTATGCGCGATGCGAAACATCCACTGGCGGAAAATCCGGAGTTTGCGCGTCGTCTGACTGCGATCGATGGAAAGAATCGAGAAGGCATGGCCATGTTGCGTGAGAACGGCGAGTTCACAGCGCAGGGCCAGACTCTGTTTGCCGAACTGGAAGAGGTAGAACGACGCCATGCGGCCGACCGGCAGGCACGAGGTGATGCGCCCCTGTCGGTGTCGGACAGTCACTCTGCCTGAGCGTGACCAGAACGGATTCCTGGATTCCGATCCCGATGTGGATGAGACTCCTCCAGAGTGGCGTGGTGATACGAGTTGAGAAATGTTTGCCGCTCTGCAGCGATGTCACACCCTCACGTTCTGCCAACGTTCGCCGTTGAATCTTCCGCCTTTGAGGATTGCCCTTGCCAGGTAGTCGCCGAGCAGGGCGAACCAGACCCAGGTAAGGCTCAGTTGGAAGACATGAGCCGCCAGGTAGGCTGAGCCGAGCCGGCAACCATAGAATCCGACGAATACGGCGACGAGCGGAAAACGGGTGTCACCGGCGCCGCGCAGCGCACCACCCAATGTGAAATCGATCGCCATCAGTGGTTGTGCCAGACCCAGTGCCCAGATGAAGCTCACTGTGTCGCGGATGACTTCCGGGTCCTGGACGAATGCGGCGGCAATCGGTCGTGCCAGAAGGATGATCACCACGCCGCAGGCAGACATGAGATAGATGGAAAGCTTGTTCGATTCCCAGCCGGCACGTCGTGCGAGGTCGGGCCGGCCAGCCCCAAGATTCTGGCCCACGAGCGCCGCCGCGGCAGCCGCGAATCCGTAGCCCGGCAGGAACGAAAGGGCCAGAATCCGGACACCGATGAAATAGGCCGCTACGGCGCTGGTCCCGTAACGCGCAGCAAAGACCATGTAGACGAAAAAGCCGAGTTGCATGAGGATCTGCTCGATGGCGGTGGGTGAGCCAATGGCGAGAACCCGCCGCATCACACTGAGTTGTGGACGCAGATGCCAGGGCTGGAGCCGCAGCACAAGACGGCCGCGTGCGAGCAGGCCGAGAGCCAGAATCATCCCCGAGGTGAAGGCGATGGCCGTGGCAAGGCCTGAGCCGCGCACACCCAGAGCAGGGAATCCGAGCTTGCCGAAGATCAGCGCGTAGTTGAACACTACGTTGAGGATGTTGACGATGAAGCCGATGAACAGTGGTGTTCGAGTGTCGCCGGCGCCACGCAAGGCAGAGCCGACAACGAAGAGGATGGCGGATTGGGGGATCGACAGCATGACGAAGCGGGTGAACCCACCCCCTTGTTCGATCACATCGGGATCAACGCCAAACCAACCGACGATCTGTGGAGCAAACACGATGACGGGGGCGATGCAGGCGATGGAAAGTACGAACGCGGCCAGGATCGACTGCCCCAGGACGACCTCTGCCGCCTGATGGTCGCGTCCACCAACGTGACGCGCCACGAGCGCCAGAGTCCCCGTTCCGACGGCGGTCATCGCCACGCTGACGCTTGTAAGGACCTGAGCACCAATGCCGACTGCTGCAACAGCAGTTGCGCCCAGGCGACCGACCATCAGCGTGTCGATCAGTCCGACGAGCGACTCGAGCAGGAAGGTGACGATCACCGGCCACGCAAGGCGCCAGATGGTACGGAGCATCTCTGCACGTTCGGAGATGACGATGGGGGTCGCCTCGGCACTCACGGTGTAAGGCGATTGGCTCTCCATGCGCGGGGGTAAGGACATGCGAAAGGAAGGGCTAAGTCAAGACGATCGGACGTGTGTGTGATCGCTGGTGGATGGATGCTTCGTTGGGGAGCCTAGAGAGCCGGCTCTATTCGCGCTTCACGGGATGCGCCCCTTCGATCCCGGCGTACGTGAAGGCAGGTACTCGAACGCCTCCTTCGAGATCGACTTCTACGGTGATGCGCCGATACAACGAACCCTCCACTTCATAGCGGTCGAACGCATCGAGAACCGAGGCATCCGCTCCTCGAAGAATTTGTCCGTCCACCACGGAACCTGGATCCGCGATCAGGAACGGATAGCTGTCCGGAGGCGTCACACAGCGGTACCCGTGCAAGCGGGCCGGTGCAGACGGGAGCCGCCGCCCGATCAGCGATTCCACGAGCTGCTCGTCTCGCAGACTGCCATAAACGAACACACAGGCCGTCGACATGGCACGGTTGTTCGGCAGGGTCAGTAGCCCATCATCGAGAGAAAATCTTCGAGGCGATCGAACCGCATATAGGCATTGCGCCGTTTCTCGTCTCCGATGGTCGATGTCGGCCGGTGTCCGTAGTTGTGTCCGGGGTAGAGGACCGTCTCTTCGGGGAGCCGTTTCAACTTGTTCACCAGGCTGTCATACATCTGTGAAGGATCGCTGCCCGGGAGATCGACGCGCCCGCAACCACCGATGAAAAGTGTGTCGCCCGAGATCAGCCGGCCGTCGACCAGGAAGCACTGAGAGCCGGGTGTGTGTCCCGGCGTGTGAAGACAACGGATCTGTATGTCGCCGATACGGATCTCCTCGGCGCCGTCGGTCGGTACGATATCCGAGGCGGAAAGACCCGCGATCTGGCTGGCATACTCGACTTCAGATTTGTGCAGATAGACTTTTATCGGAAGGTTGCGTTCCAGGAGATCGGCGGCCCCTTGAATATGACGGCCCATGAAGTTTCCTCCGAGATGGTCGGGGTGGAAATGTGTAACCAGGGCCGCACGCAGCTTGAGGTCATCTGCCTCGAGTGTCTGGATCACCCGATCCAGTTCCCATGCCGGATCAATGACCACTGCATCGCGTGTTCGAGGATCGGCGACGATGTAGACGAAGTTCTGCATCGGGCCAAGTTCCAGTTGCTTGAGATAGATGTCCGGCATCGTGGTTCCTTTTTTGGTCTGGATCAGGATTTTCTGCGCTGGTGGGAACGCAAGCCGCGTTCCCAGAGATACTCGGCTTCGCCGTTCTGTTTGGCGATCCAGCGTGAAAGTACGAAGAAGAGGTCGCTGAGCCGATTCAGGTAGCGTAGCGGCCACGGTCCGATGTCTTCTTCATGACCCAGACGGAAGACAATCCGTTCGGCGCGGCGGCACACAGTACGTGCCTGGTGCAGGAAACCGCTTACCGTACCTCCACCAGGGAGAATGAACGAGTTGAGCGGTTCGAGTTCTTCCTGACAGGAGTCCATGAGGGTTTCGAGTGCCGTGACTTCATGTTCACCGACCCGGAACATTCCCTCGTAGGTGGCGTCATTCGGCGTTGCCAACTCGCTCCCGACATCGAAAAGCTCGTTCTGCAGCCCTTTGAGAATCTCCTCCATACGGTCACGTCCTGCACCAGGAGTGCCTTGCGCATTGAAGGCACGCGCCAGGCCGACAATTGTATTGAGTTCGTCCAGTGTGCCGTAAGCTTCGATGCGGAGAGAATCTTTGGGAACTCGCTTGCCGCCGACGAGACGGGTTTCGCCGCCGTCACCCGAACGTGTGTACACACGTGTGATTCGAATCGCCATGTTGCCTTCCTGTTTGCCTTTTCCGGCCGCTCGGCAGAAGCTTTGGTTTGCCTGCCAACCGGTGCCGCCAGCGTGGCGTGCAGGCACGCCCCGCTACCGCTGTAAGAAAGAACCGAACATCGGTTGTTCAAGAGAAGCCTGTAAGCGTTTGCGGCACGCGGATCAACGCTCGACCGGGCTTTGCCGGGGGAGATCGCGACGGAGCGACGCGCCTCCTTCCTGGGAAGGCGATGCAACGATCGTGCGAAGACAGTCCGGTGCCTCGAGGGCTCCCTGCCCTTGAACACCGCCTCTGGCTCCTTCACAATGTAGCTCGTGGATGTGGAACGCCGGCGCAGACAGGCTCACTCGCTGATCGAGCAGGGATACCGGGAGCAGGTGAGCGGCGAAGTCGATGCTGCAGTCCGTTTGTATCAGGCGTCGCTGGCATGTCTGCCTACGGCCGAAGGTCATACCTACCTGGCATGGAGTCTGAGCTTTCAGGGACGGCTCGACGAGGCAATTGCCGAATGCAAGAAGGCAATTGCGCTCGATCCGGAATACGGGAATCCATACAATGACATCGGCTCTTACCTGATCCACCAGGGTAAATCCGAAGAGGCCGAACCGTGGTTGGAATTGGCCTTGCGAGCGAAGCGGTACGAGCCACGCCATTACGCGCACTGCAATCTGGGCCGTGTGTACGCGGCGCGCGGCGAATTACGGCGAGCGATCGAGCAGTTTGAAACTGCCCTGGCGATTGACCCTTCCTACGCGTTTGTGCGGCAGTGTCTTGAAGATGCGCAAACGATGCTGAATTGAGTTCTTGGCCGCTCGCCTCAGGCGGGCAGGGTGTGGCTGCCGGCAGATACCGGCCGTTTCTAAGCGCTGCGGCGGCGGGCCGTGACGTTCCTGGCGAAAAATTTGTGGATCATCTCTTTGCCTTCTTCCAGGCATTTCTGACAGAGATCCCGACGCAATCGCCATCCCGCCGAGGTTGCCACATCCCCTGCCTCGGTGGTGAACGGATTCAGATCATTCTGGTTCTCGACCTCTGCCTCGCAGCGGTCACAGTAATAACGGATCATGGATGGTTCTCCTTGTTGGCGTCTCGTGGCAGCGGATCGTAGATGATTCACCACGGTGGCCGCCAACGTTCATGTCTTCACGATAGTCGGGTCTCATTCTGACAGCAGGGCTCGCGGAATGTCGACAATCTTTGCCCGTACGAATTCGCCGAAACTCTTGGCTTGTGGATCACTGCGTGTGGAGGCCGCCACTCCGTCACCGAGAAGACCGTGAACGACAAAGTTGATGCTCAACAGATTCGGCAAACAGCACCTTTCAACTCGGAGCGGCTTTGACTCGGGAACGAGTTGCTGGAAACGTTCGACCGTCAGGTAGTCTTCGAGCCAGGCGTAGCCCTCGGGCCGCCGAGTCCACAGCCCCACGTTGGCATTCCCTCCCTTGTCGCCGGAACGCGCGCCGCAGATCGTGCCCAGTGCCACGGAGACCGTTTCACCGCCCGGAGCAGGGGGCAGAGGTACGGGCGGGACCTGTGCGATCATGTCCGGCGCTCCGCCCCGAGGATCGATGGGAATCCTTTCCCCGTCGAAGACAACGGTGTGGCGAACGAACTCCGATGGGACCAGTGCAGGCCAGTACACACCATACGGGGATGCATCGGTTGGCGGTGAGGTCACGAAGAATCCCGGGTAGCTGGCAAGTGCCATCTCGATGGCCTTGTTGGTGAAGGCTCTTCCGACCTTTTGCATGTCCGGGTCCTTCACCGTCACGGTCAGGTAGGCAAACGCATCATCGTTGTTGTGTGGATTGAAGCGGTCGGAGCGTACGAGACGTACGTTTGTTTCCGCGAAACGCTCCCGGCCACCGACCAGCCCGAACAGTGTCTCTTCCGCCAGTGCAGCTTTGGCTTCGACATCGAGGCCGGTGATGACGAAGGTCACCGAGTTCTTGTAGCCGCCGAGGTAGTTGATGCAGACTTTGGTGGAACGTGGTGCAGGTTCCCCCTTGATGCCGTGCACACGTACGCGATTGGGACCTTCCTGCGAGAGCCGGATCGAGTCGAACCGTGTCACAACATCGGGGTTCAGGTAGCGCAGTCCCTGGATTTCGTAGAGAAGTTGCGCCGTGATGGTTCCGACCGAGACGAGACCACCGGTGCCGGGATGTTTGGTTACCACGAAGCTGCCGTCTGGATACATCTCGATGATGGGGAAGCCGATTTGCCGAATGTTCGGGACCTCTTTGAAGAACGAGTAGTTCCCGCCAGTACACTGCGCCCCACACTCGATGATATGTCCCGCCACGACTCCAGCGGCGAGCTGATCCCAATCGTCGCGTGCCCAGCCGAACTTCCAGGCCGCGGGGCCCAGAGTCAGTGCCGCGTCCGTCACACGCGGGCAGACCACGACATCCGCGTTCCGTTTCAACGCTTCGACGATTCCCCATGCCCCGAGGTAGGCATTTGCCGTGACGACCTGCGCCTTCAGCGACGATAGGGGAATGTCCTTGTCGAGATGCCTCAGCTCCACGCCGCGTGACTGGATCTCCGGGAGTTGGTCGAGGAGGTCGTCGCCTTCGATGTGGGCCACCTTCGTTTTGATTCCGAGGCGCTGGCCGAGCTTGCGCATTTCCTCGGCGAGCCCGACCGGATTGAGCCCCCCGGCATTTGTCACGATCTTGATGCCACGTTCCTGACACGTAGCGAGCACATCGTCCATTTGGCGCAGAAACGTTCGGGCAAAGCCGGTCTCCGGGTTTTTCATGCGATCCTTGAAGAGGATCATCATCGTCAGTTCAGCCAGGTAGTCGCCGGTCAGGATGTCGATCGGCCCGCCATCCACCATTTCTCGTGCGGCGCTCAAGCGATCGCCATAGAAACCGCTGCAATTCGCAATCCGTAGGACATTTTCAGACATGGGGCGGAACTAAACACACATGCGCAGGCTGCTTCAATGGGGTTTGTCGCGGTTTGTCTCCCGCGGAGAAGCCTGGCTTGTTTTTCTTCGATCCGGAGCGAATCGGGAATGATGTCCGACCTCGGTCAGACATGGGCCTTGTGTCGGGGCAGCGCGTGTGAACAGGGGCAAACAGTCGTTCGGCGATCACACCCAATTCGGCTTACGCTTCTCGACGAAGGCGAGCATCCCTTCGGCTGCTTCGGGCGAGGCGAAGAGTTTGCCAATGATTCCGCTGGTGTGCCGGAAGCCCTCGTCCATCGAGAGATAGGGCACCTGACGGACGAGTTGTTTGGCTGCGGCGATCGCGTTTGGACCGCCGAGCCGGATCATGCCAATCGCTTCCTCGACGGTCGCATCCAGTTGTTCGGCTGGTACTGCCCGGTGAACCAGGCCGACTTCGACCGCACGGCGTGCATCGAAGCGCTCTCCGGTGAGGAAAAGCCACATGGCGTTCTGGATTCCGAGCTTGGGCAGGACGACGACAGAGATCATCGCCGGGATCACGCCGATTCGAACTTCACTGAAACTGAAATTGGCGGAATCTGCTGCAACCGTGAGGTCACAGGCGGCCGCCAGACCGACACCGCCACCGAACGCATGCCCATTGATGCGACCGATGACTGGCTTGGGCGAATTCCAGATCATCTTGAGAATCTGCACGAACGGATTGTTCTCATCCGTCGATCTCATTCCACCGCTCTTGAGATCTGCCCCGGCGCAGAAACTGGTTCCTGCCCCCGTCAGTACGATGACTCGTACCGCGGTATCATCGATGGCGGCACGTAGATGTGCGAGCAAGCCTTCGATGATCGCATCGCTCAAGGCGTTCCGCCGCTCGGGTTGATTCAGTGTGATGTGTGCGGTGCCATTCCGGATTTCGTAGAGGACGGGTGCGGTCATGGCTTCGTTCCTCCTTGTTCAGCAAGCGAGACGGATTTGGGGGCGGGCCTTTGCTCAGGTTGCGTCTTGTGGACCTTCATCGATGACGACGAGAATCGTGCCGGCATCGACCTGCTGGCCGACTTCCGCTCGCAGTTCGGCAATGACGCCGTCGGTTGGGGCGATGACTTCGTGTTCCATTTTCATCGCTTCGAGGATCAGCAGGACATCCCCTTTCTTGACGGGGTCCCCCACTGCAATGCGAATTGCCAGAACCTTGCCTGGCATCGGAGCAATACAGCCCCCACGGACCTCTTCTTCGACTGGTTCAGGGAAGCGTGACTCTTCGCGGAATTCCGACACTCCGAGGACACTTTGCACGGAATACGAGTCGTCTTGCGAGAAAATACGAAACGTCCGGCGGATATCATCGATGGAAAGTGAAATGCCGCTTCGGGTGCAGTCGATGATCTCGACTGCGTAGTTCCGGGTGTCGACGAGACCATCCACCTTGCGGTGTGGTAACACGTGATATTCCACCCGGATCTGAGCCTCGCCACAGTAGAATTCGGCCCACTGTCTCTGGCTGGGATTGTTGCGCCATCCCGACGGGATTCCGTGCAGGACGGGAGCAGTGGCGCGGCGTTGTTCCTGCGCCCAGAGAGCCACAGCGAGGGCATGGATCCGATCATTTTCGCCGGCAATGTTCCGTTCTCTCAAGTCGAAATGGCGCGGGATGAAATGCGTATCGAGCTGACCCGCCAGAAAGGCTGGGTGCTGGAGGATTTCCAGAAGAAAGGCCCGATTGTTTCGAACCCCGTGGAGGCGCAGTTCACTGAGGGCGCGGACGAGTCGCTGCACGGCCTCCCTTCTCGTTGGGCCATGCGCAACGACCTTGGCGAGCATGGGATCGTAATGGATGCTGACTTCCGAGCCCTTTTCGATCCCACTGTCGTAGCGTACTCCAGGAAGGGTCGATGTCTCCCAGCAAAGGATGGTGCCGATGGATGGCAGGAAATCGCGTTCGGGATCCTCGGCGTAGATTCGAGCCTCGATGGAATGCCCGCGGATGGCGAGGTCTGCCTGCCGAAAGGGCAGGGGTCTGCCCTGGGCAATTTCGATTTGTAGTCGTACCAGATCGAGACCGGTAATTTCCTCGGTGACGGGATGCTCCACCTGGAGTCGCGTGTTGACCTCGAGAAAATAGAAATTCCCGTCCTGGTCAGCCACGAACTCGACGGTACCGGCATTGCGGTAGCCGATGGCTTTAGCGATGGCGACGGCTGCCTCACCCATACGGCTTCGAAGCTTCTCGTCGAGTGCTGGGGATGGTGCCTCCTCGATGATCTTCTGGTAGCGGCGCTGGATCGAGCACTCCCGTTCGAAGCAGTGAACGATGTTGCCGTATGTATCTCCGAGAATCTGGATCTCGATGTGGCGGGGAGCCGGGATATAGCGTTCCACCAGAAGGGTATCGTCACCAAAGGCAGCTTTCGCCTCTCGCCGTGCGGCGGCCAGTGCGGCCGTCAGCCCGTCAACTCCATCGACGATCCGCATCCCCTTTCCGCCGCCGCCGGCCGATGCCTTGATGAGAACCGGGAAACCGATCCGTGCGGCGCGTTCTGCGATCTGTTTCTGGGACAGACCGCCGGCGCTGAATCCTGGAATTGTCGGGACGCCTGCTGCCGCGGCAATTTCCTTTGCCTCGATTTTGGTCCCCATGCATCGGATGGCGTCCGGTGTGGGTCCGATAAACGCGATGCCGGCATCGGCGCAGGCCTGTGCGAAATCGGCATTCTCGGCGAGGAATCCATAACCGGGATGAATGGCATCGGCGCGGACGGTCCGTGCCGCTTCGATGATCTTGTCGACGGCCAGGAAGGAGCTGCCCGTCATGGGGGGACCGATATAGACCGCCTCGTCTGCCGCGTGGACAAACGGCGCGTGGCGGTCGGGATCCGCATAGATGGCGGCCGTGCCAATTCCCATGACTCGACAGGTGCGCATGATGCGCAGTGCGATTTCTCCGCGGTTGGCGACGAGGATCTTCTGGAAATCCATGTTGGGCGATTCGTATCGAAAGAGTGATCACAAGGCGAGGCGGTGAGGCGAGCCTGTCACGAGTGTCGAGGTGCGGCACATCGGGTGAAGTGTGCGCAACCTACATGCGAAAGACCCCGAAGGAGTCCGTTCCTTTGACTTCGTTGTTGAATGCCGCGCTCAGAGAAATCCCGAGAACGGTACGTGTGTCGCGCGGATCGATGATTCCATCATCCCAGACGCGTGCCGTGGCGAAATACGCATTCGATTCCTGCTCGATTTGCTGGATGACCATCTGCCGGACCATCTTGTCCTGTTCCTCGTCATACGCCTCACCGGTGCGTGCCGCTGCCTGCCGACGAACGATCGACATGACTCCGGCTAGCTGCTCCGGACCCATGACGGCGATCTTGTGGTTTGGCCAGGTGAACAGGAATCGTGGATCATAGGCCCGGCCACACATGCCGTAGTTTCCAGCACCGTAGGAACTACCGATCATCACGGTGAACATCGGCACTTTCGAGTTCGAGACGGCGTTGATCATCTTCGCGCCGTCCTTGATGATCCCGCCCTGCTCGTATTGTGTGCCCACCATGTATCCCGTGATGTTCTGCAGGAAGAGGAGCGGTACATCGATCTGGTTGCACAGTTGGATGAACTGAGCCGCCTTCTGCGACGAGTCGGAGAACAGGATGCCGTTGTTTGCCAGGATACCGAGTGGGTAACCGTGCAGGTGAGCCCAGCCGGTGACGAGTGTCGTCCCGTAGTTCGCCTTGAACTCCTCGAAGCGGGATCCATCGACGAGGCGGGCAATCACCTCGCGTACTTCGAAGGGCTTGCGAACGTCCAGGGAGCCGATTCCCAGTAACTCATCCGGATCATATTTCGGGTCTTCTGGAGTCACACGTTTTGCCGTACCCAGTTTGCGCCAGTTGAGGTGCGCAACAATTTCGCGACCGAGTCGGATGGCATCCCTCTCGTCTTCCGCCAGATAGTCGGAAACACCCGAGATCCGGCTGTGCATTTCCGCACCGCCGAGCGACTCGTCGTCCGTATCCTCATTGGTCGCCATCTTGACCAGGGGTGGGCCTGCGAGAAACACTTTGGCTCGACCCCTCACCATGACGACGTAGTCTGACATTCCGGGTACATACGCACCGCCCGCTGTCGAACTACCGAAGACGAGACAGACGGTCGGGATCCGTTCGGCGGAGCGGCGGGTGATTTCCTTGAAGGTCCGACCACCCGGAACGAAAATCTTCGATTGGATCGGCAGGTCTGCCCCCGCAGACTCGGTCAGATTGATCAGGGGCATACGGTTGAGCGCGGCAATCTCCATTGCACGGGCGCTCTTTTCGAGAGAGTACGGATTGATCGCACCTCCCTTGACGGTGGGGTCGTTGGCGCTGATGACGCATTCGACTCCCGAGACTACGCCGATCCCCGTCACCACGCCTGCGCCCACCGTGTATTCTGTCCCCCAGGCTGCAAGGGGCGACAGCTCCAGGAAGGGAGAATCCCGATCGAGGAGCAACTCGATGCGTTCGCGTGGCAACATCTTGCCGCGCTCGCGATGGCGGCGGACGTACTTCTCACCACCCCCGCCGCGCGCCATGGCCAGTTGTTCCTGGAGGTAGTTCACCTGTTCGAGCATCCCTGCGTAGTTGACGCGGTAGGCTTCAGATTTCGTGTCGACGCGTGTCTTCAGAACGGGCATGGTTCGTTCAGATTTGCAGCATCTTCGCAATGACCTGCTTCATGACTTCATCGGCGCCGCCACCGATGCTGATGAGGCGTGTATCGACAAAGGCGCGTGCTGCTGGGTTCTCCCAACAGTAACCAGCGCCGCCGAAGAGTTGCACGCAGGTCGTGGCAACGTATTGCTGGACGGTCGTGCTGAAAACCTTTGCCATCGAGATGTCGAGCGTGGCGTCTTCACCGCGAACCATTTTTCTGATGCAGCGATGTGAGAATTCCTGCGCTGCGGTGATCTGGATCATCATCTCCGCAAACTTGAACTGGTTCACCTGCATCTTGGATAGCGGTTTACCGAAGGCAATGCGTTCCTGGCAGTGTTTCAATGTGACTTCCCACAGATGGCGTGCTGCCACAGGAGCGCTCACGACGGGGACCATGCGTTCTTCCTGAAACTGCATCATCTGCTGTTGGAAGCCACGTTGCGGATCGCCGATCGTGTTCGACACCGGTACCCGTACTTCGTCGAAGAACAGCAGCCCGGTATCCGAGGCGATATTGCCGATCTTGTCGAGGAGTTTGAAGCTGAAACCGGGTGAGTCGGTGGGCACGATGATCTGGCTGAATCCGCCGTAACCAGCATCCGGATCCGTGACCGCCAGGAGGCACAACCAGTCGGCCGTGGCGGCGTTGGTGATGTACATCTTCGAGCCGTTGATGACCCACTGGTCGCCATCCCGGACGGCGCGAGTCTTGATGCGCGCAACGTCGGAACCGGCACTCGGTTCCGTCACGGCGATGGCGGCAACCTGTTCCCCCCGGATCGCTGGCACGAGATACTTTTGCTTCAGTTCCTCGCTGCCGAAACGATGTAGTGCGGGGGTGGCCATGTCTGTCTGCACGGAAATCCCCATGGCGACACCGGCGTTGTCGCAAAGCGCCATCTCCTCCAGGAAGATCGCGTGATAGGAGTAGTCGAGTCCGAGACCGCCGTACTTCGCATCATAGCGGATTCCGAGGAGCCCGAGGTCGCCCATCTTCTTGTAGAGAGCTTTGTCGAAGCGGCCCATCTCGTCGAATTCACGCGCCCGGGGCGCCAACTCGGATTGGATGAACTTTCGCACTGTTTCCCGGAACGCACGGTGTTCCGGACTGCCGTAGATATCTTCTCCTGGCTCGTACATGGATCGACCTCCCGCGGTGGTCCCTCTCTCTAGCTCAGGACCTCCATAGAGCAAAGAAAGGTCCCGAAGGAATTACATGGTCCGTTTCGTTTTACCTGTGTCTCATTTAGGTGCGTCACCAGGAAGGCGTGGGGAGGATGCCGTGGCACGGAACACGGTTATGTCGGCCGCGGCAGTCATGGAGACACTACGCTGCCCTGCCGGTCAGGCGCATCGCCGCATCCTGTGCTAGCGTAGCGTTCGTCTGCGCTCCGAACGTTGGGTCCAGAGATGCGCGTTGCAGCGATCGATGTCGGCAGCAACTCCATTCACATGGTGGTTGCGCAAGTCGAAGCAGACGGTCGATTTCAGGTGATCGACCGGGCCAAGGAAATGGTGCGTCTGGGCCGCCGGACATTGACCAGCGGATATCTATCGCAGGACGCGATGGATGATGGAGTCCGGGTGCTGTCGACATTCAAGACTCTGGCGGAGCGGCAGGGGGTTGTCCGTTTCAGTGCCGTGGCGACGGCGGCGGTTCGTGAATCACGCAATGGCGGGGAGTTTGTACAGCGCGTGAGGGATGAGGTCGGTCTACGTGTGAAAGTCGTGCCCGGACGTGAGGAAGCCCGGCTAGTGTTTCTGGGAGTCCGATACTCCATTGGCCTGCGTGGTGAGCCCACGCTGCTCGTCGATGCCGGTGGTGGCAGTGTGGAACTGGTGCTCATCGAAAATGACGAGGCTGTCGCGCTCGAGAGTGTGAAACTCGGTGTGGCCCGGTTGAGTGAGCGGTATCTGACAGGCGACAGACCAGGTGCCAGACAGATTGCCGCAATGGAGGAACAGATCGAAGCAGAATTGGCCCCCGTGTTCGATCGGATCCTGACGGGCCGGATACGGAGAGTCATTGGGACATCGGGGACGCTGTTGAACCTCGTTTCCATGGTTGCCGCTGCGCAGTCAGGGATGCATCCCACACAACTCCACAATTTTGCTGTCGATGCGGAGGGAATCTCGCGCTTGCGGCGGCAATTGGTGAAGAGTGAACGCTCGGAGCGGCGGTACATTGAAGGGATCGATGTCAAGCGTGTCGATTTCGTCGTCGTGGGAGCGTGCCTGATGGATTACATTTTGAAACGGCTTGCCGTGCGTGAATTGGTGGCGTGCACCTGGGCCCTACGGGAGGGTTTGCTGCTCGATTTCATTACGCGGCATCGCCGGGGCATCGAGGAAACGAATCGTTACAATGATCCCCGGCGCCGGAGCGTTGCCCGATTTGCGCGCCATCTCGGAGATGTTGGCCCACACGCGCCACACACGGCAAAATTGGCGCTTCGTCTGTTCGATCAGCTCAAGGAGGAAATCACGGTCGTTCCCGGGGCACGTGAATGGCTCGAATACGCGTCCTTGTTACACGACGTTGGCCATCACATCGGGCATAGGGACCACCAACACCACTCCTATTACCTGATCCGGAATGGGGAACTGTTGGGATTTCGTCCAGAGGAGATCCAGGTCATTGCCCTGACGGCTCGGTACCACCGCAAGGCGGCTCCAAAGGATTCTGACGATGGCTATTCGTCCCTGAGTAAGCCCTTGCGCCGAACGGTTCTGACACTGGCCGGAATCCTGCGTGTCGCCGATGCTCTCGATCGCAGTCACTACGCTGTGGTGAAGGACATCACCGTGCAACGCGACAATGGGCAGTTGGTTCTAGAACTCGATACCGCTGGGGATGATGCGGAACTCGAAATCTGGGAGGCACGCCGGCGATGCGCGCCTTTGGAAGAGTTGTTGGACACCGCTATCGATTTCCAGGTCATCGATCGTCGAAAGGAGCAAGATGGTCACCGCACCGCATCCATACCCCGGTAAGCTCATCGTCGTCGAAGGTATTGACGGCTCCGGGAAATCCACACAGTTGGCGCTATTGCACCGCTGGCTGGCGGCGCAGGGGTACAAGGTGTTTTTTACGGAATGGAACTCGTCGGTTCTGGTGCGGCGGGCAATGAAACGCGGAAAGAAGAAAGATCTGCTGACACCGACGACGTTCTCGCTTCTTCATGCCGTCGATTTCGCCGACCGTCTGACCTACAAGATCATTCCGCCTCTCAAGGCGGGCATGATCGTTCTGGCCGACCGCTACGTTTACACGGCGTTTGCTCGTGATGTGGCACGGGGAGTCGACCCGCAGTGGGTCCGAGCCGTGTATGGTTTCGCCCCTCGTCCCGACCTTGCCTTGTACTTCCGTGTGCCGATCGACGTGTCGCTCGATCGTCTGCTCATCGGCCGTGCCAAACTCAAATATCACGAAGCAGGGATGGATCTCGGTTTGAGTCGCGATCCGGCCGAGAGTTTCCGACTGTTCCAGAGCCGTGTTCTCGACCTTTATGATCAGTCGGTCTCGGAATTCGGTCTGGATGTCATCGATGCAACGGGGAATATCAATGAGCAGCAACTCGTCGTGCGGCGTCTGACACGAAAAGTTCTGCGCGGTTATCTTGGCACGGTGGCCGCCGTGAGTGGGATAGGCGGGTGATTCATGCATGATCAGGACAAAACCTACTACGGTCCGGGATTGCCGTATCTCAAGGTCGGTCCTCTGCGTGGAAGCCTGATTGTCATCGAGGGGACGGATGGGGTTGGCCGCTCGACGCAGATCGAACAACTGACGCCATGGTTGGAGGTGCAGGGTTATGGAGTGGCAAACACGGGGTGGGCCCGCTCACCGCTGTTGTCCGAGACCATCAATGAAGCCAAGGCCGGGCACGCTCTGACGGCAACGACGTTCAGTCTTCTCTATGCCGCCGATTTTGCCGACCGCATGGAAAATGAAATCATTCCAGCCCTGCGTGCCGGCTTCATCGTCATTGCCGACCGCTATCTTTATACGGCCTATGCCCGTAACGCAGTCATGGGAGCCGATCGCCAGTGGACGCAACAGCTCTTTGGCATGGCACTGATTCCCGATCTGGTGCTCTATTTGAAGACAGACGTCGAACACCTCATTCCACGTGTGCTCGAAGGGAAGGGGATGGAGTACTGGGAATCGGGTATGCACCTGGGCCTTGGGACGGACATCTTCGACAGTTTTCGTACCTATCAGCGGCGCCTGATTCGCGAGTACAATCGGCTGGCCGGGGAATTCCAGTTTGTCAGCATTGACGCACGCCGTCCGATCGAAACGATCCAGACTGACTTACGCCGCCGGATTTCGGCCTATCTTGGACAAAAACCCATTGAGGCAGGAGCTGAGGAGATACCGGGCAGCAACGAGCCGGCTTTGTCGGATGAAGACTCGCAAGAAAATTGAGACCGGTCCGAATCCGAACGGTGTCCCGGCCGAGGTCGAAGCCAAGTTGGCGCTACCGGACCCCTCTCGGATGGTGTCCCTGGCGCGGCTGAGAGAGATTGGCCCGTATCGAATCGTTCCGCGGGATACCGTGCGGCTCTTCTCTGTCTATTGGGATACGGACGACCTGGCGCTGACTCGTCATGGCGGTGCGCTCCGGACGCGCCGTGAGCGAGGCCACTGGGAATTGACGGCGAAGTGGCAGAACCGGGTAAGCAACGGCCTCCACCGTCGGGCCGAGGTAACTGTGCCATTGCCGGGCCGCCCCGCGGCGCCACTGGTGCTACCTACCGGAGTTCTGCGTGACTATCTGTCTGCCATCCTTGCTGGACGAAGTCTCCGCCCCATCCTGACCTCCGACATCCGGCGCCAGCGCTTGCATGTGGAAAGAGTGGGTGCGGCGGACCGCGACGGGGCCGTCGCAGAGTTGGATCTGGACCGCGTTCGGCTGGCGGGTCCTGACAGAGGGAAGGAACGAATCGTCTACTGTGAGGTGGAGATCGAAAAGCAAAACGGCAGAGTATCCGATGTTTCTCTTCTTTCGGAGCTGCTGGTACAAAAGTTCAGCCTCGAGCCGTCGCCCGTTACCAAATTCGAGCGCGGCATGCGGATGCTGTACGGACCGTCTGTGCTCGATGTCACGGTGGCACCCATCGCGACCGGGGATACGGTCGTTTGTGCCGTGCGAAAGCTTTTCTCTGATCACTTGAAACAGTTACGGCTGTTCGATCCTGCAGCGCGTAAAGGTGAGGACCCGGAAGCCGTGCACCAGATGCGTGTTGCGGTGCGTCGAATGCGTTCCATCCTCCGCGCATTTCCCGAAGCGTTTTCGAGCCGGCAGCAGCGCCGGTTCACCGGCGAACTCCGCTGGTTGGGGCAAGCCCTCGGAGGCGTGCGGGATCTCGACGTACAGTTGGAGCGTCTCGAACGTGACTCTATCGCAATTCCGGCGTGGCAACGTGCGGCACTGAATGGATATCTCGAAGCACTGCGGTTACGGAAACAGGCGAGTGTGGCCGAACTACGCCAGACTCTGGAGTTGGAGCGTTACCTGGGACTTCTCCTGTCGATCGAGAAATTTTCGAATGAAGCGACACGGAGGCAGGTAGCCGGTCCCCGTGCATCCCAGCTTTTTGTCGAAGCGGGGCGTGCATCCCTCAAGAAGCTCCTGCACAAGTTCCATAAGAGCGTCCGAGCGGACCATTCGACTACCGGACCAGAGGAGATGCACGAGATCCGGATCCGTGCCAAGCGGGTGCGTTATCTGCTGGAGTCCCTGTCCCACCTCACCGGAAAGAAAGGATACCGGCTGGAGCGGTGCATGGCGAAGGTCCAGAGCGTTCTGGGCCGTTACCGGGATGAAATCATCGCTGCAGATATGGCCCGGCAATATGCCGAGAGTCTGGATGTGATGGCAATTCCCACCGCACGACCGGGAATCGAAGCGTTGGCGAGACGGTCCCTGGCGAGAGCAAAAAAAGTGCGTGTACGATTTGAGGAGAGGATTCTGCCCGAATTGCGGCAGAAGAATGTGAAACTCGATGCAGCCGTGCTGCGCCGGCTGAAACGTATGGCGCATGGTGGCATGGGCCCGGTGCCGAGGAGCAAATCGACATCGGTCGAGATGGACGGAAAAGCATGAACTCGAGGATCTACCTCGTGCGGCACGGCATCGCAGGCGATGCGCCTCCGGGAATGAGCGATGCCGATCGGACTCTGACATTACAGGGACGGCGCCGGATGGCGCGGATCGCGCGCGGACTTCGGTTCATCGGTGTAAAACCAGCCATCATCCTGACCAGCCCTCTCGAACGCGCCCGGCAGACGGCTGAAATTCTCGGGGCCGGCCTACGCTGCAGCGCCGCACTGGAGGAGCTCGGTGCGTTGGCGCCAGGGGGGAGTCCTGCCGAAATTCTGGGATCGCTCGCGCGGTACCGGCATCGGGGTGATCTGATGTTGGTCGGACACGAGCCTCTCCTTGGGTATACGGCGTCGCAGATCCAGACGGGATCGGCTCCATTGATTTCAATGCCCTTCAAAAAGGGAGGTGTTGCAGCCTTCCAACTGGCGTCGCTCGGTGCTGCGGCTCGGGGTGAACTTCGATGGTTTCTGACACCGAAACAGCTCCGCTTACTGGGGTGTCTCGGTGGCGTGGGGTGAATGGCAGGAGTGCGACCTGAGTGGGGAAGGTGTAGAACTACGGTATGTCGAATTCCCCAGGCATGGGCGTGTCAGGAACGTTGGTCTTGGAATCGCCTTCGTTGTCACGATTTGACGGAACTGGTGCGGCTTCGGCAGAATGATCCCGTTCGTTCTCTTCGACGGGTTCCGATAGCGAATTGTCAGGACCATACTCGTTGGCTTCGGGGCTGCTCTCTTCAGTTTCGTGAGGATGTTCGGATTCGCTGGCTCCGAGTTCCTTCGAACCTTCCTCCTCTTCTTCGAGAGGTCGGATCTGCCGCAGGCTCTCTTGTAGTTCGAGAAGACTTCCGGGTGGAGCGATCAGGATGTTTTCCTCGGGTGTTTCGGCGATCGGGGGTGGGATAAGAGGAAAGATCCGTGGCGGAGGCATATCGCGCACGGCACCGGCACTGGAATCCGAAACAGGGCCACCGCTGAGAGGGCCGCTGGTCGAGCTGCGTACGCTGCTGCCGCTGAGTGGTCCTGCACCCGAGGTTCCGACCGAGCGGCCTGGCTCACTGACAGGGCCGCTTCCCGTACGAACGCTGCGGCTTTCGGAAAGGGGGCGACCGCTGGGCCGCACGGGTCCTACACTGCCGACATCCGCCTGGACAGCCGAACCGAACAGGGAGACCGACAGGAGAACCCACCTCAAGTGGTGGAGGAAGACCATTTTGCGGAACCATCGCCGAGGCAGCAGCCCGGTTCCGGAAAGCATCGTCTTCTCCACGCCCTTACTCGTTTACCGCCAGCCACCTGCACAGTGCGATGGCAACCTGGTGGCGACATGATGAGAGGTCAGCCAGAGAGACACGCTCTGGCTGACCTCTCGTGTGTGCTGACTCAGTAGCCGACGACGAACGCAACGCTCGTTGTGCCGCTGCCGCCGATGTTCAGTGTGGCGACTCGTTTGGCATTTTCGACCTGGTAGTCTCCGCACTGGCCGGTCACCTGGCGGTAGGCATCGAGTACCTGTCGCGTACCGGTGGCACCGACTGGATGACCAGCGCCGATGAGACCGCCGCTCGGATTGATCGGGCATTTACCACCCATCTCGATCGTGCCGTCTTCGACAGCCTTCCAGGACTCGCCCGGCTTGGTCAGACCGAAGTGATCGATTGCCATATATTCCGAGGTGGTGAAGCAGTCGTGTGTTTCGATTGCCTGCACCCCGCTGACATCGGCCACCCCGGCACGGCGGAAGGCATCGAGAATCGCCTGGCGAGTGTGCGGCAGGACGTAGGGGTTGTCTTTGCTTTCGGCCACCTTGGTGTCGAATTCGATCGGTGCGGTCTTGTGGCCCCAGCCGAGAAGCTTCGGGAGACTTTCGAGTCGGATCCCACGCTTCTTGGCGTATGATGCTGCCGCCTTCTCCGAGGCGAGGAAGAGGCTGGCGGCACCATCCGTAACCTGTGAGCAGTCGGAGATCTTGATACGTCCGCCGATGATGGAGTTGAACTTGTCGGTTGAACGAGCGTGATCCTCGGTCATGTACCAGCTACGTGTCTGGGCCAGGGGATTCCGTTTGGCGTTCGAGTAATTGATCGCAGAGATGTGGGCGAGGTGCTCGTCCTTCAGTCCGAACCGCTTGTCATATTCGTCGCCGAGACGGCCGAAGAGCTTCGGAAACGGGAATTCGATGCCTTTGGCTTCCCGTTCGTACCACGCCGCTGTTCCGAGAAAATCTCCGCCTTTGCCGGGATCGACGGTCTTCATCTGTTCGACCCCGACCACCATTGCCAGATCGTAGCGGCCTGCTTCGATCTCAGCCGAAGCTGCGAGGATGGCGATACTACCCGAGGCACACGCCGCTTCATGCCGTGCCGTGGGCAGACCGGACAGAGCAGGGTCGGTGTCGACGAGAAAGGCGCCGAGGTGTCCCTGCATCGCGTAAAGCTCTGCGGCGAAATTACCGACGTGTCCCACCTCGATGTCCGTCGCTTCCAGACCCGTCGCCTCCAGGCCGCCTTGCACGGCTTCCCGCATGAGAGCCACGATGTGCTTGTTTTCCTTCTTCCAGTTGCGCGCGAAATCAGTCTGATATCCGCCGAGAACATAGATCGGAGTTGCCATGTTGCCTCCTGGAGAGAGAGTCTTGAAGAAACGTTAAACCTGCCCGGTTCCGGGCGCAATGCACGATCGGATCGTGCGGCACGTTCGTGAAAAGATCAGGCTGCGAAAAACCGCCCCACATTCACATGGGGTTCGTTGAACAATTTTGATCCTGCTGGTGCGTCTGTGAGTACCCTGGGAACGGGGAGGTCATAACGTTCGAGTTGCTTGATCGTTTCCTTCAGCCCGACCACATCGACGAGGACACTCGGTGGTGCCCAATTGAACCCAAAGCCCATGATCAGATCGACGTCACGCGCACTCCGCACAACCTCGTGATCGCCAACCCGATTCAGGCCGTAGCTGACGTATCCGAAGATGACACGGCGGGCGAGATCCGCCTCCGGGCCCTCGGCACTGACGAAAAGTCTCATGGCTTCCCGGTACCGTCCGACACGGTGGAGGTTACGGATGCTTTCAACGAAATCCAGCCGCCGCGTGCCGTTGTCTCGGGAGTCTTTGTACGCGCCAGTCTTCGGATCGAGCACCAGGTGAATCGTCTGGTTGCCTTCCTTGACACGGCGAAAGAAACCACCGTGTTGTGGCGTTTTGTTGCCGAGATGGCCGTGCGCGATCAAATCCTGCATGTACTGTGGCAGCTTGAACATCTCATGGGCTTCGTCCCTGGTGAGTGCATGCACGTTGTCCACGATTGCCTTGTGGACATCCCATCCGACCAGGTCGATCGTCGCCAACGGAGACATGGCTCGACCCGTGTAGGGACCGATCAGATAATCCATGAAGGCGACGCCGTGCGCTTCGGCGAGGATACAGACCTCATTGAGGACCTTGAAACCGACGCGATTGCCGGCAAAAGCCGGTTTGTCGTCGGCTACGATTGCCACCCGGCCGAAGCGTGATTCCAGCAACTGAACCATTTCGGTCACGAGCTTCGGGTCGGTCTCGGCATGTGGGATGACCTCGGTTCCCACGATTACGCTGGGTGGGTTGAAGAAGTGCACACCGAGAAAATTGCGCCGGAAGCTGTCGCTGCGCCCGGCTGCCATCTCGGCAATCGATAATCCCGAGGAGACCGTGGCCACGATGGATTCCGGACGGCGAAATTTGTCGACACGGGCGAAGAATGTCTTTTTCAGTTCGATGTCTTCGGCCAGGGCTTCGAAGATCAAATCCGCTTTGCTGACAGCATCCTCGAGGTCCTGCTCGTAGGTACCGACAGAAATCCGGTCGGCGAGTCGGATCGATTTTGCCATGTTTTGCGCCGTAACCAGGCCTTCATGGGCCCGATCGATACTGCGCGCGAGAAAAACGACGTCGCAGCCGCCGGCCGCAAAGACTTCACCGCTGCCGGCGCCCATGGTGCCATTGGCACCCAGAACGACGACGTTCTTGATCGGAATCATATGGATTCAACCCCCAACGATGTTGTCGTGAAGCGCCCTCTAGTCGCAGATTTCCTTTTTCCAGACAAGGCCGGTCGGGGACGAACGGCGTGAGGTTTCCCGGGGCATCGGCATCCTGGATGGGATGGAGCCGGGGATCACGCCGGGGCTGGAGAAGAAGGATGGCGCCTCGCCTCCTGCAAAAGCAGGCGATCGACAGCCGTGTTGCTTGCGAAGGGACCGCGTTGGTATTCTCGTGGCCATGGCACAAAGGCAGGAACCCTGGCTGATGCGTACGTACGCGGGTCACACCAATCCGCGTGCGGCAAACGAACTGTTTCGTAAGAATCTGGCGAAAGGGCAGACGGGTCTGAGCGTCGCCTTCGATCTACCCACACAGACGGGGTACGACTCCGATCATCAGATGGCGGCCGGTGAAGTGGGAAAGGTCGGTGTGCCGATCTGCCATATTGACGACATGGCGCAACTCTTCGACCAGATCCCGTTGGCCAGGATGAACACCTCGATGACGATCAATGCCACGGCGGCGTGGCTGCTGGCATTGTATGTGGCTGTGGCAGAACGCCAGGGAGCGAATCCTCGCGAACTGCGTGGAACGACGCAGAATGACATCCTCAAAGAGTTTCTTGCGCGTGGCACCTATGCGTTTCCTCCAGAGCCTTCGTTGAAGCTCACCGCGGACACGATCGAATACACGGTGGAGTGGATCCCTAAATGGAACCCGGTGAACATCTGTAGCTACCACCTGCAGGAAGCTGGTGCGACGCCTGTTCAGGAAATCGCTTTCGCGCTGGCGAATTCGTTTGCCATCCTCGACCGTGTGCGCCAGCGCCCCGGCATCGCCATGCCGAACGTGATCGGTGCCATCTCGTTTTTTGTGAACGCGGGAATCCGATTCGTCGAGGAAATGTGCAAACTGAAGGCCTTCACCCGGCTGTGGGATCGCTACACACGGGAACGGTATGGCGTCGATGATGCGGCCAAGCGGCGCTTCCGATACGGTGTGCAGGTGAACTCTCTGGGCCTTACGGCGCAACAACCCGAAAACAACGTGCAACGCATCGTGCTCGAGATGTTGGCAGTGACCCTTTCTCGTGAGGCACGGGCGCGATCCGTTCAGTTGCCGGCATGGAACGAAGCTCTGGGACTGCCGCGCCCGTGGGACCAGCAATGGTCCTTGCGGATTCAACAGGTCCTGGCCTTCGAGACGGACCTGCTCGAGTACGATCGTGACATCTTCGAAGGCTCGGTGGTGATCGAGAATAAAGTGAAGGAACTGATGGATGGCGCCGAAGAGGAACTCGATCGGATTCTCTCGCTCGGTGATGCAGCGCAAGCGATCGATGTGATGAAACGGGCGTTGGTTGCGAGCCATGCGCAACGCCAGCGCCGGATCGAGAGCGGCGATCTTACAGTTGTTGGGATCAATCGGTTTGTCGAACACGAGCCATCGCCACTGGTATCGAATGATCGTGCGGAAAGTATTCTGGTGGTCGATCCCGAGGCAGAACGCCGCCAGATCGAAAGGCTCCAGCAGTTCCGTGCTTCGCGCAATAAGGCCGAGGTCGAGCGTGCACTGCAGGCGGTGGTTGATGCAGCAAAGGCCGGGTCGAACATCATGCCGCCGTCGATCCAGGCAGCACATGCTGGGGTGACCACAGGGGAATGGGCAGGAGCGCTGCGTGCGGTGTTTGGTGAATACCGCGCACCAACGGGACTGCAGGGTGCGACGTTTACCGGAGAGGGTGAACCGCTGGCGGTGGTGCGCAAGAAGGCGCAGTCGGCGGCAAAGAAGATTGGCCATCCCATCCGATTTCTGGTGGGGAAGCCGGGACTCGATGGACACTCCAACGGAGCAGAACAAATTGCAGTGCGTGCCAAAGAGGCCGGACTCGAGGTGATCTACGACGGCATCCGGCTCACACCAGAGCAGATCGTCGAATCGGCGCTCCAGGAAGATGTCGATGCAATCGGGCTATCCATCCACTCCGGTTCACACATGACGCTGATTCCAAAAGTGATCGAACTTCTGCGGGAGCGTGGTCTGGGGGATGTCCCGGTATTTCTGGGCGGGATCATCCCGCACAGCGACCACCCGGCGCTGAAAAGCCTCGGTGTAGCCAAAATCTACACCCCGGGTGAAGCCACGCTGACCCAGATTATTGGAGAGATCGTCCATACGGTGGCGGAAACTCGTTGAGCGAATCTCGATGTGTGGCAGCCGCCGCGTCAGTTTCGGAGGAAGGCGGCCGGGCCTCTGGCGTGAGGTTCGTGGTTGTTGAACGTCGAGTGTGAAATTCCGCCACCGCATGCGGAGCCAGGCGACCCTTCGGCTCTGATCTCTCTGCCATGGAACCGTAGAGAAGAACGGCAGCCAGCGCCGGGATTTCAGACCATTGCGCGGACAGACCGATCTGGCGCAACTCTCCTAATGGCAGGCTGAAAATTCCTCAGTTGGACTTTCGTTGCTCGACACGTCCACCCGTGGTTTGTTCGAGAGCAAGACTTCAACAGAAACATCCCCGAGGATGATAGAGGAGCCGCCATGCGAAGCCCACGTGACTTCTTCAAACCCCTGGCTCTCGGCGCACCGAACCCGGTCACCGAGATTCCCGTCAAACCGTCCCGCGTGATCCACTTCTTCGATCCGAGCAATCCGAAGATGGCCGCCAAGGTCCCCGACATGGCCCGGCAAGCGGATATTCTTCTCGGGAATCTCGAAGATGCCGTTCCTGCCGACAAAAAGATCGATGCGCGCGAAGGTCTCGTGAAGATCGGTCGAGAGGTCGATTTCGGCGGCACTCCGTTATGGACCCGGGTGAACAGCCTGGAGAGTCCATGGTTTCTCGATGACGTGATCCGTCTGGTCGGTGAGATCGGCGATAAGCTGGAAGTCGTCATGGTGCCGAAGGTCGAGGGAGCGTGGGATATCCACTACGTCGACCGGCTCCTGGCGCAACTGGAGGGGCGGCACAAGTTGCAGCGCCCGATTCTCGTACATGCCATTCTGGAGACGGCCCTGGGTGTGGCCAACGTGGAAGAGATCTGTGCTGCCAGCCCGCGCATGCAAGGTGTGAGCTTTGGACCTGCGGATCTCGCCGCCTCACGCCGTATGAAGACGACACGCGTGGGCGGCGGTCATCCAGCCTATCTCGTGCGAAGCGATCCCGATCCGAAGAATCCGGAGGCCATCCGACCGACAGCCCAGCAGGATCCGTGGCATTACTCGATCGCCCGCATGGTCGATGCCTGCGCTGCCACCGGGGCGTTGCCGTTCTACGGGCCGTTTGGTGATATCGGAGATGCGCTCGGCTGCGAAGATCAGTTTCGTGCCGCCTTCCTGCTGGGATGTGTGGGTGCCTGGTCGCTGCATCCGAGCCAGATCACCATTGCCAAGAGAGTCTTCAGCCCTCCCGTTGAGGAAGTGCGGTTTGCCATGAAGGTGATGGAGGCAATGCCCGACGGCCGCGGCGTACACATGATCGATGGCAAGATGCAGGACGATGCAACGTGGAAACAGTGCCGGGTCATGGTGAATCTGGCGCGGATGCTGGCGGAGAAAGATCCGGCGTTGAAGGAAGCCTACGGATTCTGATGCGTAGCGAGGGCACGCGCACGACTCAGCGGTTCCGGCAAATCGCCTGCGGTGCATCAAGACGCTTCATCCGAATGCAAGAATTTCTCAACTCTGAGCGGTTGTCTGGCTTCCGGACGCGTGTTTAGTTGCGCTCGTTAGCGAGAAATTGGTTTCGCTGGCCTGTAGCGCCGGCGAATGGGAAGGGGCGTGCATGAGCGTGTGCCTGGCAAACCGTCAGGGACGGGCCTGTCTTCTCCTGGGCGGAGGCTATGCCGACATCGAGGAGCTGTCGTGCGGTCGCTTTGCGTCCGACCCGATGAAGGTCCTCGCGGACTGGGATGCCTTTGCACAGTGGAGCTCGGGGCTGGCGCCGGGCAGAGCGGAAGGGGAGTGCGATGAAGCCGATCTGTGCCCACCTGCGCCACGCCCCTCCAAGGTTTACGCGATCGGCATGAACTACAAGGACCACGCCGAGGAGGCGGGTCTGCCGATTCCCTCCGCGCCGGTGGTCTTCACCAAATTCCCGAACTGCCTGGTTGGGCCGCGTGCCGATGTCGAGTTGTCTTCGGGTTACGTGGATTGGGAGGTCGAACTGGTGGTCGTGATCGGCCGCCGTGGCCGCGCGATTCCGGCGCGGCAGGCCCTCGAATATGTCGCTGGCTTTTGCGTTGGCCAGGACATTTCCGATCGCAAAGCGCAGTTCGCGGGGACACCGCCGCAGTTCTCGATGGGAAAATCCTACGATACCTACGGCCCCCTTGGCCCGGCGATTGTGACACTCGATGCACTGGCGAATCCCGGTGATCTGGGGATCTCATGCGCCGTGGATGGGGAGACGATGCAGGATGGACGCACCTCCGATATGATCTTTCCGGTGCCGGCGCTGATCGAATTCCTGTCGCGCCGCTCTACGCTGGAACCCGGCGACCTCATCTTCACCGGTACGCCGGCCGGCGTGGGTTCGACAAGGAGCCCGCGCCGGTATCTCCAACCAGGTGAAGAAATCGTCAGCAAGATCGAAGGCATTGGTCAGCTCCGCAACCGTTGCGTAGCGGCATCTTGACCGAGAGAGGACGGACGAAGGCGTGAATACGGCATTGAAGAAATGGGTGGACGAAGTCGCGGCAATCACCAAACCGTCGCGCATCCAGTGGATCGATGGCTCGCAGGCGGAGAATGACACGCTGATTCAGGAAATGCTTGCGTCGGGCGTGCTCAAGGAACTGAATGGTGAGAAGTATCCGGGCTGCTACCTGCACCGCAGCGATCCCAGCGACGTTGCCCGCACCGAGCATCTGACCTTCATTTGTTCCGATGAGCAGGATGATGCTGGACCGAACAACAATTGGATGTCTCCGGCCGATGCGAAGAAGAAGATCGGTCCGCTGTTCGACGGAGCGATGCAGGGCCGTACGATGTACGTCATCCCGTATCTGATGGGACCCGAAGGTTCTCCTTTCAGCAAGGTGGGCATCGAGATCACTGACAGCCCTTACGTGGTTGCGAACATGCGCATCATGACCCGCATGGGTGATGTTGCGTTGCGTGCCCTGGGCAGCAGCTCCGAGTTCGTCAAGGGCCTCCATTCCCTGGGGGATCTGAGTCCCGAGCGCCGTTACATTGCGCATTTCCCGCAAGACAAGGCAATCTGGAGCGTTGGCTCGGGTTACGGGGGAAATGCGCTCCTCGGGAAGAAATGCTTTGCCCTGCGTATCGCCAGCGTCCAGGCGCGCGAGGAAGACTGGCTGGCCGAACACATGCTCATCCTCGGCGTGGAGTCGCCGTCCGGGGAAACCCACTATGTGGCCGCCGCCTTCCCGAGCGCTTGTGGCAAGACCAATCTGGCCATGCTCGTTCCCCCCGCGTCGCAAAAGGGCTGGAGGATCTGGACGATTGGTGACGACATCGCATGGTTGCGTCTCGGGTCTGACGGCCGGCTGTGGGCGATCAATCCGGAGGCGGGGTTTTTCGGCGTTGCGCCGGGAACGTCGAACAAGACGAATCCCAACGCCATGGCGACACTGCGGAAGAATTCGATTTTCACCAACGTGGCGGTCACCGAAGACAACTGTCCCTGGTGGGAAGGCATCGACGGCGATGTACCCAACCGCCTGACGGACTGGCGCGGCAATCCCTGGCAGAAGGGCTCGACGGAAAAGGCAGCCCATCCGAATTCACGGTTCACGGCGCCTGCGATCCAGTGCCCGTCGATCTCGCCGAAGTTCAATGACCCGATGGGTGTGCCGATTTCTGCGATCATCTTTGGCGGCCGCCGTGCCCGCACCGCGCCTCTGGTTTTCGAGGCCTTCGACTGGAAACATGGTGTTTTCGTCGGAGCGTCGGTCGCTTCGGAGACGACTGCGGCGCAATCCGGCGCTGTCGGGGTCGTTCGGCGCGATCCGATGGCGATGCTGCCCTTTTGTGGATACAACATGGCCGATTACTTCGGCCACTGGTTGAAAATGGGTGGGATCGTTCCGAAATTGCCGCGGATCTTCCATGTGAACTGGTTCCGGCAGAATGCCGAAGGCAAATTCATCTGGCCCGGTTTCGGTGAAAACATGCGTGTCCTGCGCTGGATGATCGACCGCTGCAATGGCAAGGACGCCGCGGTTCGCTCACCGATTGGCTGGTTGCCTGCGGAGGGTGCAATCGACACGGAAGGCATCGAGGTCAGTAAAGAGACGATGCAGGAACTGTTGGCCGTGGAGAGAGCGGATTGGCTGAAAGAGGCTGAGGGGATCGGCGAGTTTTTCGCCAAATTCGGCGATCGATTGCCGCCCGAAATGGAACGTCAACGCCAGGAACTGATCAAACGGTTGGGCTGAGACGACCCAGAACTCGATCATCCGGCCAAAGCACCAGGCCTCAGGTGGGGGGCTGCTGTCGTAGGGTCCCGACCTGAAGCTCTGGGGCTGCCCTGTAAATTCCTGGTCGTTCAACCGGCTCAAGACCGCCGTAGCGCCAGTTCGGGCCTGAGCGCCCGGCGAAGCACCTTCCCATTCCGAGTGCGAGGCAGGTCCTCGACGATATAAACGATCCTGGGCGCCTTGTATGAGGCGAGATGTCTGCGGCCGTGGGCGATGATGTCCTCGGGGGAGAGAGTGGAGCCGGTCCGCAGCACAACGTAGGTAACGACGAGCAATTTATCGTCGGCTGCAGGTTCTCCCGTGGTGGCGGCATCGAGGACATCCGGGTGTTCCTTCATGATCCGATCGACTTCGAGCGGTGATACGCGATACCCGAAGCTCTTGATCAGATCGTCCCGCCTGCCGAGAAACCAGACATAGCCATCTTCATCCTGGCGCGCGTAGTCTCCCGTCAGGAACCAATCACCGTGAAAACAGGCTTCGGTCTCGTCCGGACGGTTCCAGTACTCCAGCATGAGCGCCGGGTCGCTGCGCGGGATACAAAGCATTCCCTCTTCCCCCATTGCTACCTCGGTCCATGTGGCGGGGTCCAACAATTTGACTTCATGTCCTGGCTGGATGAAGCCAGCCGACCCGGGGCGAATGGGGCGAGAGACGGTCTGGCAGATGTAGTAGGAACACTCGGACATGCCGAGGCCTTCGTAGATGTCCGATCCGAAGTGTTCCCGCCAGCCATGCAGGACTTCTTCGGAGAGATGTTCGCCGGCGCTCATGTAGTGGCGCAGTGTGGGGGCTGTCTCCTTCGAGTGAGAGGTGCGTTGCAGGATATGGCGGTAGAGAGTCGGCACACCGATGAAGGTCGTCGCCCGATGTTGCGAGGCAAGGGGAATCCACAGACTCGCATCGTTACTGCCCTCGTGCACGATGGTCGTGTGACCACGGTAGAGTGGATCCATGAGACCGGTGCCGAGGACGTAGGTCCAGTTGTATTTGCCGGAATGGAGGACGCGTTCTTCCTCGCCGAAGTGAAACCAGTATTCCGAGGAGGGCTGTTTGCCAAGCAGGACGCGTTGTGCGTGGAGCACGCCCTTTGGGTAGCTTGTTGTTCCCGACGTATAGATGAGATAGGCGGGATCGTTTGCTCGTGTCGGGTGCGGGGGGGCGTAAGGGCCGATGGATCGTAGGGCCGGCGCCAGAGGCAGGATTTCTGGCATATGGCCGGCGGCCCCTCGTGGTAACGAGCCGTCAGTCAACATCACATGCCTTACCTGCCCGAGTGATCTGACCGCCGGGCCGATGGACTGCCACGATGCGGAGTCCGTGACCAGGACAACGGCCCCCGAATCGCGAACGAGATAGATGATTTCCTCGGGAGTGAGCAGGATCGATGTCGGTACCGGGATGGCTCCGCGCTTGATCGCGCCGAGGAATGCCACCGGGTATTCGATGCAATTGGGGAGACGGATGAGGACACGATCCGTGGCGCGGACGTTTTGGTCACGTAAGAGCTGGGCAAAACGTGACGTTTGATCCGCCAGTTCCCCAAAGCTCAACTGGCGTATGCCACGCCGGTCATCGTCGACGATGACGGCAGGGCGATCGCACCCAGGCCCGGCGGCGTGCACATCGGCGCAGGCCACCGCGATATTGAACTGTTCTGGAATGTCCCAGTGCCAAGGTGGAAATGACACCCCGGCTGTCTAGCGTAATGGGCATAGGCCGCCAATCGGTTTCGGTGTCATTGGAAGCTGGGGCAGCGAGCCAGGATCGATCCTGGCAGCCGCCCGGCCATGCTGGGTTCCAGGCCTGGCGAAGCCGTGGACACTCCTCGTTCCCTTTTCAGGATTCCAGACAAACGTCGCTTTTTTGATGTGGTCCGTTCTGGTAGGACCGCCGGCATGTCCAAGGGCGTGACTCTACAGCAGATCGAGCAAATCTTCGTCATCCTGGATCGACTGGGCATATCCCGTGAGGCGGTGGTGATTCCACTGCGTCCAGCGTCTCCCGGCGGCGTGCGGCGTCTGCCGAATCGGAAATTCGAAATTGTCGTAGATGCGGATGCGGCGTTCGAAGACTGGCTGACTGATCTGGAGCCGCAGCTTCGGCTGATGGCAGGGTAGGGCGATGATGTGGGTTGGTGGAGCGAAGTGTTAGGGCTGGCGTTCTGATGAGAAAAGTCTCGTTGCTCGGGTCAACAGGATCCATTGGAGCCACGACCCTCGACCTGATCCGCCGCTTCCCTGACCGTTTTGCTGTCGTGGCTCTTGCTGCCGGCAAGCGGATCGCACAACTCGCCGATCAGATTCGCGAATTCCGTCCTGGAGTCGTCGCGGTTGCCGAGGAACAGGATGTCCAGAAACTGCGCGATCTCGTGCCCGGCTTCCGGGGGGCGGTAACGTGGGGGAATACCGGCCTGATTGACGTTGCGACCGCGCCCGAGGCCGGCCTCGTTGTATCCGCTCTCGTTGGTGCCGTCGGGTTGTTGCCCACGTTACGTGCGATCGAGGCGGGCAAGGATGTGGCTCTCGCGAACAAGGAAGTCCTTGTGGTCGCCGGAGAACTCGTCACGCGGGCAGCCGCTACCGTGGGAGTACAGCTATTTCCCATCGACAGCGAGCACAACGCGATTTTTCAGGCGCTGCGCGGACATCGCGGAGCAGATGTACGCCGATTGGTGCTCACGGCATCGGGTGGACCCTTTCTGCGCCACAGTACCGCGGAGTTGGAGAGGGTCACTGTCGAGAGCGCGCTACAGCATCCGACCTGGAAAATGGGGCCGAAAATTACCGTCGATTCGGCAACATTGATGAACAAAGGGCTGGAAGTCATCGAGGCGCACTGGCTCTTCGGATTTCCACACGAACAGATCGATGTCGTGATCCATCCGCAGAGTGTCATTCATTCCATGGTGGAATACGTGGATGGATCCGTCATCGCCCAGATGGGCATCCCAGACATGGCGATTCCGATCTCCTATATCCTTGCCTATCCCGAGCGGCTTCCCCTGACGTACCTGCCGCGTCTCGACCTACCGAAGATAGGAAACCTGGAATTCTTTGCGCCTGACTTTGAGCGCTTTCCCTGTCTTGCGTTGGCCTACAGGGCATTGCAGACCCGAGGGACCTTGCCCGCGGTGGTGAATGCCGCCAACGAAGTCCTCGTCGCAGCATTCCTGCAGGGAGAGATCGCGTTCCAACAGATTCCGAAAATCATCGAGAAAATCGTCGACTGCCACGAGGTGCAGAAAGCCGAAGACATGGAAACGCTCCTGGCGGCGGATGCCTGGGCACGCCGGCAGGTCCGGCAATCGATCGGCTGAGGTGGTGATCTGCCGCAAAGTTATGCTTTACAGTCGTGTTGACTGAGTGTTACGTAACCTAGGCTTCAACGGAGTTTGAGTGAATCCGAATCAACTCAAGAAATTCGAAGAAATTCTCAACGTGAGACGGCGAGAATTGCTGGAAGAAGCAGGAAGAACCGTCGGCGGAATGACGGCGGAGAAAGAGAACACTCCTGATCCAACCGACCGGGCATCCATCGAGGCCGATGGTATTTCCGTGTTGCGGATCCGAGATCGGGAGAGAAAGCTGCTCAGCAAGATCGACGAAGCCCTGGCGCGTATCCAACTGGGAACGTACGGAATTTGCGAGGAGTGCGGTGGCGAAATCGGTCTCGAGCGACTGAATGCCCGTCCGGTCACGACCCTTTGCATCGACTGCAAAGCGGAGCAAGAAGCGGAGGAGCGTCGGGTCCGTGGCTGATTGCAGCGGCGCTGCAGCAGTGAGGAATCCTCTCTTGCGTTTCTGACCAATCGTGTTAGACGAGGCGCGCTCGCGGCGGAAAACGTACGAACGCGAGTTGGAGGGCAGTGGTGGCGCGAATCGACAGTACGATCTTGCATGAGATCGCTCGGATCGTGCAGACCCGGTCGAAAGTGCCGGATCGTGTACAGATTCTGAAGCGGGAGTACCAGATCACCTACCTTGAAGATCACCGGCAGCGCATGGAAGACGCCTTGCGCCGTCACGATTCCCATCTGTTGAACATGCTCTTTGGCCAGTTGGCCAGTAAGGTGAAGTACCAGGTCTTGCGCTCTCGTCCATCAACTGGTGCCAGGAAGGCCGTGCCGGCCGCATCGGCATCCAAACGCACGGTGGCCGACTCCACGGCGCGGACACCGATCAGCGAAAAGAAGCGGACGGCCAAGACCGCCAGGCCAGCCAAATCTTCCCCAACGGCGGCGAAACCGGCCAAATCGGTTCAACGGGCCACGAAAACGGCAAAATCGGCTGGAAGAACCGCGAAACCAACCAAGTCTGCCGTGAAGGCGAAAAAGAAGGCCACCGCGAGATCGTAGGTTCGACGTCCTCTTTTCTCAAATCGCACCTTCCGTGGCGGGGGGCTCTCCGCTCTGGCCCGCGTGCCGGGAGACTCGCCTCCTGCGTCCTGGTTGCGTCGATCGCGGCTCTGCTCGTCTATTGGCGATCGGGGGATTGTCTCAAGGCCTTTTTTCATTTCGATGATTTTTGGGTCCTACGGGCAGCCAGCAAAATCAGTTTTCAATCTCTGGCAGGTGTCGCTCGGATCTTTACTCCGGTCCATGGCCTGTTGCTGTACCGCCCATTGTCGACCGTAGGGTATTTTTCACTCCTACGGCTTCTCTTTGGACATGATCCGGTCGGCTATCACGCGGTGCAACTGGCACTGCAGGTAGCCAACGCCGTCCTCGTTTTCTTGCTGGCAGACCGTATTTTTCCCCATCGTGCATATTCGGTGGCGACCGCGCTGGCATATACGACGGCTCCCGGGCATGCCATTGCCGCGTGCTGGAATGCACTCTGTACCATGTCGGGTGCAGCCTTGTTTTATCTCCTCGGACTCTGGCTCTGGCTTGGATTACGAGGTTGGCAGCAATACGGAGTTGGCGTTTTCTTCTTCGGCTTGACGTTGCTTTCCAGTGAGCATGGGATCACGTTCCCGGTGGCTCTGACTGCAGCAACGATCCTGCTGCATCCACGGGAGCAGTGGCGTGCCGCCGCGATTCCCCTTGTCTGTATGTACGCAGTGGCAATCGCGTACCTGGCAGGGAAGATCTATCACACCTACGTCTTGCTCCCGGAATCCGTCACGGATCCGATCGTCCTCGGCGTGATGCAAAGCGCCTATCGGCCGTCATTCGATGTCTGGGCCGCTCTGGAGAATGTGGGACGCTATGTGGGTTTTACGGTCAACGGCCTGTATGAGGTTACGTTCGACCATCCGAGACTCAACCTTTTCCTTGGCCTTGCCTGGCTGATCGCCTGGGTGCTGTCGGTTGTGGTGGCGTATTCTTCGAGAGAGGGTTCGGATCTTCGAAAGGTGGCATTCGGGCTGACACTCTTTGGTGCGGCACTGGCGCCCGTCGTGTTTCTCCCACATCATGTTTATTCCTACTACGTCGGGATCGCCGGAGCTGGTCTGGCGATTGCCATAGTGGCCTCGATCCGCTGCCTGCTACCGCGTCCCTATTTGGTTTCTGGAGTGGTGGTTGCCCTGGCCACGTTGCTCTTTTCCAGTTCGATGCACCGGGTGACCTCCTCTGAGGAGTTCCGGTTCTTCTGGGGCTTCAGCGAGTCGGCGGCGCGCTGGTTGCATACCCTGGCGCTCGTGGTTTCTGACGCGGGAGTTTCTGAGGTGGTCGTCCCACGGAGTGGACTGGCGGAGACAGTCTTTGATGACGGGCAAGCTCACCGCGTCTTGTTGTGCGCAAACTATGCGGTGCGCCAGAGCGCGGACATCGTCGCCGAGCGACCCGGACCGGGGCGGCTCATCGTGCGAGAACCGCTCATGCTAACTGGAGACTCGCACCGTTCGTGGCGGTGGCTGGTCGAGGCTTGCCGCTAGCGGGCTCGTTGTGCGGGGGCGGTCGTCAGCCAGGTCAGGAATGTATACGTGGAACGTCGTTCCTTTTCCGACAACGCTTTCGACCTCGATGTGGCCGCGCAGCAGGTCGACGAAGCGCCGTACGATGTAGAGCCCCAGCCCCACCCCGGTCGATTGTCGCGAGGACAGACTCACCTGGTGGAACATTCCGAAAATGTTCTGCAACTCATTGGTGGGGATCCCGATGCCGGTATCGCTGATGCGGAACTCGATGTTACCTCGTTCCGCGGTTTTGGCACGGATTTCGATGTGGCCGGAATCTGTGAATTTGAGCGCGTTCGTGATCAGATTACGCAGCACGATCTTGAGTTTGTTGGGATCCGTGAAGGCGGTCAGGGAATGGGGTATCTGCCAGTCGATGCGGACATCTTTTTCGCGGGGTAACGTGTCGATCTGCAGGCGCATTTCCTGCAGAAGGGTTGTGATGTCCACGGTCTCCAGTTCGAGGGGCATGCCACCGGCTTCCAGACGATTCACATCCAGTGTGGCGTTGATGAGAGTGAGTAGATCATGGGACTGCTGGCGCACGCGACCGATGGTGTCGATTTGATCTTCATTCATCTCGCCGAAAGTCCCGTCCATGAGGAGTTCGGTGTAACCTAGAATGATATTCAATGGCGTGCGTAGTTCGTGCGACATGGTGGCAACGAATTCCGACTTCAGGCGATCGGCGTGACGGAGATCGGTCACCAGACGGGCATTTTCCAGGGCGACCGCTGCATGTTGGGCGATGCCTCGCATCAGTCGCCATTGGCGTGGCAGAAACGGCTGGTCTGTACTGTTCCGTCCAGCGGTCATCAGCCCGACCACGCGGCCCGCTCGCGTCATGGATGCCACCAGCACGGAACGTGTTCGAAAGTAGGCCAGGATGGCGCGCATTCTCTCTTCGGGCGGATACGGGCGAGAGATCTCGATGAGATCCTCATTCTGCATGAGCCGTTCGATGATTCGGTAGTCTTCCGGGCGAAACTCGATGCCCATTGCCTCGTGCAGCAGGTCCTTCCTCTCGGTGGAGCCTGCCGCAACCCGAAACAACCCCCGGGCCTCATCCCACAACAGAATGACACTCCAGTCGCAGGTCAAAACACTCCGTGCGCTCTGGACGACTCGGGTCAGTACGGTTTCCGCGTCGAGAGAAGAGTTCAGTTCGCTGGCCACATTCAGAAGTGAGCGGGTCACGAGAGCCGCCTCATCCTTCGCGATGCTTTCACGAAAGATGGTAAAGCGCTGGAGGTCGATATAGTGTGCGCCGAGCACGGAACTGAGTCCTCCGGCAAGGACGATGACGAACGCGTACATTGCCGGAACTGTGAGCGGTCCGGAAACGAAGAGGTGGATCCCGTAGCCCGCAAGAGTGATGCCGACCAGGAGCAGTTGGCCCTCGACGCCCCAGGGCAGCAAGATCGATACGGCTGAAAGAAGACAAATCAGCGCTGTCCCGATGAGAAGCGGCTCGGCGCGCGTTGCATCGGCGTAGGCGATGAAAAGGAGGCAGAGCGTCGCCACACCCAGGGAGAGTGCGAGGGAGAGCCGGTGGCGTCTGGCCAGCGGCACGCGAAGCGGGAGCAAGATCGCGCAGACAAGGCTCTGCAACAGGAAAAAGGCCATGAATTGCCCCGCTCGGGGTGGATAGTGCCGGTATTCGAGGATTCCGAACAGCGCGATGAAGAGGAGAAAGAAACCGAGTGCGGTAGGTGTGCGTCGTACCAGGAGGAGCTGGACTTCCCGCCTGTAGGCATGGGGCGGCGAAGTACGAGGTGAGGGCGCAAACGACATGACAATGCCAGTCTATCACAGTCGCAAGATTTCTTTACCATTATCGTCAGAGCGGGTCTCCGGCATTGCCGAAAATGTTGTGCTGCTGGGCACAACCGATTCCCCTCATGTGCGTTTAGGACCATGAGGCTACGGGTGACGTCCGACCAGGACCCGGATGTCCATTTGATGCTGGCTTTGAAGGCCGGCGATGACTCCGCATTCCGCAAGTTGTTCGAGAAACACGCCGCAGCCGTGGTGAGGTACGCAATGCAACTCGTGGGCAGCCGGGCTCGCGCGGAAGAAATTGCACAGGATGTGTTCCTGCAAATCTATCGACGGCGTTCGTCCTATGAGCCGTCGGCCCGCTTCCTGACGTATTTGTACCGCATTACCAGCAATGCCTGCATCAGCGAGATGCGCCGCGCCGAGCACAAGCAGCATACGTATTCGCTCGATGGAGATCCCGCGGCAGACGATGGCCAGGAGCGCCTCCTGCCTGATGCCAATCTGCTGAGCGGCGAAGAGGCGTTGGGACGGCGTGAACTGTTGTACCGCCTGGATGAAGCCCTTGCGCGTTTGCCGCCGCAACAGCGTGCAGCACTCCTTCTGGCGCGCATGGAGGGTCAGTCCTATGAAGAGGTGGCGCACGCCCTCTCGTGTTCCGTCTCGGCCGTCAAGAGTCTCATCCATCGGGGTACGATCACCCTCCGCAGGTGTTTCGAAAAGGAGGTCATTGAACCATGAAATGGCGATGTTGGTTGGTGCGCCGCCACCTGACTGCCTGGTCGGATTCTGAACTCACCGGGCATTGTTCCAGCCGTATCGAGACTCATCTGCAGCATTGTCCACGATGCATGGCGGAGGCACGGGCGGTCCGTTGGTTGGTTGACCTGCAGAGGAGCGCTGCCGGGAGGGTTTCGGCCGATCTCGAACTGGGAAAAATGTGGAACTCCCTTGTGGCCCGGTTAGATGAGGCCGAAGAGAGCGAATACGTATTCGGGTGGACCCGGCTGCGGCCCGCTGTCGTTGCTGTGGCCTTGCTCGTCGTCTGCCTGGCCGGATTTATCGGCCTGGCCGGTGATTCGGAGAAGGTTCTGATCCCGCTCGGGATCAAGCCGCCGCCTGCCGCGGTTTCCCGCGCTCCGGTCCTGTTCCGGGATTATCCGATGATCGAGAAGCTTGATTTGTTGCAGCATTTCGACATGGTGGAAACGATACCGTTGGAAGAGGATGGAACCTCTGCGCATAGTTGAAAGGCAGTTGCTGTGTGGATTCGTTCGGCCGTCCTGATCGGAGTCCTTCTCTGGCCATTCGAAGGGTATGCTCAATCCTGGAAAGACATGAGTCCACGCCAGCGGTACGATGCCATGCAGAATTACCGCCGGTTCGAGCAGCAGCCGACGAACCAACAGCACAAGCTGCAGGAGAATTATCAGCGCTGGCAAGGACTTTCGCCGCAGGAGCAAGAACGCCTGCGGCACAATTACGAGCGCTGGCAGCAGATGCCGCCCGCCGAACAGCGCCGGCTGGAAGAGAAATACGAGAGGTGGAAGAAAGAGGGTGAGGATCCTGACGGGAGGGATTAACTGCTGCGGTAGACGATCAGGCCGTGCGTGGGATCATACGGTGAAACGGCCAGGGTTACCCGGTCCCCGGGAATCACCTTGATGTGAAACCGCCTCATACGGCCGCTGATTTTGGCAAAAAATGTCTGGCCCTTGTCCGATTCCACGCGAAACTGGCCACCTGCCATGACTTCTTTCACGGTTCCTTCGATCTGGATCAGGTCTTCACGACTCACGCACACTCCTCCTCGGGGATCGATGAATCTCGACGTGTAGCAAGACGGCTCGCCAAACGCCACGCTCCGAATCATCCGGAGCGGAGCCAGCGGGCGGCATCCTTGGCAAAATAGGTCAGGATCATATCTGCTCCCGCACGTCGTATCGCAGTCAGAGTCTCTCGCACGACACGCTCTTCGTCTAGCCAGCCGTTCTGTACGGCAGCTTTGATCATGGCGTATTCGCCGCTCACGTTGTACGCCGCCACGGGATGGTCGAAGGATTCTTTAACGCGCCAGATCAGATCCAGGTACGCCAGGGCCGGCTTGACCATGACGATGTCAGCCCCTTCACCGATGTCCAGTTCTACCTCCCGCAGAGCTTCGGACCCATTGGCTGGGTCCATCTGGTAGGAACTCCGATCGCCGAACCGCGGTGTGGATTCAGCGGCTTCACGGAACGGGCCATAGTAGCCCGAAGCGAATTTTGCCGCGTAAGCCATGATGGGGAGGTGATCGAAGCCATGCTCGTCGAGGATTTCCCGAATCGCCCCGACGCGCCCGTCCATCATGTCGGAGGGAGCAATCATGTCGGCACCTGCACGCGCATGGGAGAGCGCTTCCTTGGCGAGCAGATCCAATGTGCTGTCGTTGTCCACGTCCCCTTCCACCAGCACACCGCAATGCCCGTGATCCGTGTATTCACAGAGGCAGACGTCGGTGATGATCACGAGATCGGAAACGGCTGCTTTCACCGCACGGATGGCGGTTTGAACGATACCATCATCGGCGTAGGCTTGCGATCCGACGGCGTCCTTGCGTTCCGGAACGCCAAAGAGAATCACGGCGGGAATGCCCAGGTCCCGAACTTCTCTGCACTCCTCCACCAGTTGGTCCACCGAGAACTGCGCCACGCCAGGCATGCTGTTCACCGGCTTTCTCACGTTTCGTCCCGGGACGACAAAGAGCGGTAAAATCAGATTGTCCACCGTCAAGCGCGTTTCACGCACCATCCGTCTCAAAGTGCTGGTGCGCCGCAGGCGGCGCATGCGGGTTTCGGGAAACGACATTCAATTCCTCCTGCCCATTCAGGTCGTGTAGTGTCGCACGATGGCATCGAACAGGTCGGGGATCGTGAAACGTGCCGGTTCGATGGCGATGGTCATTCCATATTCCCGTGCCGTGGCCGAGGTGATTGGACCGATACAGGCGATCTCGACCCGCTCCAGGATGTCCGGCAGGGATTTGCGAAAGAGGGTAATGAAATTGTGGACCGTGCTGGAACTCGTAAAAGTGATCAGATCCGCGCCGCCGGATGTCAACAGATCGTGCACGCCGTAGGTCCCCGATTGTGCCGGAACACTCTGATACGATTCGACCTCTTCAACCGTGGCGCCGTGCGCTCGGAGCTGTTCGGGGAGAATGGCGCGAGCTCTGGCAGCGCGTGGGAGCAGAATCCTCTGCCCTTTGATACCACGTGCGACGAGGGCATCGATGAGACCTTCCGCCTTGAAGTCCCCGGGGATCACATCGACCAGAAGCCCCTTCTGTTGCAGTACGTTTGCGGTCTGGGTTCCGATCGCACCGATCCGGGCACGATGCCAGCGTCGCAGGTCGATCTGCAGAACACGCAGCCGATCAAAGAATGCGTTGACCCCGTTGATGCTGGTAAAAAGGACCCAGTCGAATTCTTCGGGACGTTGGAGCGCTGCATCCAGGGGAGCGTTCGAATCGGGAGGCACAATCGCGATCGTAGGGACATAGATCACGTCGGCGCCGGCATCTTCGAGCAGGTCACCCAGAACGCTGGCCTGGGCCTTTGGACGTGTCACTACGATATGCTTCCCGAACAATGGCTTGCGTTCGTGCCAGCGCAGTTGGTCGTGCAGGCGGACCACATCGCCGACCACGGCCAGAGCCGGAGGTTGCACCTGCTCTCGGTCCGCCAGATCAGCAACGGTTCGGATGGTGCCGACGATCGTGCGCTGTGAGGTGAGGGTTCCCCATTCGATCACCGCGACGGGGGTGTCGGCGTCTCGCCCTGCGACACGGAGCTTATCCATATTTTCGCGAAGCTGCCGTTGCGTCATGAGGATCACCAGCGTGCTCCCCCGGCGCGCCAATTCTTCCCAGCGGACGGCCAGTGCGGGTTTATTGGGGTACTCGTAACCTGTCGTGAAGATGACATTCGAGGCCCAGTCCCGATGAGTGAGTGGGATCCCTGCGTATGCGGGTGCTGCGATGGCCGAGGTGATCCCCGGAACGATCTCGAAGTCGATACCGGCCGCCGCGGCTGCTGTCGCTTCTTCACCTCCCCGTCCGAAGATGAAGGGATCACCTCCCTTCAGGCGGACGACGAGTTTACCCTGCCGGGCATGTTCGATGAGGAGATCCTCGATCACATCCTGTTCGACGCGGCTGCCGCCGCCGTGTTTTCCAACGAGGATCCGCTCGCTATCCGGGCGGGCAAAGTCCAGCAAGCGGGGGTTGGCCAGGTAGTCATAGATGATGACATCTGCGCGCTCCAACCAGCGCCTTCCTTTCAATGTGAGTAGACCCGGATCACCCGGACCTGCTCCAACGAGTACGATTTTACCCGGCATCGTCGTTCATTTCGGCCAGTTCATCGAGGATGCGGCGTCCGCCGCGTGCCAGTAGATCGTCGGCGAGGTCCGTGCCAAGGGCTTCCGCCTGGTCGGAGGGAGCGGAAGATTGCGCCCGGACGATCTCCTTTCCGTCAATGCCTGCGATCAAAGCATCCAGGTGGATCGTGTCCTCATCGACTGTGGCGTGTGCTGCGAGCGGGGTCCGGCAGGATCCGCCGACGCGACGCAAAAATGCACGCTCTGCGGCGACAGCCAGTGCGGTGGACGGATGGTTCAACGTCTGGAAAACCGCCGAGCTGTCGTCTTGCCGGGTCTCGATGGCGAGGGCCCCTTGTCCAACGGCTGGGACGAAATCTGTCACGGACAAAGCGATGCCGTCTTTGCGCTCGATGCCAAGCCGCCGCAGACCGGCCGCGGCGAGAATGATCGCATCGAGAGCCCCGGCATCCAGCTTGTGCAGGCGACTGTCCACGTTACCGCGGAGCGCAACGATCTCGAGATCGGGCCGCACGGAGCGCAACAAGGCCATCCGTCTGAGACTGCTCGTTCCCACCCTGGCCCCCGGGGGGAGTGCGGCAATGGGTTTGCCGCCACCGGAGAGAAGAACATCATGGGCGAGTTCCCGTTCGGGAATCGCGGCAATCGTGAGGTTCGGCGCCAGCTCGGACGGCACGTCCTTCATCGAATGTACGGCGCAATCGATCTGGCGGGCAAGGAGTGCGTCTTCGATTTCTTTGACAAATACACCCTTGCCTCCCAGGGTGCTGAGAGGGCGGTCGACAAACCGATCTCCTGTCGTTTTGATGATGATCCGTTCGACGTCGATGTCGTGCTCTCGACGGAGCCATTGCTCGACCCAGCGGGCCTGTGCAAGCGCAAGCTGGCTTCCTCGGGTTCCGATCCGTACGATCTGCTTCATGACTCGTCCGATTCTTCGATGTCAAACAGGCGGCGTGCCGCGGCCAGATACATTGCCTCCTCGCGGCGAGTTCCCTTGTGTTTCAGATGGGTCAGCGGGGAATGGAGGATCTTGTTGATGATGGCGGCCGTCAGTGCGTCCATCGCTTCCCGCTCACGCTCGCCAAGATCGGGTAGAGCAGAAAGAGTCTTTTCGATCTCTGCGCGGCGTATTGATTCGAATTTGTCACGCAATGCGACGATTGTGGGGACAGCATCGAGCCCTGCCAGCCAACGGCTGAAGGCGTCGACTTCGAGATCCACGATGATCTCTGCTTTGTCCGCTTCGCGAGCCCGTTCCTCGAGATTTTCTTCCGCCACGGCGCTCAGATCATCCACGTCGTAGAGATAGACATTGTCGAGATCGTTGATCTGCGGATCAAAGTTGCGAGGGACACTGAGGTCGATCAGGAACATCGGGCGGTACTTTCGTTGCCGCAGGATTTGTTTCACGCGTGCCGCGGAGAGAATGTACTGGTCCGCGGCCGTCGATCCAATGACGACATCAGAAACCTCGAGATATCGATCCAACTCTTCGAAGGGGACCGGGGTGCCACGAAACTCCCGCGCAACCTGCACGGCATTGTCAAAGGTCCGATTCGCGACGATCAGGCTGCGTGCCCCTTGAGCCATGAGATGGCGTGCGGCGAGTTCGCTCATCGTCCCTGCGCCGATCAGCATGGCGGTTTTGTCCTCGAGATGTTCGAAGATTTTTGTGGCCAACTCGACGGCCGCGGAACTGACCGAAACGGCTCGACTGGCGATCCCGGTTTCGGAGCGAATTCTCTTGGCGACGTTGAAAGACCTGTGAAAACAGCGGTGCAGGACGATTCCGACGGTACCGGCGGAAGTCGCTCGAGCGTAGAAATCTTTCATCTGTCCCAGAATCTGCGGTTCCCCCACGACCATCGAATCGAGGCTGGATGCGACGCGGAAGAGATGGCGCACCGCCTCTCGTCCACGGTAGACCGACAGGTGTTCCGTGAGCTTGGTGTGGGGAAGCCGTCGTTCCTCGTCGGAGAGGAAGGAGATCACCGCGTCGAGGGCCACATCACCCTCGACACTGGTGATGACGACCTCCACCCGGTTGCAGGTCGACAGGATCATGCCCTCTTCGATCGGGGCGACCCGCATCAATTCCTGCAGTGCTTCGTGTAGCCGCTCGCCCGGTACGGCCAGTTGCTCGCGCACCTCGACAGGGGCGCCGTGGTGATTGACACCGACAATGAGAATTTCGCGGCGCATCAGCCTTGCGATCCGTGCTTTCCCGGGAAGAAAAGGTTGACGCTGAAGAACGACGCAGCCAGGACAACGAAGCAGAAGATGGTCAGTCGGGCAGCCTTGCGGCCACGCCAGCCCACGGTTCTGGCATGCAGGAGAATGGCATAGAGCAGCCAGGTCAACACGGACCAGATCTGCACCGGTTCCCAGGACCACAGAGCGCCCCAGATCTGCTTTGCCAGCAGGGAGCCAGAGATCAGACCGATCGTAAAGAGCGCGAAGCCCCAGGTGACGAAACGATTGTTCAGTTCATCGAGCGTTTCCAAGGATGGCAGACGCCGGAAGAGATTGCCCTTCCGCTTCGCTTTGAGCTGCCTCTCCTGCAGCAGGTAGGTAACGCTGAGACAGAAGGCTACGGCAAACACGGCGTACCCCAGAAAGGAGGGCGCGACATGAGCGGGAAGCCAGACACTTTGCAGGCGGTTGCCCAACATCTCATGGCCAGCTTCATAAAAATAGGCCGAGAGGGCGAGCAGGAAGGCCAGCGGCGCGATCAGGGCACCGACGACGGCAAAGTTTGCCCGCCGTGCGAGCACCAGATAGAGGGCAACGGTCATGGCGCCGATGAAGGAGAGTTGCTCCGGGAAGGGGGCGAGCGCATCGAAACCGATCTTCCACGCCCGAAAGCCGAGTGCCAGCAGATGCAGGACGACCGCAAGGGCCACCAGGCCGTCGGCGAAGCGGCGAGGAATCGTTTTCGAGGCCACGACGTGCGCCACAAACGCCGCCGAAGCAAAAAGGTAGGCCACAAGCGCCGCAGCAAGAAATACGCCCATCATGTCAGTGCGATCCCCAGTTCGGCCAGGGATATGCCGTCTCCGAACCCGGCCTGAAGCAGGGTGTCGATTTCAGCTTCACGTCTCTCACGCACGTACTCCACCAACGCCGATTCAACAAGGCTTCCAAAAGCACGGTGGCGTTGTTCTGCCGGTAAAGCAGCGGTTAGCGCATGGGTGCGCAGTCTCCGCAGAATATCGAGGGCGAGCGCGTACTCGTCGCCGTATTCGAGTTCGAGTTTGCGGCGGATGCTCCGCGCCAGGGCGGGGCTGGCCCCACCGGTGGAGATGGCAATGAGAAGGTCACCCCGTTCGACGATTGCAGGAACGATGAACGAACACAGAGAAGGGCGATCCGCGACATTCAAGAACACCCCGGCCATCTGCGCGTCGGCCGCAATCTCTTGATTCTGTTGTTCATCCTCTGTGGCCACATAGGCCAGGACGGCACCCTGCAGGTCACCCCTCACGTAGTGCCTTTGATGGTAGTGGATGGTGCCTTGGGCCACGAGTTTCCCCAGATCTTTCGTGAGGCTGGGGCTGATCACCGAAACCTGTGCTCCTGCCCGTTGCAGCGAGCGAACCTTCCGCTCAGCAGCCCTCCCGCCCCCGAAGACCACACAGCGTTTTCCTACCACATGCAAAAAAACGGGCAGGTACTCCATCGTTGGGGGATGCAATCCTGTGTGTCGATTACGCTGAGAAAGAAGAGCCGCAGCCGCAGGTCCTATCGGCATTCGGGTTGACGAACTTGAACCCTGCGCCGTGCAGGCCGTTGACGTAGTCGATCGTCGTTCCACGCAGATACTGCAGGCTTGTTTCGTCGACCACGACGCGCAGGCCATGCTGCTCCAGGATGACATCGTCTTTCTTGATCTCGGTGTCAAATCCCAGTGAATACTGGAACCCAGAACATCCTCCACCGACCACCGAGACGCGCAAGGCGGCGCCGGGAGAAGCTTCTCTCTCGATGATCGCTTTCGCTTTTTCTGCCGCCGCTTCCGTGACCACCAGAGTGGCGCCGTCCGCGGCTTGTGGGGTGCTGGCTTCGTGCGTTTCCATTAGATTCCTCCTCCGTGGGCCACGCTGCCCGGCCCAGATTGAACATCTTTGCGACTTCGTCGTCTGGCTAGGTTACTGTCGGGTACCCTGGCAGTCAACGATTGGGAACGAGTCAGGTGCAGTCCTTTGCTTGAATCAACGCTGCCCCTTCGTCTATAGAGAGGCGCAATTCAAAATGAAGTTTTCGCCGCGTCACCTCGTCTGGGTCAATCTCGTGCTGCTGGCGTTGGTGGCATACTTGGCGGCTTCGACCGTAAGTACAGCGATCGCTGCCAAGCTGACGCCACCGCCCGAAGTGCACCTGAAACCTCCGCCTCCACCCATCTCGAAGGTGCCCAGGCGGCCAGCGACGTTTTACGCCTCGATTACGAATCGTGACGTTTTCAATCCCGCCAGACCTCCCGAGCCTGTCGAGGCACGTGCCGAGCCGGCGCCCACCAAGCTCGATTTGAAACTGTGGGGTGTGTCCATCCATAGCCAGGGCCATTCACTTTGCGTCATCGAAGATTTGAAAACACGCAAGCAGGACGTGTATGGCATAGGATCAAGGGTTGTGGGCAATGCGACGGTAAAGGCAATCGAATGGGAGCGGGTGGTGCTTGATCGCGGCGGTGGTCTGGAGGAAACTCTCGAAATCGAACGGCCGGGTGGAGGAATGGGAGGCGGAAGTCGTGCTGTTGCGGGACTGCCGGTCATCCCACAACCTGCCGCTGTGCCACCCATGGACTCGAATGCTGGGTACGCCGCGCCAGGGGTCAGCCCAGCCGCCACGAATCCCCATATCCAGCAGGTTGGCGAAGGCGAATACCATATCGATCGGACTGAAGTGGACCAGCAATTGGACAACATGAATCAATTATTCACACAGGTCCGGGCAGTGCCGCATTTCGAGAGTGGGAAATCCATCGGTTTCCGATTGTTTGCTATCCGCCAAGGCAGCATTTTCGACCAGATCGGACTACGCAATGGCGATATCATTCAGAATGTCAACGGACAGGAACTGAGCGATCCGGCACAGGCCATGGCAGTGTTTCAGAATCTGCGAAACGCCGGGGATATCACTGTGAACGGAACGCGCAACAAACAACCGTTCACGCAAACGTACCGAATCAGGTGAGACGGTAGCTCAAGGGGTGGTAATGCGGACTGTGGCAATGCGCCTTCTCGCTTTCGGAATGATGGCGATGATTTGCGTGGCGGTGGGGAGCGGACGCACGGCGGTCGCCCAGGATGAGCCGGCTGTCGCCGGTGTGGAAGCCGATGGTGAAGCCCCGGTAGATCCAGACAACGGCAAGATCACGATGAATTTTCAAGACGTGGACATCTCGGTCCTCGTCAAATTCATCAGCGATATCACAGGTAGGAATTTCATCGTTGACGAGAAAGTCCGTGGCAAGATCACGATCATTTCGCCGGGTAAAATCACCGTCGACGAAGCATATCTCGTCTTCCAGTCCGTCCTTCAGGTCAAGGGTTTCACGACGGTTCCATCCGGTTCCATCATCAAGATCGTTGCCACCAAGGATGCCAAGACCTCCACGATCGATACGGTCCTTCCCGAATCGATTCCTTCACCGCGGGACGAGTATATCACTCGCCTGATGCGCTTGAAGTACGTCGATGCGAACAACATGGTGGCGATTCTCCAGCCCCTGGCGTCGCCAGATGGATTGCTGACCGCCTATACGCCGACCAATACTTTGATCATCATCGATACGGCGGCCCAGACCGATCGCCTGGCTAGGATCCTGAAACAGCTCGATGTGGAGGGACAGCAGCAGGAAATCGAAGTCGTTCGCCTGAACTATGCGTTTGCCGGCGACATTGCCGCACTTCTGCAGCAGTTGCTCGAAGATTCGAGTCAAACGAGCGGGGGTGGAACGACAGCCGTTCAGCCCGGAGCGGCGCCGGATGCACGCCTGCGCCGTGGCTCGGCAGCACGTCCGGCTGGCGGCCTGGCGGGTGGTGCGGCGGGTGCAATTTCGGGTGGTACCACTCCGGAACGTTCCTTTCGTATCATCCCGGATGAGCGCACCAACTCATTGATTCTCGTTGCAGGCAACCAGGAAGCGCGGCGGATCAAGGATCTCATCTCCCGGTTGGACGTTCCCCTTCCCCTGGGGACAGGGCGAATCCACGTGTACTACCTCAAGTACGCCAATGCATTTGAACTCATTCCAGTGCTTGGCTCGCTTGTTGGTGGCGGCATGGGGATGGGTGGCATGGGAATGGGCTTTGGTGGTTATGGCGGCTTTGGCGGAATGCGGAGTGGCTTCGGAGGAGGACTGGGCGGCTTCGGGCGGTCGAGTGGTGTAGGCAGTAGCCTGAGCGGTAGCCGTTACGGACAGTCGGGGTTTGGCGGTTCCGGTATGCTGGGATCGGGCGGTTACGGGACGTACGGTGGGATGGGCTCCTCGTTCGGGATGGGTGGCTTCGGCGGGATGGGTGGCTACGGAATCGGGGGCATGGGCACGGGAGGTTTTGGTGCCGCTGGTAGCCTGACCGGCCGCCGCACGGGTATGGGAACGGGCGGAGGGGCAGGGGGATACCCCGGCCAGCAACAGAGTGAGTTCGAAGGAATCGTTCGGATCGGTGCCGATCCGGCAACCAATGCGGTGATTGTCAACGCTTCGCCACAGGACTTCGAAACCCTGCGTGAGGTGATCGACAAGCTCGACGTGCGCCGCCGTCAGGTCTACGTCGAAGCTATCATCGCCGAAGTCTCGCTCGATGTGACACGTGAGTTGGGAATCGAGTTGCAAGGAGCCACGGGATTACCGAACGGAGTGGGTTTTGGCCGGACGAATCTACGTGGCGACATCAATAGTCTACTGAATCCGACAAATCTATCGGGCCTGGTTCTGGCTGCGGCCAGCTCTCAGACGGTTACGGTCAATGGAGTGTCGATTCCTGCACAACAGGCAATCATGCGGGCGCTGGAAAATCGCGGTGATGCGGATATCCTCTCCGCGCCGACAGTCCTGACGACGGATAACCAGCAAGCCGAGATCGTATCCGGCCAAAACGTCCCTTTCATCGCCAGTCGTGCATCGAACGATGTCAACCTCAGCAACACCTTTGCCACGATCGAACGAAGAGACGTCGGAATCACCCTGCGCTTGACACCGCAGATCTCGGAAGGCGGCCAGGTCCGCCTCGATATTTTCCAGGAAGTATCGGACGTGATCTCGAACGACCCTCAATTGGGCCCAACGACGACGATCCGTTCTGCGACCACGAGTGTCGTGACACGGGACGGTCAGACCATCGTCATCGGGGGGATCATGTTCGATGCACGAGGGAAAAATGTCAGTAAGGTTCCCTACATTGGGGATATTCCGATCCTGGGAAATCTGTTTCGCTACGAAGCGACTCGAAATCGCAAGACGAATCTGCTGATCTTTCTCACACCTCACATCATTCGGAATGAACGGGATCAGCGAAACATTGCAGTCGGCGAGCGGCAACGGATTCTGCGCCAGCCCTTCGAAGATACCGGACAGAGGGGTCCTCAGTGGGAGCAACTCAACTCCCCATCCTGGGAGGTACGTCCGTCCATCGAGCTTCCCAAAGAGTCAGGCGAGGACACCGGTCCGACTGCCGAGTCGAATGTGCCGCCACGCCATGCCAAAACGCAAATAGCGGCCCCGGAGCCAAATGCTGCTGCCGTCACTTCGAAGACCCAGGAATCGCCCATGATGCACGCAACCGGGCCCGTGCCAACCGAATCCAATGGCAATACCTATGGGATGAGCAACCGCTACGTGCTGCTCGCGACTGTCTCGGAGGAGGGGACTGCGCCTGCCAGTTTGACGCCGAGTAATGCCCTGCTTGCCCTTGCGGTTCCCGCAAATTCACCCGTGGCGACTCTGTTTACCAAGGGCGCAACCTATAGGTTCCAGAGTGCCCATTACACGGCGAATTACGTTTGCCTGGAGGTCTTCACGACGCCGGCCGAGGCGTTTGCATCCTATCCGGAGGGAATGCGGGTCAGCACGAAGCCGTCCACTTTCCTGCACTGGCGTGAGGCGATCGAGCCGGATGCGCTGAAAACTGAAAACTGGAAAGCCGGGTGAATATGGCGGTAGCCGCGAAATCGCTGGAGTCTGTCCTTGTCCAGCATGGCAGGATCAGCGAAGAGACGCTGGAGCGCGCCCGAGAGCGCCAGCGGGAGGGCAAGGGCCTTGGGGACGTTCTCCAGGAGATGGGCGCGATCGACAGTGCGACCTGGGCGCGCGCCGTGGCGGATCACTTTGGCCTGCCATTTCGCGACACATTGCCCGAGGGGAATGACGTTCTCGAACTGATCAATACCCTGCCCATCAATTTTGCCAAGCGCTGCCTGATTCTGCCCGTTGCTCACGAAGGCAACCAGGTGCTGGTTGCCGTGGCCGATCCGTCGAATATCGGCGCCGTCGATGACCTGCGCCTGCTCTTGCGTAAGCCGCTCAAGGTCTTCGTGGCTCCCGCGCCTTTGATCATGGAGGCCATCAATCGAGCCTACGACCTTGCGTCGGCAGGTTCCGCCTCCGAACTGATGGACGACCTGGATACGGAACGGCTCGACCTGGAGCCGAGTGATTTTGAGGGTCCACAGGATCTCATCGATGCCGTTGATGAGGCACCAATCATTCGGCTTGTGAACCGGTTGATTTTCCAGGCGGCGAAGGATCGGGCCAGCGACATTCACATCGAGCCGTTCGAACGTGAACTTCTCGTACGTTTCCGGATTGACGGTATTCTCTACGATATTCTGTCTCCACCGAAACGGTTCCAGCCGATCATCATTTCCCGCGTAAAAATCATGGCGGAGTTGAATATTGCCGAGAAACGGCTGCCGCAGGACGGGCGTATCCGCATCCGACTGGCTGGGAAGGACATCGATATTCGTGTTTCGATCGTGCCGACTGCACATGGCGAGCGTGTCGTCATGCGTTTGCTCGACAAGGCCACAACGGTTCTCCAACTCGAAGAACTTGGATTGATGGGGTTCAAGCATGACACCGTCAGCCGTCTCATCAAGCAATCCCACGGCATTCTCCTGGTGACAGGTCCGACCGGCAGCGGCAAGACGACGACACTCTACGCATGCCTGTCGAAAATCAACACGACGGACAAGAACATCATCACCATCGAAGATCCCGTCGAATACCAACTCCATGGTATCGGCCAGATCCAGGTGAACCCGAAAATCGACCTCACTTTCGCCAACGGTCTTCGTTCCATCCTTCGACAGGACCCCGATGTCATCATGGTCGGCGAAATTCGCGATACGGAGACAGCAGAAATCGCGATTCAGGCGGCTCTGACGGGCCACCTGGTTTTCTCGACGTTGCACACGAACGACTCTTTTGGAGCGATGACGCGTCTGCTCGAGATGGGTATCGAGCCGTTTCTCGTTTCGTCGTCCGTGATCGGGGTGATGGCGCAGCGATTGGTTCGCCGTGTGTGCCCGAACTGCCGTGTTCCGTACACGCCGACGCGCGAAGAAATCGAAGAGATCGGAATTACCCCGCAACGCCTTGCGGGCCGGCAAATCTACAAGCAGGGCACCGGTTGTGCCCAGTGTAAGGACAAGGGGTACAAGGGAAGAACAGGCATTCACGAACTTCTGGTGGTGGATGACGAGGTGCGTAGTCTGGTCATGAAGAGCGCCGATGCGGCAAGTATCCGCCGGACAGCGACGGCCCACGGTATGAACACTCTACGCGAAGATGGCGCTGATAAAGTCCTCGACGGTGTGACGACGGTGGAAGAAGTGCTGCGCGTCACCCAGGACGAACTCGTCTGATCCGGTTGGCCCGATAACTGGATTCGAATCAAGTTCCAGGATCGATCGTCGGAGAAGCACTGTCCATGCCCGTCTACGCTTACAAAGGTTTCAACAACGCGGGGCGCGCCGTTGGTGGAATCGTCGACGCCGAGAATCCGAAAGGAGCTCGCCAGAAGCTTCGCCGGGACGGCGTGTTTCCCACCGATCTCGCGGAGCAGGCCGGACAACAGACGAAGGGTCTCGCCGAGAGCACCGGGATCAACCTCGGACAATACTTCGAGAAGATTGCCCCAGAGGAACTGGCTCTCCTCACTCGACAATTGGCAACCCTGGTGGGTGCCGGGCTACCGCTCATCGACTGCCTTTCGGCCTTGATCGAGCAGGTGGAGAATGCACGCACGAAGCGCGTTCTCTCACAGATCCGCGAGCAGGTAACCGAAGGAACGGCCCTGGCTGACGCCATGAAACTGCATCCCCGTGTCTTTACGGACCTATACGTGAACATGGTTCGAGCCGGTGAGGCGAGTGGTGCGCTGGATCTCGTCCTGATGCGGCTCGCCGACTACACGGAGAGCTATGCGGCGCTGCGCAACAAGGTCCGATCGGCGATGACCTATCCAACGTTGATGGCATTCACCGGTGCCGGTATCCTGCTCTTTCTCCTGTCGTACGTTGTTCCGAAGATTACAAAGATTTTCAGCGAGAATCAGGGGACCTTGCCGGTTGCCACCCGCATTTTGCTCGCCATCAGCGGCTTTGCGCAGGATTACTGGTGGGTGATCCTGGGCGCAATCTTGATGACCGTCGTCTCCATCCAGTGGAGTCGCCGCACTCCGGCCGGTCGCCTCCGCTTCGATCGCTATGTTCTTGCCTTGCCGTATTTCGGAAAACTGATCAAGAAAGTCGCCCTGGCACGCTTTGCCAGGACACTGGCCACACTGCTGAACAGTGGCATCAATCTGCTGACATCTCTCGACATCGTCAAAAATGTCGTGAGCAACTCCGTTCTCAGTCAGGCTATCGAGGATGCGCGTGCCAGTATCCGGGAAGGACAGAGTATTGCGCCGCCCTTGAAACGGAGCGGTTTGTTCCCGGCGATGCTGATCCACATGATTGCGGTCGGTGAAAAGAGCGGGGAACTCGAACAGATGCTCAGCAAAGCGGCCGACGCCTACGACAACGAAGTGTCGGCGGCCGTCGGCGCGCTCACGAGCATCCTTGAACCGGTGATGATTCTTTTTGGCGGTGCCGTCGTGCTCTTTATCGTGCTAGCGATTCTCTTGCCGATTTTCGACATGAACCAACTTGTAAAGTGAGCGGCTCGATGCATCGAGTGGAAAAAGCACAGAGGAAGCTGATGGATCGTTTTGCCGTGGAAGGAGGAATTCCCGTGCGTCGTCTTGGCACTGCTGGTTTTACCTTGATCGAAATCATGGTGGTCGTCTTCATTCTGGGACTGCTTGTGACCTTGGTTGCGCCCAAGATCATCGGCCGTACGGACGAGGCCAGACGCACCAAAGCTGCCTCTGACGTGAAGGCGATTGAACAAGCCCTCCACATGTTCAAGCTCGACAACGGTTTTTATCCGAGCACGGCGGACGGTCTCAGCGCTCTGGTGCAAAAGCCAGCCAATGCGCGGAACTGGAATCCCGAAGGATACCTCGATCAGGTGCCGGTGGACCCGTGGGGCAATCCGTATGCTTACTTCAGTGATGGAGCCGGCATCGTCATCAAGTCCTACGGTGCAGATGGCCAGGAGGGTGGCGACGGCAAGAATGCCGATATCGACAACCGCGGGTGACCGTCGTAGCGGCCGCAGGCGGTTCGATGGCCAGGCCGGATTCACGCTCCTTGAAGTCAGTCTCGTCATTCTGATTCTTGGCGTGATGCTCGTGTTTGTGGTGCCGCGATTCCGCGACCGCGGACGCGCGGAGATGCTTTCTCAGGCCCGCAGACTGGCGCTGACGTTCCGCCTCCTCCGAGATGAAGCCGTTTTGAATGGCTCCCCGCTCCGCCTCAACTACGATCTCGATCAGCAGCGGTATTGGGTCACACCACACGAAGCGAGTACCGTCGATCTGGCGCAGTTTGCTGCCGACATCGGCTCTCTGGCGAGGGGAACCAAGCTGGGACCCGAGGTGGCGATCGCCGACGTATCCTTGCCCATGATGGGTGTGAAGATTGCGCAGGGGCAACTCTTTACCGTGTTCTATCCGGATGGTTCGGTCGACATCACCGTGATCCACCTGACGACAGCCACACAGACCTACACCCTGTGGTTCGAACCTCGTAGTCAACGATTGCGCAGCCGCGAAGGCTACTGGGATCCTTCGTATGGGAGTTGAAGGACGACTCCACCAAACAGGTCACTCGCTGGATGGGGGTGTGGTTAACCCGGACAGGGGGATGATCCACGGGGCCATCGAAGCGCGGAGATGGCACCGGCAGGATGGCTTTACACTGCTCGAGGTGCTCATCGCGCTGGCAGTCGTCGCCATAGCATTCGTGACGCTGCTCGGCTGGCACGGTAGAAACATCAGGGTGATCGCTTATAACCAGAATCTGTCGCGTGCCGCACTGCTGGCTCGCGAACGAGCGAGCCTGATCCAATTCGAAGTGCTGAAAAGCGGCCTTCAGGCGCTGGGCAACGAATCCGGCCCGATCGATGGATATCCGGCCTTCGTTTATGACCAGCAGGTATTTTCCACCGGTATCGACGAGATGAAGCAGGTCGTGCTGCGCATCATCTGGGATCAGAGGAACCCATCAGCATGCGAGGTGACGTTCTTTGTCCGCGATCCGGCCGTCTGACCCGAGACAGCAGGGATTCACCCTGCTCGAGGTCATGGTTGCCACCGCCATCCTGGCGCTCATCGCAACCACGGTTTACGGGGTGCTGTGGCGCACACTCGACGGAAAGAACCGTGCGGAGGATCGGGCGGATCTATTTGCCGCCGGCCGCGAGGCGGTCATGCGTATGGCAGACGAAATCGAGCGTGCTCTACCGCCTACGGCCGGAAACAATAATTCCGTCTATTTCATCGGGGTCTCCGGGCAGGATACGGTTCCGAACGATGCCGTCGGATTCGTCATCGAAGTTCGTCGTGATCTGAGCGCGGGACAACGCCGGGGGGGGCGCGCCACGGTGTCCTATCAACTCGAACAGACGCCAGACACCCCAGGCAGTTTCGTTCTCATCCGGCACGAGGAACTGATGCTCGATCCTTTGGCACAACTCCAGGGTACGATGGATGGGCAGAATTCTCTGGATCCAAATAGCTCACAGAACATGGATACCGGTCCACTCCAGAGTGATACCGCAGTGGTCGACGGTGTAGCTGGCCTTCGGTTGCGCTATCTGGATCCGGATTCCGGAAACTGGACCAATGCCTGGGATACGACGGAAGATGTCCCGATGGGTCAAGGATTGCCAGGCCTGCCTCCCGTGGTGGAAATCCAGCTTTTTCTGCTCGATGGCACTGGCAGCTACGTGGAGTTCAGCACACGCATCGACCTTCCCTTGTTCGCGTTGCCCCAGGCAACGCCCTATCCCGGAACAGTACAGCCACCCGGCAGCTAAATGACGCAACGAATCCAAAACGAACGCGGAATGGCCCTGATCATGGCACTTCTCGTCGTCGCACTTCTGACGATTTCCGTCGTGGAGTTCTTCTACTCTGCGGAAGTGGATTCGCGTATGGCCAGAAACTCCATTCACAGCCTGCAGGCATCGCTTCTGGCACGCTCGGGGATCGCTCTCGGCGAGGCCTTGCTCCTGAAAGACCAGGATCCCATGGTGGATTCATTTCTCGAAGAGTGGTGTCCCGCCATCGGAAGGGAAGGACGTGCCTGCCAGATCGAAGATGGCGGCGGCCTCGTGGTCATTCCCGAGGGGATGCGGTTGCGTGTCGAGATCTGGGATGAGGGCGGCAAGATCAACATCAATTTCACTCGCCCCCGTGACGCAAATCAGTGGCGGGCGGTGCGTAACAACCCGAATCCCGATGCGCGGACACAGCCGTTTCAATGGTGGGTCGATGCGCTGGGCCGGCTGTTCGAGTCGCGAGGGATCGCTCCCGAAACAGCCGATGCTCTTGAGGAGTATTGGGACAAGTACTTCGAGCAACTCTTTCCTCAAGGTTCTGCCGGTGCGACGCCTGGGATGACCCCGAGTCCCGGCGCTGCAAGTCTGCAAACTCCGGGGTCCTATACACCGGCGTTGCCGCTGTTCAATTCTCTGGATGACCTTACGCGGGTGACGGGTATGCTTTCTTCCGCCGGCCTGAGGCAAATTCGTCCTTTTGTCACGGCCGGTCCGTTCCTCCGAGCGCAGGTGAACGTCAATACGGCCTCCCGGGAGGTGTTGAACGCCATCATTGGCGATGGCGAATCGGTCGAAAACCTGATCACACAGAGACAGTCGGAGCCGATCACCGCACAAACGCTCGCTTCGTATGTGAATCCGGCACAACAACAGGACCAGAGTTTCAAGAATGCCAGGCTGATGCTGACCAGCGTGAGCGACCTCTATCTCATTCGCGCGAGCGCCATCGTCAATACGAATCCGATTACGGGACTTGGTGGCATCAGCCGCTCGGCTGAAATGGTTGTGCGACGTACGAGACGCGTGCAGCCGGGCGTCGGGGGTGTTAGTAGTCCGGCAGGCGGCAACCCGGCAAATGCTATCCATTGGACTTTGACTCGATTGTATTGGCAGAAAGAAGGAGGAGCTGTTCTTTTTCGCCCAGAGATGGATTCCACCACGGGAGAATCGGTCGACAGCAGCCTCCCTATGTACTGAAATCTTGAGACGATTGGCCCATGCCGCAAACAATCCTTGCTCTTGAATTCGAACCGCACGAGCTGAAAGCCGCCGTGCTGGAGACGTCATTCCGGGACTACAAAGTCCTGGGCTTCTACCGTGAGGATATCTCACAGGCGGACGGAGAACTGAGCGAGAAACTGCGGCGGTTCATCGAGTCGAACAAGTTGCAGGCGAACACGGTTCTGTCGTCGCTCCCCGGTGAACTCGTGACACTGCGGACGTTCTTTCTGCCGTTCCGTGATCGTAAACGACTCGACCAGACCGTTCCCTTCGAGATCGAGACGCAGGTTCCCTTCGATCTCGATGATGTCGTCATCGCCTACCAGGTGCTCAGCCGTGATAAGGCGGGTAGCAATGTTCTGGCTGCGCTCGTTCAACGGAAAGATCTGGAAGAACATCTTGCCACATTGAGCGCGGCGGGCCTGGACCCGAAAGTGGTCGATTTTTCGCCCCTTGCCATGCTCAATGTGTTGGGCCTTGTCCGGGCGGATCTCCCGGAGACCTTTGCCTATGTGGGCGGCAATCTGCAGCAGACGAGTGTGGCCCTGTATCGCAACCGGCAGCTTGTCGGTCTGCGCACGCTGACACCAGCAGCAGACACTCAATCCCAGAGGGACGAGGCGCAGCCTTCCGACAACGGCCACTCTCCAGCACATGCCGAGCGGATCGAAGGATTGGTGCGGGACATCCGCTGGACCCTCCTTGCCATCAATGAGGCACCGCTCGATGACAATCTGCCCTGCCTGATCGCCGCAGAGGGCCTGGAATTGCAGGAAGCGGCGCAACGGCTCGAGCAGATGGGCCTTCAGGTGAAGCGTATCGACCAGAGCCCGATGAAGACCTTGCCGGCGAACCTGCGGGCACAGATGAGCCCCTACGTAGCACCGCTGGGCCTGGCGTTACGGGAAGCCGTTCCCAACGATGCGGTTGGCGTCAATTTCCGCCAGGGGGAGTTCGCCTATCACCGAGGCCAGCAGGAGGTGCGCCGCGCTCTTTGGGGAACGGGTATCATTGCCGCGTTCGCCCTGTTTTTCTTTGTGGCCAATACGGTGATGCAGCACCAGCAGTTGCAGGGCCGCTTGGATGCGCTCAACGCACAGATCCGCTACGTGTTCACCCAGACGATTCCCGATGCACCACGGATCGTGGATGAACGCCGCCAACTGCAGGACGAGATCGACGCCGCGGAGAAGCGCTTGAAACTGTTGCGCAGTGTGGCGCCACCGAGCGGTGCAACCGCGATCGACGCAGCCCTGGCGATAAGTTCGGCGATCCCGAACAGCATCAAGATCGAGGTTGACGAATACGTGATGGATACCGAGGACATCAAACTCAAGGCGCGAACGGATTCCCTCGAGACACCGAACGCGGTCCGGGAGGCGATCTCCAATACAAAATATTTTGCCGACGTGCAGGTGCGGGACATCAAGAGCGCTGCCGATGGCCGTGTCGATTTCCGCCTGGTCCTCTCTCTGAGTAAGACGGTTCTGGGCCAGACCGACAAATCAATGGCGGCGCGCCAATGAATTTCGATTTCTCCCAGATACTCCGGTTTTTCAACCGCCTTGCCCCACGTGAGCGGCTCCTGCTTGCCCTTGTCGTCCCGTGCACTCTGCTGATCGTACTCTACAGTTTTGCGTGGGAACCGTTGCAGGCGAATGCGGAACTTCTGAGTCGCCGGATTGCGGCGCGCGAGAAGGATCTCAAAGAGCTCCAGTCGCAACATGACCACTACCTGGAGGTGCTGCGTGAAATCGAGTCGTACGGCGAGATGTCGGAGGTCGACCCGACCTTCAACCTCCTGGGCTATCTGCAAGGAGTGGTTTCGTCGGCGGTGGCACGTGAGAAAATCACCTCCCTCAATCCGACGACACGGCCCAAGCCGGAAGCGCCCGAATTCGTCGAGGAAATCATCGAAATCAAGCTGACACAGGTGAGCCTGTCGCAGATCGTCGATCTGATGTACCGCGTCGAGAAGGGCGAACACCCACTACGGTTCAGTCGTATCGCGATCAAGAAGAGGTTCAACGATCAGTACAACTTCGACGTACACGCCTCGGTGGCTGTGCTCCGGGCAGCCGATCACCAGAGCGATAAGCAGGGCGAGAAGTCGGCTTCTTTGAGCGCGCCTGCGGCGCGCTCAAAGACGTGGGGAGGCGCATGATGACTCGTTCGCAATTACGCCTGCCTGCGTTGCCCAGCTTCGGATTTTCGCTGTCGTCCGCACTGCCGAGCCGCAAGACATGGCTTTACCTTGTCTACACGATTTCGTTGTTTCTGGTGTTCCTTCTGGTGACTTTCCCGCACGAGATGGTTCTCCGGCGGCTCGTGAATCATCTGAACCGTGGACCACTCGGGTTGAGCTTCGGCACGGCCGGCATCGCACCGCTGAAAGGTTATGAACTCGGTGGGTTCAGGATCGGTGGTGATGAGGAGGGGCAGACGCCGGTCCTGGAAACGAGCAAGGTCTGGATTCGCCCACAATTCGGGGAACTGCTCCGGGGCAATCCGTATGCCATGAGCATCACCAGCGAACTTTACGGTGGAACGCTGGAGGGATCTGTCGCGTACAAGGACGGAGGAATTGCCGGTACCCTCGAATGGAAAGATCTCAATATCGGGCGCTACCGGGCGCTCACGAGCCAACTGGAGGAAGGGGAGATTGCCGGCCGCCTTTCAGGAAATGTGACCTTCGATGCACGGGGCCAGAACTTCCAGCAAGGACAGGCAAACGGAGACATCGAACTGAACGGTGCGGCTCTTACCAAGGCGAAGATCAACGGCTGGCCGATTCCGGACCTCCAACTCAAACAGACCAGAGCGAAATTCAAGGTTTCAGGAGGACGCCTCGATCTGACCGATTTGACCAGCAGCGGCGATGTCAGTTTACAGGGGTCCGGCCAGATCCTCTTGAAGGAACCCGTGGGCGAGAGTTCCCTGAATCTGCGCGCCACCATTACGGCAACCCCTCAAACACCGGATGTGTTGAAGGCCGCGATTGCTCTCATTCCTCGGCCGCAGGGAAGCAAGCCTGACGCCCCGGTGACGATCACCGGAACGCTATCTCGTCCGAGACTGCGTTGAGTTCGTGAGGACGGCTGGCGGGTGAAGGACCGGCGCTGACCGGGTTCCTTTTTTGCGGAACGAGGAAATACCAGGCCGGCAGAAAATGGTCTGGAACTGACTGACGGCTGGCGACGCACCTTCTTGCATCGCCAGCCGTCAGCCCGAAAGTCATCGCTTCTCGTATTCCGGCATTGAGAAACGAAGGAGCCGCCGGCGCAAGATGGCGACCGCCAGAGCCAGCCAGAGCAACCATCCCTGCCTGGCATCTTTTGGATTTGGCGCTACGACGGCGCAGCCTCCGGTGTGAATGACATCGATCGCCGGGGTCGGCACCGGTACGACCGCCGTGGGTGTCGCCGCAATTGCAGTGGCGCGAAACGTTGGCGTCGGGCTGGCCGGGATGCTGGTTGGTTGCCGGGTGAATGTCGCCGATGGACTGGCGGTGTGAGTATGCGCAGGGGTGGCAGTAGGCAGCGGGCTGCGCGCGCTGGTCATCGACGCTGTCGGTGTGGGTATCGATGTGGGTGTTTGAGTCGGCAAATCCGTCAGGATTGCTTGCCCCAGATCGGTCCGCAACGAAACATTTCCCGCGTCATCGATGCTGCGTGCCGAGACATACACCGTCCCCGTGATGGAGCCCTGCGACTGGAGTGTGATCCGCGTTGGGCGTTTCCGTCCACCCCGATCCGGCACATCGCTCACGAGGAAACGGTTTGCTGCTGCAAACTGGAGATCCGTCAGGATCGGCTCCGAGGCGTAACGGATGTCGAGTTCGGCGGTAGCTCCGCAAAAGAGGTCGTCAGCAGGGAGATCCTCGACGCGAAGTTCGATGATTCCACCCGCCAGAGACTCCAAAGTCCCGCGGACCGCGCCGGGCGGGCGGGCGTCTACATCGTAGTTCCCGGTGCTCCACTCGTCGTGATGATACTGGCCCCAGGGAATGTGGCCACAGGCTGATCCCTGTGTCCGATAGAGGAACAGGTATCCTTCTCGTGTCAGGGAAACGACCTCGAGTCGACCATCGCCATCCAGGTCACCCACGGCTGGACTCGTAACGGTCCATCCTCCCGTGAACTTGGGCCATCCGGGTGCTTCACTGCCATCGGGGCTGAATGCGTGCAGGTCATAAACGCCGCTGCCCGAAATGCTCTCGGCGACACCGTCCCCCGTGATATCCGCCGCCGAGGGCGTCATGAGAAACTGCAGGTCATTCACCACCCGCGGAAAACCATCGCGGTATTCACCCGATGTGGCGGTTCCGGCGGGTGTGCTGACGTTCCACATCGAGAGATGCAATTCTGCTGGTGATTGCTTCCCGGGAAGAGCCGTATCGAGTGATTTTCCGAGCCCCGCCGTTGGCGCGATGAATTGGAAGCCCGTGCCCGGGCCGAACATCTCCGCCAGGAGACCGCCTCCGAGAGATGGGTAGCCGGGACTATCTACGGAATTGGAGTTCTTCCCGAACACGTTGGCCTCGAGCGTTCTCGGCGTGCCGGGCCGCACGTCTCCAAGGAACGACTGGCCATGACCATTCAGAACGTATGCCGGGCCAAGGAACGTGAAGCCTGCGATCTCCGGGATTCCGTCCCGATCCAGATCGGCCAGAGCCGGTGCGCCATTGATACCAGTGCCGACGATGGGGAGCAGTTCCGTGGTCAGCATGGCCAGTTTGACCGGCCACCCCGCCATGAATGCAGCCGGATTCCAACCCTTTTCGATGGGCGTCTCGCCGCGGTTCGTTCCTTCCGGATAGAGTGCGTAAAGTCTGCCGTTTCCGCTGTCCAGACCTTCCGACAACTGCAGGAGTTGGATCATCAAATTATCGAAGACGGCATTGGGCCGCTCCTTGTAGGCCTCGTTGGGTCCAATGACCACGTTGAGGCGGCCGTCCCCATCGATATCCCCGAGTGACGGGGGAACGGTGATTTTGCTCCCCATTCGGCCCTTGGCGCTCGGCTTCAGTGTGATTTCATTGGTGATCGGGTCGACGGAACTGACCTTTGCCGGATCCTTCAGGAGGACGGGCCAGCCTGGAACCGGGGTTCCGTCGTTGAACCATGCATAGACGTGTCGATCCGATGATCCGGCAATGATTTCCAGAGATCCGTCGGCTGAGCCGTCGAGATTACCGAGAGCCGGACCACCTCCGAAACCGCGCGCCGTGCGATTGTCCCGATCTCGTCGGTTTGTACGATCGGGAACACGCCCTTCCTCGGTGGACAGATCACGCTCCGAGCGCCGGGTCGTGGAGTATTGGGGCAGCGTACGGACGGGAAAACCGGGACGCAACTCTCCTGTTGCAGACCAGACGTAGAGATTGCCGTATAGGTCGCCCGCGACGATTTCGAGCGAGCCATCTCGATCGAGATCTCCGATGGCTGGTGTTCCCAGAAAGGGCGTGTAGGGAACGGCCACGGCGTTGCTCTTGAATGCGGGCTGCTCGGTCTGCACTTCCATTGCGTCACTGTGGACGGGCCAACCGGGTGCCTCGCGCAAGTCATGCCCCTGAAAGGCATGGATCAGGCCATCCGACGTGGCAATGATCAGCTCTTCGATTCCATCTCCGGTGATGTCCGCAAACTTCGGAGACGAGGCGCCATCGGTGCCCAGATAGTGCGGAGTCGTGGTGATGAGATCCGGGTCACGATGGAGAAACAGAGCACGGCGATCCTCACCTTTGTTGCCCTGGTCATCGACGACACGAACACGCACCGTGAAGGTAAAACGATCGGGATCACCCTTTCCCTGTTCGTCGATCGGCGGGCCATCGACGCCGTGTGGCATCCGCGCAACGAGTGGTGCCACCCGTATGGTTGCCAGAAGCCCCGTGCTCGGTGCAGCCAGATCCTGTTGACTGGTAATTTCCTCGAATTCCTCTTCGGCGGGTTGTACGCCAGGCGCGACCTCTACTCGAAAGGAATACTTCTGGGCCCGGTTTGCGGCGACCCGGCCGTGCACCTCGATGTGATCGGTGTCTGGATCGAGCGTTTGAAACCAGTGTGGTGTTTCGATGGCAGCCTCTGGTGGAATCCTGCCTTCCAGCACTGCTCGTACTGCCTGGTTCGCATTGATTCGACCGTAGCCGAAATATTGATCGAAACCGGCGATCGACGGGAAACGCTCGTTCTTTGTCACATTCGGAAAATCGCCCCCAATCGTATAATTCTGGGGCAGTCCTTCCTCGGGGCGAGCGTCGAAGTTGATGTCATCGGCCGTCATCGTGAACAACTGTCGCACTTCCTCCGCCGAAAGCGGGAAACCTGCATAGGTTCCATCGCCGTTCGGGTAGCGGGTCAGCCGGCCCTGGTCGATGGCGTTGCGCGCTGCCGAATGGAGCAGACCTGCCATGCCCGAACTCTTTCCGGTGGCTTCCGAAGAACAGGCGGACGATGGCACACTCACGGCGACGTGCGGGCTGTAGTTCGTGCAGCCATTGAGAAACAAATAGGAACGGGGACTCATCTCGACACCCACGATCTCCTGGTATTTCGTCACCGAGTTGACCACCACGGTGTGAGCCAGATTTGCGGGATAATTGTGGTGATTCGATTCCTCGTCTGCGGCAGAGGCGATCACCGCCACACCTCGATGATAGGCGTAGTCGACAGCCGCTTGTGCGAACGAAGAGTTGTTCAGTGTACCCAGGGCCTCCTGCACGACCGAGGCGCCGTTGTCGACGGCAAACAGGACCCCTCGCGCAAAGGCGTTGATGTCTGCGACAAAGCTATCGCCCACGCGCACCATGAGAACCATGCAATTCGGGCAGCTCCCCACACCCCACCCGTTACCGGCTTCGGCGGCAGAGTCGCGAGCCTCACCGGTGCCATGGCCGTATTCGACTTCGTCCAGAGCATCATTGTCATCCTCGAAGAAATCCCATCCCGAAATATCATCCACGTACCCGTTCTGGTCGGCATCTGTCCCGTCGGAGAACAGGAAAATCAGATCCTCGGGGTCGATGACACCGTTGCCATTCTGGTCGCTGACGCGGCTGTCCTGCGAATGGTTGCCGCTCGCGAGGTAATCACGGATGTTGAAGACACCATCGCCATTGCGATCCCAGGGATCTCGTTCATTCGTGGAGCCTTCGGGTGGTGGCAATTCCCCCCGATTCAGATAGAATTTGTTCACCAGGTCTGGCTGCCGTTTGTGCCACTCGATTCCCGAATCCAGAACGGCAATCACCACGTCCGGACGTCCGGTGGTGACCTGCCAGGCGAGATCGACGCTGGCGCCCTTCACACCGAATAGCTCTTGCGGATTGCTATCGATTTCGAGTTCGCCTGTCCTGTCGCTTGTGAGCTTCCAGTCGTCGCCGAAGTCCGGGGGGCGCACCGGTGGCGTCGTCGTTGGCAAAAACAGGTAGGCGGCGTAGTCGGTCGGATCCTTGCACGCGGGCGGAAGTGTTTGCGTGTCACACGGCAAAGGGTTGGACGGGTATGGAAACTCGGCGAGAACGATTTCGGATTGAATCGATAGTAGAAAGAATGCGAGCGCAATGCGGTGAATCATAAACCTCCCTGTATGGGTCAGGACGAGCCGCATACCAGATGATTGCCCCGGCGCACAATCTACGATGAGCAAGTGGTTCCGTTCCGTCGTTGAGGGACTGGTTCCGGGGCTGGTGGGCCGCTTGCGTGTTTGTCTGAAATCGGCTTTCTGCGTCGAATGGACCGCTGGCTGTCGAATCCGCCTGCCATCACCTCGATGGAAATCGTCGCCGTTGCGACTGCGGCGGCATTTCTTCTTCTCACGCCGATGTTTCTTGCCTTCGCCGAGGCGCGACGGCGGCGTCGCATTGCGGCGGCCGAGAGGCAGAAGGAACTCGACAGGTACACCGTCCCCTCCCTGGCTACGCCGATCGCAACCGAGGTGGAATCCTCGTTTCCTCTGACCCCGGAGGGGGAAGGACGCGTTGTTCCCCAGTGGTGCGGTGAACTCGGTGCGGAGTTTTTCCAGGGAAGCCGGACGAACGAATTCCCGCCATCAGGCGAGTCTGAAGAAACGTCGGGAGTGGTCCTTTCTGGGGTTCCTATGGGGCCGCTTGAAGTCGCGCCTGCAGGGGGTTCATCGGGACATTCATCCGAAGAGGGTGGAGCGGGCAGTCCGGAAAGATCCGATGCCCTTGCCGGCACGATGATGGTTTCACGGACAACCTCTGCCCCGGCGGTTTCCGTTCCGGCCAAGCCATTGACGGGACGGGGTTGGAGTATTGCAGCGCCGGTGTCTCGGGTGGAGGCGTTCGACTCCGCAGTTGGGCCGAGTGAGTGGTCCCAGAGATGCGAGTTGATCGAAATGCGACAAGCGCGGTTGCCGGACTGGCCGCCTGCTTTCGTCCGGCATGCGGAGGATCTGAGGCGTCTATGGGAAGAGGGGGAACGGTTGGCTGCCAAATTCGACAGGGTCATCAGCACTGCGGATCTTGCGGTGCCCCAGCAGATGCAGGCGGCAGCCCTGGCCGGCGTCGAGACCGATGGCCGACTGTACCGTCTCCACTTCCTCCTCTTCGAGGATTTGTGGCCGGGAGCAGCAGCGGAGGCACGCGCGCGCGCCGTGTTCGAGGTGGACCCTCAAAGCGGCCCTGTCCGGCACTGGGTGGAAGCGGGCTGATCGGGTCCTGCGACTCATTTGTCGACCTCGCCAGAGGAACACGCTAGCGTTCCTGCCGAGGGAGCCGGTTTGATGGACAAGAGCCTGGCGTCACTGAAGGATGAGGCCTGTGCTGTAATCGATGCGAATTCTGTCGAATTGAAACGTCTGAGTGCGCAGATCCACGGTGCACCAGAGATGAAATTCGAAGAGTGCAAAGCCGCGGGATGGCTGGCCGATTATCTCCAATCGCTGGGGTTTGCCGTGGAACGAGGCGCGTTCGGTTTGCCGACGGCTTTTGCTGCACGGATCGGGCAGGGTTCGCCGACTGTCGCCCTCTTGTGTGAGTACGATGCCCTACCGGGGCTCGGCCATGCATGCGGTCACAACATCATTGCGGCAGCCGGCGTCGGCGCGGCTGCTGGCGCCGCTGCCGTACTTCCTGAATCTGGCGGATCCCTGCTCGTTCTGGGAACGCCGGCGGAGGAAGGGGGTGGAGGGAAGATCCTCATGGGGAGGGCAGGCGCGTTCGAGAACGTGGATGCGGCCATGATGATTCACCCCGCTGGGGCAGACCTGCGGGAGATGGCGGTGCTGGCCGTCAGCACCGTTCAGGTCGAGTATCGGGGACACGCTTCCCACGCCTCGGCATTCCCCCACAAGGGGATCAATGCTCTCGACGCCATGGTGATCGCGTACAGTGCCATCGCCCAATTACGCCAACATATCCGAGCCTCGGAGCGTGTCCACGGCATCATCACGGACGGAGGCGATGCGCCGAATATCGTTCCGGAACGCAGTGCCGGCCTTTTCATGATTCGAGCGGCCGATCAGCGAAAACTCGAAAAACTGCGCGCCCGCGTTTATTCGTGTTTTCGAGCGGGTGCCGAAGCAACGGGTGCCACCCTCGATATCCAGCCTGTCGGGGAAGATTATTCGGACCTCTGGAGCAACCAGATCCTGGCCGATGCGTTCGCGGCAAACGGAGCGCGAGTCGGCCGTACGTTCCGTGCGCCCGGAGGGGCTGCAGCAGTGGCCGGCAGCACTGATATGGGAAATGTGAGCATGTGGGTGCCCTCCATCCATCCGATGCTGGCAGTCGCACCCCCGCACGTGCCCTTGCATTCACCCGAGTTTGCTCGCTGGGCTGCTTCGGAGCGAGGCAATCAGGCTGTTCTGGATGGGGCCAAGATCATGGCAATGACGGCCCTCGACGTGCTTTGCGATGACAAGATGAGAAACGCGATGCGTGGCGTGTTCGAGGAACAACTTCGTTCTGCGAACGCGGGAGTAGACGGATGGCGTAAAGACGCGGACGACGTGGCAGGCTTCCGTACAGAGTTCGGAAAGTAGCCATGTCCGGGCGCGCATCCTTCCCGACGGCACGGGTCGTGGCTTCAATTGCCACGCAGCTTCAATTCGTATTCCCGCAGTCGCTGGATCGCGTCGCGCAGCACGGCGGCGCGCTCGAATTCGAGTTGCGCCGCAGCCTCACGCATTTCCTTTTGCAGGTTGGCGACTTTCCGGGGAATTTCGGCGAGCGAGAGGTCACCAAACTCTTCACCCTCTTCGGCAATTTTCGTGACGTCGACATAGTCAGCCTCGCTGGTCTCGGCCCAGGAGGAGGAGATCGCTTTCTGGATGGTCTGGGGCGTGATGCCGTGTTCCACATTGTAGGCCTGCTGTACGCTGCGCCGGCGGTTTGTTTCGTCGATGGCGCGACGCATCGAGTCGGTGACCTTATCCGCATACAAGACGACCTGTCCGTTCGCATTACGTGCCGCTCGTCCAATGGTCTGGATGAGTGATCGTTCCGACCGAAGATACCCTTCCTTGTCGGCATCGAGGATGGCGACCAGTGACACCTCTGGAATGTCGAGGCCCTCACGCAGAAGATTGATCCCTACGAGGACATCGAACACACCGCGTCGCAGGTCACGAATGATTTCGATCCGTTCAAGCGTCTCGATGTCGGAATGGAGATAACGGACACGCACGCCCAGTTCCTGGTAATAGTCGGTGAGATCCTCTGCCATTTTCTTTGTAAGGGTCGTGACGAGAACTCGTTCGTTACGTGCAACACGCAGGCGAATCTCCTCGAGTAGATCATCGACCTGGTTGCGTGCCGTGCGCAGGAGGATTTCGGGATCGGTGAGCCCCGTTGGCCGAATGAGCTGCTCGACGACCACCCCGCCACACTTGCGCATCTCGAAATCCCCCGGTGTGGCCGAGACATAAATCACATTGCGAGTCAGCGACTCGAACTCCTCAAAATTCAGCGGCCGGTTGTCGAGGGCAGACGGAAGACGGAACCCGAATTCGACGAGGGTTTCCTTGCGCGCCCGATCGCCGCGATACATGCCTCCGACCTGTGGGATGGTGACGTGGCTTTCGTCGATGAACAAAAGCCAATCGTCGGGGAAATAATCGAGCAACGTTGGTGGTGGTTCGCCCGGTGCCCGGCCGGTGAGATGTCGCGAATAGTTTTCGATGCCGGGGCAAAAACCCATCTCGTGCAGGAGTTCGAGATCGTAGAGCGTTCTCTGTTCGATGCGTTGGGCTTCGAGCAGCTTGTTCTCGTGGCGTAGCTCTTCGATCCGTCGGGTGAGTTCCAGGCGGATTTCCCTCACCGCCGTTTCCATCCTCTCGGGGTGTGTCACGTAATGACTGGCTGGGTAGATGGCAATCTTTTCCAGACGGCGAAGAACAACTCCGCGCAGGGGATCGATCTCGGCGATGTTCTCGACAGTATCACCGAAGAATTCGATCCGAATCGCCCGGCTCTCCTCCGAAACGGGAAACACCTCGACGACGTCACCACGCACACGGAACGTACCGCGATGGAAATCCATGTCGTTGCGCTGGTACTGGATGTCCACCAGTTTGCGCAGGACCGCGTCACGGTCGGCCTCGGAGTTCCGTTCCAGGAACACCAGCATATCGAAGTAGGCCTCGGGAGAACCGAGGCCGTAAATACATGAGACACTGGCTACGATGAGCACGTCGTTGCGTTCCAGAAGCGCCTTTGTCGCCGAGTGGCGCATCTTGTCGATTTCGTCGTTGATCGCGGAATCCTTCTCGATGTAGGTGTCTGTGCTCGGCACGTAGGCTTCAGGTTGGTAGTAGTCGTAGTAGCTGACGAAGTATCGCACGGCGTTGTCGGGAAACAGCTCCCTGAACTCATTGTAGAGCTGCGCTGCCAGCGTCTTGTTCGGTGCGAGAACGAGGGTCGGCTTCTGGACGCGGGCCACCACGTTCGCCATGGTGAAGGTCTTGCCCGACCCGGTGACTCCCAACAGAACCTGATGGCGACGTCCTGCCAGAAGCTCGCGGGAAAGCTCCTCGATCGCTTGCGGCTGATCTCCTTGCGGCGCGAAATCCGCGACCAGCCTGAACTGTCCTTCCAGTGTCACGTTCGGGCAACCTATAGCGCCGATGTCACACCGATCGCCAACCTGGACCGGCGCCTCGTGATGGCACCGTTTGCCGGTACCCGGAGCTGGCTCAGGCTTTGGTGATGCGTTCGAGCCCGCCCATGTAGGGCCGCAGGACTTCTGGAATGACGACGCTGCCATCCTCCTGCTGATAATTTTCCAGGACGGCGATCATCACGCGCGGCAGCGCGAGCCCGCTTCCATTGAGCGTGTGGACATATTCGGTCTTTTTGCCGTTTCCCGGACGGTAACGGATCTGGGTGCGACGGGCCTGGTAGTCTGTACAGTTGCTGCACGAACTGACCTCCAGCCATTCCTGACAGCCCGGAGCCCAGAGTTCGATGTCGTACTTCTTGGCGGCAACGACACCAAGGTCACCCGTACAGATCGAGATCACCCGGTGCGGGATTCCCAGCCTTCGGGCGATGTCTTCACCGTCACTGACGATCTTTTCGAGCGCGGCGGCCGAGTCGCTGGGCTGCGTGATCTTGTACATTTCGACCTTGTCGAACTGGTGTCCGCGCTTGATGCCACGTACGTCACGGCCTGCCGACATTTTCTCGCGGCGAAAACATGCCGTGTACGCCACGTAGGAGAGTGGGAGCTGCTCCGCCTCCAGAATTTCGTCACGGTGCAGGTTCGTGACGGGAATCTCCGCCGTGCCGATCATCCACAAATCGTCTGTGACGTCGTGGTAGATATTCTCCTCGAATTTCGGCAACTGTCCGGCTCCGAACAGACATTCCCTCTTGACCAGGTACGGGGGGTAGACCTCCGTATACCCGTGTTCGCGTGTGTGCACGTCGAGCATCCAGGCGATCAGCGCGCGCTGGAGCCGGGCACCTGCGCTCTTGAGGACATAAAACCGTGAGCCGGAGATTTTCACGCCTCGCGCAAAATCGATGATGCCGAGCTCTTCGCCGATTTCCCAATGGGGCTTCGGGGAGAAGGTAAAAGACCGTATCTCTCCCGAGGTGCGCAGGACGGAATTTTCACTGTCGTCTTTGCCGAACGGCACACTGGGATCCGGCAGGTTCGGCACTTCCAGCATCTGCCGGGTGAAATCCTCCTCCGCGCGTGCCAGATCTTGCTCGAGCGCCGCAATCCGTTCCCCGACTGCACGCATTTCGCTCTTCAGCGACTCACGCTGTTCGGGCACTGTCCGGCCGATGGTTTTCGACACTTCCGTCCGTTGGGCGCGCAACGCTTCCACTTCCTGGATCAACGTCCGGCGCTGTGCATCCGCGGCAAGGATCGCATCGACCCCGGCTGCCGTGAAACCTACTTTGGCAAGCTCTTCTTTGACGAAATCGGGGCGTTCACGCAGGATTCGAATGTCGAGCATGGGCAGCGCGTTAGCATGGGGGGGTACCCCCCTCAAGCGATGCTGTGGGACGGCGAAAGCACTCCGCACAGTCCCTCGATCCGGTGCGCAGCGGCCACACCCGTGGAGCGATGGAGACGGTCGCTGCCATCTTTTTGACCCCCGAGGCTTCCACCTTCGGGCGCTACGGGTGTCCGGTCGAGGACTGGTAGCGCCGGGCCAGTGCCACGTAGCTCTGCCCCGAGGCGAGGATCTGATTGCGTTCATCGTCTCGTAGCGGGCGCACGACGCGCGCCGGATTCCCCAGAACCAGATGCCCCGCGGGAACCCGGGTGCCGGGTGTGACGAGCGATCCTGCACCGATCAGACAATCGGCTTCGATGACCACCCCATCCAGAAGGACTGCGCCCATGCCGACCAGGCACCGGTCTCCAACGGCACAGCCATGCAGGATGACACCGTGACCCACCGTCACATCGTCTCCGATGTGCGTCGACCATTGGTCCGTGGTGACGTGGATGGTCGAATTGTCCTGGATGTTCGACCGGCAGCCGATTCGGATGTCTCGTACATCGCCACGAATGACGGTGTGGAACCAGACACTCGAGAAGTCACCGATCATGACATCCCCGATGATCCGCGCGCTTTCCTCCACGAAGGCGTTAGCCGATACGGCGGGAATCCGGCCTGCAAAAGGAATCAGCATAGATGGCCAACGCTACCGGAAAGCGCGCCGGCCGACAATTCCGTTCGACCACAATATCTAGTGTGTCTGGCCCGTCTTGCGTTGATTGCTTGGGGTTTGCTAGAAAGTTGCATGATTCACATCCGCTCTGAAATCGAGATCCATTCCAGGCCCATCCGCCGTGCGGCGGATGGGCCTGGTCGTCTTTGTCGCGTCCGCAGCGCGTGGAGGGGAAACGATGTTTTCGTATGATCTGCCGGATGGGTTTACGTTCGACGATGTCCTGCTCCTGCCGGCGGAGTCGAACTTCATGCCGAAGGACGCCGATTGCAGTACTTTGCTGACCCGCCAGGTACGATTGAACATTCCGTTGATCAGCGCGGCCATGGATACCGTAACCGAGGCACGTACCGCAATTGCCATGGCGCAGGAGGGAGGGATCGGCACGATTCACCGCAATCTCTCGCCCGAACGGCAGGCGCGCGAAGTCGAGAAGGTCAAGAAGTGGGAGAGCGGCATGGTGCTCGATCCGGTCACCGTCGATCCCGAACAGACGATCGTTGCGGCGCTCGACATCATGCATCGGTACAACATTTCCGGGCTGCCCGTGACCAAGGATGGCAAACTGGTGGGGATTCTGACCAACCGCGATTTGCGCTTCGAGAAGCGTCTCGACCGCAAAGTGTCGGAGGTGATGACCAAGGAGAATCTCGTCACCGGTCGGCCGGGTATCGATGCCGAGGAGGCGAAGGAGATTCTGCATGCCAATCGCATCGAGAAGCTTTTGATCGTCGACAATCAAAATCGCCTGAAGGGGCTGATCACCGTCAAGGACATCCAGAAGGCGGCGCAATTCCCGAACTCCTGTAAGGACCAGTTTGGGCGCCTACGCGTGGCTGCCGCAATCGGCACGGGTGAGGATCGTGAAGAGAGAATCAACCTGTTGGTACGCGCCGGAGCCGACGTCCTCGTCATCGATACAGCCCACGGCCATACATCGTCGGTGACCGAGACGGTACGGTTCGTGAAGGACAACCATCCCGCCATCGAGGTGGTCGCCGGGAACGTCGCTACTGCGGATGGGGCGCGGGCGCTGGCCCGCTGTGGTGCGGACGCCATCAAGGTTGGAATGGGTCCGGCCTCGATCTGTACGACACGTGTGGTTTCGGGGGTGGGCGTGCCACAACTCACGGCGATTGCTGAATGTGCGAAGGTGGCATTTGACTACGGGATTCCCGTCATTGCCGATGGTGGTATCAAATACTCGGGGGATATCACCAAAGCGCTTGCTGCTGGGGCCCACAGTATCATGATCGGTGGCCTTTTCGCGGGCACGGAGGAGAGTCCGGGCGAGACGATTCTTTATCAGGGACGAACCTACAAGCTGTATCGTGGTATGGGTTCTCTCGATGCCATGCGTGAGCGGGAAGGGAGCCGCAACCGTTATATGCAGGATGCTGAAGAACCGATGAAACTCGTTCCTGAAGGAATCGAAGGGCGTGTCCCCTACAAGGGTTCGTTGAGTTTCATCGTGACCCAACTCGTCGGTGGCTTGAAAGCAGGCATGGGCTATACCGGTTGTCAGACGATCAATGAGCTGCATGAGAAAGCTCGATTCGTGCGGGTCAGCGCAGCCTCCCTTGCCGAAAGCCACGTGCACGACGTTACGATGACCAAAGAGCCGCCCAACTATCGGCGGGAATGAGAAACGGAAATCCCTCAACCAGCCGGAGCTTCGCGCCGAGAGCGTAGCCGTGGAGAAGCAAGATCGCGTATGATTCTGATCCTCGACTTCGGTTCGCAGTACACACAACTGATCGCCCGCCGCATTCGTGAGTTGCAGGTGTACTGCGAGATCCATCCTTATTCCTTGTCGCTCGATAAGATTCGCAAACTGGAACCTGAGGGAATCGTTCTCTCCGGTGGTCCGTTCAGCGTTTACCAGGAGAACGCGCCTCTCCCAGCCCGTGAGATTACGGAACTCGGCGTTCCCGTCCTTGGCATCTGTTACGGGATGGGTGTCCTCACCTTCTTTGGCGGAGGCAAGGTGGGGCACGCCGATCGCCGCGAATACGGTTCCGCCGAACTCCTCGTGGATGATGATCGTGACCTGTTTGCCGGGATCGGCCGTTCCCCGACGCCGGTCTGGATGAGTCATGGCGATGTGATGGATCGCCTGCCAGACGGTTGGACGGTACTGGCGCACAGTGCGAATTCGCCGATTGCAGCATGTGCCGATGCGGAGCGCCGGCAATTCGGAGTCCAGTTCCACCCCGAGGTGGTGCACTCGCCGCGTGGCAAAGAGGTTCTGGCCAATTTCCTGTTCCGGATCTGCAAGGCGAAGGCCGACTGGACGATGGAAAATTTCGTCGAGACGGAGACGCAGCGGATTCGTAGCCAGGTGGGCGACCGTGGCGTTGTCTGCGCCCTCAGTGGCGGAGTCGATTCTACGGTTACCGCAGCCCTCGTGCACCGCGCCATTGGGGACCAGCTCGTCTGTATCTTCGTCGACAACGGGGTCCTTCGCCGTGACGAGTCGCAACTCGTGATGGACTTTCTGCGGGAGTCGTTCCACTTTCGCATCAAAGCTGTCGATGCGAGCAGACTTTTTCTGGAACGACTGGCAGCCGTAGAGGACCCGGAACGTAAGCGACGCATCATCGGCACCACGTTCATCGATGTGTTCGAGGCGGAAGCCCGTGAGTTGCCCGATGTAGGATTCCTGGCACAAGGGACATTATACCCCGATGTGATCGAGTCAGTATCCTTCAAAGGCCCGTCGGCCACCATCAAGAGTCATCACAACGTTGGCGGTTTACCGGAGCGTATGCATCTGGCGCTCGTCGAGCCGTTGCGTGAGCTGTTCAAGGACGAGGTGCGCGAACTGGGCCGTGTCCTTGGCATCCCTCCTGGGATCATTGATCGGCATCCCTTTCCGGGGCCGGGTCTGGCCATTCGAATCATAGGGGAGGTGACGGCGGAGCGTGTAGCCATCCTGCAGGCCGCCGAGGCTGTGGTCGATGAGGAGATCCGCAACGCGGGTCTGTACGAGCAGCTCTGGCAGGCCTTTGCCGTCCTGCTCCCGGTGAAGACGGTGGGTGTGATGGGAGATGCACGGACCTACGAGAATGTCTGTGCGCTGCGTGCGGTACAGAGCGTCGATGGCATGACTGCGGATTGGGCACGCCTCCCGCATGACCTGCTGGCACGGATCTCCAGCCGGCTCACAAACGAAGTACGCGGAATCAATCGAGTCGTGTACGATATCTCTTCGAAACCACCCGCGACGATCGAGTGGGAGTAGAAGGAGCCGTGCCACACGTGGCAGCTTTGAAACGTGATTCACGCTGTAGCAATTTGACGAAGGAGGAGAGGGATCATGGGCTTTGTTCACCTGCACGTGCACACGCAGTACTCGCTGCTCGACGGGGCGAACAAAATCAAGAACCTGGTCTCTCGCGTGAAATCTGCCGGCATGCCGGCTGTCGCCATCACAGACCATGGCAACATGTTTGGTGCGGTGGAATTTTTCAAAACGGCGGCCGGAGCCGGGCTGCAACCGATCATCGGTTGCGAGATGTATGTGGCGCCCAAACACCGGACGGACCGTGGCGGCAGGGCAGAGGATTTCGAGTCGGGTGGCAATCACCACTTGATTCTGCTGGCGATGAATGGGGAGGGTTACCGCAACCTCTGCCGACTCGTCACACTGAGCTACAAAGAAGGATTTTATTACAAGCCACGCATCGACAAGGAGTTGTTGCGTGACTTCAATGGGGGTCTGATCGCTCTCTCTGGTTGTCTCGCCAGTGAGGTCAACCAGGCGATCGCTGCCGGCTCCATCGAACGGGCGCGTGCTGCGATGGAAGAGTATCGTGCCATGTTCGACGATCGGTACTACATCGAAGTCCAGGACAACCACCTCCCCGAGCAGGAACGAGCCAATGTCGAGCTGATCCGGTTGGCACAAGAACTGAGTCTCCCGTTGGTTGCCACCAACGACTGCCACTACCTGGATAAAGCCGATTCTTCTGCACATGAGGTCCTGCTCTGTATCCAGACAGGCAAGACCTTCCATGACCCGAAGCGCTGGAAGTTCGGCACGGACCAACTCTACGTCAAAAATCCGGAGGAAATGCGCGAAGCGTTTGCCCATTGTGGCGAGGCCGTCAGCAATACTCTCGATATCGCCAGGCGCTGTACGTTCGAGATGACTTTCGGCCAGTACCAGTTTCCAGTCTTTGCCACACCGCAGAAGGAAACCCTCGATGACTACCTCGAAAGGCTGGCTCGCGAAGGGTTGGAAGAGCGCCTGACCCCTTTGCGTGCAGAGCCGGCCTGGAGTTCTGAGCGCGAGAAAGAATATACGGATCGACTCGATTGGGAGCTGCAAATCATCAAGAAAATGGGTTTTGCGGGCTACCTCCTGATCGTCGCGGACTTCACAAATTTTGCCAGGAGTCAGGGAATTCCAGTCGGGCCCGGTCGTGGTTCGGCTGCGGGTAGTCTGGTGGCGTACGTGCTCGGAATTACCGGTCTCGATCCCATTCCCTACAACCTTCTCTTCGAGCGTTTCCTCAATCCGGAACGGAAGTCGATGCCCGATATCGATATGGACTTCTGCTTCGAGCGGCGTGATGAAGTCATCCGCTACGTTCGCGAAAAGTACGGCGAAGATTGTGTGGCGCAGATCATTACTTTCGGAACTCTGAAAGGGAAAGCTGCCATCAAGGATGTCGGACGTGTGCTCGACTTCACGTTTGCCGAAACCGACAAGATCGCAAAACTCTATCCCGCAGCAAAGCAAGGCAAGGATTATTCACTGAACGAGGCTCTCGAAATGGAACCTCGTCTGCGAGAAATTCGTGATTCGGGGGAACGGGAAAAGACGCTGTTCGAGAATGCAATGCGGTTGGAGGGTCTCCTGCGACATTCCTCGAAACATGCTGCTGGGATCGTCATCGGAGAACGCCCTCTGGTCGAGACGCTACCTCTCTACGTCGACAAAGACGGCGCTGTGATGACGCAGTTCCAGTACGCCGATGTCGATGCCGTGGGATTGATCAAGTTCGACTTCCTTGGCCTGAAGACACTGACGATGATCTCTGGTGTCGTCCGCCGGATCCGGGAAGGGCGGGGGATCGAGATCGATGTGAACGCCCTGCCACTCGATGACAAGCTGACGTATCGTCTTCTGTCGAAGGCCGATACCGTTGGTGTTTTCCAACTGGAAGGCAGCAGCATGCGCAAGCTGCTGAGTTCTTTGCGTCCGTCGACCTTCGAGGATGTCATCGCCGTTCTCGCGTTGCATCGGCCAGGTCCGCTGGAATCGGGCATGGCTGCGGATTTCGTCAAGCGCAAGCACGGCAAGGAGGCGATCACGCAGCTTCACCCGACGTTGGAGCCCATCCTGCGCGATACCTACGGTGTCATCGTCTACCAGGAGCAGGTGATGCAAATCGCCCAATCTCTGGCCGGCTATTCTCTGGGCGATGCCGACAACCTGCGCCGTGCCATGGGCAAGAAAAAGCAGGAGGAGATGGAGCGAGAGAAGCAACGCTTCATCGATGGGGCCGTGACGCTTGGCACGGCCGAGCCGCTGGCACGTGAGATCTTTGAGAAAATGGCCACGTTTGCCGCCTACGGATTCAACAAATCACACTCCGCCGCGTATGCCCTGGTCTCCTATCAGACGGCCTATCTGAAGGCGCACTACCCGGAGGAGTTCATGGCCGGGTTGATGACGCTGGAAATGGACAGCACGGAGAAGACATTCAAGAACATGGCGGAGTGTCGCGAGATGGGGATCCGTGTGTTGCCGCCAGACGTCAATGAGAGCAGCCAGGATTTTACCGTCGTTCGCCAGGCCGATGAGAACGGTAAGCGACCGATCCGATTCGGCCTCGGTGCCGTGAAAGGTGTGGGCGGCAGGGCCATCGAATCGATCATTGGATCGCGTGAAGAAGGCCCGTTCCTTTCGCTTGCGGATTTCTGCAGACGCGTGCAGAGCCAGCAGGTGAACAAACGCGTTCTCGAAAGCCTCATCAAGTGTGGTGCATTCGATTCCACCGGCGAACCCAGGCGACGTCTGCTCGAAGGTCTTGATGAAATCTGCCAATGGGCCGCGGCCGGATCGCAGAAGACGGTTGAAACCAACCAGATGGGCCTCTTTGCCCCTGGAGCGATTCCCGAGTCTCGTGGCACTCCACCTGCGTTGCCTCCTGTTCCGGAATGGGACGACAAGGAGAAATTACGGCAGGAGAAGGAGGCGATCGGTTTCTTCATCACGGGCCACCCTCTCGATCGGTATGAGCGGGAATTGCGGCGTCTCACCGAGGCAACGACCGGGAATCTGCATTCGCGCGAGGACCAGTCGAGGGTGCGCCTGGGTGGTGTCATTCAGAGCCTGAAGATGAAGAACACGAAAAAGGGTGCGCGGTACGCAGCATTTTCCCTGGAGGACCGGGAGGGTACAGTTGAGGTCGTTGCCTGGCCGCGGGTTTACGAACAGTACGAAGCTGTGCTGCACGGGGATGAGCCGGTTATCCTCGAAGGGGTGCTGGAAGTCAGTGAGGAACGTTGTCAGATCGTCGCAGAAGAGATCGTTTCTTTTCTCGAAGCACGGGAGAAATCCGTCAAAGGCGTCCACTTCGCACTACACGCTGAACGCGTCGATCCAGAGCAGTTCCGAGAGCTTCGAAGTGCCCTGGGCCGGCATCGGGGCTCGTGCAATGCGTATCTCCATCTTCTTTTACCCAACAGCACGGAAACAATCATTGCCCTCCCGTCGGATCTGCGCGTTGCTCCCACGGATGGGCTCGTAGAAGAGGTCGAGAGGCTTCTCGGGAACGGAGTCACGACATTTCTGTGAGAAACGGAACGGTTTCAGGCGATTCCTCGTCCGACGACGAATCGGGCCTGTATAAGCGACGATCATCGGAGCGCCGGCATCGTGGCAGCAACGATGCCGTCAGCACTCGTACGGGGCCGGAACTGGGGCTCCTTGTCGGGGCAGTGTATGGCCCCGATGGCGGCATGGCGGGAGAGGAGTCACTCGCAGAACTCGAGCGTCTGGCAGATACAGCCGGTGTCAAGGTTGTCGGTAAAGTCATTCAGTCGATCAAACGGATCACTCCCGCAACCTACATTGGAACCGGCAAGGTCGCCGAAATCCACGACCTGATCCGATCTCTCGGAGCCAATGTCGTCTTGTTCGACGATGCGCTTTCCCCAGCCCAGCAGCGCAATCTGGAGAAAGGCCTCGAAGTCAAGGTGGTCGATCGAAGCCAGCTGATTCTCGACATTTTTGCCCAACGCGCACACAGCCTGGAGGGCAAACTGCAGGTCGAACTGGCACAATTGCAATATCTCCTGCCACGTTTGACGCGCCAGTGGCAGCACCTTTCACGCCTTGGCGGCGGCGTCGGTACGCGTGGTCCCGGTGAGACGCAACTCGAAGTCGATCGCCGGCGCGTGCGCGAGCGTCTCGCAGCATTGCGCCGGCGTTTGAGCGAAGTCTCGCGTACTCGTGGACTCCACCGGATGAGCCGGGCAGCGGTACCATACCCGATTGTTGCGCTCGTGGGTTACACGAACGCGGGCAAGTCGACGCTCATGAACCGGCTGACACAGGCGGATGTTTTTGTTGAGGACAAACTCTTTGCGACGCTCGATCCCACTGTCCGCCGCTTGCAGTTGCCCAGTGGGGCGCGGGCCCTTCTGATCGATACCGTGGGTTTCATCAACAAGCTGCCGCACGGCTTCGTGGATGCATTCAAAAGCACCCTCGAGGAGGTACGGAACGCCGACGTTCTGTTGCATGTCGTGGATGCGAGCGATCCTCTCGCCGAAAAACAAAGCGAGGTAGTCGAACGGGTGCTGCGCGAACTGGGCACGGAACAGACGCCGCGTATCGTTGTGTTGAACAAGATAGACCTCCTACCAGCAGGACATTCCGCGCCGATCTTCGAAGGCGAAAAATGTGCTGTGTCGGCCGCCACAGGCGACGGGATCCCTGCGCTGCTCGAAAGAATCGATCGTTTGCTCGAACATGGTCGTGAACGCGTCGATCTGGATATCCCTGCGGAACGCGGCGACCTCGTCGCACGTGTCCATCAGTTGGGGCGTGTCCTGCGGGAAGAATACGGAGATCGTGTGGTCCACCTGTCGGCTCTCGTGCCGGCGAAGCTGGCGGGCCAGCTCCGCAAAGCCGTCGTGCGCGGCCGGGCCTGAGTGTCGGGCATCGACGTGGCCTCTCAATAGCCGGTCGCAGACAGTGGCAATGTGTGCTGCAGCGTAGGGACCAACACATGCCCCGACCTTGCCGCACCTTGCGCATTATGTTGCGGTTTTCCAGGACCCGGAGTAGAGCACACCCGACCGAATGCTGACCCTGCCGAATTTCCTGACGTTGCTGCGCATCGTTGCCGTGCCGGTATTTCTGATCCTGGTGACCAACGGCTATTTCGGATCGGCGTTGGTTCTGTTTTTCGGTGCAGGCATCACGGATGCCCTGGATGGCGCCATCGCCCGCATTACACAAACGAAGAGTGATCTGGGTGCCAGTCTCGACCCTCTGGCTGACAAGCTTCTCGTGGTCAGCTCTTTCCTCATGCTCACATGGCTCGGTGTGCTGCCGCCGTGGCTCTTTATCCTGGTGGCGACGCGCGATGTTGTGATTCTCGGTGGATACCTGGCTCTCTACTTCCTCAGTACCCCGATGGAGGTGTCTCCCTCGTTGGTCAGTAAGATCAACACGTTCAATGAAATGTCCTGTATCGGTTTCGCGTTGTTGACCCTGGCACGCCCCGATATTCCAATGCAGATTCCGAACCAGGTGCTCTGGGCTTTCACGGGAATTACTGTGACTGCGTCAGGGCTACACTACATATACAGTGGCCTGCTCTGGTATCAGCGACAGAGCACTTCACCCTCCCAGATTTCATAACGGATCCGACACCACCCCGCACAAGTCAGTCGGGGTGGAGAGTTGTAGGTCGTTCCACCGTCGCTCGTTTCCCTGCGGACGAGGAGGAGTGTCGTAGATCCAGCGGCTACCGTATGGTCGACTTATGCGCTGCTTCTCGGTCGTGCCAGTTCTACCTTCCGGTGCCAGGTGGTGTAGGGCTGGACGCGTCATGTTGCCGCGCAACGAACTTCCGCCGGATCACGTCCACGGGTCGGATTGCGTCACGGGACGCAGCGGGTTAATCGACGCGAGATTCCAGATACCGAAAGTAACGGGGGAAGAGTCATGGCAGATCGAGTGGTGGTCACCAGGAAGGGCGCGATCGCGCATGTCCTCATGAACCGTCCGGAGAAGCTGAATGCTTTGGACCAGGCCATGTTTGACGGCCTGGTGGGCGCAGCAGATGCGTTGGAGAAGGATAAGAGTGTTCGCGCCGTTGTCCTATCCGGTGAGGGACGTGCGTTCTGTGCCGGGTTGGATTTTCTCAGTTTCATGGCAATGGGAAACAGTGAACGGGAGGGACCGAGGCTTCTGTCCCGTGTCAGTGGTCACCGCGGCAATCTTGCGCAACAAGCCTGTTTTCGCTGGCAGGAACTCCCGGTACCGGTCATTGCGGCGGTGCACGGTGTGGCCTATGGCGGCGGCCTACAGATCGCTCTGGGTGCAGACATCCGTTTTGTAGCACCCGATGCCCAGCTTTCCGTCATGGAGATCAAGTGGGGCCTTGTTCCCGATATGAGCGGCACACAGACATTACGGCGCCTCGTGCGTCTCGATGTAGCCAAAGAACTGACCTTTACGGGGCGCGTTGTGAGTGGTCGTGAGGCGGTGGAACTGGGTCTTGCGACGCATGTGAGCGAGAAACCCCTGGAGGACGCCCTGGAACTTGCTGAACTCATTGCGACGAAATCGCCGCATGCCGTCCGTGCTGGTAAGCGCCTGCTCAATGATTCCGGTCTCGTGGGTGTGGAAGAAGGCCTCAAACTCGAAGAGACATTGCAACTGAGTCTGATCGGTTCAGCGAATCAACTCGAAGCCGTGCAGGCCAATCTCGGTAAACGTGTTGCCAACTTTGAAGATCCGGAGTGAAAGTCAGCCGTCGGAATCCACATGCCCAAAGTCAAAGCAATTTACCACCGTACCAAGGAAGTAAACATCTATCCTATGGAAGGAGATCGCTTTCTCATCGAAGCGTTTCTCCAGGATGAAGTGCATGACGTCCATGCCGAGGTGGAAGTCCTCCATCCTTCGCTGGAGATCGTCGCTGCACGGAGTGAGATTCGGAACGGACCCTTCACACGGGTGTGTAATATGACCCATCCGAACGTCGAGCGGTTGATCGGTATGCGCGTTGCTCGTGGGTTTACGGGTGAGGCGCGTAAGATTGTCGGCGGTCCGGGTGGTTGCCATCGTGTTTCGGAGTTGTTGGTCGAAATTGCACAGGCAGCCTATCAGTTACACTTCGTGCGCCTGTTCCAACACGTTCCGGTCGAAGCACGTGAGCAGGAGGATGATCCTGTGGCGCGACACGAATTCGTGCTCAACCACGTTCCCGGGATGCGCAACACGTGTTTCTCCTACAATGAAGACAACCGTGCTCTGATTGCGGAGAAACCGGAGCCGATCCGCCTGCGAGCCCAGGAAATGCCAGAACGAGAGAGTCCAACGAAGCAGGACTGAGCGCGGGAGATTCCCGGAAGGTTCCCGCGACGGCATCCGCTCATAAAGAGCAGCAGACAATCCGCAATCAGGAGGACAGGTCCTCGCTAACGCCGGCTTCGCGTCATTTTCTTGTAAATCATGAGGTGACGCAGTGCCTGCACATGGTTCCCCAGACGATCGAGGATACGGCTGAGGTTGAAGTGTGCGTCGGGAAACCGTGAATCGATGGCGATCGCTTGTTTATACTGGATGACTGCAGCAGGCAGGTCATCCTGGTCCTCGAGCGCGATGGCAAGATTGTAATGCGGGATGGGATCTTCGGGGTCCGCGTCGATGGCCTGACGATAGAGTTGCGCCGCTGTTTCGATCTCTCCGGCTTCGTGTGCCAGACGGCCGAGATTGACATAGGCATCTGATAGGGTGGGGTCCCGATTGAGTGCTTCGGCATAGGCAGCTCGCGCCCCATCCAGATCGCCACCCTGCTCGCGGTCGAGCGCCAACTCGAACCAATCCATCGCATCGTCGCCCATTTCGAGCGATTCCTCTGGTGTCGGGCTGGCTGCCGTCTTGTGACGGCGTTTTTCCGTGACCGCAGTCACCGTCCGTGCCGAACGCCGCAGCTCATCCACATTGAAGCAGAGAATGAGCTGGCCGGTCTCGGGTTTCCAGGCTGAGCGGCCATCTCGGACCACGATGTCCTTGCCATCGGCGTAGATCCGTACCCCCGTGAGGGGGCGTCCCGGTGCGAGTTGCCGCGCGAGTTGTGTCAGAGCCAGACGCACATTGCGAGCCGGAATCTTGGCCCGCAGCAGACCGTGTGCCGTGCGCAAGAGGATCACATCCTGAAACGAGAAACGTAACCTGCGATTCTGCCGCGACGGACGGCACAGGCCGGCGCGTACGATAGCCCGCACCCGGCGCGCATCGACGCCAAGTAAGCGAGCAACCTCGGTCGTTCCAAAAGCGGCACGGGATGCCGTTTCCGATGAGCGATTCGATGCAAGACTCATTCTAACGGGCACGAAAATACCACTGTTCGAATCCGCTTGCGAATGGGCCTGGTTTATCGATCAATGCCGTTGTTCCACATTCAACGAAACGCACCGAATTTCCTGCTTCCCTTCCCTCATGGGGCCATCTAGATTTTGCCGCCATGAGCCGGCAGTGCTGGAATCGTCCATGGATGATCTTCCCGCGCGGGTGACCATACAGGCCTCTATGCTCTGTATGGTGGCTGAGGTTCGATCGATGGTGTCGGCCAGAGCGTGGCGATGGATTCTACCACCCATGCCCGGACTGGCCTGGGATCCAAATCTGGAGAGGAAGCGGCAAGTTGGGTGTGGGAAAGTCCATGAGTCTGTCGTCGGGCGGTGCTACGTATGGCAAACGGAACAAACGGCGTCGTGCGTATCGGCCAGAGGCCGATCGACCCCTCGGAATTCAGCCACCTTTTGGGGAGACTGCAAATCGTGAACGTGTGTTCCAGGATCTCGAGGGTTTGTTGCGGCGGATCCGTGAAGTTGCGGAGGAATCGGCTGCCTATAGCGAGGGGCAGGTTGCGGAATATGCCCGTGAGGTAGGCGACCTGTTCCGGGCGCTGGAGGGAGAGGGTGACGTTGTCTCTGACCGTCTTTTTGGTGCTTATCAACGACTGCGCCGGAGGCTGAGTGATGCGCTGAAGACTCGCCACGCGACGCGGAAGGAGTCGAGGACGGCACATGAAGAGTGAGACGCGGCGGTTTGTGCAGAAATCCTTCGTCTCGTGCTGAGTTGAAGGAAGGGGACGAGGGTGGGTATCGGTGCAGTGCTTCGACGTTTCGTTTGGGGTAGCGTCGTTCTCTTTGGCGTGACTGCCGTGTCATTCACCCTATCGACGATTCTGCCCAGTGATCCGGCACGTATGGTCGCTGGACCGAAGGCGGATGATGTGACGGTACAGCGGATCCGCAAGGAACTGGGACTCGATCGTCCCGTGTACGTCCAATATCTCCGTTTCCTTGACCGGCTAGCCCACGGCGACCTCGGGCGTTCGTATGTGACACGCCAGCGGGTGCTCGATGCGATTGGAGAACGTCTGCCTGCAACGCTCTTTTTGGCAGGATGCAGTTGGGTGGCTGCCGCAATGCTTGGGATTGCCGGCGGCTGTCTGGCGACACTGTGGGCCCGGAGTGAGGCGGGATTCCTGATCGGGTCTCTCCTGGCGTTGTCGGTCCCTCCGTTCTGGCTTGGACTGCTGCTTCTCTACTTTTTTGCCTACCGCCTGGGGTGGTTTCCTCTGGGGGGATATGGTTTGCGCAATGTCGTATTGCCCGCTGCGGCCCTCGCCATGGGTAACGCTGCCTACTACGCGCGTCTCGTCCACTCCAATCTTGGCTCGGTTCTCGAGCAGGACTTCATTCGCACCGCATATGCCAAGGGTTTGAATCGGCTGCGAATCTACGGTCAGCATGCCCTGCGCAATGCACTGATTCCGGTGATCACAGTGCTCGGTCTCGATCTGGCCGGATTGATGAGTGGTGTGGTACTGACCGAAACGATCTTCAACTGGCCGGGTGTTGGCAGACTTGCCGTGGAAGCTGTCTTCAATCAGGACATTCCCATGATCATGGGTACGGTGCTGTTCTCCGCACTCCTGGTCGTCGGTGCGAATTTGCTTGTCGATCTCATCTACCAGATCGTTGATCCGCGCGTCCGCCTCGGCGGTGGTTGAGGGAGCGAGTAGGGGGCGAGGATGCCGCCGTCAAACTCCAGGCGATACTGGCTGTGGCTCGGCATGATCATGGTGGCCACGTTGGTCACCCTCGCGATCAGTGCTCCCTATCTGGCCCCGTACGATCCAGTGCAGCCGGCGGTAGAGCATTTCGGTGAACCTCAGCCCCCGCAGTTTCCCTATCTCTGCGGAACCGACGAACTGGGCCGTGATGTGTGTAGTCGATTGCTGTATGCGGCGCGCTTGAGTCTGCTCATCGCGTTCTGCGCGACGACGCTTGCCGTGGGGCTTGGCACGACGATTGGTCTTTGTGCTGGCTATGCAGGTGGCTGGATCGATGCTGTACTCATGCGTCTGACCGATAGTGTCCTTTCTTTTCCCGTCCTCCTGCTGGCCATTGCGCTGGCAGCGTTGTTTGAACCGGGTCTTACGTCCTTGCTTCTCGTCATTGCACTGGTGGGCTGGACCGGTATTGCACGAACGGTAAGAGGTGAAGTGCTCTCGATCCGGGAGCGCGACTTCATCGAAGCGGCACACGCGATGGGAGCCGAGCCTCTACGTATCATCATCCGGCATCTCCTTCCGTCTGTCTGGCCGACTGTGCTCGTCCTGGCTGCCTTGAACACGACCAGTGCACTTTTACTCGATGCAGGCCTGAGCTTCCTCGGACTTGGAATTCCGCCACCGACACCCAGTTGGGGCCGTATGCTGAGTGAGAGCAAGGATTACTACCGTGTGGCGCCGTGGCTCATGTTTTTCCCCGGGTTTGCCATCGCGTTTGCCGTGACCGGTTTCAATCTGCTCGGCCATGGTTTGCCGGCATCTCGACAGCGGCGCTGATGATCCGTCTTCTGATCTTCACTTTTCTCGTATCGATCGGCGCCGCTGCCTGCGGGAATACGTCACAGGATAATCTTCCGGCCGACTACGTGCGGATCGCTGACAAGGACGATGTTCCCACTCTCGATCCGGCACATGGCTATGACACTGCCTCATGGCAGTTCGAGGACCTCCTCTTCGAGACGCTGCTCGATTATGGCGCCAACGGAGAACTGGAACCGGAACTAGCGGAAAGTTGGGAAGTCTCATCGGATGGACTGACGTATACTTTTCGGTTGCGAGGGGATGCGCGCTTTTCAAATGGCCGGGAGGTTGCGGCGAATGACGTCCGCTTCGGAATCGTGAGAGTCGTAAACCCGGCGACACAATCGCCGGGAGCTGAATTTTTCCGTGATATTGTGGGTGCGGAGTCGTGCACGAAGGACTCGTGTGAGGTCCGGGGACTCGAGGTCCCTGGTCCGAATCGACTGCGCATCGAATTACGGCATCCCGATCCGCTCTTTCTCCATAAGTTGGCGATGCCGTTTGCCTCGGCCATCCCTGCCGAAGTGGTGCGCGAAAAAGGAGATGACTTTGGGCGCTCTCCGGTGGGTAGCGGTCCGTTCCGCCTGCGCGAATGGCAGGCCGGCCAGCGTCTTGTCCTGGAACGCCGGGACGACGTGCCGCGGGTGGCGCCGGCGGCCGGGATCGTTCGTCTCGTTGGCGTCGATGACGATCTGGCATGGCTGAAATTCCGGCGTGGTCAGATCGACATTGCGGGAATTCCCCCAGCAGAGTTCACTCTAGTGATTCAAGATCCTGGATATGCGGACCAGATCCGACACGTGACGGCGTTGCGAACACAGTATCTGGGAATGAATTGCCGCCAGCATCCGTTCGATGATCGGCGTGTCCGTCGGGCGTTGAACCATGCTGTGAACAAAGAGAAGCTTTTGCGTCTCCTGAACGACCGTGGTGTCGTGGCACGTGGCATTGTGCCGCCAAACATGCCGGATTTCACCTCGCAGGCAGAGGGATATGCGTTCGATCCGGGGCGGGCCCGAACATTGTTGCGTGAAGCGGGACTGGAGGGTGGTTTCGAATCGACCCTCTGGATTCGGAACGATGACAACAGCCTGCGTCTTGCCCAGTCGATTCAGCAGGATCTGGCCCGTATCGGTGTGCAGATACGACTGAAGCCCGTCGCCTGGGGACCATTTCTCGAGGCGGTAAAGTCGGCTGAGAAAGTCCCGATGTTCCTTCTCGGTTGGGAGGCGGATTTCCCGGACGCCAGCAACTTCCTCGAAGTACTTTTACACTCGAAACAGATCGGTACGAACAACAATACGAACTATAGGAATCCCGACGTCGACCGCCTGCTGGACCTTGCGGCACGGAGTATCGATCAGGCCGAGCGCCGTCGTTTATTGCAGGAGGTGGAGAGGGTCGCTGTAAGCGATGCACCCTGGGTCTTCCTTTACCACCCTGTCACGTTCAAGATTGCCAGTCGCCGAGTCCGTGATCTGACGCTCGATCCCTTGCGTCCGGATCGTCTCGGACGTGTCTGGGTCGACGTGGGTTTGCAACCATAGGACCTGGCCTGGTCAGTTACGATCCGGCGCGGCTTCAGGAGCTTTTGTGTCGGTTCCTCTACCCGGTTGCTGGGCTTGCAAGCGAAAGATCAGATCAGTCACACGTGAGGCGACACCCAATTTTGCTTCGAGATCGGCAATCCGCCGGCGCTCTTCATCCAATCGGGTTTTCAGTTGGTCGTTTTCCGACCGCAGTGTCGTGCTGTCCGTGTTGCCTTTTCGCAGTTCATTGAGCTCTGTCTCGAGTTCTGCAGCTCTTTGCTGGCTGGCTGCAAGGTTCCGGTTGAGATCGGAGACGAGTTGTTGCTTTTCTCTCTCCAGACTTTCGATTGCGGCAAGCCGCGCGGGATCATCGGGTGCCGTGCTGTCGGATGCGACTCTCGCTTGTAATCTGTCCAATTCCTGGGCGAGTCGCTCGCGGGCTTTGTGGTCTTCCTCTGCTGTGCGCCGGGTATCCAGCAATTCCTGTTTCAGTGCGAGATAATCCGTTTCGGGGACGCGCTGGTCACCGTAGGGGGAAGCAGTCTCGCTCTTGAGCCGTTCCAGCTCCCTTTCCAAAGAGAGCCGTTTCTGTCGTTCCTGCTCCAACTCGTTTCGTGCGGCTGCAAGGTTCTCGGAGGTCGATGTTGTTTGCATGGTGTCTTCGGGTGGGCGAACCTCTGTGCCGCTGCCTTCTCCGGTAAGGCCTGCCTGCGGTCCCCGCACACCTGCAGCGTCGAGTTCACGCTTTTGCGTCGCTAGTTGCTCTTCGAGTACGGCGTTGCGCTGCCGGATGTTGTTGAGCTCGATATTGAGGTTACCGATGAGTGCTTCACGGTCACGCAACTGACTCGATGTACATCCGCTCAAGGCAGCGGTGAGCAGGAGCGCAATTCCTCCTCGGAAGAGGCGTAACCCCCACGTGTCTGCTCCCCGCATGAGCCGAAACCCTACCGGGCGCGCTTTGTGTTGTCCAGCGTGAACGGCTCGGGAAGGATCACTTCCTGATAGTCGGTCCGGCAGGGGGGACCGTCAGCATGCCACATATGAAATCGGTGCTGGCTGGCGTCATAGAACAGCAGTGTGGAGGACCGAGTGCCAAAACGCTCACTGTGCATGCAGAGGTTGTTGGTGGGTACCGGATTGCGCGGATCAAGAGGTGTCGAATGGTCGGACAACGCCTTGCGGAGGTGCTGCCGGAGTTGTTCAGGCGATGATCCATCGAGTTGTGGGGTGAGATCACCGAAGAGCGCATACGACTTCGCAAGCCGCGGGCACTCCATGTCATCGAGATCGAGGTTGGTCAGGACGTGCAGACCCGTCGTCAGTCTCACAGACTGCATGACGCCTGTCCCGTTGCCAACGACGAACGCTTCCGCGGGGTCTGCCACCAGGAGATTGAACGGATTGTACCGATCGTGCGGCTCGGCTCGAACATACGCCACTGCATCGGCCGCGCGAGATCGTGCCAGTGCATCGAGGCAGAGTTGCCCCCGCGATCGCTTTGCAGGGTCCGGAGGCATATCGGAACGTCGATTCAAAATACCCGCGACGACGCCGTAACCGTTTACCCCGAGCCAGGTTCCACCCGCAGAGACGTCCTGCCCGCCGACAACCCATGGCGTTGCACGCAATTGATGCGGCGGTTGTGCGGGGCGAGCATAGAATTCATCTCGGTTGGCGGCGATCACCAACGGCTGTCCAGGGCTGCAATGGACATAGGCGGCAAGGGTGCACACGGAGGAAGTATACGGAGCGGAGGCCGCGGTCACAATTGAGAGTTCGACGAATCAGGACGATGGTCCGAGAACGATCCTCTCGGCGATCTTTGTTGCGAAGGCCATGATGGTCTCCTGCGGGTTGACGCCCACACAGGTGGGAAAGAGGCTGCCGTCTGCAACGTACAAACGTTCCGTGCCATGGACCTGTCCGTCCAGTCCGACCACACTGTGTTTCGGATCCGGCCCCATACGGCATGTGCCCATCGGATGAAATGCCGTGGGAAACAATCCGCTGCTGCCCCAGCGGCCCACGTCACGCAATTCGGACAGATCTTTACTGTTTTTCAGGATCGGAATCTCGGAATGGCCGGTGTGAACGGTATGTGCGCCAGCGGCAAAGAAGATCTCGGCCACCAGCGCCATGCCGCGCAGGAGCCGCTCCGTATCTTGTCGGTTCAGGCGATAGAGCACCACGGGCGTTGTACGCCGGGACAATTGCAGGACGCGTCCGCTGGACGAATCCGAGACGAACAAACCGCATGCAGCCCGGCGCTTGAAGTCCGCCAGCATCGACTTGGTCTCCCTACCGACGACCTTGCCGGCATTGATCGCCATGCTGGGGAGGAGACTGGTCACTTCGAGCATGACGTCGTCCGAGGCAACGAGATGGTCGACACCATAGGATTGGAGAGTTCCGCGCCAGGCATAAATATCTTCGTCAAATGATGCGGAAACGCTCAGTGCTGGGTGCAACCGGAGGTTTCGCCCCAACTCTCCACTGCCGAGACCGACCTTGTTCAAACGCAGGAATCCGGGCGTATGGATTGCACCACAGGACACCACGACTGCCTCGGCCGTGACGCGAAGCCGTCCTTTCACGGTTTCCGTGCAGCGGTCCAGGATGCTCGCGTCCACACCGACGACACGCTGCCCGCGCTTCTGCAGGACCTCGGCGCGGCACCGTGCGTAGATGCGGGCTCCATTGGATGCCGCACGGGGAAGATACGAGAGATGCATCGCCTGTTTCGCATCGCTTGGACACCCGAACGCGCACACACCACAACCGCGACAGTCTTTGATGTTGCGCCGCAGAGGTTCGCCCTTGAGTCCAAGGGCACGAACACCACGATCGAAGATCTCGGCGTTTCGACCGATGATCTCCCACGGCACCGGCATGACGTTCAGGATCGTTTCGATACGTTCGAATATGGGAGCAAGCGATTGTGGATCGTATCCTTCCAGGCCGAACCTGGACACCCACTCGTTCAAGACCTTGTCAGGAGCGCGAAAACAGGTCCCCGAATTGATGACGGTGGTGCCACCGACAGCTCGGCCGAGAGGGACAGGTATGGGTGGAACCCCCAGTGCCGTGATCGTGCCCTGGTCTCGATAGGTACGTGTCACGCGACGCAGGGGAGGGCCCTGGAAATCTTCCTCCGCCGTGAAGTAATCTCCCTCTTCCAACACGAGGACGGACATCCCTCGCGCTGCCAACTCGGCCGCCACCACGGCTCCGCCCGCTCCGGAACCGATGATGCAGACGTCGACTTTCTCATGGATTTCCCCCTGCACTTCGGGGAAACGTAGTGGCTGGAGTCGAGGACCGGATTTTGCGGGGTGCGTATCGAGACACCTCCCGTCGAATCCCATTTCTGCCGCGACCCTCTCGCTGGCGCCAAATGCAAATCCACAGAGATGCTTCAACATTTCCACCGGCGCCCGCTTCATTAGATACCGGCTCTTGTACGTATCGGTCAGAATGCGCATCCGCGTGTCGCGGTCGAGCTTGGAGAACCGGCGGAACGGGGGCCGCAGGCAGGCTGCATAGTCCCAGGCGCGGATGAGCCAACCGATGGGTCCGATCAGGTGAGGGCTGAAGCTTTCCAGTGCATCGTCCAGGATCCTCGCACAGTCCACATCGGTTGCTCCAAGTGGAAACTCCCCGCCGGGTGGAATCATCGCGTCTGCGATGGCTGCAAATGCCTCCAGTTGAGAGGCTGAGAGACGTTTTCCTTGTTTTGCCACGAGCCGTTTTCGCCTGCTGGCGCACCCTACTGGAGATGCCAGCGCGATTCCATCAGCTCCAGATGATCGGGCGATTTTGCTGAATGAGGTGCGAATAAGGGAACACATCCGGTGAGGCCAGACAGAATTCTTTTTACCGATTACCGATTTGCCCTTTCGCTAAATTTTCGATATGTGCACCTATGGTTGGAGAGGCTGATGGTTCTAACGAAGCGGCAGAAGGAATTATACGACTTCATCGAGGCCTACATTGGCGAGCAGGGGTATGCACCGACACTGGAGGAGATCGCCGGCCGGTTTGCCCTGTCTTCGCTTGCCACGGTTCACAAGCATCTCTCCAATCTCGAGCGCAAGAATCTGATTCGGCGCCAATGGAATCACAGTCGAGCGATTGAGTTGGTTCCACAGCGACCACTGGTGACCGCTGTCGAATTACCTCTGCTCGGGTATGTGGCGGCAGGTCGCCCCATCGAGGCTCTGGAGCAGGACGATACTTTTGTGGTGCCAGAGTCCTTCGTGCGGCGGGGGGAAACCTTCGTGTTGCGGGTCAAGGGCAATTCCATGGTCGAGGATGGGATCTGGGATGGCGATTTCATCGTCGTCGAAGAGCGAGAGGCTGCGGTCAATGGTGAGACAGTCGTTGCACTGGTGAATGACGGAGCAACTGTAAAACGCTTCTACCGGGAAAAGGGTGGCAAGATCCGACTCATGCCAGCCAACCCCAGTATGGCGCCGATACTGGCCCGTGCCGATGAGGTGACCATCCGCGGAATTGTCGTGGCGGTGATGCGGAAATATTGAGCGTGTCGCCAGTGATACCGATCATGGATCGGGGAGGACGTGAGCGATTCTCGATCTACGTCCACATTCCCTATTGCCAGTCCAAATGCCCCTACTGTGATTTCAACTCGTACGCGGCTGCCAGTTGGCCCGAGACAGCGTACGTCTCTGCCCTGAAAACCGAGCTGCACGAGTACGCGGCACGACCGCCATGGTCCGGCGGTATTGTGCAGAGCATCTTCTTTGGTGGGGGAACGCCTTCTTTGTTCGAGGCAGTTTCTATCGCGTCGATTCTCGATGAGATTACAGCTCTCTGGAAGATCGACCGCGAGCCCGAGGTGACCCTGGAGGCAAATCCTGGAACCGTTACGACTCGCAAACTGAGTGAACTTCGTGCCGGCGGGGTGAATCGATTGAGCTTTGGGGTGCAGTCCTTCCTGAATCATCACCTGCAGAGGCTTGGACGGATCCACGATGCAGAACAGGCGCGGGACGCTGTCCGGCAGGCGCGTAGTGCGGGTTTTGAATCGATCAATATCGATCTCATGTATGCCCTGCCGCGTCAGACTCTGGACGAGTGGCGGCACGATCTGGCGGAGGCAGTTCATCTGGGGACGCCGCACCTCTCAGCATACAATCTCACCTATGAGGAAGGCACCGTTTTCCACCAGTTGCATCGAGCGGGAAAATTGCGGTCGCTGGATGAAGAGATCGAAGTCGAATTGTTCGAGATGACCCAGGAGATTTTGGGACACGCTGGTTTGCGACAGTACGAGATATCCAACTATGCGCGGCCTGGACAGGAATGCCGGCACAACCTGAATTATTGGCAGGGTGGATCGTACAGCGGAGTTGGCGCGGGCGCTCACGGATTCGCGCGGTCGGGTGGCGATGGGTACGGCATGCGTTGGAGCAATGAACGCAGCCCCTCGCGTTATCTCGAACGGATTGCGCATGATGGACATGCGCGCGTGACCGAGGAGCGACTCGGAATACGGCAGGCACAGGGAGAGTTTGTCTTTCTTGGCCTCCGCTGTCGAACAGGCTTTCCCGACAGTGCTTTCAGGGCGCGCTTTGGTCGCGCCTTCAAACAGACCTTTCCTCAGGTGCCTTCCCTGTGCGAGACGGGATTGCTCGTCCGCGAAGAGGGATGCTGGCGGCTCACCGCACGCGGGCTTCTCGTGGCGGACAGCATCTTTGCGGGTTTCCTGTAGGATCGTGTACGCTGTCACACCCATGTGTCAGAAGGCACGCCGACGCTCGGCC